>Ga0187782_10002247_pt1 | contig 14185 bp, 8 predicted proteins | sample 0715_SJ02_MP15_2_FD_132454 | JGI IMG/M metagenome (GOLD analysis project Ga0187782, IMG submission 132454) | Tropical peat soil microbial communities from peatlands in Department of Meta, Colombia - 0715_SJ02_MP15_20_MG | ecosystem: Environmental > Terrestrial > Soil > Wetlands > Peat | place...
AGGCGCCGGGCTTGGGCCTCAATACCACGCAGCGCAAACGTGTCCGGTCCATCGGACGCACCTGCGCTCATGGCGGATGGTAGTTCTGGCGACGCACACGCCTCCGACCCGCGTCCTGCCGGGTCCGCAGGCAAAAGCGACTTGCGTGATGACGCCGTTCTGATGAATAGGCGCGGCTGTCATCGCTTGCGCCGAGGTTGTGACGGATAAGGCAAATGCAGCAGCAGCGATTAACTTGAGCATCGTTTGCCTCCCTTGTTGGCGTGGGGCCGCCTGCGCATGGTCAAAATAAGCCCGTCGCGGCCAAGACGAGCTTAGCACGGCGACCGGCTGGTGTGATACGCTCTCGCCGCTGACTGATCCATGTTGCGCGGGTCGGTTGGCATCTACATGGCAAACTCGGCCTCGGTCCACCAACAGGCCGGGGCCCTTTTTATGACCGCATCCCGTATAAGCGACGCGGGGTGGGACTCTGCGCCGTGCTATTACGGCAGCGACCATCCGAGTTTGCGCCACCACGACTCGATGGCGGCCGTATTAAAACGCTCACCGGTATTCAGGCACTCAATCTCCGAAGGAACGAGCAGCGGTGACGCGGGCTGAGCCGATAATTTGTGTGCGTGTTCGAGCGCCTCATAAAAGGAGTTGGCGCAGCCAACGGGACCGGCCAGGCTTCGCGTGAGGTAGAAATTGCGTTCCATGAGCAGGCAGCCCTATGTCCCTATCAATCAGCGAGGCAAATAGGAACCCCAAGCGCGGGAATCGGAGCGAAATCGCGCTCGGGGCCCAGGGCGGGCATCAACGCTTGGACAATGACGCACTGCCCCGACAATGAGCCGATCACGCGCCGGTCAGCAACGCCATCGCGATCGGGGATTAACGTTACGCCCGGCCGCTCGCTGAAAAGAAAACCCCGAGGCCTGGGGGAGGGCGCCGGGGTGTGGCTTCTAGTCAGGGGGACTTAGGCTTGTTTGACCGGGCGACGAAGCCAAGCCGGGGCAAATCCTGATCAGTCCGCGCGTTTTCACGGCGGTCAAAGATGCTGTCACGGTAGAGCCGGTGGGTGAGTTCACGCTCAAGGGTATTGGGCGTCCTCTGGCGGCATACAATGTGCTCGCCGCCGTTTCAGCGTGAACGTCGGGCCAAGCCGCTATGTCGCCCAGGGGCGATAGTACGGGCCAACATTGAGCGCCTGCACTAGGCGCCGCGCTCCTCAGACAGTTGACGATCTCAAGACGCGAGGGGCGTACCGCGGGCCGCCTCGAAAAACGCGCCAGCGAGGCCCGGAAGGCGGCCACCTTAACGCGCTTCTCGATGTAGTATCTGGGCACGCCCGGCGCGAAAAACGCCCATATACCCCCTTGGCTGGTTCGCGCGGGATTAGCGGCGTGTCGAGGAGCGGGCTTACCCATGGTCCGCAAAGATGGCTCGAAAAGCCTTGTGGCGAAACCGGCGGATATCATCCGTCGTTGCCGCCACGCAGGTGCTTAATACTGCGGCCAAGTTGGCAATCGCTGAACATTTAGCATCAGGACCTCGCTCATCAGCGACGCTCTCCCGCGCTCTCGATGTTCACCCGCAAGCGCTTTATCGTTTCCTTCGCCTGATGGTCGTCTTGGAATTGCTGGCGGAGGAAGCCGACGGCGGGTTCGCGCTGACGCCGTTAGGTCAGTTGCTCCGTGCCGATCATCCCGCGTCGATGCGCGATCTGATCCTTTATTGGGGCCAGATCAACTATCCGACCGCGCAGGCGATGGAGCACTCGGTCAGGACCGGCCGCCCGGCGTTCGACAAGGTGTTCGGTGCGCCGTTTTTTGAATACTTCGCGCAGCACCGTGAGACCGGCCGCCTGTTCAATCGGCTCATGGCCGAGATCACGAGGGGGCACATGCCCGCGATCATTGCGGCGGCGGCAGCGACTGCATGCTCGGCGTTCGCCCGCGCCAAAACGGTTGTCGATGTCGGCGGCGGTACCGGGATGCTGCTCGACACCATCCTGAGCGCACATCAGCATTTGCGGGGCGTATTGTTTGATACGCCAGCGGTGATCGACGACGCTCGCTCTAGATTAGAAAAATTCACCAACCGGCTCGACCTGATCGCTGGCGACATTTTCGCCGGCCCACTGCCGCGTTACCGCGATCTTTATCTGCTGTCGAATGTTATTCACGATTGGGACGATGCGCGCGCCGTTACCATCCTGCGAAATTGCCGAGAGGCGATGACGGCGGATGCGCGGTTGTTCGTAATCGAGGAGATCATGCCGAGTCGTGTTGCCGACTCGCCGGATACCATCGCCAACGATTTTGCAATGTTGCTGCTGACCGGCGGGAAAGAGCGGACCGCGCAGGAATATCGCCGCTTGCTCGACGTTGCGGGTCTTCAGATCGCTAGGCACATTCCGCTGAATACCCTCGGCGCACGAACAGGAGGCTGGGCAATGCTGGAGTCCAAGCGTTCAATTAGAATGAACAGGACCCAAGGCCCGCGATCTAGTCGCCATCCGAGCCTTAAGCGCACCGCCGCCTAGGTTTTTGACTGGCGGGCGGCCGGAGAGGCCCATCGTCTCGTTTGACCGGATCAGGGAAAGGTTCGCCAGCATAGGAGTGCACTAATCGCCGCAGCCCTTGCCCGCGCTGCGCGGTGGGAGGGAGTGAGGGCGGCGGTGTGGGCTCGCCGGCATCCTTGCGCGGAAACCGGCGGGCCGCTGTTTTCAGGAAGAGAGCAAGGAGACTGCCCATTGCCGTCGTGGCTCGCGGGGAACGAGCCTTAGCCCACCCAATCAATCGCGACAAAGGACGAACGCAAAGCGCTTGAACACGGATGCTGAGGTCAACGATGGAGCCAAGCTGGCATCGACGATGGTCGATCTCGGCGTCGCACACGGATGCGCAACGCCGGGCACCATCGGCTTCGAGGGGCCGCTTCGACTATGCAGCCATCGAAACGGTGGCCAATGTCGCCACTCGGCTACGCGACGAAGCGAAGCCGGGGCAAATCTTGATCAGTCCTCGGGTGCTGACGAAGGTCGAGAACGCCGTGACGGTCGAGCCGGTGGGGGAGTTCACGCTCAAGGGCATCAGGCGGCCCCTGGCGGCGTATAACGTGCTCGGCGCAGTTTCCGCGTGAGCTTCGCATACAACAATGTTGCCCGCCACAAAGGAGCGGAATCGGGAAGGCATCTCAAAGATCCCGTGCCGTCGCCACACGATCTCTGCTAAGGGCCGATCGGCCCAGCCCCCGGCGGCTTTGCATCGACCCGGCCTGTAAAACGCTTCACTCGCGTGTCCCACATTTCCTTCTGCGATTTTACTAGCTCACGATAATCCGGCGGGTTGAAGTCGAGCAGCGTTCCGCCGGATTCGAAGTGCTTAATGAAGGCTTGCCCGATTGCGTAGGTGGCGCCGGCGGAAAGCACAGGCATTGCAAGCCCGCCGACGATCGTGCCGAGAAACGGCACCGCCTTGACCGTGCTGTAGATGCCAATGGTGCTCGTTGACGGCAGCAGCGAGCCGGCGAGTGCCGCGATCAATGCCTTGCCGCGGTTCTCGGAGAACGGCACTTCGTAAATTTGCGAAACGCGACGCAGCATCTGCACCTGCACTCCGCCGACGGCAGCTGCATCGACGAACGGCATCGGGATAAGACCGGCGACGCCGGACCAGATGGCGAAACGATCGACCAGTCTCGAAGCCACCTCATCGCGCGGCTCGACAGGGATTGATTCCGTCGAACGCAACTCCGTGGACGCCGTCGATTTGTCCGACATGGCGGAATCCTTTCTCGTCATCCGCGGCCGGAAGCCTTACGACTACAACTCGGCCGCGAGAGACAGAAAACGATATCATGGATATCTGGCTAAATCGACTCAAGGCCCCGAAGAGACCGCGGGCGTCAGCCGACAGCGATCTCCTGGCTTATTGATTGAACCGTCGAAGGGTTGACCCCAAACCTCTTGGCTAAATGCCACCATCGTCGCCTATTACGCCAGCAAGAGTTTTACAGATGCGCTGGCACCCGAAACGCAGCGGATGCGTCGAAACATCTTGGAACGCTTCCGCGCCGAGCACGGCGAAAAGCGCATCGGGCTTTTGCAGCGAATCCATATCGTAATGCTGTTGGAAGCAATGAAGCCGCACGCTCAGAAGAACTGGCTCAAGACTATCCGTGGCCTGATGGCGTTCGCCGTGGCCAACAGTATGCGCCCCGACGATCCGAGCGAGGGCGTGCGGGCCGCCAAGGTGGCGAAGAGCATGGGCCACATGACTTGGCTCGAACCACAGATCGCCATTTACCGGAAGCACCACCAGCCCGGCACTATGGCGCGGCTTGGGCTTGAATTGATGTTCAACATTGGTGCCCGTCGGTATGATGCACATGTGCTTGGTCACCAGCACATCCGCGACGACGGCAAAGGGCCGAAGCTGTGCTGGCGTCCGCACAAGACGCTGCGAACCACCGGCAAGCTGCTCAAAGTCCGCATATTGCCCGAGCTTCAAGCGGCGCTCGACGCGATGCCGACCACGGACGACGTCCTGACGTTCCTCAAGACGGACCATGGTAAGCCGTTCGCCTCGGCGGCGGCCTTCGGCAACAAGTTCGCCGACTGGTGCCGGGCGGCGGGCTTGAAGCCGGTGTTGTGCGACGACGGCAAGACGCGCAGCTATCGCGCCCATGGACTGCGTAAGGCCGCGCTGCGGGCGCTTGCACACGCCGGATGCACCGACGAGGAGATGATGCAGGTGAGCGGCCACAGCGACGCGCGGCAACTGCGCGAGTATCTAGACGAGGTTGACCAGGAGCAGGTGGCCGATGCCGCAATGGACAAGCTCGCCAAGAAACGCGGCACCGATCAAAACGGAAACACCAACTTACAAACCCTTGGCCGCGAAGTTACAAACCGGAAGGTAAGTTGTTGATGTTGATGGTAAAGCCAACAATGGTGGCGACCCCGGCAGGATTCGAACCTGCGACCTTCAGCTTAGAAGGCTGTTGCTCTATCCCCTGAGCTACGGGGCCGTCAGCGCTTTGCGCTAGAAGCTTTTACCACAAGCGGGCATAGGGCGGGCAAAGCGCAGCGTGCCCACGCCTTTACCATCGCAATCGCTAATATTTCGAACTGACTGTTGCATGCCCAGCCTGGGCACAGCGGGTTCGCGCCCTTGCCCGCCCTGCGGTGACTATCCCTCCTCGGCATGCGGCGCGGTGCCGCAAGGCGTGCACGCCGCATGCGGCGCGGCCGTCCCGACTAGCTCGCGCAGAATTGCGTGCAAAACCGCCGCCAAGCGTTATCCGTGGGCATCAATTTTTAGACACAGTGGTATGCTGCGATAGTTGCAACTTGCTGAGGCGTCACATGCGCCACCTGCCCGTATGGGTGATCGAGTTCTTCAAGCTCCTCGGCGGGAGGCGGCTTCACCCCCTGACGACGCAATGCCCGATCTGCCACCAGATGGTGCGTCTCCACGTCAACAAAGCCGGCCGGCGGCACGTGTTCGGTCATGCTCGATCGCTATACGAAGGCTCCCGGTTCTCGACGCATTACGCCACCGACATGAAATGTGTCGCCTCGGGTAGCCCAAAGCTGTTCGATCCGCACCCAAGCGAGCGTCAGCATTTCAAGCTGCCCTGCGGTTTGTTGGAAGAGTAGTGCGCTCCCGGCAATTTCACGTGGCGCGTTGGCGGAAAGTTCAAGCTCAGTCTTTTTCAGGTGCCGCTATTCGTGCGTGTGACGCTGCGCGGCGGCGGCCGACGACAGATTGCCAAGTTTTAAGGTGCGCCGCGGCCGCCCGGTCACGACCTCGACACGATCCTCTTCTCAATTCGGCGCCGGCGGGTGAAATTGCGCACCTGCAAAGGAGATCCATCCCATGCGTTCGCTCGTCCGCGCCGGCGTTGCCGCGGCACTCTTCGCCGTCGCGCCGCTCGCCGCCGCTGCCGCCGAGAAACCCTTCCAGAACAGCGACTTGGCCGACAGCGCAGTCAAGCTCGAAGCGCAGATTAAATCGGACGCCGGCACGCCGACAAAGCCGCTGGCGCAAATCCGGCGCGACGCCGACGCCGCCTTCGCCAAGAACGATTTCCGCACCGGCATGGCGCTCCTCGGCCAGATCGTCGCCGGCGCGCCGACCGATGCGACCACCTGGCTTCGCCTCGCCCGCACCATCATGCAAATCCGCCCGGCAAGCGACAATGAGCGCAAGCTTCTGCTCGAGCGCGCTTCGACCGCGGCCTACATCGCCTACCAGCGTACCACCAGCCGCACCGAGGAAGCCGACAGCCTCGCGCTCCTCGGCAACACGCTTACCCAGCGCGAGCAATGGCGGCCGGCGCTCGACGCGCTGCGGCTCTCGCTCGAGCTGCGCGAGGTCGCCGATGTGCGCGGCCAGTACGAACGGCTGCGCGAGGAGCACGGCTTCCGCGTGCTCGACTACACGATCGACGCCGACACCGCGTCGCCGCGCGCCTGCTTCCAGTTTTCCGAGGGCCTGCCGGCACGCGGCGATTTCTCGCCCTTCGTCGTCGTGGCCGGCACCGACAAGCCGGCGCTGTCGGTCGACGACAAGCAGCTCTGCATCGAGGGTCTCAAGCACGGCGAGCATACGACCGTCACGCTACGCGCCGGATTGCCGTCGACGGTGCACGAGACCCTGTCGAAGTCGGCGGAGTTCGCGGTCTATGTGCGCGACCGCAAGCCGTTCGTTCGCTTCGCCTCGACCGCCTATGTGCTGCCGCGCGTCGGGCAGAACGGCATTCCGGTGATCGGCGTCAACACCAGCGGCGTCGCCATCGAGATTTACCGGCTCGGCGACCGCAGCCTGATCGACGCCACCGGCGCCGGCGGCGATTCGAACCGCGGCGATTTCCAGCACGGTCTTTACCGCTACGATCTCGAGCGGCTCAAGGAATCCCGCGGCGTCTTCGTCTGGAAGGGCGAGCTGGCGGTCGAGTCGCAGCCGCTCAACGCCGAGATCACCACCGCCTTTCCGGTCGACCAGGCGGTCGGCCAGCTCCAGCCCGGCGTCTATGTGATGGTGGCGCAGCCGCAGGAATTGAAAAACATCGACACCGACTATGACGCGCTGGCGACCCAATGGTTCATCGTCTCCGATCTCGGCCTCACCGCGTTCTCCGGCAATGACGGCATTCATGCCTTCGTCAACTCGCTGGCGACGGCCGAAAGCAAAAGCGGCGTCGAGGTCCGGGTCGTCTCCCGCGGCAACGAGGTCTTGGCGACGCGCCGCACCGATACGGCAGGCCATGCGCAGTTCGAGGCCGGGCTTGCGAACGGGGAGGGCGGTGCCGCACCGGCGTTGCTCTCGGTAACCGACGATAAGGGCGATTACGCCTTCCTCAATCTCAGGACCCCGGCCTTCGATCTCACCGACCGCGGCGTCGGCGGCCGTCCGGCGCCGAATGGGCTCGACGCCTTCGTCTATGCCGAGCGCGGCGTCTATCGCTCAGGCGAAACCGCCTACCTCACCGCGCTTCTGCGCGACGCGCAGGGCACGGCTACGCTCGGCGTGCCGCTGACCTTCGTCATCGAGCGGCCGGACGGCGTCGAGTTCAAGCGCACGCTCGTCGCCGATCAGGGCCTCGGCGGCCACGCTCTGACTCTCGCGCTGCCGCCTTCGGCGCCGACCGGCACCTGGCATGTGCACGCCTTCACCGATCCGAAACGGCCGGCGGTCGGCGAGACCACCTTCCTGGTCGAGGATTATGTGCCCGACCGGATCGAGTTCGACCTGACCTCGCCGGCGGGCCGCATCTCGCAGCGCGCGCCGGCCAAGATCGATGTCGTCGGCCGTTTCCTCTATGGCGCGCCGGCGGCGAAACTCGACCTCGACGGCGACGTGACGGTCTCGGCGGCAGAGGAGCGCGTCGGCTTTGCCGGCTACCAGTTCGGCCTCGACGACGAGGAAGTTCAGTCGGTCAAGCAGCCGCTCGAGAACCTGCCGACCACGGATTCAGCCGGCAAGGCGAGCTTCACCGTCGGCCTCGACAAGCTCCCCTCGAGCACGCATCCGCTCGAGGCGGAGATCACCGTGCGGATGGCCGAGCCCGGCGGCCGCGCCGTCGAGCGTTCGCTCACGCTGCCAGTCGCGGCGAGCGGCAATATGATCGGCGTCAAGCCGCTATTCTCCGGCCGCTCGCTCGGCGACGGCGCCAACGCCAATTTCGACGTGGTGCTGGTCGGGCCCGACAATACCGCGATCGCGCAGCGCGGCCTCACTTATGAGCTTCTGCGCATCGACACGCATTATCAGTTCTACAAGCGCGACGGCAGCTGGAATTATGAACCGGTCAAGACCACGACGCGGGTCGCCGACGGCACCGTCGACGTGACCATGGACCGCTCGGCGCGGATTTCGCTCCCGGTGAAATTCGGCCGCTACCGGCTCCAAGTGTCGACCGGCGATCCCAACGGTCCGATGACCTCGGTCGCGTTCGATGCCGGCTGGTACGTCGAAGCCAACGCCGATACGCCGGACATGCTCGAAGTCGCGCTCGACAAGGGCGAATACCGGCCCGGCGACACCATGACGCTCGCGGTCACTGCGCGCGACGCCGGCAAGCTCACAGTCAATGTGATCGGCGACAAGCTTCTGGCAAGCCAGACCGCGGACGTGAAGCCGGGCGTCGCTGAGATCAAGGTGCCGGTCGGGCGCGACTGGGGCACCGGCGCTTATATCGTGGCGACATTGCGCCGGCCGCTCGATGCGCCGGCGCAGCGCATGCCCGGCCGCGCCATCGGCGTGCAGTGGTTCGCGATCGACCGCGCGGCGAGGACGCTCGCCCTCGACCTCAAGGCGCCGCCGCTCATCCGGCCGAACACGACGCTGCGCATCCTCGTCAAGGTCGGCGGCCTCGTCGCGGGCGAGGAGGCGCGGATCGTCATTGCCGCCGTCGATGTCGGCATTCTCAATCTCACCAATTACAAGCCGCCGTCGCCCGAGGACTACTATCTCGGTCAGCGGGCACTGTCGGCCGATATCCGCGATCTCTACGGCGACCTGATCGACGGCATGCAGGGCGCACGCGGACAAATCCGCAGCGGCGGCGATGAGGGCGCGCAGCTCCAAGGCAGTCCGCCAACCGGCCCGCCGGTCGCGCTCTATTCCGGCATCGTCAGCGTCGGAGCCGACGGCAATGCCGAGGTTGCCTTCGACGTCCCCGATTTCGCCGGCACGCTGCGCGTGATGGCGGTGGCGTGGAGCAAGGATAAGACCGGCCACGGTACCGCCGACGTTACTGTCCGCGATCCGGTCGTACTGACCGCGACGCTGCCGCGCTTCCTCCTCCCCGGCGACCATTCGAGCCTGCGTCTCGATCTCGACAATGTCGAGGGCGAGGCCGGCGATTATTCAATCGCGGTCAGCGCCGCCGATGCGGTCGCGACCGAGGGGAACGCGCCGCAAAAGCTCACGCTGCGCGCCAAGGAGCGCGGCGTGCTGAGCATTCCGCTCACCGCCACCGCCGCTGGCAGCGGCAGCATGCGAGTACGGATCAGCGGACCGGCCGGCTTTGCGCTTGATCGCAATTTCGTGCTGGCGGTGCGCGCGCCGGCGCAGATTCTGGCGCGGCGTACGATCAAGCCGCTCGCCAAAGGTGAAAGCCTGACGCTGTCGGGCGACCTCTTCGCCGATCTCGTTCCCGGCACCGGCTCGGTCTCGATCTCGGTCGGCGCCTCGACCGCGCTTGACGCTGCGGCGCTGCTCGCGGCGCTCGATCGCTATCCCTATCGCTGCTCGGAGCAGATCACCAGCCGCGCGCTGCCGCTCCTCTATGTCAGCGATCTCGCCAAGGAAGCGCAGCTCGCGCTCGACGTCACCACCGAGCAGCGCATTCGCGACGCCATCGAGGCGCTGCTCACCCGCCAGGATTCCAACGGCTCGTTCGGCCTGTGGGGCATCGGCGGTGACGATCTCTGGCTCGACTCCTACGTCACCGATTTCCTCACCCGCGCCCGCGAGCACAAATTCGCGGTACCCGATGGCGCGTTCAAGCTGGCGCTCGATCGGCTCCGCAACTCGGTGGCCAACACCACCGACGTGGGCAAGAACGGCGGCACCGATCTCGCCTACGCGCTCTACGTGCTCGCCCGCAATGGCTTTGCGCCGATCGGCGATCTGCGCTACCTCGCCGACGCCAAGCTCGACGCGCTGGCGACGCCGATCGCCAAGGCGCAGATCGCGGCCGCGTTGGCGCTCGTCGGCGACCGCACCCGCGCCGAGCGCGCCTATGGAGCGGCGCTTGCCGCCATCACTCCGCAATCGTCGCCGGTCTTCGTAAGCCGCGAGGATTACGGCTCGACCTTACGCGATGCGGCGGCCCTCGTTGCGCTCGCCGTCGAAGGTGGCGCCCCGCGCGCGACCGTGCAGAGCGCCGTCGAGAAGGTCGAGGCCTCGCGCTCCTCCTTGCGTACCACCTCGACGCAGGAGGATGCCTGGCTTCTCCTTGCGGCGAGCGCCATGGCCAAGGACGCCGGCAAGATCTCGCTCGACGTCGGCGGCGCGGCAATGCAGCGCCCGCTGTTCCGCACGATCCGCGCCGGCGATCTGAAGGAGCCGCTGCGCGTCGCCAACACCGGCGAGGACGAGGTCAAGGCGGTGGTCACGGTCTCCGGCGCGCCGCTGACGCCGGAGCCGGCCGCTGAGAAGGGCTTTAAGATCGAGCGGCAGACCTACACGCTCGGCGGCGACCCGGTCGATGTGAAGCAGGTCAAGCAGAACACGCGCCTCGCCGTGGTGCTCAAAATCACCGAGGCGCAGCCGCAATTCGGCCGGGTCATCGTCGCCGACTATCTGCCGGCCGGATTCGAGATCGACAACCCGCATCTCGTCTCCTCCGGCGACACCGGCACGCTGTCGTGGATCACCGATGCGCAGGAGCCGGTCAGCACCGAGTTCCGCGACGACCGCTTCACCGCGGCCTTCGAGCGCAAGAAGGACGACGAGGCGGTGTTTACCGTCGCCTATGTCGTGCGCGCGGTTGCTCCGGGCAAATATGTCCGCCCGCAGGCGAGCGTCGAGGACATGTATGCGCCCGACCGCTTCGGCCGCACCGCGACCGAGAGCGTGGAAGTCACGGCGGCGAAATGACTACGCCCCGTCATTGCGAGCCAACGGGTCCGGCCCGAAGTGGCCAGCCCGATGACAAGCTCCGCGAAGCAATCCTGCGGCGCCTCGTCGCTCTGGATTGCTTCGTCGCTTCGCTCCTCGCAATGACGCGATGGCGCGCCGCCATCGTCGCTGCTTCGCTGATTTGCGCCGCGACGGTTGGTGGCGCGGCGTGGTGGATCGCGTCGCTCGGTCCGGCGCCGACCGGCAAGGAGCTCACTTTCTCGACCCGCGTCACCGACCGCGAGGGCCAGCTGTTGCGCGCTTACGCGACCGCCGAAGGCCGCTGGCGCCTGCCGGTCGAAGTCGCCGACGTCGATCCGCGCTTCCTCGACATGCTGTTCGCTTATGAGGACAGGCGCTTTCGCGCGCATCACGGCGTCGACCCGCTGGCGCTCGGTCGCGCCGCGCTCCTGCTCGCCGGCAGCGGTCGCATCCGCTCCGGCGGCTCGACCTTGACCATGCAGGTGGCGCGGCTCCTCGAGCCGCGCAGCGGCCGAACGCTGGCGGCGAAGCTCCGGCAGATGGTGCGCGCCGTCGAACTCGAGCGGGTGCTGAGCAAGGACGGGGTGCTCGCGCTTTATCTCGATCTCGCGCCTTACGGCGGCAATATCGAAGGCATCCGCGCCGCCTCGCTCGCCTATTTCGGCAAGGAGCCGCGGCGGCTTTCGCTCGCAGAGGCGGCGCTGCTCGTCGCGTTGCCGCAATCGCCGGAGCTGCGGCGGCCGGATCGTTCCGTGGAAGCAGCGCGTAGCGCCAGAAACCGCGTGCTCGACCGCTTCGCTGCCGCGAGCAGCATCCCGGCGGACGAGATCGCGCTCGCCAAGGCCGAGCCGGCGCCGGCGGGCCGCCGCGCCATGCCGATGCTTGCGCCGCACGCCGCCGACCGCGCGGTCGCCGAGGCTGCGCCGGGAAGCGAGGTCCGCCTCACCATCGACGCCGACTTGCAGAAGAGCCTCGAAGCGTTGGCGCGCGAGCGCGTGCGCACGCTGGCGCAGACGCTCGGGCCCAATGTCTCGCTCGCCATGCTCGTCGTCGACAATGCGACCGGCGCGATCGCCGCGCATGTCGGCTCGCCCGGTTATTTCGACCAACGCCGCGCCGGCGAGGTCGACATGACCCAGGCACTGCGCTCGCCAGGCTCGACGCTCAAGCCGTTCATCTACGGCCTCGGCTTCGAAGACGGCCTCATTCATCCCGAGACGCTGATCGAGGATCGGCCGGTGCGCTACGGCGCCTATGTGCCGCAGAATTTCGATTTCACCTTCCAGGGCACGGTCACGGTCCGCAGGGCGCTGCAATTCTCGCTCAACGTTCCGGCGCTCGCCGTGCTCGATCAGGTCGGGCCGAGCCGCCTTGCCGCGCGGCTCAAGCAGGCTGGCGCCGCTTTGGTGCTGCCCGACGGCGACGCGCCCGGTCTCGCCATGGGCCTCGGCGGCGTCGGCATCAGGCTCAGCGACCTGGTGATGCTCTATTCGGGGATCGCGCGCCTCGGCACGGTGCTGCCGCTTACCGAGCGCGACGCTTCGCGCGCGTCAGCCCCGATCGCTCCACGCAACGGGGAGGGCAATCGCCTGATGGATCGGGTCGCCGCCTGGTATGTCGGCAACGTACTTCTCGGCACGCCGCCGCCGGAGAATGGCGTCGCCGGCCGGATCGCTTTCAAGACCGGGACGAGCTACGGCTACCGCGACGCCTGGTCGGTCGGCTTCGACGGCAAGCACACGATCGGCGTTTGGGTCGGCCGGCCCGACGGCGCGCCGGTTTCCGGCCTCATCGGCCGCGCCGCGGCGGCGCCGATTCTGTTCGATGCTTTCGCCCGGCTCCTGACGCTGCCGGCAGCGCTGCCGCGCGCGCCGGCGGGCGTGCTGGTGGCGAATTCCGCCAAGCTGCCGCCGCCGCTGCGCCATTTCGCACCGGGCGACTTGGCCGGCTCGACTCAGCCGAAGCTGCACATTTTGTTTCCGCCGGACGGCGCCCGGCTCGAGCTCGCCACAACCGACGGCAAGCCTGATCCAGTGCCGGTCAAAGTGACCGGCGCCAACGCGCCGCTCACGGTCCTCGTCAACGGTATGCCGGTTGCGGAAGACTCGCGCGGGCATTTCTTCCGGCCGCCAGGGCCTGGTTTCGCGCGCGTCACGGTGATCGACGCGGCTGGCGCTGCCGACAGCGTGGTCGTGCGCCTCAACGAGAGCGGCCAGCCCTGAACCGGGCGGCTAGCCCCGGCGGCGGCGTTTCCACTTTTCCGGATCATGCTCTATCGTCGCGGCGGCCGTGACTGAAGTTCGCTCGAAGCCTGTTCGTCAAGCGCCCGCAACCGGCGCGTTCCCGCAACGCTTCGCCGCCAATGCCGCGCGCGGGCTCCTCGCCCTGAGGCGCACGCCGCAGGCGCGGCTGCCGCCGATATCGGCAACCGCAATTGCGGCGGCGGTGCTGGCGATCGCCGCCGTGATCGCCGCGATGTTTTTCCTCGATGTCGCGGCGAGCGATTGGGCGCGCAATCTGCCGCGCTGGGTCGTTGCGCCGTTTGATGCGATCACCAAGTTCGGCCTCTCGGGCTGGTTCCTCTACCCGCTCGGAACCGTTCTGCTGGCGCTCGCGGCGATCGCCTCTCCGGCGCTGCCGCGGCTCACGCAGGGCGTGCTCGCCGCGCTTGGCGTCCGCTGCGGGTTCCTGTTCCTGGCGATTGGCGCGCCGGGCCTGTTTACGACCATCGTCAAGCGCCTGATCGGCCGGGCGCGGCCCTTCGTCGGCGGCCATGACGATCCGTTTTTATATGCGCCGTTCATCTGGCGCCCGGCCTATGCAGCGATGCCGTCGGGACATGCGACGACGGCGGTCGCAGCCGCGATCGCCATTGGCGCGGTCTGGCCGCAGAGCCGCTTCGTGATGTGGCTCTATGCCCTGATCATCATGCTCAGCCGCGTCGTGGTGCTCGCGCATCACCCGAGCGACGTGGTCGCCGGTGCGCTCGTCGGCGCGGTCGGTGCGCTCGGGGTGCGGCGCTATTTTGCGGCGCGGCGGCTCGGCTTCTGCCCGGGCGATCTGCGCGCCTATCCGTGGCC
>Ga0187782_10002248_pt1 | contig 14182 bp, 11 predicted proteins | sample 0715_SJ02_MP15_2_FD_132454 | JGI IMG/M metagenome (GOLD analysis project Ga0187782, IMG submission 132454) | Tropical peat soil microbial communities from peatlands in Department of Meta, Colombia - 0715_SJ02_MP15_20_MG | ecosystem: Environmental > Terrestrial > Soil > Wetlands > Peat | place...
GGATTACCGGTTCTTAGGTTTGGCGTGGCAGGGATTGTTGCTTGATCGAATGGGGAAACGCGAGAGCGCGATCGCGGCGTATAAGGCCGCGCAAGCGACGGGATCACAACAGTGGTTCCGGCATGACCAATACAGACTACAGATTGACCAGAAGTGGGTGCAAGAGCGGCTGCAAACACCATACCGGCCCGAATAGCGGGACACTGCGAGGCACAGATACATGGGAGAATTCTCTCAGCAGTGTCCTTAGGCTCAATCCTTAAAACTGTAGGCGTAAGCCGAACTGCATCACGCGCGGACCACCGCCGCCGAGTCCGGGATTGCCCTGGGCCACATCGGGTGTTTGGGTAATCAGGCCGGCGGTGCTGGCGTTGGGATTGGGCGTGACATGATCGGGCATGAAGCCGGGGGTAATCACATTGGAAGGCAAAGCAAAATTGGGGTGGTTGAAGATGTTGAAGAATTCCGCACGAAATTGCAGCTGCAGCCACTCGCGCAGGTGGAAGTTCTTGGTGGCGGAGAAGTCATAGTTCCAGAAGCCCGGGCCAAAGATCTGGTCGCGGCCCAGGTCGCCGAAGTAGCCATACGGGTCGGCGGCAGTCATCGCGGGATACGAAAAAGCATTGGGATTCAGGTACCCGGTGGTGGGAGTCCAGTGCGGAAGGATGGGATTGACGCCGGGCAGAATATCTGGGCGCTCGACAAAGTTGGAGTTCACACCGCCCTCATCGGTAATGATGTTGATGGGCCTGCCGGATTGCACGGTGACCACGGAGTTGAGCTGCCAACCAGCGGCGACGACGTGAGGGAGCACATGAAAGTAAGGCACGGCATAGTTGAGAGCGGTGGTCCAACGATGCCGGGTGTCGAAGGTGGAGGGTCCTTTTTCGGCGCGGAGATTTGTGGAATCTTGCGGGAAAGCGGCGTTGGCGAAATTGAAATTGATGCCGTCGGAGGCGCCGTCGAGTGACTTGGAAAAGGTGTAGGTGGAAAAGCCGGAGAAGCCGTGAAACTGCTGCATGCGGACGGTGGTTTGCAGGCCGTTGTAGGTGGAGTTGGCGCTGTCGGAGAAGACGTCAACGGCGGCATATTGCGGGAAGGCGGGATTGTTGATGTTGAAGTCGCGGCCCTGGTTGGCGTCGTAAAGGCGGGTGAGCCGGGTGCCCTTGCTGCCGACGTAGCCGATTTCGAAAGCCAAGGTGTTGCTGAGTTCGCGTTGAATATTCAGGTTCCAACTTTGTACGTAAGGCGTGCGCAAGTTGGGGTCAGTGATGAAAATGGATTGTGGTGTGCCCGCGGGCACGGGTGAGAAGACAGGCCCGGGTGCGGTGGCGGTCCAAGCTCCGGAATTGAAGTTCAAGGCACCGACGAAGTAGGGGCTGTTGGCTAAGGAAGAGACCGGATTGGTAGCCACGCCGGCAGAGTTGGTGTAATTGGCGATGAGATTGTTCTGCGGGGTGTAGTCGTAGTAGACGCCATAGGCGGTGCGAATCACGGTATTTTTGAAGGGGCTCCAGGAAATGCCGAGACGCGGCCCGAAATTGTTGAGGTCGCGATGATAGAGGATCGGCAAGGTTGGCGATCCGACTTGGACCAGGTTTTTACTGGCATCGAAATTGGAAAGCAGGTCGTGTTTTTCGGAGAGCGGAGAGAAAAACTCCCAACGCAAACCGGCGGTGATGGTCAGATTGGGGCGAAGCCGGATTTCGTCCTGGCCAAAGAAGCCCAGGTTGTTATTGAAGGTGAAGCGCTGGGTGTTGCCGGCGTCGCCGATGGCGTAAATATTGCCGATATAAAAATTGGCCAAGGCGTTGACGATGGGATCCGCGGAAAGTTGCGGGCACGAGCCGTCGGAAAGAGACACGCAGGTGTTTACGTCGAGCAGGCCGCGCTCCAGATTGTCGTTGAAGCTCTGCACATCGTAGCGATGGTATTCGCCTCCGAACTTGTAGGTGTGGCGGCCACGAATCCAGGTGAAATTGTCGAGAATCTGGAAGGTTTCGCTGACGCGTCCGCGCGGGACGCTGTAGGCGGTGGCGCCGAGATTTTCCACGACACCGTTGAAGTCGATTTCGGGCAAGCCCACGTGATCGGTACCCATATCGAGTCCCAGGGCGGCGGGGTCGATGTAATTGGGATTGCCGGGCGTAGCATCGGCGGAGTTGAAACTGGTGCGGAAACGGGAGTAACCGAAGCGCACTTCGTTGATGTGCGTGGACGAGAGAGTGGTGAGCCAATTCAGGGACACAACTTGCACGCGCGTGGGGGAGATCTGTTCGAAGTTGGCGAGGCGGGAACCGCTGCCGTAGCCGCCGAGAGAGCCAAGCGGGAAGGCTTGGGTGCTCTGCCCGAAAGCATAACGCGCGCTGACCGAGTTGTTCTGGTTGATGCGGTAATCGACTTTGCCGATAAGGTTGTCGCCATTGTTGGTGTCGCGGACGGAGTAGGCGAGGGAATTGGAGTCACTGGTGGGAAACAAGTTGGTGATCTTGATGAGGGCGGGATTGATAGAGGGCACGGTGGAATAAGGATTATTGACCGCGATGGCTTGTGCGGCGGCAATTTGTCCTTGCGAGGGCACGCTCAAGGCAAAGTCCGAACCGACACGCTCGCGCTGGCCTTCATAAGCGAAGAAGAAAAAGATCTTGTCTTTGAGAATGGGACCGCCGAGGGAGCCGCCGAAATTGTTGTTGTTGAAAGGCGATTGGGGATTGGGCGAGCCGTCGGACTGGAATTTGGTATTGAAATAGTTGCGGGCATCGAACCAGGAATTGCGGTTGAACTCGTAGAGTGAGCCGTGAAGGTCGTTGCTGCCGGAACGGGTGATGATGTTCACCACCGAGCCGGAGTTGCGCCCGTATTCGGCGCCAAATTGGGCTTGCAGGTTGAACTCCTGGATGGCATCGAGAGGCAAGAGCGTGGCGGGCGCGCCAGTGATGCCAACCTGATTCAACGCGGAATTATTGAAGAAGGGATCGTTGTTATCGGTTCCATCCAGGTTGTAATTGTTGGAACGGTCGCGGTTGCCATCAATGTTGAACTGACCGAATCCCTTCTCGGAGCCGGCCACGCCGGAACCTTCGACAGTAACGCCCGGTGTGAGGGCCACCAGTTTGCCGAAGTCGCGGCCATTCAGTGGCAACTCCTGGACGAGCAAATGGTCAACGACCTGGGAAAGAGTGGTGCCGGAGGTTTCCATCAGGGGAACGCTCTCGATAACCTCGACGCGTTCCGATTGACTTTTAACTTTGGAGAGCACCAGGTTGACGAGGGTTTCGACACCTACTTCGACGCGCACTTTGGGCACGCGAACCTCTTCGAAGCCGCCGGCTACGGCCGAGACTTCGTATTCGCCAGCGGGCAACTCCAGGAAACGATATTCGCCGTCATCTCCGGCGGTGATTTCGCGGGTTTCACTGGTGCCGAGATTGCGAGCGACCACCTTGGCAGCGGGCACGTGGTAGCCGCTGGCGTCGGTGACGTCGCCACGAATGGCGCCGCGAAACGACTGCGCCGAGGAAAGGGGAGACCCGGCGGCGAAAATCATGGCTAAGAGGGACAGAAGGGCCCATCGCAAATCCACTGATAATGCCTTGCGTAGTGTCATGACCTGAATCCTTTGAAAGGAACCGGTAATGGTTCCATGCACCGGAGCGCCTGTGCAGTTAGTTGCCCAAGAAATCCCAACCGAGGGAACTTTTGCTAGAGGGACTCGCATTTGCGGCGACATCGCCGCGCCCGGGTACATCGGGCGTGTAGCAACTGCGCATCGATTGGCGAAGTGCTCATCGCTGGCCCTTCACCGGCGCTCCCTTTTTCGGAATGAACAGGGACACCGGCGGAGCAATCTTGTGAACCTGGGAAAAATTTCTTTCATTGATGGCCAGGCCGACGCGGCCGCGCGAGTCGACGTACAGCAAGGGTTCGCCGACTGGCACGTCCATAAAGGTTTTGTGGTAGGGCAGGGTGAAAGGCTTCTTGTCGAGTTGCACGGTGACCTTGTCGCCGAGGTTGTAACCTAAGGTTTTGAAGTCGGTGCCCTGGATATCGGTAATCAGCGAGCCAAAAGGATCATCGAGGGCAATCACGTCGCCGGAAATGCCCTTATCGGTGAGGGTCGCGGTCTTGGGAGTGAGGCGAACCAGTTGCGGAACTTCCGGGCCAGCCAGGGTGTAATCCCAGCCGGCGGCGAGATGAGCGCCAGCCGGAGAGAAGATGTCCCGGCCGTGAAATGTGGAGGAAACCGCATCGCCAATCATCCAGGAGGTGTTGGTGATTTCGCGAGCGGAATCCAGGCCGTCGCGGTCGATAACGGGAGTGATCAAGCCATTGTCGGGCAACACGAAATATTGCGGCTTCTTGGTCTTAACGATGACGGCCTTGCGCGAGGTGCCGACACCGGGATCGACGACCACCACGAAAACGGTGCCCGCGGGATAGTAGGGGGCAACACCAGCCAAAAAGCGCGCACCTTCCTTGATGGAAAAGGGAGTCACCTGGTGGGTGATGTCCATAATGCGGGCATCCGGCGTAATTCCCAGCATGACCGCTTTGCAGATGGCCACGGCATCGTTCGCGGTGCCGAAATCGGTCATGAAAACAATGACCGGCCGTGAGGGCACTTTGGCGGTGGCGCTGGGACCCTCAGATTGCGGCTGGGAACACGCAAAAACAAAGAGACAAAGAACCAGGAATAGCGGAAGAACACGAATCCTGTTGGTGATCCTCAATGCTGCCCCCCAATTTGCCAGGCGCCGGCGGTCTGGTCCGATGCAGAAACACAAAGAACGGGAACACAGCAAGCGCGAATGGTGCCCGGACTGTGAATTCCGATCTTTGGCGCGGTGTTGCGCTGCGCCGGAACGTAACCCCTTAGGTGGACTAATTATAGGGGATGGGCAGCGGAGGGCGTCAACTTCCGATTGGAAACGGCGAGGTCAAGCCGGGTGTTCATCGGAGCCAGGTTTCGATGTCGTTTGCGAATGGGGGGAGCTCTCGTTGGCTAGACGCCGCGCAAGCGCAGCCGCCAGTGACGATGCAGGCGATACTGCGGAGTCGAAGTGGGCGAATCCCTAGAGACGAGAATCAGCTTTCGCTTTTTTAGGTGGTCGATGGCATGCTGCACCGCGGATTTGGATAGTCCCGTGGCCGAAGCAATGGCGCCGTAGCTGGCTTGCACGCTATGGGTCATCTCCCGCTCGATGCGCACGGCGAGATACAAGTACACGATGAGGGCAGAGGGCTTCTTGTCGTGGCCAACCAGATCGCGGATCAGCACATCGAGCACATAGCTATCAAGCGGGATGGCGGGGGCGCCGGCAACCATGGCGTAAGTTTATCACTATAGTGGTAATAAGTTGGGGGACTTGCGCGGGGTTTCCCGACATGGCAAAGATGCTCTCCCGGAGGGGCCATGATCCGAGGCATCAAATTCGTCACCGTTCCCGTTCGCGACCAGGAGAAAGCGCTCAAATTCTACACCGAGAAACTGGGGTTCCAGATACGGACCGACCAGCCGTTCGGAAACCAACGCTGGGATTCCGGGCGCGGAGACAGATCTTGTGCTGTTCACTTCGCCGGGACACGAAGTGCTGATCGGGCAGTTTCAGCCGCTGGTATTCTGGAGCAACGATGTTGCGAAATCGTATAAGGAACTGTCTGCCAAGGGCGTGGAGTTCCTTGGTCCGCCGAAGACGGAGGAGTGGGGAACCTCGGCGAAGTTCCGGGATGTAGACGGCAACCAATTCCTGTTGTCATCGAAATAAAAAGGCACTGGGAGGTGCTCAATGCCCGCTGCGGCAACGGTCAAACGAAAGAAGTCGCTGTACAGCATGCACCCCTCATTCGACTATGAGGACGCAGGGCTGCGACTGATCAAGGAGCGAACCGGCAAAACGCTGGAGGAGTGGATCGCGAATGTGAAGAGAAACGGCCCAGCGGAGCCCAAGGCTCGCCTGGGGTGGTTGAAAAAGCAGGGCCTGACGATGAACTACGCGGGCTGGGTCGCATCGCGCGCTTCGGGCACGGGTGGCCGGGAGAACTACCATCCGGAGAAGCTGGTGGATGCCATGTTCGGGGGACCCAAAGAGGCGCTGCGGCCAATCTACGAAAAACTACTGAAGTTGGGGCTGAGCATCGCGAAGGATGTGAAAGCCTGTCCCTGCTCAACGATAGTGCCGTTGTACCGCAAGCACGTCTTTGCGCAAATCAAGCCCTCGACCAACACGCGAATTGATATGGGTTTCGCGCTGGGCGGGATGAAACCATCCGGGAGGCTGATCGACACCGGCGGCTTCGCGAAGAAAGACCGCATCACGCACCGCATTCCGATCGCCTCGCTCGCGGAGATCGACGACGAAGTGCGAAAGTGGCTGGAGAAAGCCTACGAGCTCGACGCCTGAACAAGCTTCATAGTCCGGGCTGCTATCGGTTACGAGTTCCAGCAGGGAATCGTTGGCGCTTACGCCAAGCTGATAATGACCTTAGCGCGGGCGTGGCCTTGTTCCGCGTAGGTCATGGCATCGGCGGCGAATTTGAGTGGATAAGATCGATCGATCACCGGGGTTAATTTTCCCGTCTTCATAAGTTCGCAGAGTGCGGCCAGGTCTTCCTTTTTGATCTTGGCAATAAAGAAGATGAACCTGTGGCGCCAAGCCGCCGCTTTGAGAATTCGCGCGAATACTGCCCAGAGTTGTTTTGGCGCGCCGGCCATCACACAGCGACCGCGAGGAGCGATGAGGCGGCGGAGTGCGGATAAGGTGCGATTGCCGACGTTGTCAAGGAGCAGGTCGTAGCGGCGTTCGGAGAGGGTGAAGTCTGTTTGTGTGTAGTCAATGACGACGTCGGCGCCCAGGGAACGGACCATGTCAACATTCTTGGTGCTACAGACTCCGGTGACTTCCGCGCCGAGCGATTTGGCAATCTGAACGGAAAAGGTACCGACACCGCCCGCCGCTCCGTTGATCAAGACCTGCTGTCCCGGTTGAAGGTGGCCTTTGTCCCGAAGTCCCTGCAAAGCGGTGAGACCGGCGATAGGCACGCAGGCGGCTTGTTCGAAGGTGAGGTTGTCGGGCTTGGCGATCAAGGCAACCTCGGCGGCGCAGGCAAATTCGGCGAAAGCGCCTTTAGCAGCACCGAAGACTGCGTCTCCTGGTTTGAAGAAGGTTACACGTTGGCCGATAGCGACGACTTCGCCGGCCACATCCACGCCGGGCCGATGGGTCTTCATTCGCCAGTCCAGAGGATTGACGGAAGCGGCGTGAACTTTTAGAAGAACCTCGTTGTCCTTGGGAACGGGCGTGTCGAGGTCGAGAATCTGGAGAACTTTTCCCGAGTCCGTTTTGGTGTAAACAGCAGCTTTCATGAGGTGGTCACTCCGCGGGAATTGTACTTATAGGGAGCCACGTAGGATGTGACGGGCAGCATAGGGCAAAAGAAAGTGGTGAGTGGCGAGAGAAACTGGAAGAGGGTTCCTCGCTGCGCTGGGAATGATGGTTTTGGTTATTTTGTTGGGAGGCAAGACGCAGAAGCTGAAACAGCCGATCTGAAGATCGGCGACTACACAAACAATGCCAGATTTTTTGTTGGACGCAAGCCGCAGTGATTGAGAAATGGCTCAGCGGCTGGGGTGAGCGGTTGAAGGGATGGAGGCGGAGACGGTGTTCTTGGGGGTACCGGCGCCATAGAGCCGGCGATACATGTTGGCATTGCGAATGACGATCTGCACGTATTCGCGAGTTTCGGTGAAGGGAATGGACTCGACGAATTCGGGAATCTCGTCGTAGGCGCGCTCGCCTCTCCACAGAGTGAGGCGATCTTCACCGGCATTGTAAGCCGCGGCAGCATACTCGGGAGCGCCGGTGCTGCGGGTCAATTCGGAGATGTACAGCATGCCCAGTTCGATGTTGACGGTGGGATCGAAGAGGGAAGCTTTGGTGTAGCGGACTTTGCGCTCCCTGGCCAAGCGGCGCGCTTCTTTGGGGAGAATCTGCATCAGGCCGATGGCGTTGGAATGGGAAACCACATCCGCCTGGAAGGTGGATTCCTGGCGAATCAAGCCGGCGGCAAACATGGGATCGAAATCATCGCGCTCGGCTTCGCGGCGAAGCTGCGACTCGTAAGGAAGCGGGAACAGCACTTTCCAGGCGCCGACCGGGACTTCGTCGAACTTGCGGGAGTCGAAACTGGCGATGGCCTGGCGTCCATAGTTCATGCCGGTGGCGAAATGCCCTTGATCGAAGGCAGCCTGCGCGGCCTCCAAAAGGAAACGAGGCGAAGCGGTGGCCGCATAAGCAGCTTTGAGTTCGAGTTCCGCGGACGCGTCAAACGCAATGGTGCGCAAAGCTTGAGCGCGATTCCAACGATCCAGAACGTTGGCGGGAACAGGCTCATCAAAGGGACGCAGCGGCTGAGCCGGGGGAATCTGAGCGAGAAAGTCAGGGGCATCTTCTTCGCCGGTGCCGAGCTTGTCGAGGCGGCCTTGCGCGGCATCGGCGAAATAGCTGGTTGGGAAACGGTCCAGGGCTTTCTTGTAGTACGCGCGAGCATGAGCGGGATTGCCGGTGCGTTCGGCATTGCGTCCGAGCCAGTAAAGGGCGTTAACGGCGCCGGCGGAAACCGGATATTTCCGGAGGAACACGCTCATCTTGTCGTCGGCGTAGGGCTGACCACCGAGATAAGCGACCCAGGCGATGCGCCATTCGGCGTTGTAGGCGTTTTTGTCGCCGGGGAAATTCTCGAGCACGCGCTGGTAATAATGGACGGCGCTGGCACGATCGAGCAGCACCCAATAATAATTTCCGGCCGCCATTAGGCCTTCTTCGGTCCAGCGGCTTTGCGGATATTTTTCGGCGAGCTTTTCGATGTTGGCAAGCATCTCGGCTTCGTTCTTCTCGGAACGATAGACCTGCGAGAGGAGATAGAGGCGCTCGGCATCGGCGTCGGGATCGCTGACGCTCAGGCGCGCGAGCAGGTAGGGCGCAGCTTTGGGGTGCTGGCGGCATTCGGCGGCGCGCACAAGCGCACGCTGGCGCATAGGGTTGGAGGGATCCCGGAACATGGCGGCGAGTTTCTCGTATTCGACGCGGGCTTCTTTCGATTTGTGGGCATCGTAGAAAATCTCGGCGCGCTGATTCCGCAGTTCGGCGGTGGCGTAAGGAAATTCGTTGTGCAGTTGCTTATTCAGGCGGGGAAGCGCGAGGGCCGCGTCCTTGGCTTCGTCATTCAAGGGGTATTTGTAATAGAGGGTCTGATAATCCTTAGCGGCTTCGGTGAGTTTGCGAGCCGATTCGTGGGCGCGAGCGCGAATGAGGAGAAGAGCGGGGCGGGAGGTGGTCAGAGGATAATTGGCCAGAGCTTCCAGAGCATCCTGCGGACGACCGATGTCAATGGCGGTAGGGGCGTAGGCCTCGAGAACCTGCTCTTTGATCGCCGTGTTCGGGTAATCGGTCAAGAGAAGAGCGAATTCCTGGGCTGCCTCGCCATTTTTGTGCAGGGCACGATTGGTCTGCGCGGTCCAGAACAGCGTGTATTCACGAAGAAGGGCGTCGTCCTTGCCTTTCTGGAGCCAACTCAGAGCCTGCGGGAAACGGGCGCGGGAATAGTCCTCGTAGCCTAGGGCTAAGGCAGCGCGCTGGCCCCAAACGCTGGAGACGTGCTGGTTGGCAAAGGCAGCCAGTTTTTCGTAAGCACCCGGGGTGTAGGAAGAATGGAGGTCGCGCGCCAAGCCGGCCAGTTCCTTTTGTGCCGCGGCGTCTTCGGGTGTGGCGGCGTCGAGAGCCGGAGCAGTAGTGTCGGGCTTGCAGCCGGTTTGGCACGCCGGCGATTTGGGGTGCGCAGGCTTTTTCTTCTTGTGGGCGTGAGCAGCGGTTTGCGCATCACTAGAGAATCCGCAGAGCAGGAGCAGCGTAGCGCAAACAACTACCGCCAGTGCGCGCGGGAGGTGAGCAGAAAGTGAGCGGGAACTAGCGCGATTTGCCGGCCGTTGCGTAAGGATATTCGCCGAGTAAAGATGCGTCGCCGTCGGCGAGGATCTCCACCAACCAACGGTAGAAGTAATCCACCGGATGGTCCATGATGGGTTTGAACCTGCGATCGTACTCGCGATGAGCCTTTTCAATGTCGTCTTTCAACCTGATGCAGATGTCTTTATGTTCGCGCCCCAAGCGGACCTGCTCAGGACGTAACATTTTAATATCCTGCATCGAAACTTTGGCCACGCGATTTGCGCGGCGATGAAGCTCCTGTTCCTCAGGAGTTAACCGGTTGATATCGAACTCGGGTTCGCCGGGCTCGGTCACAACGGGTTCGGGTTCCAATTCTACCGGAAGAGTTGAGGGTTCCGTGGGCGCAAAGTCCTGGGCTGGCGGCTCCACGGGTACTGAACGCATGGAAGCGGGGCCCATGCCTTGCGGGGTGGGGATTTCCGGGACAGGCCGGACTCGAGCGGGCGGTGCTTGGGGCAACTCAATGGCAATGGCCTGGGTGATGCGTTCCTCGAGAGGGCTGCGGGGACCGGGTTGCAAGGCTAAGGCCACGAAGCGCGCCAGCACGTCCAGAGCCGCGGACAAGGAGGCGGCGGAAGCCTGGGCACGCAGAAGCGGGGGCAAAGCGTTGGTGGGCTTGGAGCTGGAGCAGGCGGCAACGACATCGTTGATGGCCTGTTGCAGCTCGGTGGTGGAACGCTGGATGCCCTCGAGGTTGTCGCGCAGGGCGCGGGCGACCGCCAGTTCGACCGGGTTAGGATCTGGTGACATACCTGTTTTTAGGGGCCATTTACCGGGAGTTCCCCTGTTTTCCCATTTTGCGTGGTGTGGTACGAGGCGTCAACGAGATAGGGGAGGGGTGTGCCTAAAGCGCTGATGCGGAGTAGGGCGTTGGGGGCGATCAGGTGCTGGGGCCAGGCTCAGGGGACCACCGGGAGCACCAGGGCGGAGGGGTGGGCGGCGTCGTGAAGGATGGTGTTGGTGGCGGGGACCCACTTGGCGGAATTGGCAGCGGATTCGCCGGTGTTCAGGTTGCGGTCGAAGCGGGGGAAATTGCTGCTGGATAATTCGAGGCGGATGCGGTGTCCGGCGCGAAAAACGTTGCTGGTGGCCCACAGGTCGACGCTGAGGGCATAGACTTGGTTAGGGGTAAGCGGGGTGGCGCTGAGCTGTGAATCGCGGTACTTGGCGCGCAGAATGCCTTCGGTCAGGTTGATGGCGGTGCCATCGGGAGCAACATCAAGCAGCTTGGCGGTGAAGTCGGTGTCGACCGCGGAGGAAGAGGCGAAAAAGTCCAGGCGCACAGGACCGGTGACCTCCAGATCGTGGTCGAGTGGAGCCGTGGAGTAGACCAGGACGTCGGCACGGCTCTCGACGCGGCGCTGATCGCGCGGGCCGGGCGCCAAGTGATTGGAATCGCAGCAGAGCGGGCCACCGACGGTAGGCACGGGGTTGGCCGGATCGTAGGTGAACTTATCGGAAGGTTCGGAAGCGGGAGCGGAGGTGGAAAGCGAGCCGTTACCCTTGTCGGAATTGGCGGCCCCCTGAGAGTGCAGGAAAAACTTGGTGGATTTAGCGCGGGCGATGGGCCAATCATCTTCGTCGCGCCACTGATTGACGCCCATGACGAAAATTCTGACGGGTTTGCGGGAATATTCGTTTTGCACGCCTTTGAAGAGGAAGTCATACCAGGCCAGGATGATTTGATCGTCGTCGGCCTTTTCGGCTTCGGGGCCGAAGTCCACGTCGCCGATTTTGCGGCCACCTCCGGAATGCCCGCCAACGACGACCAGCAGGTGCTGGCCGTTGCGAGCGTCCTCAGTGCCGCCATGGGCCTTAATACCCACGTAGTTGCGCAGCGTGCCGCCGAGAAAGAGGTCGTACCAAGCGCCAACGTGCAGGGCGGGAACGCGAATGTCGGGGTAGTGCTCTTCAATGGAGATGCGCTTCCAGAAATCGTCGTAAGTCGGATGCGCTAGCCACTCAAGAAAATAGGGCGCTAGGTTGCGGGTGGAGGCGTCGAAGACGTCCGCAGGCGTGTGGTTGAAGAGGGGATAGGAGGTGAGGGGAAGCGCGTCCACGTCTTCGGGAGAACTGCCGAGATTTTCCACTTTGCGCGCGAAGGTGTCTTCCGCGAGGCCGGTGGTCCAGGACTCGTTGAACCATTGCTCGAAAGCGCCGCCCTGATAGGTCCAACCATCGTGGTAGTTGCTGGCGGTAACAATGGGACAGATTCCCGCAAGATGCGGAGGATGGGCCATGGCGGCGAGCATCTGGGTGGCACCGACATAGGAGGCACCAAACATGCCGACTTTGCCGTTCGAATACGGCTGAGCAGCGATCCACTCGATGGTGTCGTAGCCGTCCTCGGATTCGTGAACGAAAGGAGTCCACACGCCATCGGAGCTGTAGCGGCCACGAACATCCTCGAGGAAGACGACGTAGCCACGGGAAGCGGTGTGCTGCGCGAATTGGACTTCGTAGCCCCAAGGCACGGAGCGGCGATAGGGCGTGCGTTGCAGTAGAACCGGGAATTTGCCTTCGGCGTCGGGACGGAAAATGTCGCCGCGCAGGATCACGCCATCGCGCATTTTGACAGGCACATTACGCTCGACCTTCACGGGGTAGGACTCGTCGGCAAGCGAAGGAGAAACGAGGGCCACACCGAGCAGCACGCCAAAAACCAGAGGAGAGAGCAACCTGCGCAGATTCATCGAAGCCTCCGCGATAAATGGTTACACCGCGCCCGAAATCAGCAAAGGGACAAAACGTAAGAAAGAAAGTCCGGCTGAGGACATTTTCGCTTCGAATGGCTGGAAAGACAAACGTCGAAATGGTCAGGAGAGGAGGGATTTAGTCATCAGGTAGCGCTGGTGATCGACGAAACCGCGGCGACGGTAAAGCTCGATGGCGGGATTGCCATGGGTTACTTCCAGGTGCAGCACGCTGGCGCCGCATTCGCAGGCAGCTCGTTCGGCAAGGTCCAGTAACTGGGCGCCAATGCCCAGGCCGCGATGCGGAGGCTCGACAAACAGTTCATCAATCCACGCGCCTTTGCCGCGGTATTCCAGGCTGAAATCGAAACAGATGAGCAGATAGCCAATAGGAATTTGGTGGTCGCAGGCGAGGTAAGCGAGGCCATAGGCGGGATTGCGCAGAAGCTCGGAAAGATTCTTTTGCACTGCGGTTTCCTGGAAGGGCTCATCCCACGGATCGTCGTGCTGCATATGGCGCATCAGCGAAAGCAGAGAAGGAATGTCCTGGTCAGAGGCTTGGCGAATGTGGATAGGCATGCAGGAATTATGGCGTAGAAGGCGGTGGGTGAGGAGTGGGGAAGCCGGGTCGAGCTATGGCCACGGTTTTAGAGCGGTCGCAACGGACCGGCTGGCGCGGTGTGACCGCCATCACTGATTCCGTGTACTTCTGTACATAGCCTCGCCTTGTCCGTTTGCCTCACCCGTCCCAGTCCGGTTAAGCCACTCGGGATTAAGAAAGGAGTCCCCAATGGACACCAAAACTGCCCCGACAAAAACACCTGCCCCTGTGACTGTAAGCGAGCCGGAAATCGCAACCCGCGCTTACGAGATATTTCTCAGTCGTGGTGCTTTGCATGGGTATGACCTGGATGATTGGCTGCAAGCAGAGCGAGAGTTGACCTCCACGGCAGAGACGACAAAAGTGCGTGCCACAGGCGCGTGAAGCAGCGCTTCTTCGACGTGCTCCGGTCCCGATACGCTCAGCGTGATATAATGTGCCTGAGGCCTCGCCCCAGGTCGATGGCATCCCAACTCACGGTGCCAATGTACCCCTGGGTTCCATAGGCACCGCTCCCCCTGAAAACAGACATTGACCTGGGGCAACAACCTTGCCCCAGCCAGCACCCTTTGGCAGGAACGGCGACCTGCCGAAAAGGAAGGGGGTGTTTGGCTGGGGCACTTGAGGCAAGGTGACAATCGTCACTGCGCGAAATCGAATTCATCGCTAGCTTTCGTACCACTTCCTGAGAAGCGGCAACCCAAGGAAGAACTGTTGAATGAAGAAACGGGGAGGCCCGATTCTCGGACGAGAGTTGGGCCTCTTGTTTGTGTGCCGAGCATGTTTGACCATTTGGAGGTGAAAGTCCTCTTCACAACGTGATGGACGTGAAGTGATAGCGAAGCGCAAGGGTGAAATAGCACTCGCCGCGAGGCGGGGCCCGA
>Ga0187782_10002251_pt1 | contig 14172 bp, 15 predicted proteins | sample 0715_SJ02_MP15_2_FD_132454 | JGI IMG/M metagenome (GOLD analysis project Ga0187782, IMG submission 132454) | Tropical peat soil microbial communities from peatlands in Department of Meta, Colombia - 0715_SJ02_MP15_20_MG | ecosystem: Environmental > Terrestrial > Soil > Wetlands > Peat | place...
AGAAGATAGAATCGATCTCGTCTGGCAATGCGCTATCCGAGGATGAGGCGACTCCTTGTAGAGAAAGTACGGCCAGGAGCAAGACAGTAGACCCCGCCAGCAAGGCCATTCGCACGGCATCCCCCCGGAAAGCGGAAAGCATAGCATTCCGACGGGCCATTTATCTCCGCGTAACACATCTGAGATACTTGTCTACCCTTAGCCTGGACGGGTTATGGCACGCATAGCACTCGACGATCACCGGCTCTACCTCAACCGCCACCTGCAGTGGATTGCCTTCAACCAGCGTGTGCTCGAAGAGGCGCGCGACTCCCGCAATCCCCTGCTGGAGCGCGTGAAGTTCCTTGCGATTACGGCAAACAATCTCGACGAATTTGTGGAGATTCGGGTTTCGAGCTTCCTTCAGAAAATCGAACACGGCTCACAGCACATCAGCCCGGACGGGTTGACGACGGAAGAGGAACTCGGACGCGTTTCCGGGGCCATGCACCATTTCGTCGCCGCCCAATACAAGTGCTGGAATGACGAGCTGCTGCCGGCGCTCGCCAAGCACCAGATCCGCGTGCTATCGGTCGACCAGATGAGCCGCAAGGCGGAGCAGATTGCGAAAACGTTCTATGACCGGCGCGTCTACCCGATGCTGACCCCGGTCACCGTGGACCCTACGCATCCGTTTCCGCACGTTCTGAACAAAGCGCTATGTATTGCGTTCCTTCTGCGAAAGCGCAAGCGAAACGGAGAAAAACCCGTTTTTGGAGTGGTCACCGTGCCGCGAGCGTTGCCGAGGCTTCTTCGTGTGCCGACAGGAAACGGCGGGATTCACTTCGTGTTTTTGCAGGACATCATTTCCCGCTATGCGGAGAAGCTGTACAGAGGCTACGAAATTCTGGCCTCCGCGGCGTTCCGGATTACGAGAAACAGTAATCTCTACCTGGAAGAAGAAGAAGCACGAACGCTGCTTGAGGCCGTGGACTCTCAGGTTGCGCAGCGGCGCAAGGGCCAGGCGGTGCGCCTCGAAATTGAGGTGGGGGCGCACCCGGAAATCATTTCGCACCTCGTGAGCACATTCGGGCTGGATGAATCGCTGGTGTTTCGTGTGGCCGGCCCGGTGAACCTGCAACGGCTCTTTCATCTCTACGAAGAGACGCCCAGGCCGGACCTGAAATACTCCCGGTTTCAACCCCGACAGGTGCATATCGGGCACGATGCCGATTCGATGTTTGAGGTGATCCGGCACCAGGACGTTTTGTTGCACCATCCCTACGATTGCTACGACGCCGTCGTACATTTCCTCGAGACGGCGGCGCGTGATCCGCGCGTCCTCTCGATGAAGCAGACCCTGTACCGGACGAATTCCGATTCACCGGTGGCTCAGGCGCTCCTCGAGGCGGCGGGCAAGAAGGAGGTGACGGTGGTGGTGGAGCTGAAGGCCAGCTTCGACGAGGCCTCGAACATCCGATGGGCACGCAGCTTCGAAGACGCAGGCGTGCAGGTCTTTCACGGGCTTGCCAACCTGAAGACGCACGCAAAGCTGGCTTTGGCCCTGCGGCAGGATCCGGATGGGAAGATCCGCCGCTACGCGCATCTCGGAACAGGAAACTACAATCCGTCCACCGCACGCTTTTACAGCGATTTCAGCCTGTTTACCGCCGATCCGGCGATCACCTCCGCGGTGCATGACGTATTTAATTTCCTGACCGCCTATGCAGAGAAGTCTCACTATCGGCCGCTGCTGGTTGCGCCAAAGGACATGGTAAAGACGATCATCTCCGAGATCGATCGGGAAGCCCGGCACGCGCGGCGTGGCAGGCCCGCAAGAATAATCGCCAAATGCAACGCCGTGGCGGACCCGCCCGTGATCCGCGCACTTTACAAGGCGTCCCAAGCGGGTGTGGAGATCGATCTAATCGTTCGCGGGCAATGCACTTTGGTGCCAGGACTGCGAGGGATCAGCAGCCGCATCCGCGTGCGGAGCATCGTTGGGCGATTCCTCGAGCACAGCCGCATCTTTTATTTTGAGAACGGCGGGTCGCCAGAGGTATACCTAGGCAGCGCCGATTGGATGCCACGGAACCTCTATGAAAGAGTCGAAGTACTGTTTCCTTTGAAGGATGAAGAACTGCGCGCGCGCATTTGCAACGAGATTTTGCCGGCGTACCTCGGTGACAACAAAAAGGCCCAGGTGCTTGGCTCGGACGGCCTCTATACGCCAGTCAAGCGGGCGCAAGGCGACAAGCCGTTTTCCGTGCAGGAACATTTAATGAAACTGGCGGGCGGATTTGTCAACGGATCGGGCGCCTCCCATGAGCATTATGCGCGTATCGCCTCCGCGAAAGCTGAGCCGGAAAACGTCTCTGCCGAACCAGGGCAAATCTTAGACTTGGAAGTTCAGGATTCCTCCAATGCAACAGTATGATCTGGTGGTCATCGGGTCTGGACCGGGCGGACAGCGCGCGGCAATCCAGGCGGCAAAAGCGAAGAAGCGGGTGGCGGTCGTCGAAAAGCAGACCATGGTCGGCGGAGTGTGTATCAATACCGGCACCATTCCGAGCAAAACCATGCGCGAGGCCGTGCTGCACCTTTCCGGCTTTAACCACCAGGCGTTTTACGGATCGAACTACCACGTAAAAGAAAACATCACCATGAGCGACCTGAATTTCCGGGTTACGCGCGTGATCGAGAACGAAGCCGCGGTATTGCAGGACCAGTTGAGGCGAAACGGCGTGGATCTGTATCACGGCGTCGGCTCGTTTACCGAACCGCACCATATCCGCGTGGAGAACACCACCGGCTTCCATGAACTGGAAGCGGAATTCGTGGTGATTGCCACGGGAACCAAGCCCGCGGCAACCCCAAAGGTTCCCATCAATGGCCGCAATATCGTGAATAGCGACCAGATTCTGGGCATTCCCACGATCCCCAAAACACTTATCGTGGTGGGCGGCGGGGTTATCGGCGTGGAATACGCCTGCATGTTCACGACGCTCGGAGTGCGCGTCATTATCGTGGAGAAGCGGCCGCGGCTGCTCGAATTTGCCGACGCCGAAGTCGTCGAGGCGTTGAGCTACCACATGCGCGACCGCCGGGCCACCATGCGACTGACCGAAGAGGTCGACAGTGTCGAAGAGACCCCGGACGGCAAAGTGGCGGCGAACCTGGTCAGCAAAAAGAGAATTTTGGGTGACGCGCTGCTTTATGCCGTGGGCCGGCAGGGGAATATCGATCGGCTGAATCTCGAGGTGGCGGGAGTGGAGGCCGATCAGCGCGGACGGATTAAGGTGGACGCTGACTACCGCACTTCGCAGCCGCATATTTTTGCGGTGGGAGACGTAATCGGCTTTCCGAGCTTGGCTTCCGTCTCCATGGAGCAGGGGCGGTTCGCGGCGGCAAAGGCGTTTGGACTGCCCGCGGAAACCGACCCGGCCGGCTATCCCTACGGAATCTACACCATTCCGCAGATATCCTTCATCGGGAAGACGGAAGAACAATTGACCGAAGACGACGTACCATACGAAGTGGGCGTGGCATATTACCGCGAGATTGCCCGGGGACAAATCAGCGGCCACACGGAAGGCCGCCTGAAACTGCTTTTCCACCGGGAAACTCTGGAATTGCTCGGAGTCCACATTTTCGGCGAAGACGCGGCCGAACTGCTGCACATCGGCCAGGCCGTGCTGCTCTTGAAGGGCAAGATCACATACTTCATCCACACCGTTTTCAATTATCCGACCCTGGCGGAGTGCTACAAGGCGGCTGCATTTAACGGGCTCAACCGTTTGGTTTGAAACTGTCCGCGAATCAAAAAAGCGATAGGGCTAGGCGACGGTTTCCGCGTCCAACGGCTTTTTTGCAACGAACAACCCGTACACAAAGCTGCCGGAGGCATATCCCGCGCGCATGGCCCGAAAGCCTCTGAGGTAGGTGACGAAATCCGCACCCTGTTTGAAGGCCATGGCCCAGAAGGATTTGTTCTTGATGATGTCCGCGCCAATGTCCCACGTCTTAGCGCACTGTGGATTGAGCACCTGCCGGTGGACGAGCTGAAGGCCACTCGCTTCGAGGAAGGTGGCGTATTCGTCCATTTCCCGAAGCTCGACGAACATGGCCTTATCGATCGGGCCGATGAATCTCTTCCTTTGAGCCGCAGAGAGATTTTCCCTTCGGAACCAGTCGGTCAGGGCAAACGTTCCGCCGGGCTTTAACAGCTTCGACGCGGAGACGAAAAACCTGGCCGGATCGTGATAGTGAGAAATGGACTCAACCGACCAGAGAAGATCGAAGGGCTCGGAAAACTGCAACGCCTCGGCGTCCATCAGAAGGAACTTGGCGTTCAGGTTGTTCTCCCGCGCGGAGCGGCTGGCCATCTCGACCTGAACCGGCGAGATGGTCACGCCCGTCGCCGAGACGCCATACGTCCTGGCCAGGTAGAGGCTGGTCCCGCCAAAGCCGCAACCGATGTCCAGAATGCGCGAACCCGGCTGCAGGTTTGCCAGGCGAGCCAGATGTTCGATCAGCTGAATCTGCGCGGTTTCCTTGGACTCATCGCCGCGAATCCAATAGCCGTGGTGGATATGGTCGCCCCAGAGAGACTGGTAATAGGGGCTGACAAGATCGTAGTGCTCAATGATTTTCCGTTTTTCGTTTGTGCGCTGCACAGCCCGCGCGGCACTCTCCGGATTGTTCAGGGCGCGGGACATGGGCAGAATGCCGGGTAGTTTACTCCCGGATAGGCCCGGCTCCAAGAGGCAGCAATTCGGATTGTGACCGCGGCGTCACCGTGCCGCCGGCAAGGAACCGGGCGAGCCGGAAACGCAAGGAATTCCGCGCAAGAGCGGCCGGGAGTCGATGGTCGAAACCCGAACCGGGCGAAAATACGCCGATTTTTATCAGCTGACGCCGGCCTTCAAAAGAGCGTAGATTGTTTGCGGGGTAAAGCGAACTCACGTTAGAATATTAGATCTTTAGGAGGACGTACCGTAGTGTTAACTATTCGTCTGGCAAGAATTGGAAAGAAGAAAAAGCCGTATTACCGCGTTGTGGTGATAGAAAGGACGCGGGCTCGCGACGGCCGTGTGCGCGAGGCTGTCGGAACTTATGATCCACTGAAGAAGCCCGCGGAGATCAAGCTGGATTCCGAACGCATCAAGTATTGGCTTGGCGTAGGGGCACAGCCGAGCGATACCGTTCGGAGCTTCATCAAGCAACAAAAAATTGCATAAATCGTTCGACGCCCAGGCACACGTTCCCGTTCTCAGGCCTACCAGGTCAGGTCCCAGTGGCGGAGTTACAATGACGCACTCTTTTGCGGCCATGGGAAGAGTGTGTGAGGCAGTTTGACAAGGTGAAACGCACGCGGGGGCCCTATGAAAGAACTTGTTGAGGAGATTGCTCGGGCGTTGGTGGATCATCCCGAGGGAGTGCAGGTCAAGGCTGTCGAAGGTTCCCAGGTCACTGTTTTGGAATTGCGAGTTCATCCGGAAGATTTGGGAAAAGTCATTGGGCGTCAGGGGCGAACGGCAAAAGCGATCCGAACACTGCTTGGAGCAGCAGGCATGAAACTGCACAAGCGATTTACGCTTGAGATTCTCGAAGATTGAACGACTCCCACAGACAAAAGCGGGAATGGGTACTGGTTGCGCGAATTCTGAGGCCGCGCGGCAACAAGGGCGAAGTCGTTGCAGAATTGTTGACGGATTTCCCGGACCGGTTTTCCGCTCTGAAACAGATCCATCTGCGCAAAGGCGACGAGGAGCCTCAGCCTGCCGGGCTCCTGAATTTCTGGGTGGACCAGAACCACGCCGGTATGGGCGTGTTTCATCTTGCCGGAAGCGCGACGATTTCCGACGCGGAAAAACTGCGCGGTTCGGAACTGCTGCTGCCGCTCGAAGAACGCGTAACGTTGCCTGCAGGACACTATTTCGTAACCGATTTGATTGGCTCTACCGTTTTTGAGCTGCCGACCGGCGCGGTGAAATTGTCGTCGCCCCCGTGCGGGATGGACGAAGCTCCGAGGGTGCTCGGGACCGTGCGCGACGTCTTCTTTCCCGGCGAAAGCGTGGCCGGAACGCCGATTCTGCAAGTGGAAACGCCGGGCGGCGAGTTGCTGGTGCCGCTTGCGGAGGATATCTGTACACGCATCGACGTGGCCGGACGCAGGATCGAAGTCCAGCTGCCCGAAGGGCTGAGCGACGTTAACGCCCGGGAATAGCCCCGGCCTTGGCCCGGCGGGCATGACAGCAGGCCGCCATCTTCATTACACTGCCTAGCCATGCGATTTGATCTGATTACGATATTCCCTGAATTTTTCGGCGGTCCGCTCGACCACGGCATCGTCCGGCGAGCGAAAGAAGCGGGAATTGTGCAGATTCATGTGCAGGATTTGCGCGAGTTCACAAAGGACCGGCATCGCACCGTGGACGACCGCCCGTTTGGCGGCGGCGAAGGCATGGTGCTAAAGCCGGAACCGTTGTTTGAGGCTGTGGAGAGCCTATTGGGGCATGGCGTGGGGAGCGCGAAGGCGAAGATCGCCCCGCAAGCCGGGACTGCGATCTTGCTGATGTCTGCGGCTGGGAAACTGTTCACCCAGGAGACGGCACGGCGATACGCGAAGCTGGAACGATTGATCCTGATGTGCGGACGGTATGAAGGGGTCGACGAGCGCGTGGCTGAACATCTGGCGACCGAAGAGGTTTGCGTTGGCGATTATGTGCTGAGCGGGGGAGAATTGCCCGCCGCGATTGTCGTGGACGTGGTGACGCGCCTCCTGCCAGGAGCCCTCGGCAACGAAGCCTCCTCGCAAAACGAGTCCTTCTCGAGTCTCGGGAGCGATTTCGGGCAAGAAGGGCTTCGGGTTTCAGAGCCCTGCCAGTTGCCGCGCCCGAGCCGGCAGCTGCTTCTGGATTTTCCGCATTACACCCGTCCGGCGGAATATCGCGGGTGGAAGGTGCCGGAAGTGCTGATCAGCGGCCACCACGCCGAAGTCGCCAAATGGAGGCGAGAAAAGGCGTTAGAGAAAACGGCGCGAAATCGCCCCGAGCTGTTTGGAGAAAACGGCTAGGAAATCGGGAAACGTTTGTTTATAATTGGAGTTTGCCTTAGAAGTGCTGGCCCCGCCTGAGTGGGTCTGCAGGGAATACAGAAAATGAATCCGGTAATCCGTAAGTTGCACGAAGCGCAATTGCGCAAAGACATCCCCGAATTCCGCCCCGGCGATACCGTCCGGGTGAACGTGCGCCTGCTCGAAGGCGAGGGCGAAAAGGTGAAGGAACGCATCCAGGCTTTTGAGGGTGTGGTGATTTCGAAGAAGGGCCGGGCCAGCAGCGCGACGTTTACGGTGCGCCGGGTGAGCTTCGGCACCGGCGTGGAGCGGATTTTCCCGCTGCACTCGCCTTCGATCTCCTCGATTGATATCGTCGGCAAGGGCAGCGTGCGCCGCTCGCGGCTCTACTACCTGCGCCATCTGAAGGGTAAGGCCGCCCGCATCAAGCGCGCGGGACGCGAGGAAGCGGAAGCTCCCGCGGCCACGACCGCGAACGCGTAATTCGCAAGTCAGGAAATTCAGTCACCAGGACAGGCGAGGATGCCTGTCCTTTTTTTGTTGTACGCCTCAGTTTCCACAACGGTTCAGATCACGCAATCATCGCCGACCTTTGGCGCATGCTAGAATTGCTCCGGATACACGGACTCTTACCACTCATGGGCCGACTCTGCTCTTCCCGTTTCGAGCGAGCGGCGCGAAAACTCGGCTGGACGCGCATTGCGGGTCTCGACGAAGCCGGGCGCGGCGCGCTGTTCGGCCCGGTTGTCGCTGCCGCCGTTATCCTCAATCCAAAGCGAAGAATTGTCGGCCTCGACGACTCCAAAAAGTTGACTGCAGAACGGCGTGGCGAACTGGCGGAGCGTATCCGCGAACACGCGTTGGCGTGGGCTGTGGCGGAAATCGATGCGCAGCGCATCGACGCCTGGAATATCTATCAGGCCAGCCGGCAGGCGATGACCGCGGCGCTCGAGCAACTCTCCATCCGGCCAGACTATTTGCTGATTGACGCCATGCAACTGGACGTGCTGATCGAACAGAAATCCCTGATCAAAGGTGACGCAAAGAGCGTCTCGATCGCCGCGGCTTCGATCCTGGCAAAAACGCATCGCGACACACGCATGGAAGAATGGGACGCGGTCTACCCGCAATACGGCTTGGCGCAACACAAGGGCTACGGGACGCCGGAACACTTGGAGGCCTTGCGGCAGCATGGGCCGACGCCCCTGCACCGGTACTCCTTCGCTCCGGTGCGCGATGCGGGCTGCTGGGCGGCTGGTGCCGTGCAAGAGCCGCTGCCGCTTGAACTCTGGCCGCGCGGCGATTGAGGCCCGTCCCATGAGGACCGAGGTACAGGGTACTTTCCCGTACCGCTCGGATCGATCTTCGGTGGCTTAACGAGGGTCGACAGCTTGCACTGGTTCGCCGGTTATTCGCCAGGAAGTTTCCTATCTGCTACGGGGATAACTGCCTGCTCACAATGCTCCCCGGTTTGATTGACGCCCTCCGTGACGCAGCGTAGCGTGAAAAAGTAGGATCGCCAGGGTCTCGGCGCCTACAGTGCGTCCAGGAGAAAGTCGCGACGGCTTGGGTGGGAGAGCTGTCGTCCATAGCGCATGGCCTATAACAAAAGCAAGCATGTCGAATCCGCACAGAAGCTGCTGAATCAGGGGAAGGTGGCCCAGGCCATCGCCGAGTATCAGCAGATCCTGAAATATGAACCGCGCGACCAGGTCACCCTGATGACCATCGGCGAACTGTACATCCGTCAGGGCGAGACCATCCAGGCCATCGACTATTTCGAACGGCTTGCGCAACTGTTTGTCAGCGACGGCTTCCTCACCAAGGCGATTGCGGTCTACAAACGAATCGCAAAACTGGCCCCGGAAGAGATTCGGCCGCTCGAAAAGCTGGCCGACCTGTACGTGCAGCAGGGGGTGATGAGCGAGGCACGTCCGCTCTTTCTGCAACTCGCCGAACTGCACCTCAAGAACAACCGCCAGCCGGAAGCCATCACGCTGCTGAAGAAATTGCTGACCGCCGAACCGGACAATCTACGCATCCAGGTGCGACTGGCGGACTTGTACCAGGCTATGGGGCAATCCGGGGAGGCATTGGAGGCCTATGTTTCAGCAGCGCAGCGGGCCCTCGCGCGGGGCGACCACGCGGAATGCGAAAAACTCGCCGAAAAGGCGCTGCACATCGACCCGAAGCAACTGGACGCGCTGATCGTCAAGGCCCGGGCATTTTCAACCGTCGGCAATGTAGCCAAGGCCGCAGAGATCCTCGAACGCGTTCCGGACCTCGAAAAGGGCGGCGAACCGGCGGAATTGCTTCTGGATATGTACCTCAAGAATGCCAAGTGGGATGAAGCCACGGCCCTCGCGCTGCGTATCTTCTCGTCCGATGAAAAGAACTTCGGCGCCACGCAAAAGGTGACGGAAGTTTTGCTCGAATCGGGACAGGCGGAGCGGGCGATGAGCCTTCTGTCGCGCATTCGCATCCCGATGATCGACGCCGGGGAGCATGAAGGGGTCACGCACCTTCTAAACGAGCTTTCGACGAGACTGCCGGGACGGCTCGAACCGCTCGAGTGGCTTGTGGACACCTATGGGAGGACAAGCGATTCCTTCCGTATGCCCGACGCGCTGGTTCATCTCGGTGATGCACTGGTGGCTGCCGGAAAAATAGAGCGCGCCAAGGACATCTTCGAGCAACTCGTAGACCGCGAACCGGAGAGCGATGCGGCCAAGCGCAAGCTGAACGAGGTTCTGAAGAAGTTGGGGATGGGGGAAGAAGCAGCAGAGCCGCCCGCAGACATCGTCGTCGTGACGGAAGATCTGCAGCCGGATTTGCCGAAAGCGCCGGCGCCAAAAGTGCGTCCGGAAGCCGAACCGCCTGCTCCGGTCGCGACGCCGGAAACTCCGGCGCCCGCCGCGAACGAACCGGCACTGGACGAAGAAACGCAGAAGTTCATTGCCCAGTCGCTGACCGATGTGGACCTGTTCGCGAGCTATGGTTTGACGCAGAAGGCCATCGGATTGTTAGAAGCGATTCTGCGCCGCGCGCCAACGCATACTCCCACGCTTGAAAAACTGCTGGACTTCGTGCTGGGCGCCGGAGATGACCGCCGGACGGCCGAACTTGCCGCGCAGCTCGAACACCTGCACTCGAGCCGTGGAGACGCCAGGAGCAGCGAACGCTTCGGTGAGCTTCGCCGGCGCTTCCAGCGCGCTGCCGGCCTGAGTGACGAGGAGATCGCCGCGGCGGTGGCGTCGTCGATGCCGCAACCGGTCGAAACCGTGCCCGTCGAGGAAGCTCATATCGTCGAGCCTACGTTGGAGGTAGCCGAGATTCCAGTGGCTCCGAGCGAGCCGGTGACGCAGACAGAAGAGATACCGCAAAGCCCGAGCGAGGCGATCCCCGAGATGAAAGTTGCAGAAGAGGCTCCAGCGGAAGTCCCCGCCGCGGCTCCTGCACCCGAGGAAGTCGATCTTTCGGATGAATGGGCGTCGCTGCTCGAAGAAACAAAGGAGCCGGAGCCGGTCCGAGAGGCTCCTGCGCCGCCGCCGACCCCGCCTCAACCTGCCGCGGAAGAGCTTGAACTGCCGGAACTGGTGGTGGAAGAGGTGAAGTCCGAGAGCGCCCCGGCGGAAGCGATTCCTGCCGAGCCCCTTATGGCTGCGTACGAGGATACCGGCCACGAGGAGTTTCACGTTCCCGTGGATTCGGTCGATCCCGAAGATTGGAGCAACGCGGTCACCGAAGTTCCGGCCGAAAGCCCGGCGCAAGCCGGGGAGACCCCGGCAGTCGACGACGGAATTCCACAGCACGGTGAAGGCTTGCTGCCGGATGAGGAACCAACCGCGCTGCCTGTGCCTGAACATGCCGGGGTGGCGTCCGAAGGCCACGAGCCGACATTGGAGGAACCGCAGGCTGCACTCCCGCAAGCGCCTCCACCGCAACCGGAACTGGAACTGGACCAGGAGTTCGAACTCGTGCTCGAACCCGAACCGGTGCTTCCCGCGCACGAACTCCTGTCCGAGATGCCCCTTGCGAAAGCACCGGAGTCTGGCGAGGCTCTAAAGGCAAAGGAAGAGGTCGGGGAGCCGGCAGCCAACGCTTTCTCTTCCGACCAGTTCCTTTCCGACTTGGCACGGGAGATCGACGAGTTGGGCCTGGACGAACTGACGCCGGCAATGTCCGAGCCGAGCGATGGAACCCACGAGCCCCTAAAGGAACCAGCAACAGAAAAGCCAGCGCCAAGCACGGAGACCGGCCCGTTGAAGGAAGTGTTCGACGAGTTCCGCGCCGAATTGGGCGAGATGGGTTCGGAGGACGAGGACCTTGAAACGCACTACAACCTGGGCATCGCCTTCCGCGAAATGGGATTGCTCGAAGAAGCCATCGGAGAGTTTCAGAAGGTAGCGAAGGCGAATGACCGCGGAAAAGCATTCCGCTACGCCATGCAGTGCAGCACGTTGCTCGGACTGGCTTTCATGGAGAAGGGACAGCCGGACATCGCCGCTATCTGGTATGAAAGAGCGCTGAGCACGCCGGGGCTCGATTCGGAAAGTAAGCTGGCCTTGCGGTATGATTTGGGTGTGGCACAGGAATCGGCCGGCGATCTGGAAGCGGCACTGAAGAGTTTTTCTCAGGTCTACGCGGTCAATATCGATTATCGTGACGTGGCGGACCGCATCGCCTCGCTCCAAAAACCAGCGCGCTGACCTCTTGCCCACAGTCAACCAGGTAGCCTCAAGGGATAATGAACCGTATCTTGCGTGCATTAACGGTGGTGTTGTTGTTTGAGATGGGCGCGCTGCTGTTGTACCTTCCCTGGTCCACCTTCTGGGAACAAAACTACTTTTTGAGCCATTTCCCCTGGCTGATGCCCGTCGTCCTGCATCCTTCCCTGCGTGGAATCGTCAGCGGCATCGGGGTGTTGGATATTTTCGTGGCCTTTGGGTTATTTAACTCGCGCCCGGCGCCTGCCCATGTCCCTCCTCCCTCGAACTTGTAAGGTGTTGCTCTGCTATGTGACCGACCGGAAGACTCTGCCTGGTTCGGTCGCCGGACAAACACGCCTGCTGCTTGAAAAGATGGAAGGCGCCGCCCGAGCGGGAGTGGACTGGATCCAGGTCCGGGAGAAAGACCTCTCGGTACGCGAACTGGTGTGCCTGGTCGAGGAAGCAGCGCGTACGATTCCCCGCCCTTGCCGGATTCTGGTCAATGACCGGTTGGACGTGGCCCTCGTGACCGGCGCGGGCGGCGTTCATTTGGGTGAACGAAGCCTTCCGCTCGCAGAAGCAAAGCGTTTTCTGCGGGAGAAGAATCGCAGCGGTGATTTTTTGCTGGGAGTTTCCACACATTCGCTTGAAGCGGCACAGGCCGCAGAAAAAAGTGACGCCGACTACGTGATCTTTGGGCCCGTCTATGAAACGCCCTCCAAGGCCGCATTCGGACCGCCGCAAGGGATCGACCTGCTTGCCAAGGTGTGCGAAAGGGTCTCCCTTCCTGTGATCGCCATTGGGGGAATTACGCTCGGGAACGCCCCGGAATGCGTGAGGGCAGGGGCTGCTGGAATTGCGGCGATCCGTTTATTTCAGGACGCCAGGGATATCACGGATGTCGTGCGGGCTCTGCGGAACAGCTGCGCCTGACCGGCTAGCGCTGCTGAAGTCTGCGGAGCATGCGGATTTGACCGGCGTGATAAACGTCGTGGAAGGCAACGCCGTACAACATCCGCAGGTGTCTGGCCGCGCCGGGTGACCTGAGAACTTTGCGGATGGTCCGGACGAGGGCCCGATGCTCGTTCTCGAGAATGGCTCGATCGGCGCGCCAGGAGGCTTCCGTGGCTTTTCCTTTTTCCGGCCGTGGGAAGAAATTGCTTCCCTTCAAAACGAAGGATCCATGCTTGCCACCTTCAAGCCTGCGGCGCACGGCGTACTTCCAGTACGCAGTGTGAAGCGTCTCTTCCCAAATGTTGTGGCGCCCGCGAGAGGGGCGCCAGGCAGCCTGTTTCGCGGTGACCCCCTTCAGCGATTGGCGCAGGTTCGGGCCGTGCCAGGTCTTCTTTGTGTAAGCCTCGTCGAGAAGGGCCAGGATGATCGCTTCATTGCTCATGAGAGCCTCCAGAGCGGAATCTTAGGTTAACAGAGGGTCCGCAGGGCCCGAGGCAGTCACTTACAGCAACCATTCCATGCTTAATGTTCTTAAAGTTCAAAGGTCACACGGCGCTCGACTGACGGGCCAGAAAGACATTTAACGTAGTCTCATCTCACGCAACTTGCTTTTTTGCTTTCCTGACAGCCGCCTTCCTGCTGGGGAAACTCAGGATTGACATTCCAATATACCCTTGTCTATTATATTGCTAGACTGAACCTAGGATTTTGCTATGGCAACACTTTACGTGGAAAATGTTCCGGATGAATTGTATGACGCCTTGAGGGTACGCGCCAAATTACATCGCCGCTCCATTACTGCCGAAGTATTAGCGTTGTTGGAAGACAATCTCCCAACCAAAAAGGAACTTAAGCGACGCGCCGATCTCTTGCGGAAACTCGACCGGCTGAGTGCTTCTCTGAAGCGAGTCCGTGGAGAGTTCCGCAGCGCAGAAGAGATGATTCGCGAGGATCGTTCGAGGTGAAGGCCTTCGTCGTCGATTCCAGCGTTGCCGCAAAGTGGCTTCCTCCCCTAAACCACGAACCGTTAGCGTCTGAAGCCCGTGGGCTGCTAACGGATTGGACCTATGGCAAGATCGAACTTTCTATTCCTGATTTACTGCACATTGAAGTAGCTAATGTGCTTTGGAAGGCGGCGCGGGCTGGACGCTGCAAAGCAACCGAAGCACGCGCCGCACTCAAGATTTTGATCAGTTACGGCCTTCCGGTGACCGCTTCTGCAACAATCCTAGAATTGGCCCTGCGTATCGGCATGGAATACGAACGAACCGTCTACGACTCCATCTACGTCGCTCTCGCGGTTCAATCTGGGAGAGAATTAGTCACTGCTGACGAAAAGCTAGCGAACGCACTGGCCGCTTATTTTCCAGTGAAGTGGATTGGCGCGATGTAAGAGGTCGACTGCATATGAGCTTCGCGAAAATCGTTTAGGATTAAGTTCGTCGGCCACGC
>Ga0187782_10002252_pt1 | contig 14171 bp, 13 predicted proteins | sample 0715_SJ02_MP15_2_FD_132454 | JGI IMG/M metagenome (GOLD analysis project Ga0187782, IMG submission 132454) | Tropical peat soil microbial communities from peatlands in Department of Meta, Colombia - 0715_SJ02_MP15_20_MG | ecosystem: Environmental > Terrestrial > Soil > Wetlands > Peat | place...
AAGGCGACGCCGCGCGCAATGCCGCTCACGTCGCCGGCGGCGGCAAGTTCGAACAAAGGGCCGAGCAATTTCTCGATATGGGATTTCAGCCAGCGGTCGAGTCGGCTTTCCACCGCATCGCGCGGCGCTCCCGTCAGCTGCTCGTCGGCGATGACACGGACGCGCGGCCGTAGGACTTCCTCGCCGCGAACCAACTTGCCCACTGCGGCACCGGTCCAGCGGATGACGCCGTCGGCGGCGAGCACGAATTGCTCGTCGGGCGCTTCGGCGAGCCGCGCGGCGCGCGCGCCGATCTCACCGGCGAGCACCTTTTGTGCCGCGTTCTGCAGTGTCTTGGCTTCCGAGCCGCCCGCGGACGCGTCGGTGACGAAGACGAACCCGTCGAGGCGGCCGATGACGTGACCCTCGACGACGACGTCGCCGGCTTTGTTGATTTCGGGCTCGAGCATCGCATTCTCGCGCAGCCGCCGCATCAGCACGCTGGTACGGCGATCCACGAAGCGCTCGGTGAGACGCTCGTGCAAGGCGTCGGAGAGCTTGTCTTCCACCGCACGGGTCACATCCTGCCAGTGCTCGGGGTCGGGGAGCCAATCCGGCCTGTTCGCCACGAACGTCCAAGTCCTGATGTGGGCGATGCGGGTCGAGAGCGTATCGATATCACCGTCGCCGCGATCGGCCTGTGCCACCTGGCGGGCGAACCAATCGACTGGAATTCTCCCATCGCGCATGAGAAAGCCGTAGAGCGTCACCACGAGCTCTGCGTGGGTTGCCGGCGCGATTTTGCGGTAGTCGGGAACCTGGCACACCTGCCACAGCCGCTCGACGTCGGCGGCGGTCCTGGTGAGCGCGCGCACCTCCTCATCGCGCGCGGCGTGCTCGAGCACGAGGATGTCCTCGGCGACTGGCGCGCGACTGAGCGCCTCCTCGGCAGGCGGCGCCGCCAGCGCAGCCTGCAAGGCACCGACCGACGAGAAATCGAGATCGGTGTTGCGCCACTGCACGATCTTCACCGACTCGAATGTGTGCGATTCGAGCGCCTGAGCCAGTTCGGTTTCGAAGGGCGGGCAGCGTCCTGTCGTACCGAAGGTGCCGTCGCGGGCGGCGCGGCCGGCGCGGCCGGCGATCTGGGCCAGTTCCGAAGGGTTGAGTTTGCGGAACTGATAACCGTCGAACTTGCGGTCGGAGGCGAACGCGATGTGGTCGACATCGAGATTGAGGCCCATCCCGATGGCGTCCGTAGCGACCAGATAATCCACTTCCCCCGATTGATAGAGCGCGACCTGCGCGTTGCGCGTGCGCGGCGACAGCGCCCCGAGCACCACCGCCGCGCCGCCGCGCTGCCGGCGTATGAGCTCGGCGATCGCGTAGACTTCGTCGGCCGAGAAAGCGACGATGGCCGAGCGCCGCGGCAGCCGTGTGAGCTTCTTTTCGCCGGCGAAGCTCAGCTGCGACAGTCGCGGGCGGCTTACGATGCTGGCCCCCGGCAGCAACCGCTCAACGATCGGCCGCATCGTGGCGGCGCCGAGCACCAGCGTCTCCTCGCGGCCCCGCCGATGCAGCATCCGGTCGGTGAACACGTGGCCGCGCTCGAAGTCGGCGGCGAGCTGAATTTCGTCGATGGCGAGAAACGCGACGTCGAGGTCGCGCGGCATCGCTTCGACGGTGGCGACCCAGAAGCGCGGATTAGGCGGCTTGATCTTCTCCTCGCCGGTGATCAAGGCGACCGCGTCGGCTCCCACCCGCTCGACCGCGCGGTTGTAGACCTCGCGCGCCAGAAGCCGCAGCGGCAGCCCGATCAGCCCGGAGGAATGCGCCAGCATCCGCTCGATCGCCAGATGCGTCTTGCCCGTATTGGTCGGTCCCAACACGGCGGTGACGCCGGCGCCGCGGGCGCGGACATTGCGATCGGAGGGCGGCGAAAATGAAATCGGCATTGAAGGACCCGGGCAGCCGCGCGAGCGCAGCGGCTCCATCCTGTATCACAACATGACGCAGGAAAGGCCTGTGCTTAAGGTGTGGAACGACTCTGGAACGAATCGCGCCCGAATCGGCGACTGGCTCGCGCGTTCATTCCGTTCACCACGACATATGGCACTCCACATGCCGGGCGCTACCAAATCGGGGATAAGAGGTCGTTTTCCGGTGGTATCGGCCACGCTTGGCGCGTTAACGCCTTTCGCCACCATGGGTCCGCCGAGAGTCAAGACCTTCCCCGCTGTGGATTATGGGGACGCTTAAGAAATCCGCGCCGCGAACCTTGCTGGACCAACGCGCGGCATTGCCGACGGCAAGAAAGTGCCTCACTCCGTCTTGGCGGCCGCATTGGAGCGCGGCGGCTGCGCGGCCGATACAAATTGGGTCGCTTGCAGCAAGCCTTGTCCCAGCGGCGTGGGCAGGGAAAACCGGAACGGTACGACGATTCGCGTGCCGGAGATCGGCGCCAGCCAGATCTCGGCATCGCGCAGCGCCACCAAATAATTGATGATCGGGCGGTTGGGCACGTAACCGGAGACCGGCGTGAAATACACCGCGCAGACAACGACCGGCCCTTCGTAACCTTTCTCCGCCTTGACGGTTTCCAGCCGCTTGAATGCGCTGTGCAGATCGTAGCGGAGGCGGCCGTCGAAGACGGATACTTTGCGATTGCATGCCTCCGGCGAAACCGGATCGCCGGTGCCCGCCACGCGATTGAGCGTGGACGTCATCGGATCGATGACGCCCCGCCGGTCCGCATCGGTGACCGGGACGCGCTCCGGATTTGGCGTCACCGGCGGGTCGACCGTAAAATCCTTCACATTGCCGCCGGCGAGCGCAATGTGAACATCGTCGATCTTGCGGTCGTAATGAACGGTTGCGGCGTAGCTCGTGGGGACCGGCTGGCCCCCGACAACCACGCCGTGCGAGCCGCCCGTGCCGCCCCCACCGGTGAAGAACTTCAGAACGCCGGTGGTCATCCCGCTCGCCGATGCGGTGAACTGGTCTTCCGAGATTTCGACGACCCAGTTGGCCCGGCCGATCGGAATGCCGGCGATGCTCGCGACATACTCGGCCTCGAGCCGCCCTTGCGCGGCGGCTAGATGCCCGGCATCGGTCGCCGCGGTGCAAACCGCGGCCGCGAACGCGACAAACCGTGCATGGCGAGCAAGCCGTTCAAACACCACGAGCACGGGTAGCGGTTTCCTCAGGCAGAGCCGGACAGCTCGATGGCGGCACCGTTCCGGTTGGAAGAGGCCGGATTCCGGCTGAAATCGCTGACAAAGTCCGACCATTGTGTTGGCGGAGAATACGTCGTTTCTGTGGTTTGGGTGACGGCGCGGGGAGATATCGTGCGAGACTTCGCGTGCCGGTGCGCAGGACCGCTTGCGCTTGACGCCCTGCGGGCCCCTCACTATAGGTCCGCGGAATTTCCGCCCGACATCGGCCGTAGACCGGCGCCTAGCGCGCGGAGAACAAGAGGAATTGCTGCCATGTCGCGACGTTGCGAATTGACCGGAAAGACGCGCCAGATCGGCCACCGGGTCAGCCATTCGAATCGCAAGACCAAGCGGCGATTCCTACCGAATCTGCTCAACGTGACTTTGATATCCGACGCGCTCGGTCGGTCGGTTCGGTTGCGCATCTCGGCAAACGCACTCAAGACTATCGACCATCGCGGGGGGCTCGACGCCTTCCTGCGCACCGCCAAGGACGCCGAGCTCTCGCCGCGCGCGCTCGAGGTCAAGCGCCAGATCGCCAAGAAAACGCACGGCGGCCGCATAGCTCGCGTTGCCACCGGACCCGGGTAATCGTCTTTGCCTTTGCCGGAGACCCGTGCGCCCATCACGGCAACACGCAGCGGCGGGTAACACACAGCCGATTTTGCGCAGGCGATTAAGTCCGCTGCTTGCCTCGGGCGGGCAATACGTCGGCTACGCGTGAACGCGAGGCCGCGTGGGCCGTTCGTCCGCTGGGCGCTCCTCGAACAACTCAGCCAGCTTCTCGGTCATCACGCCCCCGAGCTCCTCGGCATCAACAATGGTCACCGCGCGCTGATAGTAGCGCGTGACGTCATGGCCGATACCGATGGCAACCAGCTCGACCGGGGACCGGGTCTCGATATCCTCGATCACCCAGCGCAGATGGCGTTCGAGGTAATTGCCCGGGTTGACCGACAGCGTCGAGTCGTCCACCGGCGCCCCGTCGGAGATCATCATCAGGATTTTGCGCGTCTCGGCGCGGGCCAGCAGCCGCTTATGCGCCCAGTCAAGCGCCTCGCCGTCGATGTTCTCCTTGAGCAGGCCTTCGCGCATCATGAGTCCGAGATTCTTGCGGGCCCGGCGCCACGGCGCATCCGCCGCTTTGTAGACGATGTGGCGCAAATCGTTGAGCCGGCCAGGATTAGCGGTCTTGCCCTGGGCGAGCCAGGTTTCACGCGATTGCCCGCCTTTCCAGGCGCGCGTCGTGAAGCCCAAAATCTCGACTTTGACGCCGCAGCGCTCCAGCGTGCGCGCGAGAATGTCGGCGCAGGTCGCCGCCACCGTGATCGGCCGGCCGCGCATCGAACCGGAGTTGTCCAGCAGCAGCGTCACCACGGTGTCGCGAAACTCGGTGTCCTTCTCGCGCTTGAACGAAAGCGGGTGCAGCGGGTCGACGATCACCCGCGGCAGCCGGGCCGGGTCGAGCAGACCCTCCTCGAGGTCGAATTCCCAGGCACGGTTCTGCTGCGCCAACAACAAGCGCTGCAGCCGGTTGGCCAAACGGGCCACCACACCTTGCAGATGCGATAGCTGCTTGTCGAGATAACCGCGCAGCCGCTCGAGCTCTTCGGGCTCGCAAAGATCCTCGGCGCCGACGATCTCGTCAAACTTTATGGTGAAGGGCCGATAGTCGGGGCCGTGGGGCTCGTTGCGCCGCTGGCGCGGCCGCCACGGCTCTGCGGCGGTCTCCGCATCGCCTATCTCCGCATCATCGGCCATGTCGGCGGCTGGCGCATCGATCGCCTCGGAGGCGCTCTCGGCCATGTCCTCGGCCGAGACGTCTGCCTGTTCGAGGCTCATGCGTTCGCTGTCAGCGGACTCCGACGCGTCGCCGTCCTGGCCGGAGTCGTCGCGGCGGTTTTCTTCGTCGCCCTGGTCCCCCTCATCCTCGTCGGATTCGCTGCTGCGTTCCTCGCCCATATCCAGGCTGTCGAGCAAGTCGTGGACCGCGTCGCCGAAACGTCGCTGGTCGTTGAGCACGCGTTCGAGCCGATCGAGATTGCGGCCTGCGCGCTCCTCGATGAGCGAGCGCCATAGCTCAACGAGCTTGCGGGCGGTCGGCGGCGGCCTTTCGCCGGTAAGGCGTTCGCGCACCATCATGGCGAGAGCGTCTTCGATCGGAGCATCGGCGCGATCGGTGATTTCGTCGTACTTGCCGCGGTGAAAACGGTCGTCCAGCATGGCGGCGAGATTTTTCGCAACGCCGCCCATACGGCGCGATCCGATCGCCTCGACGCGCGCCTGCTCGACCGCTTCAAATACCGCGCGCGCCTGCTGGCCGCCGGGCACGAGCTTACGATGCACGGCCGGATCGTGGCAGGCGAGGCGCAGCGCCATCGAGTCGGCATGGCCGCGAACGATGGCAGCTTCGCGTTCGTTGAGCCGACGCGGCGGCTCCGGCAGCCGCGCCTTGCCGGCGGCAAGACCCGGACGCTCGGCGGCAAACCCGACCTCGAGATCGCCTTTTCCGGCGATGGCGCGCAGACAGACGGAGACGGCGCGCTTGAACGGCTCCGTGGGCGCGTCCTTTGCCGGATTCTTGGGCTTGATGTTGGAGGTCATGGCCTTCTCCCTCTCCCCCGCTCGGCGGGAGAGGGTCGCGGTGAGGGGCGTTCGAACCTGCGCTCCCTGCGAAGCCCCCTCACCCGGCTCGCTTCGCTCGCCGATCTCTCCCCGCAAGCGGGGAGGCGTGACTTATGATAACGCCACATTCACCGCCGATTCCGGCAATTCCTGCCCGAAGCACCGCTGATAGAACTCGGCGACCAGCGGACGCTCCAACTCGTCGCATTTGTTGACGAAGGTCAGTCGGAAGGCGAACCCGATATCATTGAAGATGTCGGCGTTTTCCGCCCAGGTGATCACCGTTCGCGGACTCATCACGGTCGAGAGGTCGCCGTTCATGAAGGCGTTGCGGGTCAAATCGGCCACACGCACCATCTTGTTGACGATATCGCGGCCGTCGGTCGAGCGATAGTGCTTCGCCTTGGCGAGCACGATATCGACCTCGTTGTCGTGCGGCAGATAGTTGAGCGTCGTGACGATCGACCAGCGATCCATTTGCCCCTGATTGATCTGCTGGGTGCCGTGATAGAGCCCGGAAGTATCGCCGAGGCCGACGGTGTTGGCGGTCGCGAACAGCCGAAACGCCGGGTGCGGCTTGATCACCTTGTTCTGGTCGAGCAGCGTGAGCCGGCCGGACGATTCCAGCACCCGCTGGATCACGAACATGACGTCCGGTCGCCCGGCGTCGTACTCGTCGAAGCAGATCGCCACATTATGCTGTAGCGCCCAGGGCAGGATGCCATCGCGGAATTCGGTGACCTGCATCCCTTCGCGGATCACGATGGCATCTTTGCCAATGAGATCGACGCGGCTGATATGGCTGTCGAGATTGACGCGCACGCATGGCCAGTTGAGCCGCGCTGCCACCTGCTCGATATGGGTCGACTTGCCGGTGCCGTGGTAGCCGGTCACGATCACCCGGCGGTTCTTGGCAAAGCCAGCCAGGATGGCCAGCGTCGTCGGCTTGTCGAACCGGTAGTCCGGATCGACGTCGGGAACGTGCTCGTCGGGTTCCGAATAGGCCGGCACTTCCAATTCGCTGTCGATGCCGAACAATTGCCGGATCGAGACCTTCATGTCCGGCAAGCCGGGTTCGGTGTCTGTTGCGAGAGTCATAGCTCCTCCGTGACCCCGGAACGTCCGAGGCGGCACGCATCGCCGGGTCAGCGGCCGTCGGATGCCGAGCCAAATCTAGCAGAATGGCGCGAGGCCGCGAAAGCCACTCGATACCTCAGCAATAACCCGCGGCCTTCAGGTAGTTGTAAGCCTGGATGATCTCGCGCAGGCGTTCTTCGGAACCGCGGTCGCCGCCGTTGGCGTCGGGATGATGCCGCTTTACCAACACCTTGAACTTGGCCTTGATATCGGCGCGTGTGGCGTCGCCTTCAAGGCCGAGCATATCGAGGGCTTTGCGCTGCGCGTTAAGAACCGTGCGTCCCTGCGGGGCGGAACGCGCCCGGCCAAACCCGGCGGCTTTGCCAAAGAGCGAAAAGGGGTCGTCCTGCGCCCACCCGGCGGCACCAAACTCGCCGGAACCACGGCGGCCCTCACCACGGCGGCCGCCGACCCGGCCGATCGAGCCCATCTTCCAGGTCGGCCGATGACCGGTGATAGCCTCCTTCTGATATCTCGCGATCGCATCCTCGCTCATGCCGGCGAAGAAATTGTAGGAATTATTATATTCGCGAACGTGCTCGAGGCAGAAGCGCCAGTACTCGCTGGCCCGAAGGCGGCCCTTCGGAGCGCGGTGGGTTGCGGGCGCGCCGCAACCCGGCCATTGGCAGGCCGGAAGCTCAGCACGCAACCGCCGATCCTGGTCCGGCTTGACCCGTATCCGGTCAAACAATGGCGAGTCCGCTTTCATCGTCTGATTATGCGGGCGCGGCGTTGATATCTTCAAGACTTGACAGGTTCCGAAACCGCGCCCGTAACCTTGATGCTTCGCCATCGTCGGGGCCGCCGCACATGCGCACACGCGATCTCATCACGGAAAAGTTGCACAAGGCTTTCGCTCCGGAGAGCTTGCAAGTCGAGGACGAATCCAGCTTGCACGAAGGACACGCCGGGCACCGGCCAGGCGGCGAAACCCATTTCCGGGTGTATATCGTGTCCCGCGCGTTTCGCGGAAAGAGCCGGGTGGAGCGCCACCGCATGATCAATGCGACGCTTGCCGGCGAACTCTCGGGCGGCGTGCACGCCCTTGCGATTCACGCGGCAGCGCCGGGCGAAGGCGCGTAAGACCTGCCGCTCACGGATCGGGATTACGCTTGCGCGGCCGAGATTTCCTCTGGCTTGGGCGCCTCCGCAAGGAGGCCCATCAAATCGAGCCGGTGCGTGAACATCGCAAGCTGGCCGTCGGACGTACGCGGCCACAGCTCCTTGGGCCGGTCCCAATACAGTTCGACGCCATTGTCGTCGGGGTCGCGGAGGTAGAGCGCTTCGCTGACGCCGTGGTCGGACGCGCCGTCGAGTGGGACGTCGGCGGCAATGAGCCGGCGCAACGCATCAGCAAGCGCCGCCCGTGTCGGGTAGAGGATCGCGAGATGATATAGGCCGGTCGTGCCATCGGCCGGCGGTCTGCCGCCGCGGCTCTCCCAGGTATTGAGCCCGATATGATGATGATAACCCCCGGCGGAAATAAACGCGGCCTGCGCGCCCAGCCGCTGCATCAACTCGAAGCCGAGTACGCCGCAATAGAACGCCAGCGCGCGATCGAGATCGGCTACCTTGAGATGGACGTGACCGATGCGCACACCGGCGCTGATCGGCGCGTTCTCGACCGCGATTTTGGTTTGCGCGTCCATCGTGGCTGCTCCCATTCGATCGAGAGATAATGCGCTCGCGACGCTTTTCCAGGGCATTGCGTGGCACGGCTACCGGCCAACTCGCGCCGTCAGCTTGCGGGTGAGCGGGGTGACCCGCAACGCGGTAATGCGGTTGCGGGTCTTGCGCAGCACCTGGAAACGGAAGCCGTGGAAAGTAAAACTCTGCCCCGGCTCGGGAATCGAGCGCGCCTCGTGAATGACCACGCCGGCGATCGTCGTTGCCTCGTCGTCCGGGATATTCCAGTCCATCGCCCGATTGAGGTCGCGGATCGGCACCGCACCGTCGACATTGACCGAGCCGTCGGGCAGCATCCGCACGCCCGCCACGACGACGTCATGCTCGTCGGTGATGTCGCCGACGATCTCCTCGACGATATCTTCGAGCGTGACCAGCCCCTCCAGCTCACCGTACTCGTCGACGACGAGCGCCAAGGCCGTCTTGCGGGCGCGAAAGGCGGCGAGCTGCTCGTAGAGCGGGGTGGTGTCGGGAACGAACCAGGGCGGCGTTGCCAGCGACACGACGTCTATCTTGGCGGCATCGCCGCCGCCGGCGTGCAGAGCGCGCAGCAAATCCTTGGCATGCAGCACGCCGAGAATGTTGTCCGGCGACCCACGCCACACCGGCAGGCGCGTCACCGCGGCGGCAAGCACGGCGTCGACGATCTCCTGCGGCGGCTCGTCGGCATCGAGCATGACCATCTTCGTGCGGTGGATCATCACGTCGGAGACGACGAGCTCGCGCAAATCGAGCAGGCCGCCCATCATGTCGCGATCGACCTTTTCCACGACGCCGGCGTGGTGCAGGAGGTCCACGGCTCCGCGCAGCTCCTCGCGGGGCGAGAGGATGGACTGGATCTTGCCGACCGGCAGACCGAAGGCGCGCAGAATAAGCCGCACCAGCCATTCGACCGCGCGCAAGAGCGGCGAGAACACGCGCACCGTAGCCTGGACCGGCATGGCGACTGCGAGCGCCATGCGGTCGGGAATGTTGAACGCGGCGGTCTTCGGCAGCACCTCGACGATGACGAAGATCAGGACCGTCATCAACAGCGTGGCATAGACCTCGCCGGCTTGCCCGAAGAACGCCAGCATCAGGCCGGTCATCAGAGTCGCGGCCGCGATGTTGGTCAGGTTATTGGCGAACAAAATCGCGCCCAGCAGCCGCTCGCGGGTCGACAGCAGACGATTGACCACTGCGGCGCCGCGGTTGCCCTGTTTCTCCAGTCGCAACATCGCGGCGCGGGATGACGCCGTCAGCGCCGTCTCGCTGGCGGAATAGAACGCCGACACCAGCATGCAGACGAAGATCGCCGCTACCGTCACCCAATCGTAGATGCTCATCGCTCCGCAAGCTTCTCGGTGAGAAAAGCACGCAACTGCGCCGCGTCGACATCGGTCGCGACGAAGGCCGCGCCGAGACCGTGCGCGAGAATGAATGTGGGCATTCCGCGCTTTACTTTCTTGTCCTGCGCGATCAGTTCGAGCAGCCGATCGACGGAGGGCAGCGCGCCGGGGATGTCGCTGAGGCGGGTCGGCAGCCCGACCGCGGCCAAGTGGCCAATCGCCCGTTCAGCCTCGGCCGGCGGCATAAATCCCTGACGCGCCGAAAAGCCGAACGCCAGCGCCATGCCGGCGGCCACGGCCTCGCCATGCAGCAGCCGTTCGGAAAACCCGCAAGCGGCCTCCAGCGCGTGGCCGAATGTGTGACCGAGATTGAGCAACTGGCGCTCGCCGGTCTCGCGCTCGTCGCGTTCGACGATTGCAGCCTTGCCGCGGCAACTGACCGCAATGGCATGCTCGCGCGCCGGCCCCCCGGCGAAGACCTCGCGCCAGTTCGCCTCCAGCCAGGAGAAGAAGGCAGCGTCGCCGAGCAACGCATATTTGGCGACTTCGGCGTAGCCGGCGCGGAATTGGCGCTTCGGCAACGTGTCGAGCAGGGCGGTGTCGGCCAGCACCAGGATCGGCTGATGGAAGGTGCCGATCAGGTTCTTGCCGTGCGTCGAATTGATCGCCGTCTTGCCCCCGACAGAAGAATCGACCTGGGCAAGCAGCGTCGTCGGCACCTGAACGTAGTCCAGCCCGCGGCGCACCACGGAGGCGGCGAAGCCGGCGAGATCGCCGACCACCCCACCGCCGAGCGCGAGGACGAGGTCGCCGCGCTCGATGCGCGCGGCGATGATTGCCTCACAGACTTGCGCAAAGACAGCGAAGCTCTTCGCCCCTTCGCCGGCAGCGACAATGACCCGGCTTGCCGCGACGCTGGCCTGCGCAAGGGCGCTTTCGACCGCGGCAAGGTGACAGCGCGCAACATTGTCGTCGGTAATAATCACGGTTTTGGCGCGCGGCCGCAGAGCCGCCAGTCGCGCGCCAAGCGTCGCGGTCAACCCGCGCCCAATCACGATCTCGTAGCTGCGCGAACCGAGCGCAACCTCGACGACCGCCTGATCAGGGCGGACCGGGGCCGTCATGCCAGCTTACCGGGTGCGGGAGCGGCAGGATTGAGCAAGCCCACCAGCGCCGTGACGATTTCCGCCACGATGGCGTCATGCGGCGTTTCCTGGGATTGGATGGTGAGATCGGCTTGAGCGTAGACGGGTTCCCGTTCCGCGAGCAGGGCGCGCAAGGTCGCCCCTGGATCGCTGGTTTGCAAGAGCGGCCGGTCATTCTTGCGTTTGTTGATACGCCGTATCAGCACGTCGAATTCAGCGCGGAGCCAGACCGATATGCCCTTCGACCGGATGCCGGCGCGCGTATCGGGGTTCATGAAGGCGCCGCCGCCGGCCGCCAGAACCTGCGGCCCGGCATCGAGCAGGCGGGCGATCACGCGCGCCTCGCCGCTACGGAAATAAGCCTCGCCGTGGCGCGCGAAGATTTCGGAAATGCTCATTCCAGCCGCCTTCTCGATTTCGGTGTCGGCGTCCACAAAGGGCAGGCCCAGACGGCCGGCAAGCCGGCGGCCGATCGACGATTTGCCCACCCCCATCATGCCGATCAGCACGATCGAGCGGCTCCCCAGCGCGGCCAGCACGGCCGCGGCGTCAGCGTCATTTTGCAATACGATCTCAGTCATGTACCTCGAAACCTGCAATCCGCGGCCACGGCCTCACTATCCATGGCTCGAACGCCGGGGCGACTTGCCAGCTCGGGCCGAACGTGATCGTACTCGGTCCCGTTTGCCGGCAGCAATGGGATGAGCCCGAGCGCCTGACGATGCCGAGCTTGCTGCGCTTTCTTGCCGTGATCGCGATCCTGTTTGCTGCGGTCTATGGCGGGCTCTATTCGCTGGCGCATTTCGTGCAACCGAAGCCGCGTGAGATTACGGTATCGATCCCGCCTGACAAATTCTTCAAGAACCGCTAAGGGACGCCGGTCGATGACTCGTCGAGCAGCTCGTGCACGGGCTCGGACCGCGCCACCTTCCGACCGGCGGCTGATCGAACTTTTTCTCGACATGCTGGCGGCCGAGCGCGGCGCGGAAAAGAACACGCTCGCTGCCTACGCCGCCGACCTCGCCGATTTTACCGCCTACTTAGCCAACGCCCGCGGCTCGCTGGCAGGCGCGGCGACGAACGATCTGCGCTGCTACCTCGGCGACCTGGCGCGGCGCGGCCTGCGGCCGGCGACGGCGGCCCGGCGGCTCGCAGCGATCCGCCAGATCTATCGCTTTCTCTTTGCCGAGGGGCACCGCAAGGACGACCCGGCGGCCGTGCTCCAAGGCCCGAAGCGGGCCCAGGTATTGCCGAAGACGCTGACGATTGCCGAGGTCGATCGGCTGCTGCGCGCAGCCGGACAATCCGATCCCGCTGCACCGTTGCCGAGCCGGCTCCGCGCGGCGCGGCTCGCGTGTCTGGTCGAGCTTCTCTACGCTACCGGATTGCGCGTTTCCGAACTCCTCGGCCTGCCCGCCTCGGCGGCGCGGCAGGACACCCGCGTGATCGTCGTGCGCGGCAAAGGTAACAAGGAACGCCTGGTGCCCCTCAACGAGGCCGCCAAGCGGGCGATGACGCACTATCTTACGCTTATGACGCAGGCGCGGGAACCGGGCGCCGGCGGCTCGAAATGGCTGTTTCCCTCGTCCGGCGCGAGCGGCCATCTCACCCGTCAGCACTTTGCCCGCGAGCTCAAAGCCCTCGCCGCCGCGGCCGGTTTGCGCGCGGCGCAACTCAGTCCGCACGTGCTGCGTCATGCTTTCGCCAGCCACCTCTTGCACAACGGCGCCGACCTGCGCGTGGTGCAGACGCTGTTGGGCCATGCCGACATTTCCACCACCCAGATCTATACCCACGTGCTCGACGAGCGGCTGAAGAGCCTGGTGCGCGATTTGCACCCGCTAGCCGACACTAATAACTAATAATCGACTGCAATGGATTTTCGCGGGCCGCGGCATGGCCGGCGCGTGCCGGTCGGAGCAGGTATCATCGCCTCATGCGCTCTTATCTGGACTTCGAAAAGCCGGTGGCCGAACTGGAGGCCAAGATCGAGGAGTTGCGCGCGCTCGAGGCCGATGGGAGCGCTGTGGCGATCAGCGAGGAGATTAGCCGCATCGAAAGCAAAGCCGCGCACGCGCTGAAGGAACTCTATGCCGATTTGACGCCTTGGCAGAAGACGCAAGTGGCGCGGCATCCGCAACGGCCGCACTGCCTCGATTACATCGCCAAGCTGGTTGCCGATTTCGTTCCGCTTGCAGGCGACCGCAAGTACGGGGAAGACGCCGCCATCGTCGGCGGCTTCGGCCGCTTCCGCGGGGAGAGCGTTTGCATCATCGGCCAGGAGAAGGGTTCCGATACCGACAGTCGTCTGCAGCACAATTTTGGCATGGCTCGGCCGGAAGGCTACCGCAAGGCGGCGCGGCTCATGGGCATGGCGGACCATTTCGACATTCCGGTGATCGCGCTCATCGATACGGCGGGCGCCTATCCGGGAATCGGCGCCGAGGAACGCGGACAAGCCGAGGCGATCGCGCGTTCGACAGAGAAATGCCTGCGGATCGGGGTGCCCAATGTCGCCGCCGTCATCGGCGAAGGCGGCTCCGGCGGCGCCATTGCGCTGGCGACCGCCAATCGCGTGCTGATGCTCGAGCACGCCGTCTACAGCGTGATCTCGCCCGAGGGCGCCGCTTCGATCCTCTGGCGCGACACCGCCAAGGCGCAGGAGGCGGCCTCCAATATGAAGATCACCGCGCAAGATCTGCTGCGCTTCGGGGTGATCGATGCCATTGTGCCTGAGCCGACGGGGGGCGCACATCGCGACCCTGCCGCGGCTATCGCCGCCACCGGAGAAGCGATCGCCACCGCCTTGGCCGAACTGCAGGGCCTCGATCCGGCGACCATTGTGCGGCTGCGGCGCGAGAAGTTCATGGCCATCGGGCGAACGCTTGGCTGATTGGACTTGTTGGCCGGACGGTTTATCATGGTACGCCCATTGTTCTGCGAGGGAGCGCTTTTAGAAACTCGTTCGGGAGACGACCCCATGAGCGGCAAGCTTTTGCCGGCGGCCGCTGCGGCTGTGATGCTGTTATGTGCGCCCGTCACGGCGTCTGCGGCGG
>Ga0187782_10002255_pt1 | contig 14164 bp, 15 predicted proteins | sample 0715_SJ02_MP15_2_FD_132454 | JGI IMG/M metagenome (GOLD analysis project Ga0187782, IMG submission 132454) | Tropical peat soil microbial communities from peatlands in Department of Meta, Colombia - 0715_SJ02_MP15_20_MG | ecosystem: Environmental > Terrestrial > Soil > Wetlands > Peat | place...
CGCGAAAAAAGCGCTGCCAGATGGCAGGCGGTGTTCAAAAGTGCGACGAGAAACAGCGAATAATCGTAGAGGGAAGCTTCGTCGTCGTTTTTCTGCTGCTCTTTGTAACGGCGGTAGAAGAAAAGCGCTGCCATCGCGAACAACCCGCCCGGAAGCAGTTCCCAGGGGCGGGAGAAAAAGGCCCCGTACTTGGCAATAGGGGTTGCGGGCGCGGCGATGAATGCGGCGCTCGTGATGTACGCTGCGGCAGCAACCACAAACAGCGCGCCTGCCGTTTCCCGGCTCGGCTGACGAGAAATTGGCAGGAACTTCTCAACCGCCAGCGCGGCCAGAAGCAGTACCGCCAGCATCGTGCGCCCAACCATCCAGCCCATGGGCACGTGGGAGAGAGCGACCTGGCCGGTGCGCAGCAGATCATTCAGACCGAAATAGCCAACCGTCTCAATCATTCCGGAGAGCACGAACCCGAACGCGAGAATCAGCGCGATGCGATCGTGTGTTCCGCGGAACCGAACCAGCGCATTGGCGGCATAGCAAAAGCACAGGAGAGAACCGCCAACCTCCAGATAAAGATAGTTCGTGGGGGAACCGATGACGTGGGCAAAGCGGGAGTACAGGGCCACCGCGATAAGGACTCCCAGGAACAGTCCGTATCCGATGAGTGGCAGCCGACCTCGATCCTTCCGAAGAAACCCGGTGATTGTCGTCCAATCCCCCAAAACATCCCCCAATCGCCGGAGAAACCCGGCAAGACGAGGGAATGCACGTACAGGCCCTTTTTCAGCCGCCAATCACACGATATAACTGATTGATAGGTAAGGTCTTATTATGCCATCCGCAGGGATTTGTAGCGCGTGAGACAAGACCGAGACGCAGAACGGGCTCCGAACCGTCCCCTTCTGATACAATATCGCTCGTGTATCCAGTTAGTTAGCAGGCGTTTGGGCAAAAAGGAGCGGAATCCGTACCATATCTCATTCTGAGACTGTCTCACGCGGCCCGAAATCGCAATTCAGATCTTCGGAGCCGGTGGCGGGAGGTCTCGGGCCACAATCGGACTCGCAAAACCCTTTTTGTGCGTGCCGTCGCAGAAGGGGCTGTTCGCGGAGTGGCCGCAGCGGCAAAGCGTAATCGCCGTCCTTCCGGCAAGACCGAACTTGCGCCCCTCTTGATCCACAATCTCAAAATCACCTTCAATGCGAAGCGGACCATTGCTGAAGACTGTCACTTTTGTTCCGGCCACGAACTCCTCCAATCAATGAATTGAATGTTCTGCGCAACGCGCCTGCAAGATAGCCGCGGCTGCACGCGAGTAGAAGAATCGCCCCAAGTGCGCAGGGGATATCTAATAGCGCGGGACGGTCGGATCCACTTCCGTGGACCAGGACAAGATCCCGCCATGCAGGTTGTAGATTTTGCGGAAGCCTGCTTGCCGCAGAAAATCGACCGCTTTCGCCGATCGCTTTCCGCTCTTACAGTGCGCCACAATTTCGCGCGCGGAGTCGAGCTCGTGCACTCGCCTAGGCAGTTCCCCGAGCGGGATCAGATGACCCTTAATATTGCAAATCTGGTATTCATGCGGCTCACGGACATCCAGGATGAAAATGTCGTCTCCCCGGTCGAGCCGCGCCTTCAACTCCCTCGCGCCGATTTCCGGAACCTGCAGATCGGTCTCCGGCTTTTCTACTCCGCGAATCCCGCAGAATTCGTTGTAGTCGATGAGCTGGTGAATCTTCCGATGCGTTCCGCACATCGGGCAGTGAGAGTTCTTCCGCAGCTTCAGCTCCCGGAATTTCATCGCCAGCGCGTCAAACAACACCAGGCGACCGGCGAGCGATTCCCCGCGGCCGATAATTATCTTGATGGCCTCGAGCGCCTGGAGAGAGCCGACGATCCCGGGGAGCACGCCCAGCACACCGCCCTCGGCGCAGGAAGGCACCAGTCCCGGCGGAGGTGGTTCCGGATAGAGGCACCGATAGCAGGGTCCATCCGGCATGCCAAACACCGTGACTTGCCCCTCGAACCGGAAAATCGATCCGTACACGTTGGGCTTTCCAAGCAAGATGCACGCATCGTTCACCAGGTAGCGAGTCGGAAAATTGTCCGTGCCGTCGACGATAATGTCGTAATCCTTGAACAGTTCGAGCGCATTCTCACTCGTGAGCTTGGTCTCATAGGATGAAATTTTCACGTCGGGATTCAGGTTGGTCAGGCGCGCGCTCGCGGCTTCGGTCTTCGGTTTGCCCACGTCGCTCGTGCCGAACGCCACCTGACGCTGCAAATTGGTGAAGTCCACGACGTCAAAATCGACCAGACCGATGTGGCCCACTCCCGCAGCCGTCAGGTACAAGCCGAGCGGAGCGCCAAGCCCTCCCGTGCCAATCAACAGCACGCGGGCAGACTTCAGCTTGAGTTGGCCCTCCATTCCCACTTCCGGCATGATCAGATGCCGGCTGTACCGCAAAATCTCTTCGTTGGTCAGCCTCGCTGCCGCCGGTTGTCCGGATAACGCCTCTGTTTTTGTCGCCATGGTGTGTTCCTTATCACCATTCTACGCGGAGAACGCCTTCGATGGAATGCACCGCTTAACATTTCGAATGTTGCCTTATTAGGTGGCGATAAGCCACCTGCCACCAGCAAGAAGCAAAGCAGACTGTCAGACTGAATTGATTTTGCAGCAGAAAATGGATAGATCCGTGGGGGAATGCAGCTTCTGAACAGCTTGCCCTTTTTTCCTGAGCTTCAGCTGCTTTACACCGGCGCGCAGATTGTTTAGTCTGAGTGAGCCATGTGGAATGTCGACGAACGATTTGAGAAGAAGGCGATGGACACTCTGGCTTCCCTGGGGTTTTCCGTGGGAAGCACGCGGGGCGTGGTGCGGGTGGAAAAGTACGGTTCGGGTGCGGAGTTCCGCCAGAATCCCGACGGCCGCTTTCAGATGACCATCCTCCCAACCATCATGATGAAGGGCCACTTCACGCGATTGTGGGACGCGGGTTATCAGAAATTCCTGCTAACGGATGACGGCACCAAACTGCCCGCTCTCGCCGAACAGCTCGCCAATCTGCGGAAGTTCAACGAGGAGTTGCGCACCGCGCTGGGAGTGCCCACGTTCTACAACGAAGCGCTTGGTTCCGTGAGTGCCCTTAGCGTGTACGATCGCGTGAAAGGCCGCCCGGGAGACATTCCTGACAAGACCGTCGGCGCCCACGAACCTTCGGACGGGCACTAGAACTCGTCTCTCCTCTATTTAGCTGTCCCCAAGATTCAGGTAGCGACCTTTTTCGCCCGTTTCCGGGCTTCTTGCAACTGACGCCGGAGTTGCTTCGGGTCCACTCTGTGCTTCGCTGCTTTGTGTCTGCCAACAAAAATCACCGGAATATCCCAGCAATATCGCTCACCCAGTTCGTTATCTCCATCGATATTCACCTCCCGCAGGGTGGCACCAAATTCCTTCAACAGCGGCTTCATCACTTCTTTGGCTTCTTCGCACAGATGACAGCCGGGCCGCGAATAAATGGTCACTTCGAGAGCGTGCGAAGCAGCCAGACGCTCGTCTTCGGGATGTCTATTCATGGTGCGGGGTTGGAATACTTCTGGAACGGCCCGGCATGCGGATAAAAGCTCTTTGCCCGGTACAACTCCGCAATCTGGCGCAAATGACCAAGGTCGTGGTTTGCCAATTCATGCAACATCTGGGAAAGAGAAATCGTGCCCAATTCCGCGTGCCGCCCGGTGCGACTCGCCGAGGCGGAGGGAATGGAATGCAGATAAAAAGAGAACGCCCGCCGGAGCGGAACAAACTCTTCCATGTGTTGACGCGCCGATTTCTTCCGTCCTTCTCCCTCCTCTGGCCCCTCGTATTTTGGAAGCACCGGCGATTCCTCCAGCACGATCCGCCGCACTCTTTGCTCGTAGAGTCTTTCGATCAACACCAAATGCCCCAGCACTTCTGTAATGGACCAGCGGTCCGCGGAGGGCTTCCATTCCAAAACCTCCGAAGGAATATCCCGCAACAAAAGCTCCAGAATCCCCGGAGTCTTCTCCAGCATCGAAATGGGAGCCTGAAGGGGAGATGGAGAAAGGGGTTGCATCACGGACCTCCCAAAGGCAGGCTCATTGTAAGTCATGTTGTGTTAGACGCAAGCAGGCCAGCGGGAGTTATCGTTTTCGAGGGAGGACGGATGGGCAGAGTTGTCGGATTAATGGATGATCTCTTTTTTCAGATGAAAGTCGCTGAGACCGCCAAACATCTTGGCGTCGAATTCAAAGTGGCCGCCAACGGGGATGTTCTCGGCACCATGCTCGAGCCTCCGACGAAACTCGTCATCGTCGACCTCAACTCCAGGAGCAACCCCTTGGCAACCATTGCCAAGCTTCGCGCAACCCAAATAGAGTTGCCAATTGTTTCGTTTTTGTCTCATGTACAGGTTGATCTTGCCGCCCAGGCGAAGGCGGCCGGCGCCACGGAAGTCTTGCCTCGCTCGGTCTTCACACAGAACCTTGCCAGAATACTTGGTGCAGCAAAGGATTGATAGGATATGGAGAAAGCCTGGAGGCTGTCGTGGGGCGGCACCTATGCTTTGCTGGTAATGTCCTTTTGCATTGCGCCGGCGCGGTGCGCACAGACCAACCAGAGCAGCGATCCGGCCAGCGTTCTTCGCGACATTCTGATGGCCTCCTGCTCGCAGGATACCAAGCGCTTCGAAAGTTTCCTGACCGCCCGCAATTCGGGTGCTTTTGCCCTGATGACTCCGGCTGCCCAGACAAGACTCCTCAGGCGATTCGTGCTGCTCGACCAGGCCGGAACTCCTCGTTCAGAGACTGATTCCGCAGGCAATCTCGTCGTCTTCTGCGCCACGCCAACTGTCACCACGCAATTGCGGATCGGCGAGCCGGAAATCCGCGACAACATCGCTTATTTGCCGCTCCTGGCCAAAGACGCTACGGATGCAGCCAACGCCAACGCACACAGTGTCATCATGGGCCTGGTTCGTGAAAACAATCAGTGGAAGCTTTTGTCCCTCGGCGTTCTTCTGCTGGACATTCCCACGCTCGCCGAAGAGTGGGATCGCGAGGAAATACAGACCAACGAAAAGTCGGCGGTCGCTTCCATGAAAGAGCTCGCGGCCGCCATTGAAAAATACCGGGTCACCTATACCCGTCTGCCCCAGACTCTGGCTGAGCTCGGCCCGGCTGATAAGAGTGGCCCGAGAAGCGAACGCGCGGGCTTCGTCGAAGCAGATCTCGCCGCAGGCCGCAGGGACGGCTATTCCTTTCGCTACGTCATCGTGGGCGCGAACGACGTCGGCGCTCCGGCAATCTTCGAGCTTGCGGCGATCCCCATCGAATACGGGCGCACCGGCACGCTCTCCTTTCTCCGCGATGGTACAGGAGCATTGCACGGAGGCGATCACAAGGGCGCCGTCGGCAACCTGAAGGACCCGAAACTCGATTAACGCCTCTGACCCATTACCTGCATTTCTGTAAGGTGGTGCGCCTCAGCGATCACGGCCAAGTGTTCGGAGCGGTCGGGCGCGTTGCGACTGTGGCCGCAGAAGAACAGGCCAAACTCGAGCGCTGGCTGAGCATCACGGAAGAGTTTGGCTCCGTTACACAAAAGCATCTGGCGCCCCCTGCCGGATTTGAGAGTCACGCGACTTGAGCTAACATTCCCTTCGACCCTATGCGCGCCGCATTTTTGCGTTGGCTCCTTCTTCTTTGCATCATCATTTTGCTCGCTGGCGCGGCACCTGCGTCGCATGCCCAGGAAGTGGATTCGATGTATGGACCGCTCCCGGTATTCGAGTTCCACAGCGGATTCTGGGTCAATCTCCATCACTTTCTTTATCACGAGGCGCGCACCCGTCTTGCCGCCAAGGACGCTCGCTCTACCGGGGGAAAGACACCCGCTCCTTCCCTGAAGCAAACGCCCGGACCGGCCGTCGCGCTTTCTCCGGCGGAACAGAAGACCTGGGACGACGCTATTTCTTACTATGTCTCGAACTATGCGGGAAAAGACCTTCTCATCAACATTGACCTCGTTCTTTTGAAGAACCAGATCGAGGATTTCGAAGATTGCGATGAGTTGACAGGCAGAAAAAAGCCCCGCTGCGATGCTGGCTTGCCCGGCAATATCGGACCTGTTCTCGACTCCGTCGCCCCCATCTATCGCGCTCACTGGTGGCCGGACCAGGATCGCGCCAACCGGCGATGGGTCATCCGTGTCGCGCCACTCGTCCGAGAACAAGGTGTGGGCCTCTCGGAACGACTAGCCGATATCTATCAGACTCGTTGGCCCAAGGAAAAAATCCGCGTCGACGTTTGTGCCTACGCCAACGCCGTGGGCGCCTACACCACCCTCGATCCTCTGAGGGTCACGATCGCCAGCACGGATCCCCGCAATCAGGGGCCCGAAGCCCTGGAAGTTCTCTTTCACGAGGCCTCGCACGGGATCGCGACGCCCGTAGAGGCTGCCATCAGCCGCGAATGCAAGCAGCGCGAAAAACCCATTCCTCGCGACCTGTGGCACGCCCTCATCATTTACACGACTGGGGAAGTCCTGCGTCCCGTCTTCAAAGACACGACCACAGATAAGGGCGCGGGGGATGCTCCGCCCCAGCCACCCAAACCGAACATAGTTCCTTATGCCTTGAAAGACATCCTCAGCCAACGGGGCTGGGAGCAGTATCACCTGCTCCTGACTCTCTATTGGCAGCCCTATCTCGACGGCAAGGTCAGCTTCGACGATGCCATCGCCCACCTCATTTCCGCCGCTTAGCTGTAGAAAGGCCGCACGGCTCGCGGAGTCGTCCTGCGCTACAGCCGACTCGGCTCGATCGCGAACCGCCGCAAAGGTTTGTCCGCTGCCCTCGTCTATGCTAGTCTTTTTCCTGCAACAGCTAGCCCGGCCGCGAGGTTCTTCGGTCCTTACGTCGCTCGACCTCTCCCTTCTTTGTCCCTAGAGCGCCGCATGGTAGCGAGGTTGTCTCTTCGTTCGAATCGCCCGGGTAGGTAAAGGACGCACCACTGCCATGCCCGGTAGACAAGTGGCCTCGCAAACCGAAAAAGAGCCCCGGGAAATCAAGCTCGCCCATTCGCCAGATTCCGACGACGCGTTCATGTTCTATGCATTGGCCACGCACAAGCTTCCTACGCCGGGCTACAAGTACACTCACGTCCTTTCGGACATCCAGTCGCTCAACGAGGCCGCCCTGCAGGAGACCTACGATGTCACCGCGGTGAGCTTCGCCGCTTACCCTTCCCTGCGCGACAAGTATCTCCTTCTAGATTGCGGCGCCAGCTTTGGTGAAGGCTACGGACCAATCGTTGTTACGACCCATGCCATGAAACCGCAGGAACTGAAGGGAAAGCGCATCGGCGTACCAGGACTGAAAACCAGCGCCTATCTCACCCTGAAGCTCTATCAACCCGATTTTGAAGCCGTCGTCATCCCTTTTGACAAGATCATCGAGGCCGTCCGCAATGAAGTCGTCGAAGCCGGACTCCTGATCCACGAAGGGCAGCTTTTTTTCCCTCAATTAGGGCTGCACCGCGTGATGGATCTGGGTATCTGGTGGCAGGAGCAAACCTCCTTGCCTCTTCCGCTTGGCGGAAACGCCGTACGCCGTGCGTTGGGGCCGGACCTCGGCCGACAGGTCGCCAAAACGATTCGCGACAGCGTCGCCTACGGCCTCGAGCATCGCGAAGAAGCCCTGAATTACGCCATGCAGTTTGCCCGTGAAATGGACACGGACCTCGCCGACAAGTTTGTCGGTATGTATGTAAACAAGTGGACCCTCGGCTACGGCGAAAAAGGCAAGAAAGCCGTGCGCGAACTCATCGAGCGTGGCACCGCAGCGGGTCTGCTTCCCGGCCCTCCCGAAGTCGAATTCCTCGTCGAATAGCTTGCAGAGTAGCCCTTGTTTTTGGATCGGCCGGCACAATGGCCGCGGCCGTCTCACATTCCATTCTGGTGGCCCAACTTGACGCTCACAAGTGAATCACATACTGTTCTTTCTTCACTATGGGACTGAAGGTTTTTCTTCGGCTCTGTGCTCTGCTTTCCGTCTTTGTTGCCCAGCTTCCCGCGCAGGCCCAAACCGCCAACGAATTTCGGGATCGCCCGGAAATAGCAAAAGAATGGCCTCGCGAGCCCGCTCGTGCCGCTCACGGTATGGTCGCCACGGATGAACCGCTCGCCTCGCAGGCTGGAGTCGAAATACTCAAACGGGGTGGCAACGCGGTCGATGCGGCCGTTGCGACTGCTTTCGCCTTGGCTGTCGTCGAGCCTGCTGCCGGCAACATCGGTGGAGGCGGGTTCATGCTGGTCCGCCTTGCGAATGGCAAAGCCAATTTCTTCGACTATCGCGAGATAGCTCCCCGAAAAGCCACACGTGATATGTATATCCATCCGGACGGCACGCTCGACAAGCAAGCTTCGGTCATCGGCTATCGTTCGGTCGCGGTCCCCGGCACAGTTGCGGGCCTTACCCTCGCCCTCAAAACCCATGGCACCATGAAACTCTCGGATGTCCTCCAACCCGCCATCCGCTATGCCGAACAAGGAATACCCGTCACAGGGAAACTAGTCCGCGAGTTCCTTAGCGAACGGGTCGACTTGCAGCGTTTCTCCATGAGCAATCACGTTTTCCTGAACGACAGCAAGATGTACCAAGTAGGAGACACACTGCAGCAGCCGGAACTCGCCGCCACGCTGAAGCGCATCGCCAAAAACGGCCCCGATGAATTCTACAAAGGGCAAACAGCCCAGATGCTCGCGAGCGATATGGCCGCGCTTGGCGGCCTCATCACGCTCGACGACCTTGCCGACTATCAGCCCAGGATTCGCGAAGTCCTGCAGGCTAACTACGTCATCAACGGCCACCATTGGGAGATTCTGACCTCTCCTCCCCCCAGTTCCGGCGGCGTCGCCATCATCGAGGCCCTCAACATGCTACAGGACGTCCCTCTGAAGGGCTGGGACGACCCGCAAAGTGTCCACATGGTCGCGGAAGTCATGCGCCGCATGTTCGCCGACCGCGCCGCGTATCTCGCGGATCCCGATTTTTCGAGTGTGCCGGTAGCAGGCTTGACCAGTCCTTGTTACGCAAAGGATCTCCTCGCCACGATCGATCCTGTCCGCGCCAGCACCAGCAAGGAAATTCATGCGGGCAATCCGCATGTCTGCAGTTCGGGAATGAGCGCCAGCGTTTCGCCAAGCACGATCATCAGCCTTGGCGAAGGGCCGCACACCACGCATTTCTCTGTCGTCGACGGGGCTGGGAACGCCGTCGCCAACACTTTCACCCTGAACAACGGCTACGGTTCGCACGTTACCTCGTCCGCGGGGTTCCTCCTCAACGATGAAATGGACGACTTCACTACGCAACCCGGCGTCCCCAACGCCCTCTTCGGCCTGGTTCAATCCGAAGGCAATGCCATCGCTCCCGGCAAGCGCCCGCTCAGCTCCATGACACCCACAATCGTCCTTCGCGATGGCCAGCTCAGTTTTGTCACTGGCTCCCCCGGCGGCCCGAGCATCATTTCGGTCACCCTGCTTTCCATCCTTAACTGGACACGCCTTGGCATGGACGCGCAATCGGCCATCAACGCGCCACGCTTCCATCACCAGTGGCTTCCGGACGACCTCATCCTCGAAAGACTCTTCTCCGTCGAAATGGAGGAGCAAATGAAAGCTCGAGGTTATGAGGTGAAGCAGCACGGCCACATTGGCCTCGTCAACGCCATTGGCATCGATCCCGTAACCAGGGAGCGCTGCGGAGCTGCCGATCCCCGCGACAACGGCTCCGCTATCGGCTACTGATGCTCCCAGGGAGTGTTAACTCATCCCCTGCCACGCTCTCCTCCTGCTCGCAATGTCCTCAATCCTCCGGATAAACTTGTAGCCTATGCAAAGAATCCTCTCGACCTATCTCTTTGTCTCGAAGAAGCTCACCCGCGACTTGCTCGGCCAGATTCATGGGGCCGGATTCCACGCGGTCGAGATCTTTGCCACCCGCAGCCATTTTGATTACGTCGCGAGAACGGAAGTGCAAGCCATAGCACACGCCCTGGCGGACAATCACCTGCAGCTCACGTCTCTTCACGCCCCCACCTCGCGCGATCTCAGCGTGAATCGCGAAGGGGGCAGTCCCCTTTCCGTCACGGAAGTCGAGCGCGTTCGCCGCATCGAAGCCATGGACGAATTGAAGCGCGTCATCGACGTTGCGGAGGATCTGCGCTTCCCGCGGTTGATTCTTCATATGGGCGGAACTCGCGAAACCGCCGACCCGCGTAAGCGGGACGCGGCGTTCAGCTCGCTTGAGCATCTGATCCTTCACGCCAAACACGCCGGGGTCACCATCTGCGTGGAAAACACCGCCAGCGAAATGGGAGCTCCCCCCTACCTGCGCGCATTTGTCGACGAAACCCGTCTTACCGGCTTGCGCTTCAATTTCGATATCGGCCACGCTCATCTCTCGGAGGGTCCTGAAGACGAGCGCATTGCCACAAATTTCGAACCGCTCAAGGATTTGGTGGCCAGCACGCACATCCATGACAATCACGGCGACAAGGACGAGCACCTTCCGCCCTACGACGGCACCATCAACTGGCCCGCCGCCTTGAAGGTACTGCGTGGCGCACCAATCGGTGATCTGCCCTTTACCCTGGAACTCAAGGAAAAGTCTGGCCCGGACGCCCCCACGCTTCCGGAGCAACTTGCAGTCGCTGCAAAATCCCTCGACCGGCTGCAAGACGAATGGGCCAGCGCGGTGTGATTTGACGCAGATGCCTCTGCTCTCTGCGGCTGTCCGCTCTCTGTCCTTTGCTTGGATTCTGAATTGACGGAGATTCGGCCGCTGCAATAGCAGTGGATGTTCTTCTCTTAGTTGGAGGGCGCTTCTTTGGTTTCCAGCGCCCGCTTCAGTTCGGGTCCGATACGCTCGACAATCGATTGCCCCGGGTCTTCCCCAACGTATCTTTGTATTTCCTTGCCGTCCCGCCCCAGCAGAATGTACGTCGGTAGCCCTTCGACCTGATATTGCCGCATCATCGAGCTGTCTCCGTCAAATTTCTGCGTCCAGGTCATCTGATGATTCGACACGAAGGCTCTCCACGCCGCTTCATCATCGTCTTCGCTTACGCTGACCACCATAAAGTCCGGGCTGGAGTAAATGGCTTGAAGCTGTTTGACCTTGGGCAACGCCATCCGGCACGGTCCGCACCATGAGGCCCAGAAATCGAGCAACACGATCTTTCCTTGTGTCTCCGTCGGCGTATTGCCATTCGAAGCACTCTCAGGCGCGTCCGACACGTTCTTCTTCCTGATCGGCGTGCTGCGCACAAAGTTGTCGTCGTCGTACGTCTTCACTGGCTTTGCTGAATTCCCTTTGTTTATACGGGCCAAGCGCGCCGCGTCAGCCAACGACATGGGCTGGTCTGTCTGCTCCTGCGCTTCCTGATCCGTCTTTTGCACGGCGGAAGTGCCCTTTGCGGCGGTATTCTGGTTCGCATCCGCGGGCTGTTGTTCGGTGCTTTGCGCCCACACTAGGCCTGAGGAAAGCCATGCCAAGATCGCGCAGCGCTGCAATGTACGTTTCATATTCATCTTCGTTCCCAAGGTGTCTTTATCGGGTTCCCTCACTTCGCAAAGTCCGGCTTCAGGAAAAGGGTGTCATCTAGCGGCGGATTGACAATCACCTGGGTGAGCCGGATGTTTACGATGGCGCCTTTCTCCGACCGCTTGATCCGGAAGGGAAACTTCAATCCGTCCACCTCCCGGTAGTCGTCCAGGTCCAACTTCACGGTGTAGGGCCCTTGCGGCGTGTCGATCACATCCTCTGTGTGAACAATCAGTTTGCTGTCCACATCGACGTAGATTTTGGATATCTTCGTTTTGTCCGTGGAAAATGCCAGTACATAGGCTGTATGCGTGCCCACCTTCTCGATTCCCGTTATTTTTCCGGCCGAAGCAACCTTCTCCAGCCTGGCGCGATCCTGAAATTCCGCCTGCCGCAACCGGCTTTCGAGCATCGCTCCGGTAATCTCCTGGTACCCACCCATGGAATTTTCGATCCAGGCGCTGCGCCCGTCACAGACCTCGCGCAAGACGAGCCCATTCGGGAGCGTCACTTTCGAGAGCGATTTGTTCGGCGCCTTCTCCAGAATCTCGATCGCCACGAAGACCGAAGCGTCTTCAGACTGGGAGACACCCTTCATTTTCCTTGAGGTGGTTTTGCTCCACGCTGCCAGTCCTCCCACCGCTTCGTCGCTCTGCGCCATGAGCTCCTTGGCAGTTGGTAGAGCCACCACATCCGCAGGATGAGATGGCGTGGAGGCGGTCACGGGTTCTTCGGACGGGTTCAACCGTGTCTCCACTTGCTGGGCCTGCAGTCCAGGAGCGGCGAGTCCCACACACAAAGCAACCCACAGGGGCGCGGCAAACGGTAGTTTTCGCATCGTTGAGACCTCGTAGTTTCCAGTATGGGAGGGATTCCCGTCGGATGAGGGCTTTAGCGCCTCTTCGTGTTGAAAGGAGGACTGTCCCAAAGCACAGGTGGGGCTAACTACCGTTCAAGCCAGACGGTTGACAGCGCACGGTTTTCCTGCTCTCCATCGCGAAACCGGCCGGCGGTAAGTGTCTCCTGCAATACCTACAGAATGTCGAGCCGTTCTTCTTCGTCCTGAGCTTGCCTCACGATAATTCTTGAGCTTAATGGCCGCGCACTTATTCGGCTTGCGCTTGGAAGCCACCCGCCCATCGTTCGCTGGACACCATTCTTTGTTAGACTACTTGTTTGGCGTGTGGTTCCAAAAGACGACTATGAGCATGACTACGATCACGATTGAGAACGCAGGCAAATACGACGGCCAGGAAGTCGCCATCCGCGGGTGGCTCTACAACATTCGCGAATCCGGCAAACTCATCTTCCCTATCTTCCGTGACGGTACCGGCATTATTCAGGGTGTCTGCTCTCTCAAAGAGAATCCGGAAGCCTTCGAAGCCCTCAAAGGTCTCACCCAGGAATCGAGTGTCATTGTCACAGGCCAAATCCGCGCCGAGCAGCGAGCGCCAGGCGGCTTTGAAATCGGCGTTTCTAAAATCCAGATCGTTCAGAAAGTTTCCGAATCCACGCCCTTTCCTATCCAGCTGAAAGAACACGGCGTGGACTTCCTGCTCGACCAGCGCCACCTGTGGATCCGCACGCCTCGCCAGGCCGCGATCCTGCGCATCCGCGCGGAAGCCGTCCGCGCCGCGCGCGATTTCATGGATTCCCAGGGTTACACGCTCACTGACGCGCCGATGTTTACCCCCGCCGCGTGCGAAGGCACCTCCACCCTCTTCGAGGTGAACTATATCGACGACCAGAAAGCCTATCTCACGCAGAGCGGCCAGCTCTACATCGAAGCCACCGCCATGGCACTCGGCAAGGTCTACACCTTTGGCCCCACTTTCCGCGCGGAAAAGTCCAAGACCCGCCGTCACCTGACCGAATTCTGGATGCTTGAGCCCGAAGCTGCCTACGCCGGGCTCGATGACATGATGACTCTTGGCGAGGGATTGGTGAGCGCTATCGTCCAAGGCGTCGTGAAAAACAAGTCCCGGGAACTAGAAACCCTAAAGCGTGACGTCAAGAAGCTAGAAAACATCAAACCGCCTTTTCCTCGCGTCACCTACGAGGAGGCGATTGGCATCCTCCAGAAAAATGACAATCCCGCCAAGTTCGGTGATGATTTCGGCGGCGACGAGGAAACCATCATCTCCAGCAGCTTCGACCGGCCGGTCATGGTCCACCACTACCCCGGGGCAATCAAGGCCTTTTATATGCAGCCGGACGCCGAGCGTCCTGATTTGGCACTCTCTTTTGACATGCTCGCACCTGAAGGCTACGGCGAAATCATCGGTGGCAGCCAGCGTATCCATGACTACGACCTGCTTGTTAAGCGACTGAAAGAGAACAACTTGCCCGTAGAATCGTTCCAGTGGTACTTGGATCTGCGCCGCTACGGCAGCGTCCCGCACGCCGGCTTCGGCCTCGGCCTCGAGCGCACCGTAGCCTGGATTTGTGGCACCGAGCATATCCGGGAGGTCATCCCCTTCCCGCGCATGATTTATCGCGTGTATCCTTAAGGCGGGCAGGTTTTCGCGGTTCAGCAGTCC
>Ga0187782_10002257_pt1 | contig 14158 bp, 11 predicted proteins | sample 0715_SJ02_MP15_2_FD_132454 | JGI IMG/M metagenome (GOLD analysis project Ga0187782, IMG submission 132454) | Tropical peat soil microbial communities from peatlands in Department of Meta, Colombia - 0715_SJ02_MP15_20_MG | ecosystem: Environmental > Terrestrial > Soil > Wetlands > Peat | place...
CACAAACGCGTCATTCACATATTCGATCAGGCCCTCCTTGTTCGATATGAGCACCGCATTCGGGCTTTGATCCACGGCCGACGAAAGCGTCAACAATTTTTGCTCCGCGCGCCTGAGCGCCGTCAGGTCGTGCGTGACGCCCACGAACATGCGGCGCCCTGCCAAAAGCAGCTCTCCGATGGAGAGATAGATCGGGAACACGGTCCCGTCCTCGCGGAGGGCCTCGACCTCGCGACCAATGCCGATGATCTTCTTGACCCGGGTTCGAAAATAGTTCGAGAGATAGCGATCGTGCGCCTCCCGATGTGGAGAGGGCATCAAAAGCCTGACGTTTTCGCCAATGATCTGCTCGCGCGGGTAGCCGAACATCCGCTCGGCGCCCGCGTTGAAGAATTGAATGGTCCCCGTTTCGTCGATGAGGATGACGCCGTCGGGGATCGTATCGAAAATTTCGTGGAGCGTTGGTTCTATTTCGGCAAATGACGGCCCGTCGCGGCGCCCGCCTTCGGATTTTCGGACTTTCAGCAGGGCGCTCGCGGCCGCCCGCCCGAGCGGACAGGACGCCATGACCGACTCGACCTTGCGCCCATCGCGCCGACGCAGGAACACCCTCCGTCTTTCAAAGGCGCCGGGACCGATCTGCTCGTCCAAGCCCAGGCGCGCTGCGAACGAACGGCCCATCAGCTCGCAAGCCTCATAGCCGGTCAGCTCCACGGCCGCTTCGTTCACGCAAGTCACGGCGCCCGTTTCGTCCAAGACGAAGATCCCCTCCTCGAAACAATCAAGCGCAGATCTCAGAAGATCATCTTGGTTGATTTTCAGAGCCCTGTCATTCATTGGTCGGACCTGGCTGACGTCGACGCTCGGCTTCTCGATTACTATTAGAGCCGGCCGGCGCATTCGCCAGTGCCCGAGCTGCGTCGCGCTTCGGGCCAGGCGCACCGCGGTGCTGGCGCCGAGCGACAGCGGCGGCGCAGGCGTCCACGAGAGTGTCCAACTCGCTCGCAAGCGCGGCGAACGGCGTAAGCGTGGCCTGTGACGACTCTGAGAGTTCCTGTCTGAGACTATGAAATCTCGCCAAACGCGTGCCGAGGTCGAATTCGTCGAAGAAGGCCACAGCGTCGCAAGCTCGGGTTTGCAGTCGCGTCCGGACGTACCGCGCCGCGGCGGAGCGGAGCTGGTCATCGAGACCGATCTGCAAGCGCCGCTCCCATATGTCCCGGGGTTTCACCTCCGCGGCGAGCGTCGCAATCTGCCGCAATCCCAAAAGCCCGATGAAGTCGTCGAAAACCTTCGCGACCTCCTCGAAGTTCTTGCGCGAGCCTTGCGCCAGATCGACCAGGGCGGGAAAATCGCGCAGGCGACCGAGGAACAGCGACCGGGAGGCGTCTGGAGCAGAGGACGCGAGAAGGCTGAAATCGGAGCTCTGGCCGAGGTAATTCAGATATCGCTTCAGGTCGGCGCGCCAATTTCCCACGACGCCATGGCTCGGCGTCACGCGTCGTCCATGCTCCCACGCCCACCGGCAAAGGAACGCCAGGGCGTCTTCGAGCTGCAATAGCCGCTCATATTGCCGCTCGGTCGTCATGTCGCCGTCCATCGCGCGCAACGCGTCGCGCCATCGGTCTCCCTGCAGAATTTGATCGAAGGCCAGGTAGAGTCCAACCGCCTCGCTCGCGCGCTTCGCCTCCAATTCGTTGAATCCAACGAGGAAGGTTGCGCCCGCCTGGTCGATTATCCTGTTGCACATGACGGTGGCCGCAATCTCGCGCGCAAGCAGATGATCCCTCAAGCGATCGGCATAGCGCAGGCGAAGTCGGGCGGGGAAGTAATCCGCGAGGAACGCGCGAGCCCATTCCTCGTCGAGCAGGTTCGACGACTCGAGCAAGGCCCGTTTCAGAGCGAGCTTCGCGTGAGCCGTCAGAGTCGCGAGTTCCGGCCGCGTCAGACCACGGTCGCGCCCGGCCGCCTCCTTTCGCAGGGGGAAAAACTCGACCGAGCGATCGAGATAGCCGGCGTTTTCCAGCAGGTCAGCCAGATCCAAAAAGGGAGTCATATCGTTGAGACAGCGGACTCGCTCCAGAGACAGGCACAGACTCTGACGATAGTTGTTCTCCACGACAGATTGGCGCACTTCATCCACGACCTCGCGCAAAAGCCGATCGCGCTCGTCCCGACCAGCTTCGGTCGCGTCGCCGTCCGCCTTCAGCGACAGGAGAATTTTGATGTTGACCTCATGGTCCGAGAGGTCGACGCCAGCAGAATTGTCGATTGCGTCGGTGTTGATGCGTCCGCCCTTCAGCGCATATTCCACTCGCGCGCGCTGAGTGAAGCCGAGGTTCGCGCCTTCCGCGACGACCTTGGCTCTGATCTCCGAGGCGTTGACGCGGGCGCCGTCATTGGCGCGATCGGCTACCGTGTCGTTCGCCTCGAAGCTCGCCTTGACATAAGTGCCGACGCCGCCCATCCATAACAGGTCCGCAGGCGCCGTCAGCAACAGACGGATCAGCTCGTCGCCATCCAAGGCGGCGGCGTTGCGCGCCCCGAGCAGATCGCGGGCCTCCGAGCTGAGCCGGATGTCCTTGGAGCCGCGAGAAAACACGCCGCCGCCCGCGGAAATGAGAGCGGGATTGTAGTCTTTCCATGTCGAACCCGGCGTCTCGAACAGGCGCTTGCGCTCTGCAAACGAGACGAGGCGATCGGGACAGGGATCGATGAAGATATGGTTGGCGTCAAAGGCCGCGATCAGGTGAATATTGCTGGACAGCAACATGCCGTTGCCGAAGACGTCGCCCTCCATTCCCCCGACGCCAACGACAGTGAACATCTGCTGATCGATGTCGCGGTCCAATTCGTAGAAATGTCGCTTTACGCACATCCAGGCGCCGCGCGCGGTGATGCCGAGACTCTTGTGGTGGAATCCGCGTGAGCCGCCAGTCGCAAAAGCGTCGTCGAGCCAGAAGCTGTATTCGGCCGCAATCTCGTTCGCGCGGTCTGACAGGTTTGCGGTGCCCTTGTCGGCGGCGACGACGAGGTAAGGATCGGGATCGTCGTAACAGATGAGCTGCTCCGGACGCGTCGCGCCGGAACCGCGCACGTTGTCCGTCACGTCGAGCAAGCCATGAATGAAGACGCTATAGGCGTCTCGCATCGCCTTCGCCCTATTTATCGCGTCGAGGCCATGAGTCTTGAGGATGAAGCCTCCTTTCGCGCCCTGGGGGACGATCAAGGCGTTCTTGACCATCTGCGTTCGCATGAGATCCAGTATTTCGCTCCGGAAATCGTCAAGGCGCTCCGACCAGCGAACGCCGCCTCGCGCGACTTTTGCGCCGCGCAAGTGGACGCCCTCCATCGACGGCGCATGAACGTATATTTCGACCCACGGTTTCGGCGCCGGCAGGTTGATCACGCCGAGGCTGCCGATTTTCAGCGAGACGCATCGATCGGCGCGCCTTGTCGGCAGATAAAAATTGGTGCGCCAAGTTGCGTCGATGATGTTGAATAAATCTCGCAATATCCGGTCCTCGCTCACGTCCGCAACCTTTTCGAGCGAGTCGATGAGATCGGTTCGAAGCTGCGACAGCACTCCGGACTCGCGCTGCTCGGCGTCGCCTAATGACGCACCCGGGCTAAAACGAGCCTCGAAATAATTGTAAAGCAAAGAGGCCGTTCCGTAATTTGCGAGCAGCGCGCCGTGAACGCGGCTCGACTCGAAGCGGCTGCAGGTTTGCAGGTAATAATTGCAGTAGGCGCGGAGCAGATCGACCTGCCTCCAGTCGAGACCAGCTCGCAGGATCAAGCCGTTTAAGGCGTCGTCGTCCGTTTGCCCGGAAACCAGGGCGTCGAGCGCCTGGCCCAGAGCCGCTTTGAACGCCCACAGGCGCTTTCCGCCCGTGAAGTTCGACGTTACGTAAAACTTGCGCATGAACAACCGCCGCGCCTCGACGGCGATCTCGATTTGGGTCTGATCGACGACCCGTAATCCAAGATTGCGCAACACAGGCAGTATGGCGTCGAGGTCGTAATGCTCGAGACTGTAGAGGACGATACGATGACAAGGATGGGGCGCGCCGGCCGCGGGAGGCCGCAAATCGAAAGCGACGCGCCCGCTTCGCGTGATCGAATCCAGATGCAGAACGTCTCTGACCGCTTTGCGCGGAGAGACGAGAAGCTCGTATTCTTGCGGAAAGCCGCTCTCGTATCGGAAGGCAGGCCGCGGCAGGCCCAGGCGCCGCGTTGCGCGGTCAACGAGATTGCGAAGATCGAGCTCCCAGCTCGTGACGCCGGATCTGGAGTCCGGCGCACGAACAGGCGTCTCCTTGCAGAAAGAGCGACTCTTTGGTCCGCCGCGCGCCAATGATTACGCCACCCTCTTCTTCATCTCGAGGACGTTGCCGCATTCTGTTTTGCGGTATTCCACGGTGTCCATGAGCGAGCGAATGAAGAAAAGCCCTCGTCCGCGTTCGCTCAGCGCCGCATCGTCGGGCGCCGATACGGACTCGAGGTCGAATCCGGCGCCATGGTCATAGACGCGAACGCAAAGGTCGCTGTTCTCGTATGAAAGAAATATCCTGATCTTTCCTTCGGCGTGGCTCCCCGAGCCGTATTGAATGGCGTTCGTCACGGCTTCCGTGAGGACCAGATTGAGGTGGTAGGCCAGCGCGTCGCGGTCGCCGGCGACTGCCTCGATTTCTTTCGCGACGAGCTGCGCGATATTGCCGACCAGACGCAAATACCGGGTTTGGTTCGGCACTTGGATGTCCAGGTTCAGTATGTTTTCGGGCGACGGCGCCATCCCAAGCTCTCGCTATCCGGTCAGCGCCTCGCAAAGGTCGGGGTAGATTTCGAAAACGCGCTGCAGCCTGGTCAATTCGAACATTGATTTCACCCGCGGCTGCAAACCCGCCAGAGCGAAGCCGGCCGAACGCTGGGCGGCGTTCTTGTGACCCGAAAGCAACGCGCCCAGGCCAGAACTGTCGATGAATTCCACTTCATGGAGGTCGACGATGATGTCGCGGCCGCCTTCCTCGAAGAGTTTCGAGATGCGCTCCTTGAGCTCGCCCGAGTTGTGCGCGTCGAGCCGCTCTTCTTTCAGGCTCAGAACCGTCTTGCCGCCGCGACGTTCGGTGACAATCTTCATCCCCATGTTCCTTGCTCACACGTTGATGGCGAACACATGTATGAAAATAGGCGAGGAAAGCCGCTTGGAAATAGGGCGGGCCGAGCTGAAGCATTCCCGAATTGGCTGCTTCGACGCCCGTCAAGCTAGCGTCGGCGTGAAACGGCGTCGGCTCAAGGTTAAGGGGAAGGGATGGGGGCCTCAGCAATCAGCGCCGTCGCGCGCGAAGCATTGGAGACGCTGCGGGCGCTCGGCGTCGAGCCGTCGGATGCTTTTGGCGGGGACTTGCAGACGCATTCCCCGATCACCGGCGAAGCCATCGGCGCCGTGAGGACGAGCGACGCCGCCTGCGCAGAGGGCGCGATCGACGCGGCGGACGAGGCGTTTCGCTCCTGGCGCATGGTCCCGGCCCCGCTACGCGGCGAGCTCGTTCGACTGCTCGGCGAGGAGTTGCGCGCCGCGAAATCGCAGCTCGCTTGGCTCGTGACGCTCGAGACCGGGAAAATCGTCTCCGAAGGTCTCGGCGAAGTTCAGGAAATGATCGACATCTGCGACTTCGCCGTTGGCCTCTCACGCCAGCTGTACGGCCTGACGATCGCCTCGGAGCGGCCGGGTCATCGCATGACGGAGACATGGCGCCCGCTCGGCGTCGTCGGCGTCATCACCAGCTTCAACTTTCCCGTCGCAGTCTGGGCCTGGAACGCCGCGATCGCGCTCGTCTGCGGCGACACGCTCGTCTGGAAGCCCTCGGAAAAGACGCCGCTCACGGCGCTCGCGACGCAGGCGCTGCTGGCGCGCGCCGCGGCGCGATTCGGAGCGGCGCCCAAAGGACTTTCGAGTGCGCTCCTCGGCCGAAGCGACGTCGGCGCGCTCTTGGTCGAGGACCATCGGGTCAGGCTCGTGTCGGCGACCGGCTCCACCGCCATGGGGCGCGCCGTCGCGCCGCGTCTCGCTCTCCGGCTGGCGCGGGCCATTCTCGAGCTCGGCGGCAACAACGCCGCGATCGTCTGTCCGTCCGCTCGACTGGACCTTGCGACTCGCGCCATCGCTTTCGCAGCCATGGGGACCGCCGGTCAACGGTGCACGACGCTGAGACGCCTGATCGTCCACGAAGACGTCTATGCGCCGCTACTCGACCGCCTGCGTTCCGTTTACGCCTCCGTGCGGGTCGGCGATCCGCGCGACAGCCAAACGCTCGTGGGGCCGTTGATCGATCGGGCGGCCTACGAGGAGATGCAGGCGGCGATCATCGAGGCCCGGGCCACCGGAGCCGCTATCGCCGGCGGCGAGCGCGTCTTGGCGGACAGGTTTCCTGAAGCCTACTATGTGAAGCCGGCGCTCGTGGAGCTCGCCAGACAGGAGCCTGTGGCGCGCCGAGAAACCTTCGCGCCCATCCTCTTCGTCATGAAATACCGGGATTTCGACGAGGCGCTGCAGACGCACAACGGGGTGGCGCACGGGCTCGCCTCGTCGATCTTCACGAACGACTTAACCGAAGCGGAGCGGTTCCTCTCCGCGGAGGGATCGGACTGCGGCATCGCCAATGTCAACATCGGACCTTCCGGCGCGGAGATCGGCGGCGCCTTCGGCGGCGAGAAAGACAGCGGCGGCGGGCGCGAGGCCGGCTCGGACGCCTGGAAGGCCTACATGCGGCGCGCCACCAGCACGATCAACTATTCTACGGATCTGCCGCTGGCCCAAGGGGTCAAGTTCGACTTTTGAGGCGGCGCGCCGTTAGCGGCTCTTGAACTGCAACTGCAGCCTGAACAAAGGGAAACGCCGCGCTACATGATTTGGCGGGAACCCGCCAGGCGCCGGGAGGAGGATCCGGCCCAACAAGGAGCAGTTTACGGCATATGAGCGCGCCGATTTCAGCTGATGCGATCCGGACGATGTTTTCGGTGCGGCTTTCGGAGATGTACCGATCCGAAATGCCCCGCTACCGCGCGATGCTCGAGCTCGTCGCCCGCGTGAACCGGGACGTCCTGGCCGCGCGGGAGGAGAGCGAGGACGGTCTAGACGAGGGCGCGGACCTTGACATCGAGCGTCACGGCGCCGTTCGCGTCGGCGCAGCCGCCGAGCTCGCGGCGCTAAGGCGGCTCTTTGCCGTCATGGGCATGGCGCCCGTCGGCTATTATGACCTTTCGGTCGCTGGCCTTCCTGTTCATTCTACCGCGTTTCGTCCGGTCGGCGCAGAGGGGCTGCGCCGTTGCCCCTTTCGCATTTTTGTTTCGCTATTGCGTCTCGAACTGCTCGGCGATCTCGAACTGCGCGACGAGGTCGCGGCGATTCTCGCTCGGCGAAGCATCCTGACGCCCCGCTGCCTGGCGCTTCTCGACCGCTTCGACGCCGCAGGCGGCTTCGATGAGGCGGAAGCGCGCGAGCTTGTCGCAGAGGCGATTGAAACTTTCCGCTGGCGACCCGCGGCGACCGTATCATGCGACCTCTATCGCAGGCTGCTCGCGGCGCATCCGCTCGTCGCCGACATCGCCTGCTTCAGAGGGCCGCACCTCAACCATCTCGCCGCGCCGACGCTCGACATAGACGCCGTTCAGCGAGCGCTGACGGTAGGTGGCTTCGAGCCCAAGCAAATCATCGAAGGTCCGCCGCGGCGACGCTGTCCGATTCTCTTGCGCCAGACGAGCTTCAAGGCTTTGGCGGAACCTATCCTTTTCGACGCGCCGAAGAGCGGCGGCGCGATGCACGCCGCGCGCTTCGGCGAGGTCGAGGAGCGCGGCGCGGCGCTCACGGTGGAAGGGCGGGTTCTCTACGACCGCCTTCTCTCCGCGGCCCTCGCGAATGCGGGCGACATTTCGGCGCCGTCGCATGCGGCAGGCTTCGGACTGGAGCTGGAGCGGCAATTCAAGCTCTTCCCAGATGACGCCGCAGAACTCTGGACCAAGGGGCTCGCTCTCTTTCGGTATCGGTCCACCGCCGAGGGCAGGCGCCGAAGCGGCCGGCTGCGGAGGCCGGTTTCGATCGAGAGCCTGCTGAGGGAGGGCTGTCTCTCGATTGAGCCCATTGTCTATGAAGACTTCCTGCCGGTCAGCGCGGGCGGCATCTTTCGTTCGAACCTCGCCGAGTCCAGGGAGATGCACAAGCTGGAGCGCGCGAATCGTCAGAGTTTCGAAGACGCCTTGGGCTGCGCCGTCGTCGACGCGCAGTCGCTTCACGAAGCCGAACAGGCGGCTTCGCTGGCGTCGAGCCTCGAAGAGCTGGGCTTGCCTCGCCAGACGCCGCGGCGGGACGAGCCAAAGGAAGGCTCGTCCGCCCTGCTCAATTCAGCCTTGCGCGGCTGAGAGGAAGATCGCTCGGGCTTTAGTTGCGGCGGCTGGTTACGCCAGCTTCGCTCAGAGCTTGGCGAGCCTCGTGACGTCGATGCCCCGCTGCGCGAGCCAGCTGCGCAGTCCGCCAGATATGGTGACGGTGCGCGAAGCGTTGGCGTTGGTCTGGCACGCGGTCTTGAGCGCGACATAGCGGCCATAAATATGGCCGATCTCCTGATCGTTGAGCACCGATCGCGCCTGCGACAGGAGCATGTTGACCTCCGCTTCGCTGTACCTGTGGACAACGGGGCAGCCGATCGTGATGGTCTCGGCGCCGGCCGTCGAAGTCACGAGCGCAGCCGCAAGCGTAAGCACAGATCTTTTCATTACGCCACCTTAGCTTTCAACATGGAGTTTCGGGATTTTGGCGGGGGCGAATTCAGCCCGCGCTCAAGATCAGCTGGCGCCGTTGCGCTCAAGCCATCTCGCTTGAAGCTAAGTATCACGGTTCTTCTTGTCAAATCCTTGGCAGATACGCTCAAAATTGAGGCTGCTCGTTTGGGGGCGGTCGGGCTCGCCTCTGGCGGGGAGCCGCCCGCCCGTTAGGTGAGCCAATGCGCGCCGCAGAGCGGGAGGTCGCGGATGTCCGCTCTCAATTCGTCCAGTTCGTCGCAACCCACGTTGTCTCCCCGCGCGAGGGACCATCCCGAAGGTCCCGGGGCCGACTTTCCGCTTGCGCTCGGAGTAGAACGCGCGGGCCTCGTCGCCCTGGCGCATCCTTGGCTCGCCAGCGGGCTCGCCATCCTGCTCATGATCGCCGCGGCTTTTGGCGTGCTGCGGCTCAAGGTCGACGATTCGCTCAGCCAATTGTTTCGCTCCGACACGCCCGAATTCCGGCAATTCGAGGAGGTGACGCGGCGTTTTCCTTCGAGTGAGTTCGACGCGCTCGTCGTGGTCGAGAGCGACGACCTGCTCGCGCGCCAAAATCTCGAAAAACTGAGGGATCTCGTGACGGATTTGCAGCTCGTCGAGGGCGCGCGCGGCGTCATTTCGATCTTCTCGGCGCGCCAGCCGCCCTTGGGCGAGCACTTGCCCGCGGCGCTGTTTCCCGATCCCCTGCCCGAAGGGGAAGCCTATCGCAAGCTCATCGATCGCGTGAGGAGCAACGAGATCATCCGCGGCAAGCTGCTCGCAGAAGACGGCAGGCTCACCCTGATCGTGCTCGCCATCGACCCGGCGGTCGCGCAAGGCGGGGATATGAAAGGCGTCGTCGACGAAATCCGCAGCGCCGCCAAGGCCGACCTTGCCGACTCCGATCTTCGCGTCGAACTCTCCGGCGTCCCGGTCATGCAACTGGAGATCCGCAACGCGGTCGAGCGCGATCGGCTGCTTTACAACGGCATAGGCTTCGGCGCCGGCTGCGTCATCGCGATACTCTTCTTTCGGCGCCCCTCTTTCATGATCATGGCTGCGGCGCCGCCACTGACCGCGATCCTGCTGGCGCTCGGCGCGCTCGGCTGGCTCGACTTCCGGCTGAACATGTTTCTCAACGTGATGACGCCGCTCATCATGGTCATCAGCTTTTCCGACAGCATGCAGCTCACTTTCGCGACGCGCGACCGGCTGCTCGCGGGCCAAAGCAAGTTTCAGGCGCTCCGCAATTCGCTGCTCGTCGTCGGGCCAGCTTGCGTGCTGACTCACGCGACGGCGGCGCTGTCCTTCGTCGCGCTGCAGTTTTCCAATTCCGATCTGATCCGCGTCTTCGGCCAGGCGGGAGTCGTCGCGACGCTCATCGCTCTCGCGGCGATCCTGCTGCTTGCTCCTGCGATCGGCGTGCTAGTGCTGGGCGATGAGGCTTCGTTTGTCACGCGCGTGAGACAAAGTGATTTCGGCGTCGCGGCGCTACGGCGCTTCTGCGCCTTCGTCGCCCGCCACATGGTGAGCCGTCCCGGGCTCTTCAGCTTTTTGGCGCTGCTGGTCGTCGCGGGCCTGAGCTTCAATTACGCAAGGCTGGAGCCCAGATACCGACTAGCCGACCAGGCGCCGAACAAGGAGCAGGCCGTCGCGGCGAGCCGCCGTCTCGACGCCGAGCTCGCGGGCGCGAACCCCATCGACGTGCTGATCGAGTTTCCAAAAGGCGCTTCTCTTTACGCTCCCGAAACGCTCGCCGTCATCGGCGCCGTGCATTCGACCATGGAGGCGCAGCCGCAGATCGGCAATGTCTGGTCGCTCGAGACCTTGCGGCGCTGGCTCGTCGAGAAGGCGCATAAGCGCGACGTCGCAACGCTCAAGCATTATGTCGACATTCTCCCAGAGCATCTCACGCGCCGCTTCATCGACGCGGGGCAGGACGCCGTCGTCGTCACGGGCCGCGTCGCTGACGTCGACGCAAGCCGGCTGCTGCCGGTCGTGAACGGACTTGACCAGGCGCTGCGGCCGACGCGCGCCGAGCGTCCCGGCTATCGGATTTCGGTCACGGGCCTTTCGGCGATCGCGGCGCGCAACAGCGCAAGCATGATCGGCAAGCTCAATCGCGGACTGACCATCGAGTTTTTGGGCGTCGCCTTCTTCATCGGCTTGGCCTTCCGCTCCGTCGTCGTGATGCTCTCGGCCATTCTGCCGGGGATTTTCCCGATCGTCGCCTCCGGCGCCTTGCTCTCTCTCCTGGGACAGGGGCTCCAGTTCGCAAGCATCGTTGCGCTTACGGTGTCGTTCGGCCTCGGGCTCAGCGCCACGATCCACTTTCTCAATCGCCAGCGTCTCGAGGACGACCCCGCGGCTGAACCGGATCTGGCGATCGAGCGCGCGACGGTGCTCGTTGGCCCGGCCCTGATCCTCACGTCGATCGTGCTGGCCTGTGGACTCGCCGTGACGGTGCTTTCCGATCTGCCGTCACTAAAGCTCTTCGGCTGGCTCAGCGCTTTCGCCATGATCGCGGCGCTGGCCGCGGATTTGTTCATTCTGCGGCCGATCGCAATGCTGCTGCGCCGCATCGCGCGGCGCTTCAGCCGCGGCGCATCGAGACCGACACCGATCTGATGTCGACGTTGGAGTTCGGCGTAATCGTCACCGAGTGGCTGTCGCCGCGCAGGTCGATGCCGACGCCGGCGTTGAAGCTGCCGCCCGAAACATAGGGCGATATTCTATTTGACAAACCCAACACATGCGCTAATGTGTGGCCATAGAGAGGAATCGTCCCAATGGCCAGCGTCCTGAACGAGCCTTACTTCCAAGACGAAGCAGCTGCTTTCGCGCGGCTGGAGGCTATCGTTTGGCCAGAAGGTCCCGTTTGCCCGCACTGCGGGAACAAAGACCGCATTGGCGTCCTCAAGAACCAACGCACGAAACCGAGCAAGAAGAACCCAGAGGGCATCGAACGGCATGGGCTTAAAAAGTGCTACGCGTGCCGCAAGCAATTCACGGTTCGCATTGGCGCGGTTTTCGAGGATAGCCCGGTTCCTCTGCATGTCTGGTTCCAAGCCGCCTATCTGATGTGCTCCAGCAAGAAGGGCGTCTCCAGCAACCAGCTTCACCGCACTCTGGGCGTCTCTCTGCAAACCGCATGGTTCATGAGCCATCGGCTACGCGAGGCCATGCGTTCTGGCGCCCTCGCTTTCCCATTCGGGAGCGACGGTGGCGCGGTCGAGATCGACGAAACCTTCATCGGTCGCAAGAAGGATATGCCGAAGCGCCGCGGCTTCGCGCATAAGCACGCCGTCTTGTCCCTCGTTGACCGCAACACCAAGCAAGTTCGCTCTTTCCATGTGGGCGGGACCAGCGCGAAGGACCTCATGCCCATCATTAAGGAGAACGTGGCCAAGGAAGCCGCGATCATGACCGATGAGGCTGGCCAATATGAGCGCATTGGCGACCACTTCGCCAGCCATGAGAGAGTCAACCACAGCCAAGAGGCATACGTTCGAGGCGACGCTCGAACGAACACGGCTGAGGGCTACTACAGCATCTTCAAGCGCGGCATGAAGGGCGTATATCAGCATTGCTCCGAAAAGCACCTTCACCGCTATGTCGCCGAGTTTGACTTCCGCTACAACAATCGCGTTCGCCTCGGCTGCGACGATTTGGAGCGGACGAATCGAGGCTTAGGTGGAGTCGTGGGCAGGAGACTAACTTATCGGGACTCCGCATGGGCGTAGCTCCTATCGCCAAAGGAGGCCCTGACCCGCTCGCGGGAGGCTTCTATACCGTGCGAGAGGCGGCGCGCCTGCTCAGCATGCCCAATTCTGGAGTGATCGCAGCTTGGCTCAAAGGCCGAGGACCGCGGGGTACGCCTGTAATCCATAGGCAATATGCGCCGATAGACAATGTGCAAGAGCTAGGATTTCTTGATCTGATTGAAGTTAGGTTCATAGAGCATTTCCGTAAAATAGGGTATAGCCTTCAAAGCTTGCGTAAAGCAGCAGACACTGCTCGCGCGGAGTTAAAATGCGAACATCCGTTCGCATTATATGGGGCAAAGTTTGTTGCTGAGCGGAAAAATATATTTTTGACTGTGGCAAAGAGCGAGGGAGATTCAAAGCTGCTAAATCTCGTTACAAGGCAATACGCCATGTACGCAGTTTTGGAAGACGTATTATCTCGTGGCATAATCTTTGACCCGACATCCGGGCTTGCAGAAAAATGGCGACCGCGGGACAAGGAGTACCCGCATGTCATTATTGATCCTAAAGTTGTCTATGGACAGCCATTTGTGGAGCCCGTTCGAGTTCCGACAGATGCCATATTTGCTACATGGAATGCGGAAGGCGGCGATTATAAAGCCGTGGCGAATTGGTATGAAATAGATGAGTCTCTCGCGAAAGAGGCTGTAGAGTTTGAATTGTCTCTACCAAACTAAAGGAAGCTTTTGAAAATAAGAGCAGACGAGCATATTTCTCCGAAACTCATCCGGGCGGTGCAATCCATCGCCTTGTCAGTAGGATGGGAGCTAACGCACGTTCGCGACTTCAACTCAGCTAGAACGGCTGATGAGACTTGGATTCCGCGTTTTGTTGCCGAAGGAGGACAGGCAATTCTTTCTGCCGACAGAAAAATTATGGCGCGGCCTCATCAGCTCAACGCTTTGATTGATGGAAGGCTGATTGGCGTGTTTTTACCTTCAAAATGGGCGGAGGCCCGAGGCCACGCTCAGGCCGCCCATTTGCTATGGTGGTGGCCTAGGATCGAGGCTGCAATCTCTAGCAGCAAAGTGGGGCAGTGCTGGAGGGTCCCCTATGACTTCGGAGAAGGCGCCGTCGAAGAAATCAAAATCAGCCGTCCCGCCCGTCTCGCCAAGGGGACAGGGTGAGGGTCAAGATGCGGCACAATTCTCTCGCTTCGTCGAAACCGCTCGCGCCTTAGGCTGTGACGAAGACAAGGAGCGCTTCGAGGCGCAGCTAGGCAAGATTGCGGAGCATAAGCCAACTAAAGAGAAAACCTTGCCGAAGCCGGTGAGGCGCGAGCGTAAGAAGAAACCTAACGCGTCTTAACCTCACTCGGTCCGCTCCAAATACACCCTTTGCCATATTGCATTTCGAGGGGAGACTTAGCGTTAAAAATGTCGTTGGTCTCAATGGTAACTTCTTGAGTTCCTCCGCCCTTTAACTTTATCTTGGCTTTGTAGGTCCTGGGAGTCATTGCAGCCTCCGGTGTGGCGGGAATCGCCATTCACAACCTACCCCTGGCGATGGGTTTGTCAAATTGGATATCGCCAACATTTTTTACGTTCATCCGCACTTCCGCGCGCCTAGGCCCAGCCGAGCGGGAGCCCGATTAG
>Ga0187782_10002258_pt1 | contig 14157 bp, 11 predicted proteins | sample 0715_SJ02_MP15_2_FD_132454 | JGI IMG/M metagenome (GOLD analysis project Ga0187782, IMG submission 132454) | Tropical peat soil microbial communities from peatlands in Department of Meta, Colombia - 0715_SJ02_MP15_20_MG | ecosystem: Environmental > Terrestrial > Soil > Wetlands > Peat | place...
CGCGACTTCGGCGTGAAACTGAAGCTGAACGCCGTTCGCAGCCTGATCGAGGGCAAACGAGTGATTCTGGTGGATGACTCCATTGTGCGCGGCACCACCAGCAAGAAGATCGTCCGCATGATTCGGAACGCCGGCGCGAAGGAAGTTCACATGCGGATTTCCTGCCCGCCGACCATCTCTCCCTGCTTCTACGGAGTGGATACGCCGTCCAAGAAGGAACTCATAGCCGCTAACAAGGCAATCGACGAGATACGGACATATATTGTCGCCGATTCACTGGCCTATCTCTCGCTGGAAGGTCTGAAGAAAGCTTGCGCGGACGGCGACAAAACCACTTACTGCTCCGCCTGCTATACGGGCAAGTATCCCACCAAGGTGGATGTGGAAGAGATACTGCCGGCGGGCGCCGCGCGATAGCTGGAGCTAGTTGCAAACCTTAGGACCAACAAATCAGTTTTGAGGAGGCACGAATGAACCGGCGAGCAACGCTCGTTGCTCTCATACTGGTCCCGTTCATGTCACTGCAAGCCCAGCAAGCTCGATCAACAGACGAATGGAAGGACTTCGAATTTCTGTTTGGCGAGTGGACATGGGTCGGCGGAGGGAAGCCAGGACAGGGAAACGGCATGTCCACCTTCCGGCGTGAATTGGATGGAACGGTGCTGGTCCGCAAAACCCATCTGGACTACCCGGCGACGAAGGAACGGGCCGCTTTCGGCCATGACGATCTTATATACGTGTATCACGATCCCCAGGACAAATCGTTGCGGGCGATTTTCTTTGACGGGGAAGGGCACGTCATTCGCTACGCGGTAACGGTGGCGTCCGACGGCAACTCCATCGAGTTCTTGAGCGAGGCAGCGCCGGGCGGCACAAGATGCCGCATGACCTACGCTCGAGCTGGCGCAGATTCCGTCACGGAAAAGTTCGAGATTGCCCCGCCGGGCAAGCCGAACGACTTCGCAACCTATGTGGAGTTCATGGCAAAAAGAGTCGGCAGGTAAGACTCGCAGGTATGACCTTTGGTGATGCAAGGCATTCCTGCGAATGGTATTCTTTCGGGCACGTGACCTCGTGCCGGGCGCACGTTTTGATGAAGAAAGCGTTTTCAATTTTCGGATCAAGGCCTCAGCTGGGTCCTTTTGAGCAGCAACTGCTGCAAGAGTTGTGGTCGCACGGCAGCGCCACGGTTCGTGAACTGCTTGCGGATGGCAAGATCCATCAGGCCTACACCACGGTGATGACGACCGTGGACCGTCTCCACAAGAAGGGGTTGCTCGACCGCGTCGCCGAAGGCAGGGCGTTCCGTTACACTCCGCGCCATGCACCCGAAGAACTGCAACGGGCCACGGCACTCGAGAGCATCCGGCAATTGCTGGGATCGGGCGACGCTTCGTCGCTGCCTCTCTCGTACCTTGTGGAGGCGCTCAGCGCCCATGACGCGCAACTGCTGGATGAGCTGCAACTCCTGGTTGAGCGCAAACGCCGCGAACTCCAGAGTCGCAAAAGCAAGTGCCGGGAGCAACGCTGATGTTTGCGCTGCGCGGAATCGCCGTCTCGCTCGCGTTCTTCGTTCTGGCCTACTGTCTGTTCTCCGTGCTGGTGATCGCCGCATGGCGCTCGCTCAAGTGGCTGCATGTGACGGAACAGGCCTTGGTCGGTTTGCTCTTCGGGTTGCGCGTTCTCCCGCTAGTGGCTTCCGTGGTCATTACATTCGCCTTCGTCGTGCCGTCGTTTCAGTTGCTGGAACCCCGTTCGACTAATATCGATGAGGGCATCGGTGCGATGCCGCTCGCGTTCGGCGTTTGCGCTCTCTTACTGATTGCCTGCGGCTGCTTCCGGGTGATCACCGCCCAGACCAGGACTGCTCGCGTGGTGGCGCGCTGGCTGAAAGGCGCGCATCTTCTGACCGTGGATGCCGCAGCCGAGAATGACGCGCAGAGCGTGGTGTTCCGCTCCAGACGCGAGGCTCCGCCAGTGACGCTGGTCGGTCTCCGGAAACCGAGAGTGCTAGTTTCGGAATCTACGGTTGCGCTTCTGAGCCATGACGAACTGCACATCGCAATCAAGCATGAACTCGCGCACATGCGGTCTCACGATAACTTAAAGAAGCTCGTCTTCCGTTTTTGTCCGTTTCCCGGCATGGCCAAGCTGGAAAGCGCCTGGTCGCAAGCTGCAGAACTGGCCTCGGACGATGCGGCCGTTTCGAATCTGGACGGCGCCCTTGACCTAGCCGCGGCTTTGGTCAAGCTTTCCCGCCTGGTTCCCGTCGAAGCCGCCCCGATCTGCACCGTGGGCTTTGTCACCGGATCCATCAGCGCGCGCGTGGCGCGCCTGCTTGCCTGGAATGAAGCCAACAAAGCTCAGCAGACCCGAATTCGCCCCTGGTACGCCATTCCTCCCTTACTTGTGGGGATGTCGTGCGTCTTTGCTACCTACGGCCCAGCTCTCGCGCTGACGCATGACGTCACGGAGTGGCTTGTCCGCTAGCATGGCCCCCGGGCTGGATATCGTTTTCTGCCCCCTCACAGGAGGTTTGCTCTTCTTGCGACCCATTTCGACGCCACTAGCGCTGGTAGTAGTTGACGCGTCCCGTTACTCTTCGATCGGCTAGATCTCGTAAATGATTCTGGATAGTCTCTTGGGAAGTTTCTTGGGAATGGCGCGGCTTGCCAGGTTTCCGCTCGCCGAAATGCGCAAATCGAGTGCGCCGATCTGCGCCTTTGCCCTGCTGATCTTCGCCTGCGTTCCATCGTTCCTGCCCGCGCAGAATTCAAACGGCGCGCTTCGGGGAGAGGTCCAGGACGCGAGCGCGGCGCGAGTAGCGGGCGCTCTGGTCATGGTGCAATCGACCGGATCTTCCGTCACCCGCAAGGCGACGGCAGATGACCGGGGAGAATTCCGCATTGAGGGCCTGCTGCCCGGCTCTTATCGCGTCACCGTGACCGCTAAAGGTTTTGCCGACGCCACGACCGATGTCGTGGTCGCGGTCAGTGCGGTGCGCGATGTCGCCGTCACGCTCAACCCCGAAAGCGGTCGCGAGACGTTGAACGTGCAGGGGACTGCTTCCTCGATCACGACCCAGTCGATTGACACGGCGAGCGCTGTGCATCAGGGGGTGGTCGGCGCTCGCGACCTTGAATCTCTGCCCCTCCCCGCGCGCAGCTTCGCAAACATTGCTTACCTCGTGCCCGGAACCGAGCCGGTCGAGCCTTCTGATCCCACTAAAGCGCGCATCACCGCCGTCTCCACCGGGGGAAGTTCCGGCTTGAACAACGAGCTGTCCGTCGACGGCGCCGACAACTCCGACGACTACATCGGCGGCTTTCTGCAAAATTTCTCGCCCGATGGCATTCAGGAATTTGCCGTCCGGACCTCGAATGAAGACGCGGACACCGGCTGGACCACGGCCGGGTCCGTCGTCATTACCACCAAGCGCGGCACCAACGAATGGCACGGCGACGGGGCATTCTACGAGCGCGCGGCAGCGCTCAACGCCCGCTTCCCGATTGAGAATCCGGCGCCCAATCCCAAGCAGCCGTTCTCGCGCCAGAACTACGTGGGCACGCTCGGCGGCCCGATTGCAAAGAACAAGGCGTGGTTCTTTACGTCGTTCGAGAATGTGCACGAAGACGCGAGCATCGCTTACGACAACAATAGCCTCACGCAATTCAATGCGCTGGCGCAGTTGGCAGAGGAGGGCCTGATTACGGGCGTCCCCTCCATTGCCGTCCCTTCCACGATTCCCATTCCCTTCCGCGACTACATCAGTTCGGTGCGTTTTGACTGGGCCAAATCGCCAAATTCGTGGTGGTTCCTGCGCACGTCGCAGGACAGTTATCTAACTCACAATGCCCTGGTGCAGCAGGGGACGTTGCCCTCCACCGGACTGATCACGCACAACAACTACTGGAACACGGTCATCAGCAATACGTATACGTTCAGTCCGACGTGGCTCGGCAATCTGGTTCTCGGCGCCAGCCTGCTGCACCTCACGCAGACGCGTAACTCGGACTTGGGCTTCGCGCTGGCGTTCCCCTTCAGCGCCACAGCGCTGACGGTTTCCGGGTTCGAGACTTTTGGCGACAACCAGTTTGCCACTCCCATCACTTTTTTCCCCGCGCTGCGCAATCAGGACAAATACCAGTTCCGCTATGACTTGAGCCACGTTGCCGGAAGCCATGCGCTCAAGTTCGGTGTCGACTTTATTCACGAACCTGTGCTCGGCGGCGCGTTCGCTTCGACGGCGGAGACCCTCGCCAAGTACATCAACGACCCAACCTTTTACGTACGGAACCGGGGCGTGTTCGGAACTTTCACGCCACGGTGCATCGACTTCACCACCTCGGACGGCTCAACTTGCACCTACACGCCCGCGGGCAACGGCAATTTTTCGCAGAATGTTCAACGCCTCGCGTTCTACGGCGAGGACTCCTGGCGCGTCTCACACCATCTGACCGTCAACTACGGCGTGCGCTACCAGACGACTTTCGGGCTCTTTGAGGCTTTTGGACAGAGCCAGGCCGGCAATCCCAGCTTTGACCTTCTGCCATCGTTGGGATATCCGGAGGCGGTTCCTCATGATGACCGCAAGCAGATCGCGCCTCGACTGGGAATTGCCTACTCACCGGGTGACAATGAAAAGACCGTGATCCGCGCCGGTTTCGGCCTCTATTATGACGATCTCGCGCAGAACGGGTGGGCCAGTGCATTTGAGGCGTTGAACCGAAATTCCTCCGCGCCTCCGGCGCTCATCGATCCCGACTATAAGACGCCTTACGCCATTCATATCACCGGAGGAGTCCAGCATGCGTTTAGTGAACACTGGTTGGTTAGCGCCGACTATACCCATGAGCAGGGGAACCACGGCTATCGCGCTTTTCCTTATCCGACTGCCAACGTCTTTGCGTCCGACAATCGCTCCAGTTACAACGGGTTGATGCTGCATGTGCAGGGCAATATGCGCCGCTTCAATCTGGTCGCGAACTACACGCTCTCCAAGGCGCAGACGTGGGGTTGCGTGTTGGGCGAACTGTTTGACTATGTGGATGGCGTTTGCACAGCGCAGAGCGGACCAAATGCTGGAAAGCTCGACGCTTTTGGACCTGGTGATTACGGCCCTTCTGGCGAAGATGTTCGGCACCGCGTTGTGCTTGCCGGGACAGTCCACATCCCCGGCGGGTTTGAATTGAGCACCATCAATCAGGTTGAGAGCGCGCGTCCTATAACCATCACGACGGCGGACAACAGCGGGCGCATTTATGTGAACGGAACTTATACGAGCCTGGACGAATTCCGCGGTACGCCCTATATACAGTCGGATTTACGCGTGACCCGGCCCGTCAAACTTAACGAGCGTTGGCAGCTTTATCCGTTTGCGGAGTTCTTCAACATCTTCAACCGCAACAATCCCGGAGCGAATTACGCGGTCAACATAGTGCAGATTACGGGGGTGGAGACCGCTCCCGGAAACCCCAACAATGTCATTGGGATTTGCAATCCGAACTGCGTGCCCATCACCAGCCTGAAGCAGCTCGAAATACCCGAGGGTGCTCTGGGAGATTTCTTCGGCCCGGGCACAACGGTGGGAATTCCGTTTGCGGCCCAGTTAGGGGTGCGGGTCACATTCTGAGTAGAGACGGGGCTTGCCGCGTCCTACTGCCGGCGGAGAGGCGGCAAGCCGCGTCTCTAGAGGAGATTCGACAACTCGACGCGTTTAGCCACTGGTTGCTTTTCTCGCCATCGCCACCCGCGCGATCCCCTGCAAATCGTTTCTGATCTCAACCTCGTCCCAACTCGACAGCAGACTCCGCACTCGATCGGCGATCGTTCCGCTGATCTCGAACACCAGCCATCCCCCGGGAGCGAGCGCCGCGCGCGCCTGCGGAATCATCCGCTCGATTACTTCAACGCCCGTCGGCCCGGCAAACACCGCACTCCGCGGCTCGAACTTGCGCACTTCGAGCTGCACCGAATCTTCTTCCGACCCGCCAACGTAGGGAGGATTCGAAACCACGATATCGAATGACGCCGTCGGCAGTCCGCTCAGCAGGTCCATCTCTTGAAACTCGATTCGCGAAGTAAGCTCGTGCCGTGCCGCATTAGCGCGAGCGATGTCCAGCGCTTTCGGCGAAATGTCCGTAGCGTGGATTACCGCCGTGGGCAACTCCTTCGCCAAAGCAAGAGCAATCGCTCCCGACCCGGTGCCCACATCGACGATGCGCAGTCCGTGTGGCGCGGGCGCCCCCGCCCGCGGCCGTTGACTCTGCCGCTGATCTTGCCTGTCGGTGGGAGGCGATCCCAAGACCAGCTCCAGCGCCGCTTCGACTACATGCTCCGTCTCCGGACGAGGAATCAACACCGCCGGCGACACGATAAAATCGAGCCCCCAAAATTCCTGATGCCCGGTAATGTACTGTGCCGGAACGCCGGTAGCACGCCGAGCGAGAGCGTCGTCACAGCGAGCGAGATCCTCCGCCGTCAATTCCCGTTCAGGGTGCGCATAGAGATACGCCCGGTCGCAATCAAGCGTGAACATGATGAGCAGTTCCGCATTCATCCGCGGGGAAGGAACTCCCGCAACTGTCAGAAATTCGACCGCCGCATCCAAAGCCTGGCGAAGTTGCACGTTTCTATTTGACCACAGCTCCGCCGAAGGCCGATGTAAAACAGAACGTTGCGAAAGACTTGGGTCCTCGTATCAGGGATCACTTTGACGCTCTAGTGGCGCCAGATTTTTTTGGCGTGGTGAGTACTGTCCGTGACAGACGGGGCAAGCCCCCTCTCTAAGTTTGTGGTGGGTGCGGTGAGGGGCGCTACGGTTGAGGCAATCGGAGTCGCTGTGGCGGGTTCGGGCCTCGAGCCAACCTCGTCGCCTCGGAAGTAACGGCCTTTGTTTTTGGCGGCGCGCATTTCCGGCATGGCGGTGTAGGGCTTCGAGTAGTCGTTATTGGCGTTCCAGAAAAGAAAGCCGATTCCGCCCTTTTCTTTCGCCACTTCGGTCTGAACTTCAACATACTGGGGCGAGTAAGTCTTTGTCCGCCAGGCAAAGGCCTGCAACCAGGGGCGAATCACCACGCCGCTGTCTTTGGTGATGAGCTTGAAGCGGTCCATGGACTCGCCGATGAAATGCTCGGGTGCGTCGCCGGGATGGGAGATGCCGTCCATGCCGAAGAAGTGCGAGGGGTAGATCATGGGGGAGAGCACGTCGCAGTGCTTGGCCATGGCTACGATGTCCTGTCCGGTGTGCGCCAGATCGATGGGACGCTGCCACGCCATGACTCCAAAGACGTCGAGCGAGAAGAGAACGCCGGTGGGATGGATCTCGGCATAGGCGCGCTGCAGGAAGTCCGCGATCACTTCCGAGCGCTTCATCGCTGGATTCCCGTCTGGGCTTTTGCAGGTCGTGGAAATCGCACTGGGAGCCGTGGCAGATGCTGACCGCAACCCGGCGGGTGGCTCTGGCGAATGCATAGGTCCTTCGCTCCGCTCAGGATGACAGGCAGTGTTCATTAGAGGTTTCTTCGTGGTCTGATAGTTGAACTCGGCATCTTTCTGGTCGCCTTCGGCGGGAAAGCGCACGTAGTCGAACTGCACTTCATCGACTCCAGCCTGGGCCACGAACTTGGCGAGGGCGATGTTGTAGTCCTGGACCGTGGGGTTTGAGGGGTCGGTCCAGACGAGCTTGCCGTTTTCGCGCCAGGCTTTGCCGAAGCTGCGGGACTTTACGGCCAGTTCCGGGTGGCTCGTGACCAGATGCTCATCGCGGAAGATGGCAATGCGGGCGATGGCGTGCATGTTTTCGGAATGGAGGAAATGAATGAACTTGGGCAAGTCGGAAATATAGTGGCGCTGTCCGCTGGCTAGGGGGTGGTCGAAGGCGATGTTGACGATGCCGTCGCTATCCTTGATATCGAAGACCACGGCGTTGCCGCCGACTTCGCGCCAGTGGCGGATGATGCGCTCCCCATGAGCGCTTCCCGCCATCACCCCGGTCAGATAAATGGCGCGCACTTCGAAATCTCTTGCAACTGGGACGGATTTCTCTACAATTGGCGATTCGAGAATTCCGGGGATAACGATCTCCTCTCCGGATTTCAGGAAGACTCCCTGCCGGTTATGGTTGGCTGCGCGGATGGTTTCGGCCAGTTCGGCTGAGGTGAGGTATTTTGTCCGTTTCAGGTATTTGCGGGCGACTGAAGTGATGCTGTCCCCGCGCTGGGCGATGTAAAGATCGGCCCCAGGAGGAACAATAACGGCGGCGATAACGGGCGCCGCGGGCTCGGGCTTTTTGGCGGCATCGGTACTCGCTGGTACCAACTGCGTGGAGTGTGGATTTTGAAGCGCCGATGCGGCCGGAAAAAGAAGGCCTAAGCTGGCTAGGGCTACTCGGAGCAGGAGGGCGGCAAAGCTCGCAATCGAGAGTCTAGCCGTTGAAAGTCTTACTACCGAAGGCTTAGCCGCCGAAGATCGGGACAAGGATATTCTCCAGAGAAGAAATCTGTTTCTATTGTGCGCTTGCGGTAACCGTGGCTGCCAGTTACGTCCGGACAAGCGGGTCACTACGTGGGGGACATGGGCGTAGGGTGGGTAGGCCGTTGCGGGAAAGTTCCCGCAGACTGCAAACTATTGCTCTTGCAGGAGCTGCGGGTAACCAAGCCGGCTTGACGTGAAGCAGGCTAGCTGCATCTAAGACGATGGGAAATGGGGGATTACGGGGCTTTCGGCGGATGGCGAACGGCTTGCACAGGAAGGGAGTGGGCAAGGAGATGTGGCCTTCGTCCCAAATGACAGAAATGAGCAGTTTCGGAGAAAACATGCAGTTCCCGGAAAGAAAACAGGGGCCCGAAAGGATGAGAACGAACCTTGCAACCGTGTTGGATCCGAACCGCCGCAGCAACGACGCCCGCGACTTTGAGGCTGCCCTCCGGCGAAAGATTGTGGGCCAGGATCAGGCGATCGAGAAGGTCGCCGAAATCTATCAGATGTTTCTGGCTGGACTGAATGCTCCGGGACGTCCGGTGGGCAATCTGCTGTTCCTGGGGCCGACCGGTTCGGGCAAGACGCGAGTGGTGGAGGCGGTGGCCGAGTCCTTGTTCGGCGACGCGCGGGCCTGCATCAAGATCGATTGCGCCGAGTTCCAGCACTCGCACGAGATTGCCAAGCTGATCGGCTCGCCTCCGGGGTATCTGGGGCATCGCGAGACGCATCCGCTGCTGACGCAGGAAGCGCTCAATCAGTGGCATACGGAAAAGCTGAAGCTGTCGATTCTTTTGTTCGATGAAATCGAGAAGGCGTCCGACTCGCTGTGGCAGTTGCTGCTCGGAATCCTGGACAAGGCGACGCTGACGCTGGGCGATAATCGGCGCGTGGACCTTTCGAGTTGCATCATCATCATGACCTCGAACCTGGGCGCCGTGGAGATGAACGGGCTGGTGGATGGCGGCTTGGGCTTTGCACCGAAAACGGTGCTGGTGGATAACTCGCTGGACGAAAAGATTAGCCGCTCGGCAGTAGACGCGGCGCGGCGCAAGTTTGCCCCCGAGTTCATGAACCGCATCGACAAAGTCGTGGTGTTCAAGACGCTGCGCTCCGAGCACCTGCAGCAGATCCTGGAAATCGAACTGGGGATGGTGCAGCAACGGGTGCTGATGGCGGCCGGCGCAAACCAGTTTGTGTTCAACTGCACGCCGCAGGTGAAGAACTTCCTGCTGGCGGAGGGTACCGATCCGAAGTATGGCGCGCGGCACCTGAAGCGGGCAATTGAACGGCATCTGGTGTTTCCGCTGGCGAACCTGGTGGCGACTGGGCAGGTAAAGCTGGGAGATTTCATCCGCGTCGATCTGCTGGGCGGTAGCAAGCTCACGTTCGTGAAAGAAGCGGAAGGAGCGATGGTGCCGGTGCTGCTAGAGCGTTATGGAGCGGCGGCGGCGATTCCGGCAGCGGCGACAGCAAGAGCGGCGCGACCGGTGGTCCAGCGGAAAGAGTTTGGAGCCGGATTACAGAACGAGAATAAGTAAGAGTTGCAGGTAGGTAGGGACACCGCGCGGGGGTGTCCCTTTTTTGCTTTTGTGGCCGGAATCACCCGGGGCCTGGACGCTCCGCCCCCCACCTTCACTTTTCTATCAGGCAGTAGTTGCCGAGCTGCTCGTCCGCGTTTGGTTTGGCTTGATCCCCTCGATACATCTCAACGTTCTTGCAATCGTAAATCCCGTAGTTCTTGGGAAGTTCAAGCATCAGATAGCTACCGCTCGGCAGAGCTTTGCAGCCGCTCATTCCCTGGTTGCACTGTAGTTCAAGAGTTTTCGCGTCCTTCTGGACGTGAACAATGACCACCCCGGTTACAACCTCCGAGCTTGTGACCTTAACCGGAGTTCTCTCCTGCACGAACGCCTGTTGGGTAACCAGAATGACAAAAGCCGCGGTCAATACGGCAAACAGAGAAACGGTCCTTTTCATACGTGCCTCCCACCATGCAAAGGCTCTTTAAACTCATCTATATTTTCCGCTATAGAGCGATACCCTGTCTGTGATCTGCGATCACCTGCCTGTGACTTCGGTCACAGGCAGAGTATGGGAAAGCCGATGCCTCCAAACCCCTGAATTCATTCCTGCAACGTCTAAGGGGTGAAGCCGCATGGTAGGCTTTTGCGGTGCCTCCGGAGACGCTAGGTGATTGGCCGGGTCTTTAAAGCATTTCAATATCGCGATTTCCGCCTGATGTGGTTTGGCGCCTGTACCTCCAGCATTGGCACCTGGATGCAAATCGTGGCGCAGGGCTGGCTGGTCTACCGGCTCAGCCACTCCGCCTTCTTGCTGGCACTGGATCAATTTCTCGGCGGCATACCCATCTTTCTGTTCTCTCTGATCGGCGGCGTGGTGGCCGATCGCGTGGAGCGCCGGAAGATTCTGCTCGGCTCCCAGTATGTGCAGATGACAAGCGCCGGGCTGCTGACCATTCTGGTGGCGACCGGTCTGGTACACGTCTGGCAAATCCTCTGCCTTTCGTTCGTTTCCGGATTCGCTCAGGCCTTTGGCGGTCCGGCCTACCAGGCGCTGATTCCCACGCTGGTGGAGAGGGAAGACATGCCGAATGCCATCGCTTTGAATTCGATCCAGTTCAACGTGGCGGTCATGGTCGGGCCGGCACTCGCTGGGCAGGCCTTGGCGAAGCTGGGAGAAAAGTGGTGCTTTGGGCTGAACGCCCTTTCCTTTCTGGCGCCCATCGTCGCGCTCTCGATCATACGCGCCCGCTTCCAGCCGCTCAAGGCCACGGAGTCGATGTTCACCAGCCTGAAGCAGGGCATTCACTTCACCCGCAAGCAGAGTTCGATGGAAGCACTGATTTTGCTGGCTTTTTGCATGACCTTTTTGAGCATGCCGATGCGCACCTACCTCCCTGTCTTCGTAAAAGACATCTTCCATCGCGGTCCGGAAACCTATGGCAATCTCCTCGCGCTCATGGGACTCGGTTCGATTTGCGGCTCGCTGACCATCGCCAGCGCGGGCAACATTGAAAAAAAGGGGCGCGTCGCTCTGGGCGCGCTCATCTGCCTGGGCACGGGGATTTCCGGGTTTGCCCTTTCCAAGTCGCTGCCCTTGAGCCAGACCTGCCTGGTGCTGGTGGGCGCATCCATGATGGCGGTCTTTGCCACGGTAAATTCGCTGGTGCAGTTGATCACCACGAACGAAATGCGCGGGCGCGTGATGAGCGTCTACAATTTCGCCTTCCGCGGCGGCATGCCGATGGGGAATCTGTTGTCAGGATGGCTCGTTCCCGTGTTTACGGCGCCGTTCGTGCTCAGCCTGAACGGATTCCTGCTTATTCTGCTCGCCCTCTACTTCCTGCTGATCCAAAGGCGGCTGGCTGCGCTTTGAGTCGGAGCGACGGCCGCCCTCGGCCGTCCCAGCCGAGCGCCGCTCGGCAGTTGCCAGTATCCTCAGCCTGCTACGCTGCCGCTTTCACTGCCGGTGCGAATTTTGCCGACGCCGATCGCTGTTGTTTCACGGCGGTTCACCGGCCCTCTGGTGCCACTTGCGTTGACTGGAACGCGACTTCTCTCCAGTCGCCTCCCTGCTTCACATACACGAAAGTTGCGCGATAATCGCCACTGATCGGCTTGCCATTGGCGGTCATTTTGACGGAGGCCACGGAGTTCACCACCGCGGTGTTTCCGTAGGTGTCAACTTTCACATCGCGTTCGTCAATGGAGTTGTACTTGATGACGCCCGACTTGAAGTCCTGAACCGACTCCGCCTTCGTACTCAACCTTCCATCGCCCCCAATTCCGAAGTAGCCTGCGGCCAGGTGCTTCTCAAAAAAGCCAGCATCGCCCTTTAATGCCGCCCGCCGGCCTTCATCGTGCAGAGTCCTGATCTGTTGTTCGACACTTCCCGAGGTCTGTTCTACGGGAGTGAAGCCGTGGCCCGAAGTCGCTCCGCTCTCCTTGGTGCTGGCTGGCGGGTTCCCGCCTTGGCCCCAGGCCGACAGCGACCCCACACCTAGAAGCAAAGTCGCGATGATGATGGAACTCGTCAAAGCTACTGACCTTTTCATGGTTATTCTCCTTCTGGCAAATAACTATATCGTATAACGATACAATTGTCAATGCAGCCCCTGGTGGTTGTCTGAGCGCCGCTACGACGCCGCTTCATCCAACCGTCGCAGCCAATGGTCGGGACACGATATACTTTGCGGTATGAAAAGGTCGCGTACCTTGACTGACTACGCATCACTGGCGGAATTGCGTTATCAGATCCGCCGTTTTCTTCACTTCAGCGAGCAAGCTTCCCGCAGGGCTGGTCTTGAACCTCGCCAGCATCAACTCATGCTGGCCTTGAAAGGGCTGCCCACAGGCGTGCGCCCACGCATCGGAGAGCTGGCCGAGCGGCTACAGGTTCGGCATCACAGTGCGGTTGAGCTGGTAAACCGGCTCTCCGCCGGCGGCTATGTCCGGCGACACCGCGGTGGTGAAGACGGCCGCGAAGTATTGCTTTCCTTGACTCGGAAAGGTGAAAAGGTGCTGCGGGATCTTTCCTTACACCATCGCGCCGAACTCCGCATGCGCGGCCCCGCTCTCCTCGAGGCGCTGAGGCGTGTGATGCACGTGAGCAGGAGGGGCAAAGGAGTCCTGGCGAAGACAGCTTCGCGAGCCCGTAGAAAAACCTGAGCCCTTAAACTTGTTCAACCCCGAATTTTCCCCGCGTACAGCGCCATGCCCACTACGGCATCAATGCCCAGCGCGTCGAGGCTGTCGATTTCGTGCTGTGCAGTGATACCGCCTGCGACCACCAGGTGTCGTTCAGTGGCGCGCCGGATGGCGTGAACCGTCTCCATCGGAATTCCGCCCATCAAGCCTTCCGTATCGATGTGTGTATAGAGAAACGTCGCACAGAAGGGTTCCAGCTCGCGAATCATATCGAAGGCAGTGACAGCAGTCTGCGTGCGCCAGCCGTCAATCGCAACCCGGCCTCCGCGGGAATCAAGTGCAAACATGAGTGCCGCCCTCGGGAGTTTGTCGGCAAGCGCGCGAGCATACTCCCGGTTGATCCGGCCTTCGGTCATCAACGCCGACCCGATGATCACCTTGCGCGCGCCCAGGTTCAGAAGTTCCTGGGCAGTTTCGAGCGTACGAATGCCACCGCCAACCTGGCAAGGCAGGCGGCTGGCGATCTGCTTGACCAACGACCGATTGTCGCCGGAGCCGATGGCCGCGTCGAGGTCGATGAGTTGGACTACGGGATACTTCGAGAAGCGCTCGATCCAGTAATCGAAATTTTCGAACTCCAGTTTCTTCTTCTCTCCCTGAACCAACTGCACGATCTTGCCGCCCATCAGGTCGATTGACGGAATCAGCATGGCCACCTCACCGGGACGTTGGCGGCGCGCAGTTCAAGTTTTAATTGTCCGATGTTTTCGAGACCGAAATGAAAAATGGAAGCGGCCAAAGCCGCGTCCGCGCGCCCGCTTTGGAAGACTTCAATGAAATCCCGCGCGGAACCGGCGCCGCCCGACGCGATCACCGGAATAGAAACGGCGTCGGCCACCAGTTGCGTCAACTCACAATCGAAACCAGCTTTGGTCCCATCGCGGTCCATCGAAGTGAGCATGATTTCTCCCGCGCCGCAAGCCGCAGCCTCCCGCGCCCATAGAATCGC
>Ga0187782_10002260_pt1 | contig 14151 bp, 16 predicted proteins | sample 0715_SJ02_MP15_2_FD_132454 | JGI IMG/M metagenome (GOLD analysis project Ga0187782, IMG submission 132454) | Tropical peat soil microbial communities from peatlands in Department of Meta, Colombia - 0715_SJ02_MP15_20_MG | ecosystem: Environmental > Terrestrial > Soil > Wetlands > Peat | place...
CGGCAGTGGTGGAGCTGGTGGCGCTTGACAACGCGCAGATCAAGTACTCGACGGTACAGAACTGGTATCCCGGCGACAAGGAAGGCCGCGGCGGCATCTTCAATTTCGTCACCAAGCGCGGTCTGTGCGCGGGCGTGAACTCGAAGATTTCCTGGACGCAGGTCGAGACCGGCTCTGCCATTACATGGAAGTATCCGAGTTGCATTTTGAAAGGCGACAACTCGGTGGGCGAGTTTTACTCGGTGGCGCTCACCAACAACTATCAGCAGGCCGATACCGGCACCAAGATGATCCACATCGGTAAGAACACCCGCTCGACAGTGGTCTCGAAGGGCATCTCGGCCGGGCACGGGCAAAACACCTACCGCGGCGGGGTGAAAATCCAGAAGAGCGCGGTGGGCGCGCGCAACTACACGCAGTGCGATTCGCTCTTGATCGGCGATAAGTGCGGCGCGCACACCTTCCCCTATATCGAGGTGAAGAACGCCAGCGCGCGCATGGAGCACGAGGCCTCGACCTCGAAGATCGGCGAGGACCAGATGTTTTACCTGCGGCAGCGCGGACTCAAGACGGAAGACGCGGTGTCGATGATCGTGAACGGCTTCTGCAAGCGCGTCTTCCGCGAGCTGCCCATGGAATTTGCGGTCGAGGCGCAGAAGCTGCTGAGTGTGAGCCTCGAAGGCAGCGTGGGGTAGGGAAGCATTGAGCGCGCGAAGCGCGCATTAGAGCGTAGCCCGCGGCGTGAGCCGTGGGGACAAACGAAATCAAACGCAGAGCCCGCAAAGCGGGCGAAAGAGGAACGCAAAGGAATGAGTCTCCTGGAAATCAAGAACCTGCACGCAACTGTGGACAATCACGAGATCCTCAAGGGCATCGACCTCACGGTCAACCCCGGCGAGGTGCACTCCATCATGGGGCCGAACGGCTCCGGCAAGAGCACGCTGGCGCAGGTGCTGGCGCGGCGAGAGACCTTCAACGTCACGGCTGGCGAAGTGCTTTACAAGGGCAAAGACCTGCTTGCCATGAAGCCGGAAGAAGCCGCCTGCGAAGGCGTCTTCCTGGCCTTCCAGTATCCGGTCGAGATCCCCGGAATTTCGAATGCCTATTTTTTGCGCTCGGCGGTGAATGCCGTCCGCAAGTACCGCGGCGAAGAGGAAATGGATGCCATGGATTTCATTCCTTTCTACAAGGAAAGGATGAAGCTGCTGGAGATGGACGAGCGCTTCATGAACCGCTCCGTCAACGAGGGCTTTTCGGGCGGCGAGAAGAAGCGCAACGAGATCGTGCAAATGGCGGTGCTCGAGCCCAAGCTGGCGATTCTCGATGAGACCGACTCCGGCCTCGACATCGACGCGCTGAAGATCGTGGCCAAGGGCGTGAATGCCATGCGCTCGCCCGACCGCTCGATCATCGTGGTCACGCACTACCAGCGCCTCTTGAATTACATCGTGCCCGATTTCGTGCACGTGCTGGTGGATGGGCGCATCGTCAAGTCGGGCGGCCCGGAGCTGGCGCTCGAACTGGAAGACAAAGGCTACGTTGGGGTCGAAGACGAAGCGGTAAGGGCGTAGGCAATGTCCGTGACCACTACAACTCCGGAATTGCAGAGCTACCTCGAGAGCTTCACCCGCTTTGACAAGAGCGCCGTCGGGCACGGCCTGGGCTGGCTGCGAAAGCTGCGCCAGGATGGCTTCGCGCGCTTCTCACAGCTGGGCTTCCCCACGACGCATGATGAAGACTGGCGCTTCACCAACATCGCGCCCATCTCGCGGACCCCGTTCCAACTGGCCGAGGGCGCGAAAGTCAGCCGGCGTGATCTCGAACCGTTCCTTATCCCGGGCGCGGCGTGCCAGCTCGTGTTCGTCAATGGCCGGTACGCGCCGGAGCTTTCGTCGCTGGGCAAGCTCCCCAAGGGCGTTCACGTAGGCAGCCTGGCGGGAGCGATCAGGAGCGATGGCGACAAGCTTCAAGCTCATCTCGGCCGCTACGCCGGTTTGGATCGCGATGCCTTCATCGCGCTCAACAGTGCCTTTCTCGCCGATGGCGGGTACGTTCACATCCCGCGCGGAGTTGTGGTCGAAGCTCCCATTTGCCTGCTCTACGTTTCTACGGGGAACGACGCGCCAGCGATGGCCCATCCGCGGAACCTGGTGGTGGCGGAAGATCACAGCCAGGTCACGGTGGTCGAAGATTACGTCTCGGTAGCCAGCGGCGTGATGTTCTCAAACGTTGTTACCGAGCTTTACGCTGGCGAGGACGCGGTGGTCGCGCATTACATGATCGAGCGCGAGGACAAGCAGGCGCTGAACGTATCGACCTTGCGCATCGAGCAGGAGCGCAACACTAATGTCGAGTCGCACTCGGTGCTGCTCGGCGGCGCACTGGTCCGCAATAACGTTCATCCGGTGCTGGCAGGCGAAGGCGGCGAGTGCCTGATCAACGGCCTTTACATCGGTACCGGCCGGCAGCACATGGACAACTACATGCTCGTCGAGCACGCTAAGCCGCACTGCAACAGCCGCCAGTTCTACAACGGCATTCTGGACGAGCAGGCGCACGCGGTTTTCCACGGGCGCATCATTGTGCACAAAGACGCGCAAAAGACCGACGCCAAGCAGACCAACCGCAACCTGCTGCTCTCCGACGACGCGCAGATCGACACCAAGCCGCAGCTCGAGATCTACGCCGACGACGTGAAGTGCACGCACGGCGCGACGATCGGGCAGGTGGAAGAGAACGCGCTCTTCTATCTGCGCTCGCGCGGGCTCGACGAAGTTGCGGCGCGGCGTTTGCTGCTTTACGCATTCGCCAGCGAGTGCCTCGACCGCATGCGCGCAGGGCCGGTGCGCACGTACCTTGAAAACCTGACCACCAGCTGGCTGCCGGAAGGCACGGCTGTGGTTCAGGCGGCGGATGCGGCGACGCCACCCCATTGGGAGGAACTGGGATGAATACCGCCAGCCAAGTCGTTACCGGCACGATGCCTCCGCCGGCAAGCCAGGTAAGCACGTTCGACGTGGAGCGCGTGCGCCGCGAGTTCGCCATTCTGCACCAGAAAGTGAACGGCAAGCCGCTAGTGTATCTGGACAACGCTGCCACATCGCAGAAGCCGGAGTCGGTGCTGCGCACTGTCGACAAGTACTATCGCGAGTACAACTCCAACATCCATCGCGGCGTGCACTATCTCTCGGAGCGGGCAACGCAGGCTTACGAGCAGGCGCGCGGCACGGTACAGCGGTTTATCAACGCGGGTGATCCCAGGGAAGTGATCTTCGTGCGCGGCACCACTGAAGCCATCAACCTGGTGGCGCAGACCTACGGCCGCAAGCACGTCGGCGTTGGCGATGAGGTCGTCATTTCGACGATGGAGCACCACTCGGGCATCGTGCCCTGGCAGATGCTGTGCGACGAAAAAGGCGCGAAGCTGCGCGTGGCACCGATCAACGACCGGGGCGAGATTCTGCTCGACGAGTACGAAAAGCTGCTGGGGCCGAAGACGAAGTTCGTCTCGCTGGTGCACGTTTCGAACGTGCTGGGCACGATCAACCCGGTGCGCGAGATGATCGCCATGGCCCACCGGCATGGCGTGCCGGTTCTGCTCGATGGAGCGCAGGCAGTGCCGCACGTGAAGGTAGACGTTCGCGCGCTGGACGTCGACTTCTACGCGTTCTCGAGCCACAAGCTTTACGGTCCGACGGGCGAGGGCGTGCTCTACGGCAAGGCGAAACTGCTCGAGGCCATGCCGCCCTACCAGGGCGGCGGAGACATGATCAGCTCCGTCACCTTCGAGAAGACGACCTACAATAAGCTTCCGCACCGTTTCGAAGCGGGGACGCCCAACATTGCCGGAGCGATCGGCCTGGGAGCGGCCATTCAGTATCTGAATCAATTTGACTGGGAGCAGGTGGAAGCGCATGAGCGCGACGTGCTGAACTATGCGACCGAGCGTCTGTTGTCGGTCCCCGGCGTGCGGCTCATCGGCACGGCACGCGAGAAGACGGCCGTCGCGTCGTTCGCGATGGAGAACATTCATCCCCACGACGTCGGCACCATCCTCGATCAGGAAGGAATTGCGATCCGCACCGGGCACCACTGCGCCCAGCCGCTGATGCAACGCTTGGGCATTCCGGCCACGGCTCGCGCGTCGTTTGCGCTCTACAACACGCGCGCCGACGTGGACGCGCTGATCGCGGCGTTGCACAAGGTCCTCGAGGTGTTTCAGTAATGTCGGACCTGCGCGATCTTTATCAGGAGGTCATCCTCGAGCACAGCAAGACGCCCCGCAACTATCGCGCGATTCCGACGGCCAATCACAAGGCCGAGGGTTACAACCCGCTGTGTGGGGACCATTTCACGATTTACCTGAACCTTGAGGGCGATACCATCCGCGATGTGAGCTTCGAGGGCTCGGGTTGCGCCATCTCGAAGGCCTCGGCCTCGATGATGACGCAGGCGCTGAAAGGGAAGAGCCGCGCCGAGGCGGAGAAGCTCTTCGAGAAATTTCACAAGCTTGTCACCGGGCACGCGGAGTCGAACGGCGCGGAAAGCCTGGGCAAACTGGCGGCCTTTTCCGGCGTGTCGGAGTTTCCGGTGCGGGTGAAGTGCGCGACGCTGGCCTGGCACACGCTGCAGGCCGCGCTGAAAGATCAGCAGGAGCCGGTTTCGACCGAATAGAAGTCGGCCTTCATGTGATCAAGTGAAAGGGCACGACCGCGGTCGTGCCGCTTGGCGGGCATAAAAATTGGGGCTTGAGCCCCTGCGAATGAGAATGGAAACCGAGGTCAAAGGCCCGATCACGCTCTCTCGCGAAGTCGAGGCCACGCAGATCCCCATGGGCTGGCGCCTGAAGCTGCCTGCGGGGAGCACGGTGCGCATCACGCAGTCGCTGGGCGGGAGTTACACCGTCACGACGGATGTCGGCTACATGGTCCGCATCGATGCGAAAGATGCCGACGCGCTGGGCATCACCCCGGCTGAGCAGCCGGCAGCCTCTGCCACGCCGGGCGAATTCAACGAGCAGTCGGTCTGGGAGCAGATGAAGCAGGTCTACGACCCGGAGATTCCGGTCAACATCGTTGACCTGGGGCTGATCTACGGCTGCGAGATCAAAGACATCGAAGGCGGCAAGCGCCTGGAAGTGAAGATGTCCATGACCGCGCCCGGCTGCGGCATGGGCGACATCCTGAAGGGCGACGTGCACAACAAGCTGTCGCGGCTGCCGGGGGTGAAGGAAGTACAGGTCGATATCGTTTTCGATCCGCCGTGGAACCCGGGCATGATGTCCGAAGCCGCCAGGCTGAAGCTCGGACTCGATCTCGACATGATGGGCGGCTCGCCCATGTATCGCTGAATTCTTTTACCGCCGACGCAGGCGGCTAAACACAGATCAAAATAAGCAAACAATTGTCATCCCGAGCGAAGCGGACCGGAGCGCGAGTCGAGGGACAATGCTTTTTGTTCTTGTTTTGATCCGCGTCTGTCCGCGTTAATCCGCGGTAAAGAACTCTTACCGCGCTACCGCTGCACCCACCAGCGACTGGAACACCTTGAAGCCGTCGCTTGATCCCAGCAGCGCTTCACTGGCGCGCTCAGGATGCGGCATCAGGCCGAGGACATTGCGGCCGGGGCTGCAGATACCAGCGATGTTATCGAGCGATCCGTTGGGGTTCTCCACGTAGCGGAAAATGATGCGCTCCTCGCGGCGCAGGGCTTCGAGGGTCGGTTCGTCGCAGAAGTAGTTGCCCTCCATGTGGGCGATAGGCATGGTGAGGACTTCGCCTTTGTGACAGGCGTTGGTGAAGGGCGTGTCCGCGTTTTCCACCCGCACCTGCACCGGCTTGCAGATGAACTTCAGCCCCGCGTTGCGCATGAGCGCGCCGGGGAGTAGACCAGCTTCACACAGGATCTGGAAGCCGTTGCAGATGCCCAGCACGAGTCCGCCGTCGGCGGCAAAGCGTGCCACCGACTCCATCACCGGAGAAAACCTGGCGATGGCGCCGGTGCGCAGGTAGTCACCGTAGGCGAAGCCGCCGGGCACGATGATGGCGTCACAGTTCTGCAAATCATGCGATTCGTGCCACAGAAAGGTGACGGGCTGCCCCAGCACGGACTCGACCGCGTAGTAGGCGTCGTGGTCGCAATTGGATCCGGGAAAGACGATCACGCCAAATTTCATTGTTTGCGCCCTCAAGCGAGTCTAGCACGAGGAAAATTGGGTAATTGGGCAATTTTGCAAGCGGGTAAATGGAAATCGGAGACGCTCCATGAGTCGTGAAGTCTCCGAATCCTTAATTACCCAATTACGCAATTACCCAATTACCCAATGCCAAACTGGCCCGATTTTCTACTTGTCTCCAGGCGCTCTCGGGGCTTCTGGCGGCGCGGGAGGCTGTGGCGGCTCCGGCGCGCCACTGCGGCGCTGGTCGCGGAACCTCCACTGCTCGCGGTCGCCAGGGCCGGTGCGATAGAAAACGTCCCTCTGGCCGCGCCGGTGTTCCATGGCCTGCAGCTTCTTCCACTGGTCCACGGAGAGCACTCGCCGGATGGCCAGCATCATCATGGTATTGGTCTTCTCCAGCTTGCCGCGGGCGGACACTACCGCATCCACCTGCGAACTGACCTCATGTTCGTTGGGCTGATCGGCCTCGAGCAGCGGCTGCAGCTTGGTTTCCTGGCGCTCCACGTCAGCCCGCAGGTCGATCAATTTCAACCGGTAGTCGAGAAAGGTCTGCTCGATCTGCTTGACCTGCGCGTCGGTGAGCTGCAGCTCTTTCACGACTTCGGAATTCTTCCACCACGTCCCGAACGGTCCATGGTGACCCATGCCCATGTCGTTAGGACCCGGACCCATCGGGCCCATGCCCATCGCTCCGGGACCCTGGGCTATGAATATGGGCCCAGGATCATCCTGAGCGAGCGCGACTGAGCATATAAGCGCAACGAAGCTCAAAATCAGAACAATCATTCCGATACGTTTCATCTAGTTCTCCTTCACCTGTGGGATATGTTGGGGAGCAGAAGCCATTTCGTCGACCAGCATTGCCGCGGGCTCGAGCGGCGCCGGCACATCGCGCTCGAGCGATGCCTGAATGTCCTCGAGCAGGGCATCATCGGGATCAGCCGGCGCGGCCTGCGCCGCCTTCACCGGCGGTGTGACCTGGGCGATCTCGCTTCTGGGCGCGGCGCTCTGGTGGATCAGTCCGGAGGCGAGAAGGACGAGCGCGCAGATCGCCCCTGCTACCCAGCGCAATCCTGCCTCACGGGGCGTCAGCCGTTCGCGGATGCGCGCCCGCTGCCGCGTCCAGAAAAAAGTGGGTTTGTCGGCCCGCGCCGCCATGTCCTGCCGCAGCCTGCCACCCAAATCCACCCACTCGGCGAATTCCGTGGCACAGCTCGGACATTCCGCGATTCGTTTATCCGCCGGCTGGCCCGACAGCGCCCCGGCAATCTCATCCTCGTTCAGTCGATGTATCTGGTCCATAACCGTCCCTCATTCGTTTGCGCACCGTGCCCATGGCACGGAACAGGTGCGCCTTCACCGTGCCAAGCTCTCTGCCCAGGGCGAGAGCGATCTCCTCCAACGGCATCTCTTCCGCAAAGCGCAGCAGGAAGACTTCGCGCTGGCGCTCGGGCAATTCATCCACGATCGCCCACACCCGGTCGAGTTCCTGGCGCGCCATCAGCGAGCGCTCGGGCGAAGCGCCCGGGTCGGCCGCGCTGGCCAGGGCAATCTCGGCCTCCTCGGCGGGGGCGGAGAACAGCCGCCGCCAGAATCCCGCGCGCCGGTTGCGAGCGTGGTCGCGAGCCAGATTGATGGCGATGCTGATGAGCCAGGTGCTGACGCTCGATTCGCCGCGGAAGCTCGACCGCTTCTGGTAGGCGCGCACGAAGCAGTCCTGGGTCAGGTTGTCGGCCAGGTCGGGATCGCGCACCAGTCCCAGCAGTACGCGGTAAATTCGGCGCTGGTGCTCGCGTACCACCAGGTCAAAATCGAGCGACGCGCTTTCCGCTCTGAATTTTTCCACCGCCGCAATATCCAGCGTCGTCTCCATGCGATGGCTGCTAGTCAGTATGACGGCCTTTCCCGGCAAGGGTTTACAGCTCGATCCAGTTTTGTCATCCCGAGGGACGCGACCGAGCGGGCCCGTAGACACTTAGCTCGGCTACGTCTCGGAGACATTGCAAGCAACGTCTCTACAAAGGTGGGGGTCCTGACTCGCGCTGCGCTCGGAGTGACAAAGTTTTCCGTTGTTTACGAATCAATGACCTTATGGCCCAATGACTCAATCCCAGCGGCCCAATTCCGTGCATCTAATTGCTGGGTGAACTTCCTCGACCATCTTCGCACCACCGGCTCGGCCCTGAAAAGCTGGCTGATGGTCCAATCAACCGATGCGCTGATTGTCGGCCTGCTCTGGCTGATTGGCCTTGAGATCATCCGTGTGCCGGGAGCGCCGGCATGGGCCGTGCTGGGCGCCCTGCTGCAGTTCGTGCCCCACTTCGGCCCGCTGATCGCGCTGGTTGGTCCGGCACTCGTCGGCGGCCTCTCCGGCGGCTGGATGCGGCTTCTCTATGTTCTCATTCTTTATGCCGTCATTGTGATGACCGAGGGCTTCGTGCTGCAGCCCTATTTGATGCGGCGCACCGTGAAGGTGCCGGTCTGGGCCTCAATCCTGACGCCATTTGTGCTGGGATTTGTGATCCCGTTCTGGGGAGTGCTGCTGGCGGCGCCGGTGTTGGCAGTGGTCTTCACCTATCGTAATCGGCTCAGGACGCCTGGTTGATGGAGCAGAGTTACGGCCAGCTCCCATGCTATAATCCGCAATTGCCTTCATAGTTTTTTGCGTGATCCGGCCGCTTCCAAGGCCGCAAAAATCGACTTCCGTTCTTGAGGTTCTTCTATGTCTGGCCATTCCAAGTGGGCCACCATCAAGCACAAAAAGGGCGCGCTGGACGCCAAGCGGGGCAAGATCTTCACCCGCCTGATCAAGGAAATCGCCATGGCCGCCAAGAGCGGCGGCGATCCTGACAAAAACCCGCGCCTGCGCACCGCTATCCAAGCGGCCAAGGCGGAGAACATGCCCGCCGACAACATCAAGCGCGCCATCCAGCGGGGCACTGGCGAGTTGCCCGGCGCCACCTATGAGGAGTTCCAGCTCGAAGGCTACGGGCCGGGCGGAGTGGCCGTGCTGACCGAGCTTTCCACCGATAACCGCAACCGCACCGTCAGCGAGATCCGCCACGTCTTCGGCAAGCACGGCGGCAACCTCGGCGAGGCCGGCTCCGTGGCCTGGATGTTCCACAAGAAGGGTTCGATTGTGGTGCCCAAGGCGTCCGCCAAGGAAGACGACCTGATGAACGTGGTGCTTGAAAACGGCGGCGAAGACCTGCGCGATGACGGCGAGAACTGGGAGATCATTACCGACCCCCATAGCTACGAACCTGTGCTCGAGGCGGTGAAGAAGGGCAGTTTTCCGGTGACGACTTCTGAAGTCGCCATGCTGCCGCAGAATTACATCAAGCTGGAAGGGCAGCAAGCCACCCAGATGATCCGGCTGATGGAAGCCCTGGAAGAACACGACGATGTGCAGCACGTGTACTCCAACTTCGACGTCGACCTGAAGCAACTGGAGGAAGTGGCCAGTTAGGGCATGACCGGTTGTCCAAAACCTTCCGCCGTCGAACCAACCAAAGGGGCCGCGCCCACATCTGGATGGATATTACTCCCCAAACGAGGTTTGTCATGAAGCGCAGCGCGTTCCTGATCGTCATTTGTCTGGCCATGGTCGCCGTTCCCGGCTGGGGGGCGGCGCTGGGCACGGCCGCCGGCACGGCCATCCCTTCTGAAGTGCAGCAGATCATCACCGTCGATTATCGCCAGCTCGCGGCTTCGCAGACCGCGCTGGCCCTGAAGGCCAAGGTACTGCCCGACAACCTGCGTGATCTGGAGACGGCGCTGCGCGGCGTGGGCGTGGACCCCGATAAGGACGTGGACTCGCTGACCTTCGCGTCCTTCCGCACCAAAGACCAGGGGCTGCGTGTGATCGGCATCGCCCAGGGACAGTTCAGCCGCGACAAGATCCTCAAGAAGTTGCGCGCCCAGAAGATCAAGCCCACCAAGTATCACACCTCGTCCCTCTATCCGCTGGGCAGCTCCATGCAAGTCGCCTTCCTGGATAACTTCAGCATGCTGTTCGGCGACGAGGCGGCGGTGCATGCTTCGCTCGACGCGCGCGACGGCGCTGCCTTGAGCCTGGCCTCGAACAGCCAGATGTCCGACCTCGTCAGCTCGGCCAACGACGGGGCGGTGTGGAGCGTGCTCGACGCCGCCGGCACCCAGAACATGATGCGCTCCACCCTGGGCGACGCCGCCCGGCTGGCCGACTACGAGACCGTCAAGAAGCGCCTGCTGGGCTCTTTCTACACCATGGACTTCAGCCACGGCGTCAAGTTTGACCTGAGCGTGGTGACCTCGGACTCGGTGACCGCGGCCACCATGTCATCGCTGCTGCGCGCCGGTGTCCTGTTCAAGAAGATGAACGCTGCCGGGGCGGAGAAAACCGCGCTGGAGAACGTCACCGTAGACAGCGACAGTGATCACCTTCTCGTCCACTTCAAGACCGACGACGACAAGTTCCAGTCGCTGCTGCAGTCGCCGATGTTCACGGCAATGACGCACTAGAAAGAAGCACTCAGCATTCAGCAGTCAGCACACAGCCAGCACTGGTTTCGCTGATTGCTGAGTGTCCCTCTGCAACTTCCTGCCGCCCTGCACATCCAAACACCATGTTATTCGAGGGAAACGAGCGCAAGGAATTGGAGCGCAGGATGCTCGAGGCGGGCCGCTTGCCGCCGGGCCAAGCCGCCACTCTCAAGTGGCCGGTACTGCAATACGGATCGGTGCCGCGCTTCGATCCCGCGCGCTGGGACTTTCGCATCACCGGACTGGTGGAGCAGCCGGCGCGGCTCACCTGGGAGGAATTCAACCGCCTGCCGAAATCAACCGTGACCAGTGATTTTCACTGCGTCACACGCTGGAGCCGCTTCGACAATCACTGGCAGGGCGTGCTCTTCCGCGACGTGCTCAAGCTGGTGAAGCTCAAGCCGGGCGCCGCTTACGTGCTGGTGCATGCCGAGCAGGGCTACACGGCGAACGTGCCGCTCGCCGACCTCGACCGAGACAATGTGATCTTCGCCACCCATCACGGTGGCGAGCCGCTCACGCCCGACCACGGCTATCCGCTACGGCTCGTCGTGCCACACCTGTATGCGTGGAAGTCGGTGAAGTGGGTGCGCGGCCTCGAATTCCTCGACCACGACGCGCCCGGCTTCTGGGAGCAGAACGGATACCACATGTACGGCGATCCGTTCAAAGAGCAGCGGTTCGATACGGACTAGAGATTCTTTGAGCGTGGAACAGAACCGTTCAAAAGTAAACCCTGCGCTTGAGTAGGTAGACCCGGTCGATCTCCTGATGGAAAGTGGTTTTCGGAATGTGAAGCCTGACCTTGTCTGCTCCCTCTACTGAGAGGTCTCCTTGGTATGCACCCTCGAAGTAATCCAAGTGCTTCACTATATAGAGGCCAGAAACAATGAACATGCGCTGTTCCAAACCCAGCCCATGAGGGCCAACTGCGCCTCCTGCGGTTTCCTGCCACAACAGATGGACCGAATAGGGCCCCAGCCGAACGCTGCTCAATTCTCGGCTGAACTCACGGTGCCTCGCAGCTGCAGGCACGTTACAAGTCACCACAAACAGCAGAGACAAACTCGACAATGTCAGCAACGGAACAAGAACCATCGTCATGAATACCTTCGGCCAACGACCCAACTGGCAGACGGGACGCACAGCCAGAAACGGAACTAGAAGAAATGCGCACACGAACGCGAGATTGAGTACCTCAGTCGTAAAACGCAGTGTGCGTATGCACGCGTAACCGAGCGCGATAAGGCAGCCTACAAGGACAAGCTGCCGTACCGGATTTCGACGCTCATGGGCGGATCCACTCATCTGGCGAGTCTAGGCGCGCTCGACGACCTGTTCCAAGGAGGTTTTTTACGGGCATTAGTATGGCCCGATAATTCCGCCGATTGCGCGGGCTTGCGCGGCGCCCCACATCTGCCCGCCGTTGGCAGATGTGGGAAAGGACACTTCCACGCGAACCCACATCTGCCAAAACCCGGCAGGAATTTAGGAAAAGTTAACGGTCATGCAAGCCTAAGCCCCACACTTGCAATCCCGAACTGTAACGGCCATCCGTCGTGTTATATGGCAGAATCTGCCACAATCCGTGCCCGAGGTCTTTGTCCATCGTCCACGGCGGCTGTTGGACAACCCATGCTGCATTGCCGTCGGAGACGATTGCATCGAGAATCTGCCGAACAGAAGCGTTGTCCATCTCGACTCGGCGCACCTTAGACTCAGTGCTGTATGGACAATCTCCGACAATTCCCGTGCTCGTAGGATTCAACGTGGAATGCAACGTGCCTTTCAGCTTGCAGTCGGCCAACCCAATTGGCATGTCCGAGACTTTGAACCTCGGTATTCGCTTATTTAGCAGATTTCGTTTACCGACCATTGCGCCGGCATGGGTGACCCTGACCACCGGGCCATTCATCGACCAGATATATCCGAAACGATGCGTAATGGAGTCGAGAACATGCCCCACAGTGGTGGCTCCAAGCTGAACGGACACTCGTTGCTGGAAGGCAGGCGCATCGATGTAGTCGATTCCGATGCCAATGTGTTCTTGCTGACCGAACATCAGCAGCGCGTCAATCATGTTGCGCTCCTGAACGCTAAACGTAGCGACTGGACGCGCCGGGTTCAGGGACACGGCGAAAACAATCTGGCATAACGTCAGGCCAGACAGGCACAGAAAGGCGAGAGCCAAACACCTTCGCACGACAGATTAGACATTCGACTGCAACTATATGTTCCCCATCGTTGTTGAAAGCATGGTTTATCGCTGGCTTGAATTTGAACTGCCACTTATGCTCTCAGTACGGCCCGATGATTCCGCCGATTGCCTGGGCTTGCGGCGATTTCTTCTCCGCCGGAGCGATCACATGCATGATGTGTGATGGGTACTTTGCGATTGGTGATGTCGAATCGCCGACAGGCAATCGAGATCACAAATCCGAATTACTTCTTGACGATCGGGCTGTAGCCATCTCCGGCCAGCTTGCCGCGCATGGCTTCGGCGTCCTTGATGTCGCTGAACGGCCCCACCTGCACGTGAAACAGGGAGTCGCCGGGAGCGTTGCTGACGAGGAATACAGGGTAATTTTTCTTGCGCAGGATCCCGGCGAGTGCATCGGCGTCTTCCTTTTTGCTCACTGCTGCTACCTGGACCACATACGCGGAGGTATGCGGCGTATCTGACGGCGGCGGTGCCACGGTTGGAGCTGGAGTAGCAGGAGCCGCGGGAGGCGCGAGTTGCGGGTTGGCGTCCTTCTGCTCGACGGTCTTGTAGAAGGTCAGGTCGTTAGTTGAAGGGGTCGCGTTGTCCGGTGCCGCGCCACCGGCCGGCTTGGACTTGGCCGCATCGGCATTGGCCGTCGGCGACGCAGCCGCCACGCCAGCCGGGGCAACGCTGTGTCCCAGGGTATAGCCCAGGCCAAAGAAGATCCCGCACACCGCGACAAACCCGAAGAATAGCCCTAACAGCCTTCCCGTTCCCAAGCTGATCTCGACGTCCTGAGCTGCGGCCATAAACCTCCCTCTGGCCGCATCATATGCCAGCCCGCGGAAAAGGCTTGTTGGCGCAGTTGGTTCGCCTCCGGCTGGCACTGGCAGTTCGCTGCAAAGAAATGACACTACGCTGGCAAGTGACGCATTCTAATGCTTTTTTGCTGTACCACCCGGCGCTGCGGTATTTAGTCTAATCAGCTTGAGGGGGAGGGTGTTGCCTGCCCGGGCTTCGTCCTGGGCGGAGGTCTTCAATCGTCATCAAGGAGGCTGGATGCCGGAGTTAGAGACCCGCAGCTATCACGCGAACAACTTTGTACGCGCCTTTCGCCGTTGGTTCGTGCCCTACGTACAGTCCCGCGTGATGGCGGACCAGTTCCGCCCGCTGCTTTCCTACCTGTTTACCGAGTGGAAGTGCAACGTCGATTGCCACTACTGCTGGGCCTTCAACAACAAGGTCA
>Ga0187782_10002261_pt1 | contig 14149 bp, 13 predicted proteins | sample 0715_SJ02_MP15_2_FD_132454 | JGI IMG/M metagenome (GOLD analysis project Ga0187782, IMG submission 132454) | Tropical peat soil microbial communities from peatlands in Department of Meta, Colombia - 0715_SJ02_MP15_20_MG | ecosystem: Environmental > Terrestrial > Soil > Wetlands > Peat | place...
CAGTTCCCACGATCAATTCGCGTAACCACCACCTTAGAAGATACTCTTTATTTACTCTCTGCTGCACCCCGGGGTGGTAAACCACCGCCGACGGCTCATACCGCAAGCGCTGGCCAGCCGACAGCAATCTGCGGCCGAACTCGGTGTCTTCGCTCTTGAGGTCGCTGACTGGCAAGATGCTCAGACATCTGTGTTATCGCCTCGTCTCCGTGGATGTTTCGGCCGCGGGCTGGGCCGGAACATCCTGCCGGGAAGCAGGGAGAAGTTCATGCCAAACCACCACCGGGAAGCAGTGAACGGCGCCACGCACTCCAACAGTGGAATGGATATAGATCGTGGCCGCAGGCAACCACCGGTCGTACGTGGTGTGGCTGCAGGACTGTAAGACCAATACAGTCAAGTAATAAATGCCTCCGACCAGGTTGAGATTCAGTTCAAATGAGCACCGGAAGCCATCTCCGTGGTCGAGTGAAAACTCACCGCTGCCAAGCTCCGTCGTGGAGGTATAGAAGACATCCTGGAGCTGTTCGTTTTTGAGATACAAAACGACGGACAGATTCGAGCAGGGCCGCCGAGCAGCGAGCTCAACGTCGATCCAAGCCTTTTGGCCAGCGTGAAAGTGGGAACAGGAGCCCTGCTCATTGCGCACCCGAACGCTGGAGATCGTGATGGGGCCCAAATTAGGATCGTCGTCACGCGCCTTGTTGGACCGATTGAGATAGGCGGAAATCACCTCCCGAGCCGGACCTGTGGTTAGCGTTTGGCCCTTGTGCAGCAGCAAGCAACGATGGCAGAAGTCGGCGACAGTTGCCAAGTTGTGAGAAACGAGGAGCACCGTGGCGCCGCCGCGAATGATTTCATTCATGCGCTCGATGCACTTTCGCTGGAAGGCCCAGTCGCCTACACTCAACACCTCATCCACGAGCAAAACCTCGGGATCGACATGAGCGGCAACCGAAAAGCCCAGGCGCGCGCACATTCCTGACGAGTAGCGCTTTACTGGCGTGTCGATGAACTCCTCGATTCCCGAGAAAGCGATGATTTGGTCGAGCTTGGAATCAATCTCACGCCTGGTCATGCCCAGAATAGTTCCCTGAAGATAGATATTCTCGCGGCCAGTGAGATCCTGATGAAATCCGGCCGATACCTCAATCAGGGCGGAAAGACGTCCTTGCACAAACAAGGAGCCCTTCGTCGGTTTCATGATCCGGCTAAGAATTTTCAGCGCCGTGCTTTTGCCCGCTCCATTGTGGCCGATGATGCCAAAAGCTTCGCCGCGCTTCACTTCGAAGAAAAGATCCTGCAAGGCCCAAAATTCACGGCGATCGTTCTCATTTAGCTCCGGATGCTGAAACATCCTACCGGTTAACGCGGGGAGCAGGTCACGGAGGGAGTTGTAAACCTGACCTTTTCGGAACTTTTTGAAAACATGCTCCATGCGCAGCGCGACGTCGGACATCAGGCGACTCCCATCAAATACTTTCTGCGAAGGATGGCTCAAGATGCTTGAAGAACGTATATCCGCCGACAAAGGAAACCACAGAAAATAGGAAGCTATAAGCAAACCATGCCAAGTTGGGGGATTGATGCCAGGTGATGCAAGCGGCCAAGCCGTCCAGGATCGGAGCGATTGGGTTGATTAACAACCAGGTACCCTTGTCTCCCAACATGCTGACTTCATATAAAACCGGAGTGAAAAAGATTCCAAACGTGAGCAGCAGTTCGACGATAAATTTCACATCGCGGAAGAACAAACTGGCGGCTGACACGATCATACCTACGCCGAGGGTAAGCAGGACCATGGCCATCAGCAGCAAAGGAACCCAGAGCAGATAAGGGCTCCAGCCGGACTGGATTGCGGCCAGAAAGACCACTAGGACGCCCGAGGCCACAAAAAGGTCGAAGAGGCATGCCAAGACCGCCGCGATCGGGAAGATCTCTTTGGGGAAATAGACTTTCGTAACGAGATTCCGATTTTGGATCAGGCTGTTGCACGAGAAGCGAATGCTGGAAACCCAGAACGCCCAGGGAAGAGATTTAACGGCAACGCTGGCTAAATCCGCTGTGTGGAGTCCTTTGTGCGCAGCGAGACCATAGGCATAACGGACCAAAATCCCCGAAGCGAAGATGAGAACAGGCATCAGCATGGCCCACAAAAGCCCCATGATAGTTTGCGTGTAGCGAACCTTAATGTCGCGATATGCGATCATGTAAAGCAAATCGCGATACTGAAACAATTCACGGAGACCATCCTTCCTCATTGCGTGGGTCTCCGATTCGCAACAGATGGGATCGGTGCCTTTCGAACAGTCACTGCTCTGACTCCTTCATGCATTTTATGCCGCAAATGCGGTGTTCCTTGTCAGACTGTAATGGTCTCGCAGGGTTGCCGCCCGGTGAGAAAAACAGTTAGCCGGCGTGCCATGGCAACGACGAGCATCGGCCAGCCTTGAAGGAGCAGGGCTGCGGTTTGCCTGAAAAGCCCTTGCTTGACGGCCCTTCTGGTCCAGAAAAAAACCAGTCCTCCCAGCAGTCCGTACCTCTCTAAACGCCGCAGCCGGCCCCCAGGAAGTTCGCCCATGCGCTCGCACTCGATGAGTTGGGAGAGAATGGGAAGGAAAGGCGGGACCGATTGGACTGTATTTCCAGAATGAGCGCGACGGAGTGTGGTGGCGGGCGAGAGAATTTGAATAGTGCGCCCGCAGTCTCCGAGGCGGATGGCGAGATCCTGGTCGTCCATCGGAAACATGTCCTGGCGCCATCCGCCCACAGCCAGAAAGGACTGGCGGTCGATGACGAGGGTGCTAGCGCTGTTTCCGAACGAACGGTCTTTGGACATATAGTCTGCGTACTCCACGAACTGGATTTGCTGCGATAATTTTGCTTGTCCGAGGTTCGGCAATCGGTCCCGGAACCACTGCGCGCTGCTGAGGATCATCTTGGGGCTGCGGGCGCGAATTATGCGGCGATAGATGTCCAGGGCCGAGGGAAGAAAGGCGTCATCCCCGTCTAGAAATACGAGATATTGGCCAGCGGCCAGCGAAGCGCCGCGATTGCGAGCGATCCCAGCCCCGCCGTTCTTTCCAAGGCAAACCAAGCGGATAGCCTGGCCGTAACCGCGGAGAAGATCTTGGCTTCCGTCTTCTGATGCATCATCAACCACAATAACTTCCCCGTCCGTAATCTGCATGGAAAGTACGGAATCCACAGCGTCTCGTATGAACTCACGCTGATTGTGGAAGGTGATGACAATGCTAAAAAGCATAGGTTGGATGAACTGGTTCAGGCGGTGGGAATGGATTGATTGATCTTGAAGCTACGACGCGCACTCACCCAGTGACTCGTCTTTACGATGCCCAACAGATATCGATCGTTCGCACTGTCCGCGTATGCGACTGCGTCGCGAACCCTTTTCTCCCCAAAAAATGCCAGTACTCTCTCAAGCTTTTCTTTCCCGTCACACGGGCTGCCCAGTAGCCGACCAGTGAATCTGCCAGCCTCCACTTCGGTCTTTGTGGCGAAGATCCCCTTCAAGTTCCACTTTGTCCGAAGGGGCTCCAGAAAAAAGTCGAAATTAGAAGATACCAGATAGACATGATCTCCCGCGAGGGTATGTCGGGAGAGAGCCTCGAACACGTCCTTGTTAAGCAGTGATGTCAGAACCGTCTGGTGAAATTGTTCTGACAACTGGCGCATCCTTTCGGTGGATTGTCCTTGAACCAGTAATTGGATAAACCTTTGCTTGAATGCATGGTTCGATCGTAAGCCCACCCTGAGTCCAAATAGCGAAAGGGCCACAGCAATTCGCACGGTACCCCGGTGCCTGCGGCTCTCCGAGAGCACACGAGCAAAAGGCCAAAGCGTATCTGATTTCGTAAGCGTGCCGTCGAAATCAAAGAAAACGAGCCGCATGTTCCTCAGGGATCGTCCGCCGGTTAAAGGCGGTCGGGCAAGACATCCGCCTCTTCCGGACGGGAACCGAGAGTCCTGAAAAATTTCCAAGCGGAGAAGGCAAATTGCCCCGCGAAAGGTAACGGGTCGCGCCATTCGAAGTCGTCAAACACACGGGCGGAAGGAGGCGGCGTTGGAGCGGCCGAACTATAGCCGTTGTGACTAATTGCTTGGATTCTAGCCAGGAGATCCCCCATAATCCACCTGGCGTATACATTTGTCTTATAATTCATCACTGGCTCTACGTCCCCTTCCACTGCCATCTTGTACAGCAGGTAAGGAAAGTCGACCCCGGAATGGATTGCCAGGGCCAGGGAACCCCAAAATCTTGGATTCACCTCGAGTAGCCAAGCCCGCTTGAGCTTTTCATCGTACTTGAACTCCACCATCGCAACACCGTGGAAGTCCACCTCACGGAGGATTTTTTCGGCGTATTCTTCTAAGAGAGTATTCTGGACGCTCATCCGCAAGGTGCTGACGCCACCCGAGGAAATCCGTTCGCGCAATCTCTTGTGTGTAAACTTGGCCCGAAGTTTACCGTGATTGAAGAGCATCGATACACCGTACCCGGTCCCTCGCACATATCGTTGCACCAGAAACTCACCGAACGGAAGTGTATGAATTGCGGAGGCCCCATTTGGCGAGACCATCTGAGCTTGTGTAACGTAGAAGACGCCCCGCGCAGCGGACGAACACTTACGCTTCAGAACCACGGGGTCTCCAAATTCTCTGGCAAATTGAATGATGTCCTGCAGGTTGCGGGGGACAATTGTCTCTGGAGAAGGAATGTCTAGCGAAGCGGCAAGTTGCGCCAGTGTATCTTTCTTGTGTAGCAAGCACAGCGTGACGAACGGCGCGATCGGGAATCTTGTTTCCAAGCCGTTAAATTGCTCCCTGGCATGCGCCACCAGAAGTACTTCTTGCTCCGAGGGGATGTACACGGACGGCGTGTACCTCTTCAAGTACTGTTTGAGCGTCGCGAGAAACTCTTCTGTGTGGCGCACAAAGACAGGATGACGAAAATTCGCTGCGGTGTAACGGGATAGAACGGCCATCCCTTGAAACTCATCGGTGCCGAGGACCACCTTAAGCCCTCTACGGCCTAAGCTCCTCACAATGTTGTAGGCAATGCGACCCCATCCATGGGTCACGAGGACATCAAACTCCCGCGAGCGGCACATCCTGTTGCGATCCGCTGTCGACGAACGGTCAGGCATGATCAGTCTGCTATCCGGCGGAGTCGTCTGGTTGGATTCACGTTCGGCTGTGCGTTCGCAGGCCACGGCGTTTCTAGACAGCACCTTCGGTTTCGTCCGTTCTATCCCATGTGCCTGTAAAGAAACCTTCCTGCAGCACTGAGAAAGGCAGGGGGGAAACGAGTAAGAAGGCGGCGGGCGAGTTTAGCTTGCCGGTAATAACCTCTTTGAAGCGACGGTCGCAGCGAGTAGCGGAAGTACAGCAAATCTGCGCGTGCAGCGCCCCAGCGCTCCTTAAAAGTGATAAGGCCCGAGTCGTCACAATCGGAGCGGCCGAGATCTAACAAAGGACAGTGTTCCGCTTTGGCGATCTGGATGACATTCCAAAACAACATCTGGGTTCCGCCAAGCGAATTGAATGCCGGATCGGAGCAACCGTACTTGTAAAACATTCCGCTCGGGTGAGTGAGCGTTAGAATTGCCGCGACAGCCAGATCGCCCCTGCGCGCAACGTAGATCCTCACCGACTGACCGAGCGAAGCTAGCAGAGCTCGGAACCAACCGAACGGCTGAGGCGGGAGGCCGTGCCTTTTGCGGGTCTGGACAAACAGCCGATAGAAGGCGCGAAGGAGCGTTTCCGAGTTTCCCACCTCGCAAACGAGCCGCTCACGCTCCGCCCGGCGAATTTTCCGTCGTACGCAGTCCTCATGAAAGTTCCGGTAGATTTGGTCGAGGCTGGGACGAAGATCAAGGGAATGAAAAACGTAGGAGTCCGCCTCTGTGAAGTGAGACCCTCCCGGAGGGAGCGAATGGAGTGGGCGAAGCTCGACGTAGGACAACGAGGAGCTTCTCGAGTCCTTTTCCGCAGCGGTCAGCAGCAACGCCAAGTCTTCCTGGCCGTCGACGAGAGGCTCGCAGTGGTCGGAAAAAGGGAGCGAGACGAGCCGACCACTCGTAAGCCAAGTCTCCACGCGGCAAAATGGAAAGGCATTGACCAGTTCCTTTCCCGGAGGCGAAGTGGTGTAGGCAATCGGGACATAGCCATAGGCTTGGCGCAAGGCTGCCAGCCAGCCGGAAGTGTGAAAGATCGAGGAGCGGGGATGGCAGGCGACGAATTCGGGCCAGCGCGGGTCACTCAGGGGGTCAATGGTGTAAACGGGCATCGCAGAATTTGGATTTTTCGCAAGCAGCTCCGCCGAAGACCAGGCACAAGCACTCTACTGGACGCGTTCCGTCAGGCGTTCTGCGGGCTCTGACGCATTCTCATTTTGTGTCATCGTGCTGGAAGTAGAGAGGCTCTCCGTTTCGCCGACTTCCACCACCTCCACGAAAAAGTCCTTCACTGTGGATTTTACTTCTGCAATCTTCCGTCGAAGCTGCAGACGGATAATCTCCCGATTATCGAAACAATCCTTGACGGCCATCATGATTTCCGGCTCGCTGCATGTGCACAGGTCCAACACCATGGGCTTGATGCCGAGAGATCCCAGCACTCCCTCAAACTTTCCGCTGTAGGCCAGGCCGATCGTCGGAACATGTTGGGAGACAGCGGCAATGCAGGCATGCATGCGTGAGCCGAGGAAAAGGTCAGAGCGTCCGATCCAGTATTTTATTTCGTTTTGATCACAAGTCCCACGGACAATATCGAGCCGATCTTTGTACTTTTCCTTGAGCTGGCTATAGAGCCGTTCGCAAACTACCTGGTCGCTTTCCGAGTGACAGTCGGTACCGAAAACATGGGGAACCAGAAGGACGGTGGCCTGCTTTTCCTCGATGCAGAAGGCGAGCAGGCGATTCACCAGTTCAGCGTAATTGACTCGAAGACCGAAGCTATTCTCGCGCGTGTGCCCGCCCGTGAACAGGAGCCCGCTGACATTGAGTCCGACGAGCAGCCCGGGGCGCGCAGGGGAGTAGGCCTTGCCGGCGACGTCCTGATTCTTCGGAGCGATGGTTTCCAGACTAAATGCAATATCATAGCAGAACCTCGGCCTGGCCTCCGACGGGTTCAGGCCAGTTCCGGCGTGGAGTCCGCCCAGGTCGCGGTAATCCCGCGAGTAGATTCGATGGGATCGCCGAAGAATGTATCGGGCAAGCGACCGAGAGAACGCCTTTTGGAACGGGCCGATTGTCTGGGGCAAGAGGACCAGCGGCCTGTCCAGGAGCAACGCCAATATCTGAGGAAGGGAGACATAAAGGAGGCGTTTGATTCCATAAATGTCGCTGAAGCTGTCGCCTCCGGACAGAGCGCAAACGACGTCCGCCTCTTGCAGCCGACGCAGCCAACTATTGGCCGCGATGATCTTACGACGCAAACTCCGGAGGGGCATAACGCGGGCCAGCGCGGCCAAGAAGATAAGCAAGCCAATATTGTTCGGAAGAAAGACCTTCCAGGAAAACCGGAGGTTGATCAGCGGAACGGAAAACTTCCGGCCACACGTACGGACAGAGTACGTCAAGGGCTGCTTGCCGTAGTCCCAAAGGTAAATCTGGGCGTCTGGAGAGGCCGCCAGAATGCCGGAGATGGCGCTGTGCGCTAAAGCGTTGACGCCCAAGTTCTGGGTGCCGAAGCTGGCGCCAAGAAGAACGACTTGTGGCGGCTTTTTCCGGTCAGCCATGGCGTGCCAGTGGGTCGAGAAGAACTTCGGTGAGAGTCGCAGTTGCTGAACCCGGTCGAAGTGTTGAGGAGGCACGCGTCTGCATGGGCGCCCGCACGCGATCACGACGCTACAAACGCCGTCCCGATTGCTTCGGTCTTCAGCTTCAGGTACTCGCGGAGCCCCTGCTCCCATGTATTGAAGCTGTTCAGCCCCAGTGCTTTGAGCGCGCGGTTTTCGAGGACGGAGTAGCGTGGCCGGGGAACTTTCGCCGGAAACTCATTCGGGCCCGCAACCTTCAAGTTCACTTTCGTATTGGTGAGCTCGAAGATTTGCCGGGCAAATTCGTACCAGGAACAACTACCCTCTGCGGTTGCATGATACAGCCCGTAAGCATTCGAGCGGCTGAGCGCGACCATTTGTCGCGCCAGTTCGGCAGTCGCGGTCGGTGTGACGAACTCGCTGTCCACGACTTTGACCTCGCCCCGCTCCTTCGCCAACTTCAACATGAGCTCGACGAAATTCAGACCCCCCTTGGCGCGGCATGGCCTCGCTCCGTAAAGTGCGGATGTTCTCAATACGAAGTGCTCCGGCGCTGTTGCCCGCACGAAATACTCGCCGGCGAGCTTCGTGTTTCCATAGACGCTCAGCGGCATGGGCGGATCCTGCTCCTGGTAGGGAATTCCCTTGGTTCCGTCGAACACATAGTCCGTGCTGACGTGCATGAGAACTGCGCCGAGGTCTCGGGCGGCAAGGGCCAAGTTTCTGCTGCCGAGCGCGTTTACCGCGTATGCCCTATCCGGTTCTTGTTCGCACCGCTCCACGTGGTGCATTGCCGCAGTGTTCACGATCAGCTCGGGCCGAAGATGACCGAGGCACTTCGACACTGAATCGGGAAGGGCGAGTTCGATCTCTGTGTGTGTCAGCGGGCAAACAAGGTCGCCCTGTCTCTCGAACGCACCAACTACGTCGCTGCCAAGCTGCCCGTTCGCTCCGATAACCGCAACCTTCATTTCGTCTGCCCCATGGCGTAGACCTCGATCCCACCCTCCAACGCCTTAAACGCTTGGATGTTGGAATAGGCGGGGTTCTCCCAGTCCTGGAATTTTTCCATGTTCTCAATCAGGTCGATGACAATGGATTTGGCATCACCGGCGGGGTGAAAGCTGAGGACGTTTTTCGCCTTCTCGATGCTGACCTTGTAGTTGCGGAAATCTTGAATGTGCTTGATGCACAGGTTGATTCGCTTCCCCACGCGTTCCTCGATGGCTGATTTCACGAGGTCGCCGATCTCACCGACCGTGTAATTGCCCGAAGCGATGTTGAAGATGCCCGAGATTTTGAAGTTGGCTTCGATTGAACGGATGTAGGCGGTGACGGCATCGTCAATGCTGAGGATTGGCCTCCAAATCGAGGGATTGTTGACAGTAATGACGTTGTCCTTGAGCGCCGTCTTGAACATGGTGTTGATGATTAGATCAAGGCGCATGCGCGGACTGTACCCGGAGATAGTGCCTTTGCGCAGGGAGATGACCGAGAATTTGTCGTCTGCCAATTGCAGTGCCGCCTGCTCGCCTTGGAGCTTAGAAATTCCGTACGGATAGGTAGAACTGACCGCGCGAGTCTCGTCGTAGAGCTCATTCTCCGTGTAGCCGTATACGGAGCAGGAGGACGCGTAGATGTAGCGCTTCACCTTGGCGAGCTTGGCCACATAGGCCAAGTAGGCCGGGGCGGCGGCATTGAAAATGAAGTTTTTGCTCGGTGAGTACTCCGCCATAGGGTCGTTCGAGAGGCCGGCAAGGAAGATTACTTGGTCATAGGCCTCCAGGTCCTCGGAGCTGAGCTGGAAGATGTCACGGTTGAGGACGCCTACCTGGCGAGGCAGATGGTTGCCGAACCAAAAGAGGTCCACCACGTCAACCTTGTAGCCGCGGTCCAGCAGCTTGGGGATGAGTACGCTGCCCAGATACCCAGCACCTCCGGCAATCAGCAATTTCATGATCTTCCTCCCAGACCGACGGGTTCTTCGCGTGGATCAAATCTAAAATTGTCGGATTGCGGAGACGCCAGCCACTGGGCCAGGGTCTGCGCATTCCGGTCCTTATCGGAAAGCTGCACATCGGTAAGCGGCCACTCGATTCCTACCTGCGGGTCATTCCACAAGATTCCCGACTCCGCCTTATTGTTGTATATGGCGGTGCACTTGTACTGGATTTCCGCAACGTCGGAGAGAACGCAAAAGCCGCGGGCAAAACCGGCCGGGGCCCAGACCTGGCGTCTGTTTTCGTCCGAGGCCAAGACTCCCGCCCACTGGCCCAGCGTGGGCGAACCCTTGCGGATGTCCACAGCCACGAGGAATGCGGTCCCAAGCGGGACACGCATCAATTTGCCCATGGGTGGATCCCACTGGAAATGCAGTCCGCGCAGCACACCTTTCGCGGAACGAGAATGATTGTCCTGAGCGAACTGGTACGGCAGGCCGAGGGCTTTGAACTGGTCCTCGCGAAACGTCTCCATGAAGAAACCGCGGGAATCCCGGAAAATATCAGGTACCAGGACGACAACGTCCCCGAGGAATCTGGATTCGATTTTCACGCCCATATCGGCTGCATTCTCCTCATCGCTGTGGGAACCGATGGGCTCCCATGAGCGGAGCTTTATTCCTAGTACGCACTCGACGCCGGCGAGGGGCCGGGTGCAGGTCAGGTGATGCGCGCTGCCGCTCTAAGTGCAAAGTCCGGTTCTTCGCCGTATTCGACCAACCGAACCGGGTCAATCCGCTTGTTCCATTCCATGGCAGCGCGAATCAACTCCAGGCGATCCTTTCCATAATCGCTGGGCCGAAGAATCTGCAAAAGGCTGAAGCCGACCAAGCGAATTCGCAACGACGCGAGCGTAACACGACGGCAACTTTTCGCCCCTTCCCTGCCGTAGTACTTATAAAAATAGCGATACCGGGTGATGTATTTATCCAACTCAAAGGCCAGCTTGAACCGGCGCGTGGACTGGCCCCCGAGATGCGTAATGGTCGCTTGAGGGGTAAACAGAACTGGCCATCCCGCAATGCGCACGCGCTTGCAAAGGTCAACTTCCTCGTAATAGTAAAAAAACTGTTCGTCGAAACCACCCAACTGCTTGAGAAGCTCCCCACGGAACATAACGCAGCAGCCTGACTGCCAGTCTATCAGGCGTTCCGTGTCCCCATTCCATCCCATGTATACGTCCGAAATGAAGTAGTCATCGAGATATGCCAGGGGCCTAAGCAAGGTGGCGGCGATCCATTCGCCACGAATCGTGGGGAAGGGCCGCGCAGAAATCTGGTAGGTACCATCAGGATTCAGAACTCGACAACCGAAAGCACCCGCCTCGGGATGCCTATCCGCAAATTCAATTAATCTGTCTAAAGAACCATTGTGAATTATCGTGTCGGGATTCAAGATTAAAACGTATTCGCCACGACTGGCATCAATGCCGATGTTATTGCCCAGTGCGAACCTAAGATTTTTTCCGTTTTCGATTACCCTGCACCGGGGAAAATTCTTACGGATGTGTTCCGGCGAACCGTCTGACGAGCCGTTGTCAGAAACGAGGATCTCATATTCCGTCGTATGAGTGCCGGCGATGATGGAGTCCAGGCAATCGCAAATCACTTTTAGGTCGTTCCAACAAAGAATAACAATGGACAGTTTCATTCATCCAACTCTTGCGGGATCTTTGCTTGCGTCATTTGAGGGGAGACTTAAACATACTTATGACCGAGAGCGAGTGGGCTGCAAATCGCCCTCAATCCCGCATCCATCTTGCCACTTAAAAGTCCCTTCATGCCTTCACTTGCGGAGGGATGTGCATTCCTGTTAACTCCCGACAGACGGAACTTCGCAGCCCAAGGCTGCCCCGTGTGTGGCCACTCAGCCCAGCAATTCCCTCCGGCCGACACGAGGTAAAGGCGCTCCCTTCGCCTTCCGGGCTGTGCGCCGAGCGATCTCGTCACGACTGGCCCACGCGAGTCGGGCCTGCTCATGACCAGCTCCCTCAATTTCACAGTCCAGTCCGCCCCCGGCGCTAGTCGTGTCTCCATCGGGGCAGTGAGCAACCGGACTTGTTCTCCTCCAGGTCGCAGGCCCACTCTGCAAATGGGCAGGTCTATACTGATTCGCGGGAGTGAGATTCCGTTGGCACTCCGGTATCCTCACACTTGGACCTTTCGGAATCGACAAATCTACACAATCGGTAAACGTCGTCCCAGCGGCTGCCCACTTTTCTTGGCCAAAGAATCTCATGCGCAAAGTCCTTGATGATTCTTGTGATTGCCGGACCGCACCCTTTCGTGATTTGTGTACAACAAGTCCTTATGGGCAAGTTTTCTGGCCACTTCCGCCGCAGATAGAGGTAGCCACGCCAGAAGTCCGTAGGGAATGACTTAATGCCATTCGTATTGTGAATGCAGAAGGCAGGTACAGCATAACTCTTGAGGTGCCTCCGCTTGGCCAGTTGGCAAAGATCAGTCCCGTAAAGATGAAATCCGGGCAGCGCCTCGTCGAACAGGATGCCTGACGACCGCCGGATCACAAGTACAATTTCATCGAGAGACTGTACCTCAACCGGACCTGCGAAAGGTTGGCCGACGATTCCCCGGAGACCGGTAGAATAGCAATACCCGGCAAAATCACTGGGTGGCTTTGTGCCCACTCCACAGGGTCCTAGCGCTCCCCAATTGGGATCGCGGACTGCCAGTTCAGAAAGGGCGCTTTCCAACTCAAGCTTCCAGGACTCGGGCAGGTAAATGTCCTGATGGGCAAAAACTATAATTTCGTTCCGCGCTTCTGCAATCCCACTGTTATATGCCATGCCGGCTGAGGGAAAGTTGCGCTTCAAAATTACCTGACAGCCGGAATCAATTGCGGGCGAGGAAAGTAGAGTCTGCTTGAGGACAGTGTCATTATTTACGGCAACCACAAGCGACCATCGCGAAAGATCCGTCGGGGAGGCGCGAAGGAAGGACTCCGCGGGGGCAGATCCGGCTGAAAATGCGGCCGTTGTCATCGGCAGACCACAACCCTGTCAGATTTTTTCAGAGAGGCTGCGCAGCGACGAAAGCCGCGTCGGCCGTCCCATTTCTTGCCAGATGGAGTAAAGGCTCCACGCCCCAGCGAGCACCGCGATCGAAAATGCGATAACGGTTCGCAGTGCGGCTAAGGGGGTAGCCGGCAAGACCCGTATGACGATGGCACAAGCAATCGCCGCCAACATCATCTGCTTGTTCGCCGGAACCCATACCAAGCCAATATCACGGCTAATAATCGTTCGGACCACGACGTAATACACGATGTAAGACGCCAGAAACCCGATTCCGAGGCCCGGCAGCCCCAAGAAGCGAACGGCCAGACACGTGAACACCAGATTTGTAATCCCAGCCGCGGATTCGGTCAAAAAGTAAACCGAGCTCGCGCACCGCGCCAGAATAACGAAGGACATGGTCCAGCTCGAAAACTTGAACAGGTCCCCAATCAACTGCCATTCCAAAATCTCGACAGCCGGGAGAAACTTTCGTGAGTAGACCAAGGGGACAAGAACGGGCACAAACGCCAGCATCCCCAGAACGATGGGAATCGACAAAAGCAGGACAAGCCGCTGCTGCTCATTAATCAAGTTCACCAACGCCTTGGGCTGGTCTTTTACCGCCGAGACCCGCGGAAAATAATCCTGTCCCATCGCGGTCACCAGGAAGCCCAAGTATCCGACGGAGATGGCTGTTGCTGCCTTGTAGAGTCCCACTCCCTCCCTGTCCAGGAGGTGCAAGATGACGATCGGGAGCGCAAATTGGATGCCTGTTCCAAAGAGCACGCTCAACGTGAACGGCCCGCCGAATCGGAGCAGAGACCGGGCAGCTCCGAAGGCCTCCTGCCTCGTTGGCCGGACCCGCACCGGCCCAACGGCAATCCTTAGGTAATAGCAGGCAATAGCGAAACTGGCGAACCCGCCCACAATCAGAGCTGGAAGAATTCCCCGGACACCCCAGAGAATGACGCCGGCGATGTTGATCGCGGCTCCTACTACGTTGTTGACGATCGTGTATCGCGCAATTGTGGAAATACGATGGTGGGCATTCAGTATGCCGACCTGCAAATTTGCCGCTACCGTGAGCACCAGAGGAATCACCAGCCACAGAATCGTGCTTCCGTGCTGTGCATCGCCGATAACGAGCCGACTCAATGCCGTGCGAAATATGAGACAGGTCAAAAGGGAGAGCAGCCCCGTGCCGCCGACGATGACCCAAGCACCGGCGCGAAGACCGGCGACTGTGCGCTGGTCACCCTGGGAAGCTGGGGCAGCTCCGAGTCGGACCATCCCCGAAGCGAGGCCCATTCCTGCAGCCAGAACTGCCAGTCCCACAAAACTCTGGAGAAG
>Ga0187782_10002262_pt1 | contig 14141 bp, 14 predicted proteins | sample 0715_SJ02_MP15_2_FD_132454 | JGI IMG/M metagenome (GOLD analysis project Ga0187782, IMG submission 132454) | Tropical peat soil microbial communities from peatlands in Department of Meta, Colombia - 0715_SJ02_MP15_20_MG | ecosystem: Environmental > Terrestrial > Soil > Wetlands > Peat | place...
CGGAAACTTACGAATTATATGAGCGGCTGCCGTCCATTCGCAAGTCACGGACTAAATTACTCACCTACTCGTTGAGTATAAGAGTCCAGCCACCACTTCAGCGGCCTCATGTTCTGCGCACCGTGAGCCATCCGAAGTCGAGCGGCACCCTAGGAGTATTCTGAGTTTCGCATAAAATGGATTGCTTCGGCGAGGAAGAATTCAAATGACCAATATAAGCACCCCAAACAATCCTTTTCAGGGAGAGCTGCCTCTTGCGGACCACGTCGCTCTTGTCACCGGGAGCAGCCGCGGGATCGGCAAAGCGATCGCGATAAAACTGGCGCAGCTTGGCGCTGCCGTGTCCCTCTGTGGGCGCGACCCTGTGGTGCTTGAGTCCACGGCGCGTGAAATCGAAGGGCTTTCGCCTCGCGTTCTTGCCACGGCGGCGAATGTGACGAACGCAAAGGAGGTTGCCTCCCTGGTACAGGCTACGGAGGAGCACCTGGGGCCGATCAGCATCCTCGTCAACAATGCGGGCATCGGTAATCCGGGCTTTGGCGCGGCGCAGGAAGTGAAGCCGATTGGGACCTGGTTCTCGACACCAATCTCAAAAGCGTCTTTCTGGTTTCCCGCGCAGTGGCCCCGCTCATGATTCAGCGCCGTCGCGGGGACATCATCAACATCAGCTCCCTGGCTGGCAAAAATACGTTTGCGGGCGGTGGACTCTACTGTGCCTCCAAGTGGGGACTCCAGGGATTGACCGGTTGCATGTCGGAAGACTTGCGCGGTCATGGCATTCGCGTCAGCGTCATTTGTCCAGGGAGCGTGGCCACAGAGTTCTCCGGCCGCGGCGCAAAGGATCCGACCAAGGTTCTGATGGCGGAGGATGTCGCGCACGCGGTGGCCATGGTGGTGTTGCAGGGGCCGCAGAGTTTTATCAGCGAAGTGCATCTCCGGCCGGTGGCGAAGCCATGATGTAGTTTGGCCGCTGGCGCTCCTCCTTCCAAACGACCAAACTTCCCTGAAGAACTCATCTCGACGCTTACACGATGGGCTAAGGCCTATGCGCCACCGCCGCTGCTCGCATGAGAAGCATTCGAGGACAGAGCCGGAAACATTTTCCTCTTGACAATAGTCGTTGTAACGATTATATTCGGAGCATGCCCACGGATCCCAATTCGCCCCGCACGGTCATTCCCCTGGAGGACCACCTCTTCGTGACTCTCCTAAAGCTGGCCGACTCCCTCGCACAGGAAGCCGAACAGCTCGTCAAAACCGCCGGCCTGACTCCCGCGCAATATAATGTCCTGCGCATTCTGCGGGGAGCAGAGCCGGAGGGCCTGCTCTGCCGCGGCATTAGCGAGCGCATGATCTCCCGCGATCCGGACATCACCCGACTTCTGGACCGCCTGGAAAACAACAAGCTCATCACCCGCGAGCGCCAGACAGAGGACCGCCGGGTTATCCTGACCCGCATCACCTCCGAAGGCCTGAAATTACTGAAAAAGCTCGACCGTCCGGTCCACGACCTTCACAAGAAACAGTTCCGCCACATGTCCCCTGCCCGATTGAAACAGTTGGTGGAATTGTTGGCTGAAGTGGAAAAGCGCGAACCCGGATGAGGGCTCGAGCATCCAATAAACATTTACAAAGGGAAAAAGGAGAATTTTCATGAGGGGCCATTTTCGTCGATTTTTGCTCGGTGCGGCCACGGTGGCGGTTTCGTCGATACCGCTTCTTTCCGCCACCACGACGTACCAAATCGATTCAAGGCACAGTGACGCTCAATTCGCGGTGACACACTTGATGATCTCCACGGTGCGCGGCGAAATTCATGGCATCACTGGCACGATGGTCTATGACGACGGCGACGTTTCGAAGTCTTCGGTCAACGCGGCCATCGATGCTACAACCGTCGACACCCGCGAACCCGACCGCGACAAGCACCTGAAGAGCGGGGATTTTTTTGATGTCGCCAACCACCCGACCATGACATTCAAATCCACCAAAGTAGAATCCGCCGGCGCGGGCAAGCTGAAGGTCACGGGTGACCTTACGATCCGGGGCGTTACCAAGACCGTAGTTCTGGAAGTCACGGTCCCGAAGGCACCCATCAAGGATCCCTGGGGACAGCAGCGCACCGCCATTTCCGGCACCACAAAGATCAACCGCCAAGATTTCGGAGTGGCCTGGAACAAGAACCTTGATTCCGGCGGCGTGATGATTGGAGACAACGTCGATATCACGCTGGATGTCGAGATGTTTATTTCTCAGGCGAAGTAATTTTCTGTTCGCTTTGCCGTGAAACCTGCCTGGGGCGGTGTTCGGCCACCGCCTATTTGTTTCCTGTAGTTGTTCCGAGCTTGACGCAGAACAGAGAGACGCAAAATGAACAAGCCTGCCGCTACCGATCATCCGGTCCACAAACTCATTCGGGAGCGTTGGAGCCCTCGCGCCTTCTCGGACAAGCCCGTGTCTGCCGAAGCCCTTCGCAGCCTCTTCGAGGCCGCCCGTTGGGCCCCCTCGAGCAACAATGAGCAGCCTTGGGCGTTTATCGTCGCCACCAAAGACGACCATGCGACTCACGCCAAACTGTTGAGCACCCTCGTTGAGGTCAACCAGGCGTGGGCCAAGAAGGCTCCCGTTCTTGCGATCGCTGTTTCGGAGCTTGCTTTCGCTCGCAACGGCCATCCCAACCGCAACGCTTTCTACGACACCGGCGCAGCCGTCGCCCATCTCACAGCGGAAGCTACCTCCCGTGGCCTGTTTGTTCACCAGATGGCCGGGTTCGACCCGCACAAAGCCACCGAGCTTTTCGCTATTCCCACGGGCTGGGAACCGATTGCCGCTTTCGTTATCGGCTATCCCGGCGATCCACAATCTTTGCCGGATTCTCTTCGCGAACGCGAAAATGCGCCCCGCTCCCGCAAGCCGCTGGCCGAGTTTGTCATGTCGGGAAACTGGGGCCAGCCCGCCTCATTCCTGAACCAATAATTCGCCAAAAGAGGTCAAATCGAGCCCATGCCTTCACTCTTCGAGACACTCCTCCGGCACGGCTACCTGTTTCTTGCCGTGTGGGTTTTCCTCGAACAGCTCGGACTACCTCTCCCATCCTTTCCGATTCTTCTGACCGCGGGAGCCCTTTGTGGAGCGGGCCGGATGAATTTTGCCGCCGCCCTGTTTTCCTGTACAGGCGCTACCATCCTTGCCGACATAACCTGGTATGAATTAGGCCGCAGGAAGGGCATAAAGATTGTCCGGCTGCTTTGCCGGATTTCGCTGGAACCGGATTCCTGCGTCCGCCACACGGAAGGCATTTTCGAGAAGCAGGGCGCAAAATCTTTGATGGTGGCCAAATTTCTTCCCGGGCTCAACGCGGTGGCCACGCCCCTTGCCGGAATATTTCAGATGCGGCTGCGGAGATTCCTGCTGTTTGACACGATTGGCGTCGTCTTATGGCTCGGCTCGTATCTGGGGCTGGGCTATTTCTTCACCGACCAGATTGAGCTTATCGCGCATCACGCCAAGGCCCTCGGAATTTGGCTGGTATTCCTGCTGGTGTTCGCGTTTGCTGCATACATTCTCTATAAATTCCTTGCACGCCAGAGATTTCTTCGCGAGCTTCGCGTCAGCCGCATCAGCGTCGATGAGCTAAAGGAAAAGATCGACTCCGGCGAGGCTCTTTCCATCGTCGACCTGCGTCACTCGCTCGATTTTCAAGCCGACCCAGAGACCATCCCCGGGGCTGTGCATCTGGATTCCAAGGAGCTGAGCACAAAGAGCGACCTGTTGCCGCGCGATCGTGAGGTCGTTCTTTACTGTACTTGACCAAACGAAGCCACTAGCGCCCGTGTGGCGCTGCTTCTTCGGAATCGAGGCATCCAGCGTATCCGGCCCCTTCAAGGAGGTCTAGAGGCTTGGAGGGAGCGCGGTTACCCGCTCACGACGATTTCGTAAAGCACTTCAGAATCCAGCGAGCACAGGCATAGCACCTGGAGACAGATGCTGCGGCCACGCTGCCCGCGCGTTACGCGTCCGTATTTAACATGAACTGGGCAAATAACGCGGAAGTCCGGCAGTCGCTGGACCTGCTCGACGCGCTGAAGGACGCGAAATGGTGCGTGGTACCTATGCTTTTCGTGCCCTGGAGGACATCCGGCTCCAGAATCGCGAAAGCGCAAAACTTTGCCGGCTCACCGACCTGCAATGGGAGTTTTTCTTCATCTGCTGGCGGTACAACATGGATTTCTTCCACCGCGCGAAGAGCGCTCATCTCGTCCACAACTTCGGCATTCCGATTTATTGCTATCTGCTGGCCGGCGTCTTTTCGGCAAAGTGATGAAGTATCCGCTGCTGCGCCTGGGGCACTTTCCGGAGCGGATACTCAAGCACTGGCTTTGTTTCGACTTCACCGGAAAGCAAACGCCACGGCTGCAGATGTGCCCAAGAAAACTGTCTCACTGAAGGGTGCAGCCCAATCATGGAACGGCATGTGTGCCAATTCCAAATTGTCTCAACAGAGGGGTTCACCCCATCAGCGTGTGCCCGATTTGTGCCCATCCCCGAGCACCCCGTGCGACTAATCCTCCCGTGGTGAGTCATTAGCGCTAGCGGAATCTGATGATGGCCTGAGATCGTCAGCGGCAAAGCGCGTCTAGATGGACGGCCGGGGCGGGATGCAGCGGCATAGGCAGCTGGCGCCCCTGCATCACGCCTTCGAGCATCGTTGGACCGGACGGCAGCGCGAGATTCGTGTCTAGGTCGTAGAAGGGATCTTTTTCCGCCTCCGGCAGAGTGACCAATTGAAAGCCCCTGGACTGGTACAGGGAGAGCAAGCGCGGAAGCATTTCGGCGTCAAATGCGCCAATGTGCATCAAGAGCACGTAGGGGATGTCCCGGCCATAGAGTGTATGCGAGAGGCTCTGGTAGAAACGTATGCTCTCTTCCGCAGCATCGAGATAGCTGCTTTCCAGAGAAGCAATCGCCGCGCTGTCGCCCTTGGCCTTGCAGCGCGCATAGGGCTCGTTCCATTGATAGTCACCGAAGCTCATCGTCACGGCAGCGACCTTGTAGCCGCGCTGCAGGAGAAAAGAGCGGATCGCCTCCTTCTTTTCCGGAGCATCCCCTTCCGCGAGGTACGGGTAGCGGAACCAGTGCCAGTCTTCGCCCTTCATCGACTCGCTCAATAACGGCTCGTTGCGGTTGGAGTCGGCTTCGAACTCCTCGACGGAATGCTGGTTCAGGTTCATATGCGACCAGGTATGGTTGCCGAGCGGATTGCCGGCGTCACGCCAAGCTTTCAGGACCGCGGCATCTCCTGGCTGTTCTTCGACACGCTCACCGTTGACGAAGCCGTAGATGGGTGGGGCATGAGCTTGACGCAACGCGGTGATGATTCTTGTGGCGACGTCGAGGCGAGTTTCTCCCGGCGGCAACGAGCTGTGAGCCGGAAGATCATCGAAGGTGAAGGCGATCTGCGGTGCCGCGGTTCGTTGCGTGATCTGGTCGAATAGCGTGAGCGGGATAGACTCGGCCATCGCCGCGTAACCTGCAGGTGATGGGTGAAGGTGATCGCCGGAGTCAAAGGCAAGAAGCAACCGATCGGGTAGGTCTGGGTCGCGCGTGGTTTTGTCGAAATCGATGAGTGCATCGAAGTGACCGGGCGTGCGAATCCATTGGTTGATGGTTTGGCGGTCCGCCTCGCTCGCAGGCCCCGGGTGGTAGAACTGCGAACCGACGTAAGGAAGAAGTGTTGCACCGATGACTCCGATTCCGTGAGCATGAGCCCGCGTGATGATTTGCTCGTAGGCGGAAATGATCCGTCGAACCTCCGCTTCGTGTTCCACGCTCGAGACTTCACCCTCGTGTGTCAACATGCCCAGGTCGTTGATCCCTTCCAACACAATCAGGTAGCGAACACCCGCCGGGGCGAGCACGTCGTGGTCAAGACGCGCCAAGGCATTTGGGCCGAGGCCATCGAGAAGCAAGCGATTTCCGCCGATGCCTTGATTAAGGACCGCGAACGATTGTGTTGCTGGATTGGCTTGCAGGCGACGCGCGAGCAGGTCTGGCCAGCGGTTATTGCCGTCGGTGGTGGCGCCGTGACCGTCGGTGATGGAATCGCCAAGCGCCACGATGACCGTGGCTTGCGGAGAAGCCGCAACGTCAACGGCCGCGATGAAGTACCAGTGCTCTACTTTTTTTTCGTCAGGGAGTTCCGCTGACGTGACTAGGTTACCGTGGGCCAGGTAGGACGTGGCGCGCGAGCCTGGATGGCCGGTCTGGCTTGAGGGGGCAAGATCGAAGTGGATGGAGATCGCCAAATCCGAGAGCGCCGCTGCTGGAAACGCGACTGGATCGGACACATACTCGGCTCCAGCGGGAATTGTGATATCCGGGCGGCCGGAAAACGTCAGACCCTTGTCGGTAGAGGCATCAATGTTGCCTGGGGGAGACTCCGGTTTGGCGATATGAACCGACGCGAGATGGAGCGGTGAAGTGCCAAATTGGTTGGAGAGATGCACGCGTAATTGCGACCCACCGAGGGAGAGGTGAACCACCTGCCGCAAGGTGGCGTCACGAAGATCGTCGGCCTGGAGCGAGTTGTGCGGCTCGGGCAGTTGTTGGCCCGCAGTCCAGGAGCAGGTCCAGTGGATTTGGGCCTGGCTGATTCCGGCCTTGGGAAACAACAGCAGCAGACATGGGAGCAAGCCCTTTCTCACTGGCTTTCTGTGGGCTATTCGCATCAACGATTGTCGTGGCCGGCCGGAAGCGATGACCGATTGATTCATCCAAAGGGAGAATAACAGGTCGCAGAAGAAACTGTCCACGCAGGCCTAATGGGCATTTGTGAGGGCCGATCTGAAGTTCGGCCGCTACACATGGATCCTGAACGCTCCGAATTAGGTCTTCTCACTTTCACGATTACTGCCTGCACAAGAAAAATTCAAGCTTGTGGCGCGGAACTCGTTCGATTCGTTCCAATATCCCTGGTACGCCTTTCGCGCTGGCATCAGCCAAGCACAAAACAATGAGCCCAGCTATGGGCAATGGATGGCAGGCTACGGCAAACGCTATGCGCTGACGTTTGCCGATTGCACCCTGGAGAATTTGCGGTCGGAGCCATTTTGCCTTCGTTGTTTCACCAGGATCCGCGCTTCTATCGCCTTGGACAGGGGCCGGTCAAGCATCGCATGGGCTACGCCATTAGCCGGATTTTTGTCACGCGCACAGATTCCGGAAGTGAGCAGTTCAATTATTCGGAGATTCTGGGGAGTGCGCTGGCGGCCACTTACGGCTACCACCCGGCGGAGAATCATACGGCATTGCACCTGGCGAGCGGTTGGGGAACGCAGGTTGGCTTCTACACGTTTACGATCGTGATGAGGGAATTCTGGCCGGATATTCGGCGAAAATTGTCTCACGTGCCGCTTCACGACGATCTTGAGCAGATTGCCTCGAGATAATAGTTATATTCCCCTCGACAGAGAATAAATTCACAAACGCGGCAAGACGATGCCGCCTTGCGCTTGGTACTTCCCTTTTTTGTCCTTGTAGCTGACCTCGCACTGCTCATCACTTTCGAAGAAGAGCACCTGGCAGAGGCCTTCGTTGGCGTAAATTTTCGCGGGCAGCGGCGTGGTGTTGCTGATTTCAAGCGTAACGAACCCTTCCCACTCCGGCTCGAACGGCGTCACATTCACGATGATCCCGCAGCGCGCATAGGTCGATTTTCCAAGACAGATGGTCAGTACATTGCGCGGAATGCGGAAATACTCCACGGAACGCGCCAGGGCAAAAGAATTCGGGGGAATCAGGCAGGCCTCGCCTTTGTATTCCACCAGCGAGCGCGGATCGAAGTGTTTCGGGTCCACGATTGTCGTGTTCACGTTCGTGAAGATTTTGAATTCGTCGGCCACCCGGATGTCATATCCATAGGAGGACACGCCGTAGCTGATCACTCCTTCTCGGATTTGCCGGTCGGTGAACGGCTCAATCATTTTGTGCTCCAGGGCCATGCGGCGAATCCAATGGTCGGGCTTTACGGGCATCCGTTCCTCCTGTACAAGCTGCGAAAAACGTGTACTCTCAAAAGGTTCAGTGTAGATGAGGCTTAACGTCTTGACAACCCGGAGGGTTAGCCTCTAGCATCGGGCCACGGAATCCTGGAGGGTGGTGTGATCAAGCTCGACATCGTAAATGCTGTGGTGGCCAAGACCAACATCAGCCGCACCAAGGCGGAACAGGCCGTCGAGACCGTCTTCGAATCACTCAAGACCGCACTTGGCCGCGGTCAACGCATCGAATTGCGCAAGTTCGGCGTGTTCAGCGTCAAGCCGCGCAAGACCGGCATCGGCCGCAATCCCCGCACCGGCGAAGAAGTCAGCATTCCTCCTGGCAAGGCGGTTCGCTTCAAGCCCGGCAAGGAGCTTCAGGGTTTGGAAGACACTTCCGCGACGGCTGCCAAGTAAAGACTTCGTGAACCCTCGGGAACCAGTGCAGCGCACCTCCGATTTTCTTCAGCCTCCTGCCTGGTCCGGGCGGCAGGTATCTGCTCCCTACTATCTGCTCTCGCCTGCGCACCCTCCGCTGCGATCCTTGTTTCTCGCCATGGGACTCTTCTTTTTGACGTTGATGACTTCGCTGGTTGCCGGAATGCATTTTGCCGCGGCTTACGCGCACAATCAGGCCGCCTCCTTTGACGACTTGCTTCGGACGTTCCCCGTGGCGTATCACCACCCCTCCCTGCTTCTCTCCGGCTTGCCGTTCGCCATTACGCTGCTCACCATTTTGCTCGCCCATGAACTTGGGCACTACTTCTCCTGCCGGCATCATCACATTCATTCCAGCTATCCCTTTTTCATCCCTGCTCCGACCCTGATTGGAACGTTCGGCGCTTTCATTTTGATTCGCTCGCCTATCCGCTCTTTTCGGGCGTTGTTTGACGTCGGGGCCTCTGGTCCTCTTGTGGGTTTTCTTTTTGCCCTTCCGCCGTTGGCCTACGGCGTTCTGCACGCCCGGGTGATTCCGGCGCTGGCTCTCGACCCGAATGCCGACGTCGTGTTCGGCGTGCCGCTGATCCTCAAGTTGATGACCGCGATCATTCAGCCCAACGCACAAGCTTCGGATTTGCTCCTCCACCCTGTCGGCCGCGCTGCGTGGGTCGGATTGTTCGCCACGGCCCTGAATCTATTACCGGTTGGCCAGCTCGATGGAGGACATATCTTGCGCTCCGTCAGCCCGCGGGCGCATCGCTGGATTTCCCTTGTGCTTCCGTTCGCCCTGGTGCCGCTCGGAGTTCTTCTCTGGAGAGGCTGGCTGATCTGGGCTGTCATCCTGTTTGGCCTGCGTTTTTTGCGTATGGCTACCATTTACGACCCCATTCCGCTTGACCCCCATCGCCGATTCGGGGCACTCCTGGCGCTTGTTGTCTTCATTCTTTGTTTTATGCCCAGTCCGTTGTGGGTACCGTCCTGACGGGTCGAACAAGGACCGGAATGCTGGATCGTCCCGGGCACAAACTCGACCGCAGCCTGCGTGAGCGCGACCTTCTTTACCTGTTTATTGGGTCTGTGATTGGGTCTGGTATTTTCCTTACGCCGAGTCTGATCCTACGCCAACTTGGCGGTTCGGTCGGTTACTCACTGCTTATCTGGCTACTCGGGGGAGTGCTTTCTCTGCTTGGAGCGCTCACGTATGCTGAATTGGCTGCGGCGAATCCGGAGGCCGGCGGGCTCTATTGCTACATCCGCGACGCCTTTGGTCGCCTCTCCGCATTTCTCTACGGATGGTCACTGCTTCTGGTGATAGCCAGCGCAACCATCGCCGCGCTGGCACACGCCTTCACAGCGTATCTGCAGGAAATCATTCCGCTCTCGCCCGCCGGACATTTCATCGTTCCGATTTTCATGATCGTTACGGTCACCACCGTCAATATCTGGGGCACACGAAAGAGTTCCGACCTGCAGAATGTGACCACTTTGCTGAAGGTTGGCATCATCGTTGTTCTCGGCACTATTCTTCTCGTCTTCGGCTTGTGGCACGGAAAACACGCGGGAGAAATTCCTTCCGCGATGGGTTCCACTATTTCGGGGGTTGCGCTGCTTTCTGCGTTTGGCCTGGCCATGATTACGGTCCTGTGGGCCTACGAAGGCTGGCAGTTTGGCACGTACAGCGCCGGTGAAATCCTAAATCCGCAGAAGAGTTTTCCACGGGCCTTTCTTGTTGGTTCGCTCCTGCTCGCGGGACTTTATCTTTTTGCAGTGATCGCCTACCTCGTCGCGCTGGGTCCACGCGCGGCCACAGCGAGCAACACCATCGCTGCAGCCGCCGCCACTTCCGTTCTGGGCCCGTGGGCCGGGATGCTGGTCGCCGGGACGATTCTCATCTCGACGTTCAGTTCCACAAACAGCGTCATGCTCACAGCGCCGCGCGTATTTTTCGCGATGGCCAACGACAACCTCTTTTTCAAGAAGCTCGCGGAGGTTCATCCGCGTTTTGGTACGCCTGCCGCGGCGGTCTTGGCCCTTGGCGTCTGGTCCAGCGTTCTGGCGCTAGCGGGCGGCTTCGAAAAATTGACCAATGGGGCCATTCTGATTGGCTGGATCTTTTACGGATTAGGTGCCGCGGCCATCTTCCCCATCCGAGCCGCCAATCGTGGAAGAGCGTTGCCGTATCACGTGCCTGGCTACCCGGTCACACCGTTGCTCTTTGTCCTGGCGGCTTTGGCGATCGTTGCAAACGCCATCTATAGCGCCATCAGGGACCCACACCAGTTCACCTATCTGCTTGTGGCCATCGCCATCATGCTTCTTGGCCTACCGGGTTACTTCTTCTGGTCGCGCAACTCCGCGAACCGACAGGAAAATCCCCCAGCCTAGGATGGGCTGACACAAAAGTCTGCGCTACACGGAAGATCCAGGAGAACACGCCGAGTCAGAGGTCACAATAGAGTCAACGGGTCCATATCGACGAGGACGGCGGTCTGCGGAATCGCTTTTGCATCGCAAAACGCCAGGGCGCCGCACAGGATCCTGGTCAAAAGCGATTTCTTCGGCGACTTCAGCAAGAATTGATACCGGTGCTCCCTCTTCAATTTTGCGAGCGGCGCCGACGCTGGGCCGAGGATGCGCACGCCCTTTCCGTCGTGCGGGACAAAATACTCGGAGAGCTGTCTCGACCAGCGGATCGCGTTTTCAAGATTCATGTCCCGCACAATCACGTTTGCCAGCGACGTGAACGGTGGATACATCATCATTCGGCGAAAATGCACTTCCCGCTCGTAGAAGGACACGTAATCCTGCTTGACGGCGTCCTGGACCGCGTAATGCTCGGGATAATATGTCTGGATGAGCACGCGACCCGGTAATTCGCCGCGCCCCGCACGCCCTGCGACTTGCGTCAGCAACTGAAAGGTGCGCTCCGCCGCGCGAAAATCCGGCAAGTTCATCGAGGAGTCCGCCGAGATCACGCCGACCAGCGTGACACGCTGAAAATCGTGGCCCTTGGCAAGCATTTGCGTGCCCACCAGAATGTCCAACGCGCCGCTCGCGAACGCACCCAACGTCTCCTGATACTGCTGCTTCGTCCGCGCCGTGTCGCGGTCGAGCCGCGCAATTCGTGCCCCGGGAAACTCTTTGTGCAGCCGTTCTTCCAGGTGTTCGGAGCCTTCCCCAAAAAAATACACATACTTCGATTCGCACTTCGGACACGCTTTGGGGACGAGTTGAATCGAGCCACAGTAGTGGCACTCCAGCCGGTCGCGACTTTTGTGATAGGTCATGGAGATACTGCAATTTACGCATTGCACGGAGGCCCCGCAACTGCGGCACAGCACAGACCACGAATAGCCTCGCCGGTTGATGAGGATCAGCGCCTGAGTCTGAAAGGACAGACATTCTGTGATGGCCGAATGGAGCGTCTGCGAAATTGGATTGGCTCTCTGGGTCTGTTGAAAGTCCGCGCGCAGGTCTACGATTTCCACCGCGGCCAAATTGCGATTCTCGACCCGCGACGCCATCGTCAGCAGTTCGTATTTGCCGTTCACCGCATGGTGATAGGTTTCCAGGGAAGGTGTGGCCGATCCCAGTAATGTCAATGCGTTTTCCAGCTTCGCGCGCACGATGGCTACATCACGCCCGTGATACCGAGGCGTCTCCTCCTGTTTGTAGCTGCTCTCCTGCTCCTCATCCACAATTACCAAGCCGAGATTTTCGAGCGGTGCAAAGATGGCCGACCGCGTGCCGACCACCACACGCGCGGCTCCGTTTCGGACGCGCCACCATTCCTGCGCCCGTTCCACATCGCTCAATGCGGAATGCAGCACCGCCACGCCTTCGAACCGCGCTCCAAACCAGGCGCGGCATTGACGTCCGACCCAAAGCGTCAGGGCAATTTCCGGAACCAGGATAATCGCGGTTTTTCCTCGCGCGAGCGTGTCCTGAACACTGCGCAGGTACACTTCTGTCTTGCCGCTGCCGGTCACGCCATGGAGCAATTGCACGCCGAATTCGCCCAATTCGAATCGCGCACGAACGGCATTGAACGCACGTTCCTGCGTCTCATTCAGCATATGCGCCGGCGGCGTGTAGCCGGTATCAAAGGGTTCCTCCAGCGGATCGATTGGCTCTTCCCAGCATTCGAGCAAGCTGTCACGCAGCATTCGCTCGATCAGTGCACGCGAAACCTGCCCCAGCTTCAAGAGCTGCGCCATCGGCAACGGCCCGCGGTCGGTTTCGAGCAACGCACGCACACGTTCCTCTTTTTCCCCTGACTTTCCGCCAGCCTCACCGTTCCCTTTCCACGCCACTACCCGCTGCATCTTGCGCTTACGGCCTTGCATCGTCTCTCGAATTTCCAGATATCCCTGCCGCTGCAACCTCTGCAATGCCCCCGGCGCAATCCTGATCTTTCTAGTCGGCCCAAGCGAGAGTTCGCCTTTTTTCTCCAGAGCCTTTTGCAGGAATTCCACCTCTGCGCCATGCAGATCGGTTAGTGTCGTACCTGCTTTGAGCTTTTCTGCGAGCGCCCTCCCGACTTCGGTCAGGACGGCCAGCCGTTTCAATGAAATTTCCGTGACTGGCGGCAGCATCGTGCGAAACACTTCACCGATCGGCGCCAGATAATACCCGGCAATCCACTGCCCCAGTTCCAGCAGTTTTGGCGTCAGCGCGGGAACCAAATCCATCACCTTTTGGATTTCGCGAATCTTTGAGCCTTCCGGAGCAGCCGCGGCCATCTCCAACACGACTCCCACCATTGCTTTTTTTCGGAACGGCACAAGCACGCGGCTGCCTGGCTGCAGTTGCGCGCGCAAGGGCTCCGGCACGGCGTAAGTGAACGTCGTGCGTAGCGGCACGGGCAAGGCTACGTTGCAATAGGATTGCGTCATCTCGCGTGTAGTGTAGCAGTTGTCATGCAGAGAGATTCCTTACCTCGCAGGCTCCGTTCAGAACGACGGACTTGGGTCGTCGGGCTGGAAGTCGGAGTGTTATCAGAGACCCCACCGGCTGATCAAAACAATCCCAACGAAAATCGAAATAATCCCCAGCCACTGCATCCGCGAAATTCTCTCTCCCAGTATCGTCGCAGCCAATCCTACCGTAACCGCGCCGTACAGCGACGCCAGCACGCTCACTACGGAAACTTGCTCCATTTGCATCCCGTAATTGTTAAGAACGTACGCGCTGGTATCCAGAAACCCCATGCCCAGGATGAAGGGATTCGCTTCCCGATCGGGCGCTTTCATCGGCTGCCGCAAAAGCAAAATAACCAAAGCGGTGAGCATTGCACTCGTCAGCCGGATGACCCACACCGTCGGGGCGCTTCCGAGCAGTGGAATCACGCGCAGGCCCAGAATCCAGAACATCACGCCAAATCCGAACGCCGCAAGCAGTGCCCATCCCACACCTAGCTTGCTTCCCTCCGGGCTCCGCTTCGAATCTACAGGATTGGCATCGCCCGGCACTTCTTCTCCCTGGGCCACGACCACCACTCCCAAGAGAATCAGCACGAATCCAGCCAGCCGCACGACCGTAAAACGTTCGCCCGTTAGCGCGGACAAGATCATTGTCAGCGCCGGATAGCTTGCCGAAATCGGCCCGACAATTGACATCTTGCCGATCTCGAACGAGCGGTAAAGCGCCAGAGTCGCGCATGTA
>Ga0187782_10002265_pt1 | contig 14140 bp, 11 predicted proteins | sample 0715_SJ02_MP15_2_FD_132454 | JGI IMG/M metagenome (GOLD analysis project Ga0187782, IMG submission 132454) | Tropical peat soil microbial communities from peatlands in Department of Meta, Colombia - 0715_SJ02_MP15_20_MG | ecosystem: Environmental > Terrestrial > Soil > Wetlands > Peat | place...
AGCGACGAAGAGCGCCGTCGCGGGGTCATTTCCTATTCGAGCGGCAATCACGCGCAGGGCGTGGCCTACGCGGCGCGGGCGCTGGGCGTGAAGGCCATCATCGTCATGCCTGGCAACGCTCCCAAGAACAAGCTTGAAGCTACCGCCGCGCTTGGAGCGGAGATCGTCATCGTCGGCCCGACCAGTGAAGAGCGGAGGCGGCGCGCCGAGCAACTGGCCGTGGAGCACGGCTATGCGGTTGTGCCACCCTACAATGACGAAAAGATCATTGCCGGCCAGGGCACGGTCGGACTCGAAATTCTCGAAGACCTGCCGCACGTTGAAACTGTGTTGGTCCCGGTCGGCGGGGGCGGGTTGATCAGCGGCGTCTCGGCCGCCATCAAGCTCAGCCATGCCCATCCCACGCTTGGCCAACCCAGGCTTGGCCAAGCCAGGTTCCGCCAACCCGGGCTCGGGCAACCCCAAGTGAAGGTGATTGGTGTCGAGCCTGAACTTGCCGCCGATGCGCGAGCTAGCCTACGCGCCGGACGGATCGTCTCCTTCCCGGCGGAGCAAGTATCGCAGACGCTGGCCGACGGCCTTCGCACGCAGAGCATTGGCGCAATCAATTTCGAACATATCCGCGCCTATGCCGATGAAATCGTCAGCGTCACAGAAGACGAGATTCGCGAGGCCACGCGCGCCCTGAGTGCGAACCCGAAAACGCTGGCCGAACCGAGTGGCGCCGTCGCCGCGGCCGCTTTTCTTTTCCACGCCGACCAGTTGCCCGACACAAAGATCAACGTCGCCGTAATCAGCGGCGGCAACATCGATCCCACGCTGCTCGCCGAATTGGGTAAGCGCTGATCGGTCAGGAACGTACTCGAAGTCCAGTTCGAGTCGTCCTGCGAGCGCGGCGAATGTACAATCCTGATTTTGCAGGCGAGGGCAACTTGAAGCGATGGCTTGATCAGTTCTTTGAACTCTCTCATCGCCAAACCAACGTCCGCCGCGAAATTGTCGCCGGACTGACGACCTTCTTCACCATGGCCTACATCGTGGCCGTCAACCCCGCCATCCTGAAAACTGCCGGCATGCCGGCGGGCGCCTCGCTTACAGCCACCATTCTCACCGCCATCTTCGGAACGCTGCTGATGGGCTTCTATGCCAACCGTCCTTTCGCCATCGGTCCTTACATGGGGGAAAATGCTTTCGTCGCGTTCACGGTGGTACATGTGCTTGGCTACACTTGGCAGAGCGCGCTGGGCGCGGTCTTCCTGGCCGGAGTTCTTTTCGTTCTGATGACTATGTTCCGCCTCCGCCAGTGGATGGTCGACGCCATTCCCGCCACGCTCCGTTACAGCTACGCTGTTGGCATTGGATTGTTCCTCACTTTCATAGGGCTGAATCAGACCGGCATTGTTACCCTGGGATCGGGCGGGGCGCCAGTTCGTCCGGGGCACCTCAGTTCACTTTCGGTTCTGCTTTCGATTTTTGGTTTCTTGCTGATGACGGTGCTCACCATTCGACGCTTCCCGGCCGCGATTCTTATCGGGGTTCTGGCCACCGCTCTGCTCAGTTTTGTGACTCGGGTCGCTCCCGCTCCGGCCCGTTGGGTCAGCCGTCCGCCGAGCCTGCAGCCTTTATTTTTCCAGTTCGATCTGCACAGTTTATTCGCCTGGGGATTTTTTCCGATCGTCCTGACGATTTTTGTCATGGCGTTTGTGGACACAATGGGCACGCTCATTGGGGTGTCGGCGCGGGCGGGTTTCCTCGACAAGGACGGGAATCTGCCGCAGATCGAGCGTCCGATGATGGCAGACGCGCTGGCTACAACTTTCGCCGCGGTGATTGGAACCACTACATCGGGCGCCTATATCGAATCCGCCACCGGAGTCGAAGCCGGTGGCCGAACCGGCCTGACCGCCGTGATCACGGCGCTGTGCTTTGCCGGAACTTTATTCTTCGCACCATTCATCTCCGCCATTCCGCCGCAGGCCTACGGGTCGGCGCTCATTTTCGTTGGATTGCTGATGCTGAGTCCGATCACGCGCATTCCCTTTGACGACCTCACCGAACTGGTTCCGGCCTTCGGAGTCGTCGTGCTAATGGCCTTCACTTACAACGTGGGCATTGGCATAACGGCGGGCTTCGTCCTCTATCCTTTCTGCAAACTGGTTTCGGGACGCTTGCGGGATGTTCGTCCGGCGCTCTGGGCGCTGACCGCGTTGTCGCTGCTATTTTTTGTCTTCTATCCGTATACGTAGTCGTTCGGAGAAGCCGGTTTCGAGGCCGGAGAAATTCGCATGATTCGCTTTGGCATCGTGGGTTTCGGATTGCACGCCGTGCGGCGGCTGATGCCGGGTTTCGCGTTGGCTCGGAATTGCAAAGTGGTCGCTCTGTCGCGCCGAGATACGCACAAGGCACGCGAGGCCGCGGCGCATTACGCGATCCCACATGTCTTTGCCTCTACCGAAGAACTTTGCCGCTGCCCCGAAGTCGACGCCGTGCTGGTCGCCACGCCGAATGCCTGTCATCTGCAGGACGTCCTCACCGCGGTTGCTGCCGGGAAAGCGGTGTTGTGCGAGAAGCCTATGGGCATGGATGCGGAAGAGTGCCGGCGGATGGTCGAAGCGGCGCACAAAGCCGGCGTTCTTCTGGGCATCGCCCAGGTCTTTCGCTTTGCGGAAAGCACGGCGAGATTTCGCGAACGCATCGCCACTGGCGACATCGGGCGGCCGATCTTTGCCCGGGCGGAGTTCTCGTATTCCGGGGTGGGCCATGCTCGCACCTGGCTTTACAACCGCTCCATAGCTGGAGGCGGCCCCATCGCCGACGTGGGAGTCCATTGCATCGACGCCTTGCGTTACATCCTGCAGGATGAAGCACGCCTGGTTAGCGCGCTCGGCCAGCCGGACGAAGAATCGGGCGACGTAGAAGCGGCGGCCGTGCTGACACTGGAGTTTCAGCGGGGCACGCTGGCCACAGTGCTGGTTTCAACTCGTGCCCGCTATCGCACGCCGTTCGAGATTGTCGGGGACGCGGGCGTCCTGCGGGCCAATGATGCGCTGAGTGTCGAAGGACCGATTAACCTGGAACTGTGGCGCGAGGGACGACGGGTCGCCGAAGAGACCGTTTCCAATCAACTTGCTTATGCGAGACAGGCAGACAGTTTCGCTGCCGCGAGCGAAGGTCAGGAAGTGTTTCCAGCGCTTGGCCTGCAAGGCTGGCAGAACCAACTCATTCTAGACGCCGCCTATCGCAGTTTGTCATCGGGAAAAAGTGAAGAGATATCAATGCTCGCAGGCGGCTCTGGCAGGTAATGCTGGAAGCGGGCGTAACGGTGTGGGAACTTGGGCTTCCGGAAAACTTCACAACAAGTAAGAAGCGCCCCGGATCCAAAGAATCACGGGACGCCCGAACAGTCCTCCCCCAGAACTGCTCAAGCGGGAAGATATCGCAACAGGCCGGGGAGCGGAATGCCACTCTTGAGCAATTGATTGGCACCAAAGGGCCACCCGCTGGAACCCCATTCCGTGGTAACATCGGTAATCGCGCGATAGGTTACTGCGAGTCGCTCCAGGGGTCTGGGAAGGTTTCTTTCTGGTGGTGGGGTTCGCCTGTCGATAGCGCGTCCGCAGTTGCTCCGGTTCGTAGGCGGCGTACGCGCCCTCGGGTTGAACTCCTACGATCGAGAGAAAGCGATGGCAGCTAGTGTGCAGGAGATTGCAGTCCCAGATCGTGAGGGTGGAGGGAGAGTGGTTGCAAGTTGTTGATAAGTAATGACAACCAAGTTTCCGCGGTTTTGGAACGATAAGTGCCATACGGCCCTAGGCCATCTTCGCCTTGGACATAGCATTCAAGTAATCTCTGGAACGAACGAAAAAGGGAGGGAACTTAAGATGAGGCGAGTGTTGCTTCTAGGATTGCTGGCTTTGGCGTTGCCGATTGCCGCTTGGGCGAACACGATTTCCTTCACGAACCAGGATGGCTCGCTTAACATTTTGAACACGGGCATCACTTCGACTGGATCGCAGCTGCTGTCCTGGGGCTTGACGATAGCTGCTTCTGGACACGCTCTTGGTTCGGTGAGCTTCACGACCGGTGGCTTGGCGACTGGCTCCATACTGTCTGGGGGGACTTTTAACGGGGGCAAGGGCGTCTCGACATTTGACGTGACGGGCATCGGCAGCTGGGCAAGCAAATTAACAGGGTCGAAATGCGGCAAAGGCTGCGCGATCTTCACCGGCTGGTTCGTCGGTCCGATCGACTGGACTCTGACTAGCGCGCCGGGCAATAAGAAACTGACCTACGTTCTCAGCGGCGATATCTACGGCGAGCTGTGGAACGGTCGTTGGATAAGTGGATTTACAACCGAGAATATCTATACCTCTAACGGACAGCTCACACTGGGTATCGCGCACATCCATACGGGCACGTCGACCCTTATGAGTGTCCCGGAGCCGGGAACTTTGGGTCTTCTCGGAACCGGGCTAGTGGGTATCGCGGGAGTATTCCGTCGCAAGATGATGGGGACATAACTTAGCTTTGTTGGTCGGTCAGAACACTCGCTTCGTCGCCCCGCCGCCAGGCGGGGCTTTTGATTTTGAGGTTTGAGCCCCGCCCTACGTCCTATGGCTCGATTACCGCGGTAACTGGGCGGGGTGGGTTTTGCGTTGAACTTTGTCTTGTCCAAACCTAGAGTCAGGCGCAGGGGGTAGTATGAAGGATATCCATGAAGTTTTGCGCCGCAAGCAGGCGCAGTACACACAGCTAGGCAAGCAGATCGAGATGCTACAGCAGGCTGCCGAGAAACTGCGCGAAGTCGCGCCTCTGCTGGCCGAAAATGACAACGAAGACGATAGCGCAGTCCTGACGGAAGTGGACGATGAAAACTCCAACGCGATGGCAGCCAAAGCCAACGCTCAAGCCTCGTCGGCCACGTCCAAACCAGGGCGTAGCGTAACTCCGCGCTGGCCGTAGAGGCGTAACGCGAGGCGGGAGGCTCGGTTCCATGACATTGCAGGCACTATTGGTGTCCAAGGATGACCTGACGGCGGAAACGCTGACTCAGGCTCTGGCGCAGTTTGGGGTTGCGGTGGATCGGTCGAACGCGGCCGATGTCGCCGCGACACGACTGGAGGAGGAGCGTTTTGATCAGGTGATCGTCGACTTTGACGACCCGGAAACGGCCTCTTCACTACTGGAGGCTTGCCGCCGAGTGGTTGGCCCCGACCGCCAACCGCCCGTCACCGTTGCCTTGTTGAACGACGCTTCGCAGATCCGCTCGATCCTGGGCGCGGGAGCTCATTTCATCCTCACCAAGCCGGTTACCTTCGAGCAGGCGCAAAATACCTTGCGCGCCGCCACGGCGCTACTGAAGCGCGAAAGACGGCAGGCGTTGCGGGTCGCCGTGCAGGCGGCGGTTTCGATTGCTCTCGACGAGAACACCATGGTGGAAGCCATTCTGCTCGACTTGAGCACCGGCGGCATGGATGTGCTGACGGCCAAGCCACTTCCATCCGCGGCTCTGCTTCACGTCTCCTTCGATCTTCCCGACGGCGGCGCCGGCATTGCCGGTGACGCGGAAGTCGTCTGGAGTAAGGCCAACGGTCAAACCGGCCTTCGCTTTCTCGACATGGACGCCGCGAAGCGCGAGGCCATGAGCAAGTGGTTGGCTACGCGTTCGCGCGATGCTTTGCCCGAAGAACCCGACGCGGTCATGCCATGCAAACTGACGGATCTTAGTCTGGGCGGCTGCTATGTGCAGACCGAATCTCCCTTCCCTCAGTCCTCCGCCGTCGATCTGTGCCTGCGCGCCGCCGGGATGGAGATTCACACCGAAGGTTTGGTCCGGGTCATGCATCCGGGACATGGCATGGGCATTGAATTCCCCAGCCGCACGGAAGATCAGCGCAGGAGCGTCGGCGAGTTCATCGATTCCCTTACGAGCCAGCCCGGTACCACTCCGCAACTGGAAACTTCTCCTCGCGCTCTCGTCGCCAGCACCGTCGATTTAAGCCAGGACCTAGGCCGGGAACCAGGCCAGACCAGCGGCGCCGCAACCGACGGGGAGGATCCGCTCCTGGAATTGCTGCGGACCGGCAGTGCGCTGGAGGAAGAAGCGTTTCTGGCCGAACTGCACCAACAGCGAACTCCGGCGAGCGTCAATCAATAAACGTCCCGTCCGTCGAAGGCAGCCGATACGCGTTTGCCTGATAGCTGCCTGATCTCAACAAACACGACCCCAGAGAAAATCCCGGAAAGAACGTCCAGACAAAGCCGGGAATCTGGCTGCCGTCCCCCTTAGTGTCGGCTGAAGTCAAAGTGGTCTGTGCGAAATCATCGATCGCAGATTACTGATCGCAGATTACCTCGACACCCGCTTCTGAAATGATTTCGGTGCGGTTAATTTTTTCGAGACTTTTTCTGATGCAATAGAATTGCTCTTGCTGTAGAGACGGGGCTTGCGCCTTCTCCGGGGACGTTGGAGATGCGGCAAGCCGCGCCTCTACGGAATACCGTTTCACTTTTTCGCAACCTGTCAGTTTGAGGTTAGGGTAAATTGCTCAGAAGTCCGGTCTCTCGTGCGTTCGTGCTAGCTGGCTGCTGTCTGGCGGCTATCACTCCGTTTTTCTGGTGGGGGAGTCCCTCGGGGCATGATTTAGAGTTCCACATGTTTTCGTGGATGGAAGTGCTCGGCCAATGGAAGCTCGGCATCGCGTATCCGCGCTGGGCGGCGCTGGCGTACTGGGGATACGGCGAGGCTCGCTTCCTGTTTTATCCCCCGGCTTCCTGGACTCTGGGCGCCGCGCTCGGTGCTGCTCTGCCCTGGACGATGGTGTCGGGCGCATATTGCTGGATTGCTCTCACGCTTGCCGGAGCGGCCATGTACCGGCTGGCCCGCGAGTGGCTCTCGGTCGCCGACGCGCTGTTTGCGGCCGTGTTCTATGCGTTGAATCCCTATCACTTGCTTATCGTCTACTGGCGGAGCGCGTGCGCCGAACTACTAGCGGCTGCGCTGTTGCCGCTTCTGCTGCTTTGTCTTCTGCAGATCCTTCTGCCGAAAGCCGAGTCGGGTCATCGCCCGACGCTGGGGTTGAGTCTCGTGCTGGCTGGAGCGTGGCTGACGAACGTACCTGCGGCCGTGATGATCTATTACGCGACGGCCGCGCTGGCGTTGGTCTTGTTTGCGACTGGGGCGGCGCGCGAGTATGCGCACAAACGGTCATGGGGTCCAAAGATCTGGGGTTTCTTAAGCCGGACCTTAGTCTGGACGGGGCTGGCAATGCTTCTGGGAGCCGGGCTGGCCTCGTTTTATCTGCTACCGGCAATTTACGAACAGCGATGGATCAACATCAGCCAGGTGCTGTCGCCGGGAGTCCGGCCGCAGGACAATTTTCTTTTTACCATCCTCCCCGATCCCGATCACAACCGCTTCAATCTGCTGGTTTCGACCGTAGCAGTGGTTGAGATGGGTGTCCTCGCACTTGCGATCTGGTTTTCGCGCCGCTGGCGGGTGAAAAGCGTAGAGGCAGCCAACCCTTCAGCAAGCTCTGGGCAGGCTCCTTCGACCAGCTCAGAACAGGCTCTCGGCAGTCCAGTTTCGGGCAGCGTGGTAAGCGCGGATCGGCGTCCTTGGGTGCTGGTTTCCGCCTTGGGTGTCTTCAGCGCGGTCCTGACCCTTTCGGTGAGCAATTTGCTCTGGCAGCACTTGCCCGAGCTCCGCTTCGTGCAACTTCCCTTCCGCTGGCTGCTGTCGATGAACGCCGCTTTGGCAATACTCTTGACCATGGCCAGCAAACGTTGGATCTGGACCTTGCGCTTCGTGGCGTCTGCCGTTCTGCTGGCCACGGTTATCGTCGCTGGCTATCGTTTCCAGCCACCCTGGTGGGAGAAGACCGATGATATCCGCGAAATGAACGATGCTATCGTCGAGGGCACTGGATACGAGGGCACCGAAGAATACGTCCCAACCGGAGCCGACCCCTACGAGTTGAACAAAAGTCTGCCCCGCATCAGCGACGACACGGGGGCAGCGGTTGAGAGCGAAATGCTGGCGTGGGGACCGACGGAAAAGCACTTCACGGTCCACGCCGCCGCACCGCAAAATCTAATTGTGCGTCTTTTCAGCTACCCGGCATGGGCGGTCGTTGTGAACGGGAAGCCCACCGCAACAAAGAAAACCGATGTCACCGGCCTGATCGTCATTCCCATTGCCGCCGGAGACACCGATGTACGCATCTATTTCCGCCGGACGAGCGATCGTTTCGCCGGAAACATCCTCTCGCTGATCAGTTTGACTGTGCTCGTTGTCGTCTGGTTCAAAGCGAAATGGTTCAGCTCGGCTTGGGTCAAGACACGACGACCGGAGCTACCAGCAAACTTTGCGAGCCCCGCCGCATGACCTCACGCACCGTTCTGCTGGCAACCTCGAACGCCGGCAAGCTCCGCGATTTCGCCGGAGCCGCCGCTCGTTACGGCGTCACGATCAAAAACATCCCGCATTTTGCTTCTTTGCCCGAAGTGGTCGAAGACGGAGCCACCTTCGAGGAGAACGCGCGCAAGAAAGCAGAGTTCTATAGTCTAGCCGCGCCCGGCGAGCTGGTTCTCGCCGACGACTCCGGCCTGGAGATTGACGCCCTCGGCGGCGCTCCCGGCGTTCGTTCTGCCCGCTACGCTGCCGACGAGCCACACAAGGCTGAGTGCAACACGGATGATGAAGCCAACAACGCGCGCGTGCTGCGCGCACTGAAAGGGGTTCCCGAACAGAAACGCAGCGCGCGTTTTGTCTGTGTGCTGGTTGCCGCCCGTGACGGCCAGTCTGTTCACAGCTTCCGCGGCATCGCTGAAGGCGTCATGCTGGACGCGCCGCGCGGTCAGCATGGCTTCGGATATGATCCACTGTTCTACTTCCCGCAAATCGGCAAGAGCTTTGCCGAGCTGAGCGCAGCAGAAAAAGCCGAGTACAGCCATCGTGGCGCAGCTTTTCGCGCATTTCTGTCGTGGTATCGGGCAACGTAACACTCAATCAGAAAAAATCGCGGTAGTGCCAAAAGCAATAGCCTTCGCGGTATATCAGCGATACAGCTGCTATGAAAGCTCGCAGCCGCAAGCTGCGGTTTCAACTAGAACGTGTTTGATCGTGCGCATCGTCACGTTCGTGCTTGGATCACGGTGCGTTCGAAAACTGACCCGCCAATCAGGACATGCTTCACTTCGATCTTTCTTGACTTCCCTTCCCCGGCAAAACGATAATTACTATTTTGTATACTGGACTACGTAAGGAGCCGTTATCGTGGCGTCAACTGCCAGTCCCGCCGCTCCCATGATTAAGCCCGGCGTTGCTCCACTGCGCGCTGGCGAGGGTACATCGTTCCTGCTGCGCCGTCTGCATTCTCTCAGCGGAGTCGTACCCATTGGAGCTTTCCTTCTTGAACACTTCATCTCGAACGCCGAAGCCATCAAGGGCCCCGCTGCCTACGGCAAGCAAGTCGAGTTTCTGAACAGCCTGCCCTTTGTGTTTTTGTTGGAGCTGTTCTTCATCTGGATTCCGATCGCTTACCACGGCCTCTACGGCCTTTGGATCTGGTATCAGGGCGAGACCAACGTCGCCAATTACCCGTGGACGGGCAATTGGCTCTACACCACGCATCGCTGGACCGGCATCATTTCGCTCATTTTTATAGCGCAGCACACATACTTCCTGCGCTTCACCGGCGTGCACCTGCCGACACATCCGATGCAGTCGTTCGCCAAAGTCCAGTCCGAATTTCAGAACCCGTGGATGATCGCCTTCTACGCCGTCGGCATCATCGCCGCTTGCTGCCATTTCAGCTACGGCCTGTGGCTGTTCGCGGCGAAGTGGGGGATTACGACCGGTGCAGCGGCGCGCAGCGGCTTTGGCTATGTCTGCCTCGTGCTCGCTCTCGTCCTGATTGCAATCGGAGCGGGCAGCATGTACGGATTTCTGACGACGCCAAACCAGCCTTTAGACACCAATACTTCCGAAAGTCTCGTGATGCGATAGTGGTTGTGCGAGAGATTGTGCGAAGTTGCGCGAGCAGGCCCGGGCCCGGCCCGGCAGATCGGATTCATACAGTATGGCAGCTCCGAAAATCATAGTAGTGGGCGGGGGCCTGGCAGGTCTTGCCGCCGTCATCAAGATCGCCGAGATGGGCGGAGAGGTTGACCTGTTTTCCATCGTCCCCGTAAAGCGCTCGCATTCGGTGTGCGCGCAGGGGGGCATCAACGCCGCCAAGAACCTGAAGGGCGAAGGCGATTCACCTGGATCCATTTCGACGACACCATTTACGGTGGCGACTTCCTCGCCAACCAGCCGCCGGTCAAGGCCATGTGCGAGGCCGCTCCCGGCATCATCGATCTGCTCGACCGCATGGGCGTTCCCTTCAATCGCACTCCCGAAGGTCTGCTCGATTTCCGCCGCTTCGGCGGCACGCTCTATAACCGCACGGCGTTCGCGGGAGCGACCACCGGCCAGCAGCTTCTCTACGCGCTCGACGAGCAGGTCCGCCGCTACGAGTCCGAAGGCAAGGTGAAGAAGTACGAGCATTGGGAATTTCTCTCGGCGGTACTCGACGGAAGGCGCGTCTGCCGAGGCATCTGTGCTATGGACTTGTGGACGATGGAGGTGCGGACCTTCCCGGCCGATGCCGTCATCATTGCGACTGGCGGCATTGGCGCCATCTTCGGCAAGTCCACTAACTCGGTGGTGTGCACCGGCTCGGCGCAGTCCGCGCTTTATCAGCAGGGCTGCTATTACGCGAATGGCGAGTTCATTCAGGTTCACCCCACGTCGATTCCGGGCGAAGACAAGCTGCGCCTGATGTCGGAATCGGCGCGCGGCGAGGGGGGACGCGTCTGGGTTCCCAGAACGCAGGGCGACAAGCGCGACCCCAAGTCGATCCCGGAAAAAGAACGCTGGTATTTTCTCGAAGAGTGGTATCCGAAGTACGGCAACCTCGTGCCGCGCGACGTGGCCACGCGCGCGATTTTCAAAGTGGTATACGAGGAGAACCTGGGCATCGACGGCAAGCCGATGGTCTACCTCGACCTCACCCACATCGACGCCAAGGTTCTCGACCGCAAACTGGAAGGCATCCTCGAAATCTACGAGAAGTTTGTGGGCGACGATCCGCGGGTGACACCCATGAAGATTTTTCCGGGCATGCACTATACCATGGGGGGCCTGTGGATCGATTACAAACAAGCCACCAATATCCCCGGCATCTACGCCGCCGGCGAGGCCGAATACCAATACCACGGCGCCAACCGGCTGGGGGCAAATTCGCTGGTGTCGTGCATCTTCGGAGGCTTCGTGGCCGGGCCGAGCGCGGTGCAATACGCTGCCGGTGTGCAAGGCGCGCCCAGCAACGGCGACTTCGACGCCGAGCGCAAGCGCCAGCTGGAAATCAACGCCGCACTGATGAAAGCCGACGGCCATGAAAATCCCTTTCTGCTCTGGCGCGAACTCGGCGAAATCATGACCGCGAACTGCACGGTTATCCGCTACAACAAGAAGTGTGAGGAGGCGGACGCCAAAGTGGTGGAATTGTTAAGTCGCTACCAGAAGATCAACCTGAGCGACCGCTCGCAGTGGGCGAACACGACGATCGCATTCACGCGCCAGCTTTACAACATGCTGCAGTTGTCGCGGGTAATCGCGCAGGGAGCGGGCATGCGCGACGAGTCGCGAGGCTCGCACTATAAGCCCGATTTCCCCGAGCGCGACGATAAAAACTGGATGAAGACCACGAAGGCAGTTTTCGCGCCCGATTTGGATGAGCCGAAGTTCGAGTTCGAGCCGGTGGATGCGGCGCTGATTCCGCCGCGCCCGAGGAAGTACTGATGCAGCGAAGTAAGTGTTCGCTTCGCTCAAGATGACAAAGGTTGAGCTAAGAGCTAAATGGCAAACAATAAATCCGTAATCATAAAGATCAAACGGCAACTCACTCCCGACGCCAAGCCGTCGTGGGAAGAGTTCGAGATTCCTTACAAGCCGAACATGAACGTCACTTCGGCGCTGATGGAGATCGCGGCCAAACCCGTCACTCGCGACGGCAAGCAGACCACGCCTATCACCTACGACTCGTCTTGTCTCGAAGAGATCTGCGGTTCCTGCGCCATGCTCATCAACGGACGCGCCCGCATGGCCTGCTCCTCGCTGCTCGACAACCTCGATCAGCCGATCAAACTCGAGCCGTTATCGAAATTTCCGGTTGTGCGCGATCTTGCGGTCGATCGCAGCGTGCTCTTTCAGAATCTGATCAGAGTCAAAGCCTGGATACCGGTCGATGGCACTTACGACCTCGGTCCGGGACCACGCATGACTATGCAGGACCAGGAAAAAGCCTATCCACTGTCAAACTGCATCTCGTGTTGCTGCTGCATGGAGGCCTGTCCGCAGTTCAATGAGGACACAGGATTCGTCGGCGCGGCCACCATTTCGCAAGTGCGGCTGTTCAACACGCATCCCACCGGCCGGGCTTTGAAGCACGAGCGGTTGTCGGCACTCATGGGAGACGGCGGTATCCAGGAATGCGGCTACGCCCAAAACTGCGTCGAGATTTGCCCTAAGAATATTCCCCTGACCACGTCGATTGCGGAAGTTGGTGGCCAGGTCATGAAGCAAGCGCTCACTGACCTGCTACGCAAGTAGAGACGGGCTGGCCTCGTCTCTACGGCGAATGCCCTTCAGGGGGCTGGGAAACGAGCAATCCGGGGTCCAACTTCGCAATTTCCCAAACGGCGCCTTTCCCTGGTATTGGCACCACTAATCAGTGAATTACGGTATGGTAACCAGCCGCAACTCCCCTAAGTAATAGGCCTTAGGCCGAATTACTTCACAGAATTATTCACCTGTGGTTTACAATTGCAACGCCTCTAAGAGAATCGAGGCTTTGTTACAACTCCGGGAAGTGGTCCAACGGAGGCAACGATATCGAGATTGCAATGATGCGGAGACCCACAACGCGAAGCCTGAGAATCCGCAAATCGCCGGTCGCGCTGCTGACTGCGCTGATCACGCTCGCGATATTCGTTATGGTCGCCTCGCCGGGAACGGCTTTTGCTCTGCACCGCGTTGCCCCTCATCGCCACCACCGACTCCTGCGCATTCGCAGACATCTGGGCGTGCTCTGGAACCCGCTGTTCCGTCCTTCTCATGATTCTCTGCTCCGGCAAAACGAGGAGATCGACCGGCTCGAACTGCCGCGCATTCAAGATGACGACCAACTGGAAGAGCTGAAGGCCTCGGGCGCGCTGGTGCCCATCGAGGCAAGCGAATCGCTGAAGATCGAGCCCAGCCTCGATCCTTCACGCCGCTTTTGTCGTCCGTGGACGCGTGATTTCGTGCAGGATCTTTCCGAGGTTTATTACCGCCAGTTCCACGCACCAATCCAGGTAAACTCCGCCGTCCGTACTGTCAAGGTGCAGAAAAAGCTTCGCCGTCGCAATCGCAACGCCGCCCCGGTAGATGGTGACACCGCCTCTTCTCATCTCGCTGGCATTACGGTCGACCTGCAGCGCCGAGGCATGACGAACGAGCAGATTCGGTTCGTCGAGCACTACTTGTTCTATCTGAACGCCCTCGGGCTGGTCGAACCCGAAGAAGAGCGCCGCCACTGGTGCTTCCACGTAATGGTCTCCGACCGCTACGACGACTGGCGTCAGACGCAGGCGATTTTCCCGCGTCCGCCGGCGGACGAACCTACCGCCGAACCGGGCAATGTCACCGCCGCTGCCACTGCCGTAAACGCCACCAACTGAGCCTGGTCTCCGCTACACTCTCCACAGAATGATTGTTCTCATGGCCGGTCTCCCCGGAACCGGCAAAAGCACGCTTGCTCGCGAACTGGCCAGACTCACGCAAGGCGCTGGCGCTATTCTTAGCAAAGACGAGATCCGCGCCGCCCTGTTCTCGCCGGAAGACATCGAATACTCTGTCGAGCAAGACGACTTCGTGATGGAGGTGATGCTCGACGCTGCCCGGTTCCTGCTGCGAAAAACTCCCGCTCGCAAAATTTTTCTCGACGGCCGCCCCTTTTCCCGCCGCTATCAGATCGACCGCGTTCTCGAGTTCGCAAACGAACTTGCCCAGCCCTGGACGATCATCGAGTGCACATGTTCCGATGAATCCGCT
>Ga0187782_10002266_pt1 | contig 14137 bp, 9 predicted proteins | sample 0715_SJ02_MP15_2_FD_132454 | JGI IMG/M metagenome (GOLD analysis project Ga0187782, IMG submission 132454) | Tropical peat soil microbial communities from peatlands in Department of Meta, Colombia - 0715_SJ02_MP15_20_MG | ecosystem: Environmental > Terrestrial > Soil > Wetlands > Peat | place...
AGGTGCGCAGATGAAAGTGCGGCTGCCAGTGCGCAGAGCCATTCTTTTGCGCCGTACTTACGAAGCCCCGGCGGAAGGCAGAGCCGGAAAAGTCCGCCTCGATTTCAACGAGAACACCTCAGGTTGCAGCGCAGCGGTCCGAAAAGCGCTGGCGCGGCTCACCGCCAAAGAGATTGCGACATATCCGGAGTACGAGGCTCCGACGCGAAAGCTGGCCCGCTATTTCGGAGTGGCTCCCGATGAACTGTTGCTGACCAATGGCGGTGACGATGCGTTGCGGGTCTTCTTTGACACTTTTGTTGAGCCAGCCAACGAAGTGTTGATTTGCGAACCCACTTTTCCGATGTACCGTTATTACGCGGAAATTGCCGGGGCTCGCATCAAAGTTTTGCGTTATGGCGCGAACATGGAGTTCCCCTTCGCGGAAGCGCTCGCAGCGCTGCGTAAGAAGCCACGCCTTTTCTTCCTGGCCAATCCCAACAATCCCACCGGCACGTTCGTGCCCGGCGCCGATGTTCGCAAATTGGTGCGCGCCGCCACTGATACGGTGATCGTGCTGGACGAAGCGTACGCGGAATTTTCGACGGAATCCGCGGTGCCGTGGGTGCGACGCCATCCTCACTTGTTCGTCGCCCGTACGTTTTCGAAAGCCGAGGGAATGGCGGGATTGCGGCTGGGCGCGGTCATCGGCCGGAGCGCATCGTTGGCTTTTGTGCGGCGCGCCATGCCGCCGTACCCAGTGAACCTGGCGGCCCTGGTTGCGGGCGTGGCCGCCGTCGAGGAACGCAAGACCATCGACCGGTATGTGCGCGACGTGAAGCGCTTGCGCGCGTGGCTTACCGTCGAATTGAACAAACACGGAGTCCGCGTGTTTCCGAGTGCCGCGAATTTCTTGCTGGCCGACTTCGGTGAACGCGGACCGGCATTTTTCAAACAACTTGCCAAGCAGAACATCCTGGTACGCGAGCGCAGGCATGACCTTGGGTCGGGGTACGCGCGTATCACCATCGGCACGCAATCGGAACTGAAGCAACTGCTGCACATTCTGAGAAAAGGGCGCTACTAGGGGCGTTATGGCCAGAACCGCCCAAATCCACCGTAAGACCAAAGAGACGCGGATTGATTTGCGGATTCATCTCGACGGCCACGGCAAGTCCAGGATCTCAACAGGAATTCCCTTTTTCGATCACATGCTGGATTTGGTGGCCCGGCATGGCGGCTTTGACATGGTTCTGAAAGCCGTGGGCGACCTGGAAGTCGATCAGCACCACACCGTCGAAGACGTGGGCATTGCTCTGGGTGAAGCGGTGGCGTCGGCGCTCGGAAACAAGCGCGGCATTCTCCGCGCCGGTTATTTTCTGATGCCCATGGATGAAACCCTGGCTGCCGCTGCTGTGGATTTGGGGGGGCGCCCATTTTGTGTGTTGAAGGCAAAGTTCGCGGCTCGCGCGGTCGGCGGTTTCCAGACGGAACTGGTCGAGGATTTCTTTCAAGGTTTCGCGCAATCTGCGAAGGCCAATGTGCATCTGCGCGTCTTGTACGGCCGGTCTTCGCATCATCAAGTGGAGGCGGTGTTCAAAGCGTTCGCGCGGGCGCTGCGCTTTGCGGTGTCGCGGGATAAGCGGCTGCGGAACGTGCTACCAAGCACCAAGGAACTGCTGTGATGGTCACGGTGATTGATTATGGAGCGGGGAACGTCACCTCGGTGACACGAGCGCTGCGACGGCTGGGCGCGGAGGTTGGTACCACCAATCAGGCGGAAGAAATTACCGATGCCACTTGCCTGGTCCTGCCGGGAGTGGGACATTGCGCCGCCTTGATCCGGGCACTGGATGCAGGTGGACTGCGTCAGCCCTTGCTGACGGCGATTGCGCGAGGCACCCCATTCCTTGGGATCTGCCTGGGATTGCAGGTGCTGTACCAAACCAGCGCGGAAGCGCCGGAGTTGTCCGGACTGGGCATCATGCCCGGGAACGTCGAGCAACTGCCGCAAAACGTGAAGCTGCCCCACATGGGTTGGAACCGGCTGCGGTCGGTCCGCGATTGCCGGCTGTTGGACGATATTTCTTCCGATGCTTATTTTTATTTCGCGCATTCTTATGCCGCTCCGGCAGACGGCCCCGCAACCGGGGCGACTTGCGTACATGGCCGCGAATTCTCGGCGGTTCTGGAAACCGAGCGCATTTTTGGCGTGCAATTCCATCCGGAGAAAAGCGGCTCCGCGGGGGCCAAACTGCTGGAAAACTTCTTGAGGCTCTCCGCATGAGCCTGGCGCATCGCATCATTCCCTGCCTCGATACGGATGGCGAGCGAGTGGTCAAGGGCGTGCATTTCGAGGGCTTGCGCGATGCCGGCGATCCGGTGGAGTTGGCCGCGCGCTACAACGCCGAAGGGGCGGATGAACTGGTGGTGCTGGATATTGCCGCCGCGCGCGATAACCGGCCCACTTTTTTGGAAACCATCCGGCGCGTTGCCGAACAGCTGAGCATTCCGCTGGCAGCCGGCGGCGGCATTCGTTCGCTGGACGACGCTCGCTGCGTGGTGCGCGCCGGTGCGGACAAAGTCACCCTGAATACTGCCGCCGTGGACAGGCCGGAGCTGATTCACGAGCTCTCTAACGAGTTCGGGGCACAGGCCGTGGTGCTGGCGATTGACGCCAAACGGGGGCAGGAGTCTTGGCAAGTGCGCGTGCGAGGCGGGCGTATGGCCACAACGTGGAATGCGTTGGACTGGGCACAACGCGGAGTGGAGCTGGGTGCCGGAGAGATCCTGCTCACATCGGTGGACCGCGACGGCACGCAGTCGGGATTTGACGTGGAGCTAACGGCCACGATCAGCCGCTCCGTGGGCGTGCCGGTGATTGCGTCGGGAGGCGCCAAGGTTCCACAACATTTCCTTGACGTTTTCACCGAAGGCGCGGCGGACGCGGCGCTGGCCGCCTCGATTTTCCACGATCAGGTGCAGTCCATTCGCGCGCTGAAAGCATTCTTGGGGTCCAAAGGCGTGGTCGTGAGGCTGCCTTGCTGATCCCGTGTATCGACCTGCAGCGTGGAAAGGCAGTGCAGCTTGTGCATGGCCGCAGACGGGAACTCGCGGTCGAAGATGTATTGGGGCTGCTGGAGCGCTTTTCCAAGTACGAATGGCTGCACGTGATCGATCTCGATGCCGCGATGCGCAAAGGAAACAACAATCGGCTGGTTCGCCAACTGTTCCTTCAAGCGCACAAGCAGTACAAGATGAAAACTCGTGTCGGTGGGGGAATTCGCACCGTAAAACGAGCACGAAGTCTGAGAAAGCTCGGCGTTCAACAGATCATCATTGGCAGCGCAGCGTTTCGAAATAGCCAACCAAACACGCGATTCTTGAAGCGACTGGCGCAGTGCGTGGGGAAACAACATGTGGTGATTGCGCTGGATACGGCCAAGGGGCACGTGGTAACACATGGCTGGCGAACCGCTTTGACGGTTCAAGCGGCCGCGGTGTTCGCCGCGCTGGAACCGTATTGCGGAGGTTTCCTGTGCACCGACGTGGACCGCGAGGGAACGATGAGCGGAGTGAATTTGAGGTGGTTTCGCGCCTTGCGAAAGGCCACGCGACTTCCCATCATTGCGGCCGGCGGTATCTCGACAACACGTGAAGTTGGCGCGCTTGAAGAAATCGGCATGGACGCGGCGGTGGGCATGGCGTTGTACAAAAACAGGGTAAGCTGACGAAACCCAGGAACCACGCGTAAACATCTTGCCCGATTCCACAAAACCACAAGGATTCCCGGACGATCTGCCGCGACCTGCGGGTAGCGCTTTTCGTGGCTGCGCGCATGCAGTACGATAGATTCCACGAGTGAGGAACTATGCTGGTTACCTTCCGCCCTTGCGGCCCCAAAGACCACAAAGCGCTGCTGAAATTAATTGTGGCCTACTATCGTTTTGACAAGATTCCCTACAACCTAAACTCGCTTAGCCGCGGGTTGGACACTCTGCTGCGCAATCTTTCCCTGGGACAGGCCTGGCTGATGGAAACCAGCAAACAGCCGGTGGGATATACGCTGCTGACCTACAACTTCGACCTGGAATACGGCGGCGTGGAGGGCATGCTGACGGAGGTGTACGTCGAAAGGAAGTTTCGTGATCGCGGAGTGGGCACTTTGGCGCTCTATGAAGTGGAGGATTTTTGCCGGGAACGCGGGATTCGCAACGTCGAACTTCAAGTGTTAAACCACAACAAGAATGCCGAGCGTTTTTATCGCAAGGCCGGGTTCAGCATTCTGCCGCGGAAAGTGATGATGCTGCAGGTGCGACCGGAAGAAAAGCGGCCGCCCCGGCGGCCTATCGTAAATATGCATCGGTAATGTATTGCTGGACCATGCGCTGGGTGTTGAAGAACGAACCATTAATGGCGATGGCGTGCTGCATCACAGACAGGTAGCGGTTGCGATCCTCATAGAACATCGGAATGATCACGCTTTCTAACTTGTAATAAAGGCTCTCGGCATCCAAGGTGTTGTCGACCACCGCTTCCGGAGAGGGATCACGCCGATGCGATTCGCCAATGGACCAGCCGGTCACGCCCTCGATGTGCCCTTCGACCCACCAGCCGTCGAGGATGCTCAGACTGGGGACGCCGTTTAGCGCCGCTTTCATGCCGCTAGTGCCGGACGCTTCCAAGGGATATTGCGGCGTGTTCAACCATAGATCGCCGCCCGAGGTGAGCTGGCCGGCAAGGTCGAGATTATAGTCGTCCAGAAAGACGATACTGACCGCTTTCTTCAGTGCTTTTTTTGCCCTAAAAATGCGACGAATGATTTCCTTACCGCCGGGATCTTTCGGATGCGCCTTCCCGGCGAAGATGATCTGGAAAGGTCCGGCATTCTTGGCGATGTGGCGCAGACGGTCGAGGTCGCTCAGAATCAAGTCGGCGCGCTTGTAGCCGGTTGCGCGGCGAGCGAATCCGATCGTGAATGCCTCGGGATTCAGGCGCAGGCCAGTCTTTTTGCGCACCCCTTCCAACAAATCGTGCTTCGCCAGAAGGTGCGCGGCCCACACCTCTTCGGGAGGCAAGCCTAGCGCGCCACGCAGGCTGTAATTGTCCTCGCGCCACGAAGGGATGTGGCGATCGAAAAGATCCCGAAAGGGAGGCGAACTCCAGGTGGCTGCGTGCACGCCATTGGTGATGGCCTCAATCGGAACATTGGGGAACATCCGGCGGGACACTTCGCCGTGGAGTTTCGCGACGCCGTTGATGAAGTTGCTGAGGCTTAGCGCCAGGTAGGTCATGTTCAGGGATGCGCCATGCCGCGCGGCCTCGGCCATTTCCGGATAACTCTGGTCGACCTGCAGGATGCTCTTGATCAATTCCACCGACGAAACATCTTTTGCGTCGAAGAGCCGCGCCTGTGGGGGATAAAGACGAATCAAGTTCTCAACCGGAAACTTGTCATGACCGGCGGGAACCGGAGTATGCGTGGTAAAGACACACTTGCTGCGCACGCGCTCGATATCCTCGCCTTTGATGGAAGTACGTCCCGCGCGATTGGCCTGTTCCTCGAGCAATTCGATGGTCAGCAGCGCCGCGTGGCCTTCATTCATGTGGTAGCGCATCAACTCGGTGTGGCCCAAGGCGCGGAGCATGCGCACCCCGCCCACACCCAGTAGCAGTTCTTGCGACAGGCGGTAATACGGGTCGCCTCCATACAATGATCCGGTCAGCTCCCTATCGCGCGGGTCGTTCTCAGGTAAATCAGCATCCAGAAAGTAGATGGGCACTTCGTAGCCGCGCACGCCCTTCACTGTGTAGCGCCATGCGCGTAATTCCACCCTACGGTCCTCTAAGGTAACGCTGACGCGCGGCGCTTCTTCCACCAGGAATTTGTCGACATTCCATTCCACCGGCTCTTCGGTCTGCGAGCCATCTTCAGACAAACGTTGGGTGAAAAAACCTTTCCGGTAGAGCAGAGAGACGGCCACCATGGGCAGGCGAATATCCGCAGCGGCTCGAATGGTGTCGCCGGCCAGCACGCCCAAGCCTCCGCTATAGCTGGGCATGGAATTTTCCAAGGCGATCTCCATGGAAAAGTAAGCCACAAACCGCTTGGGGGGCTGCGCCAGATTGGGCATCGTTCCGGATTCTCCGTCCGCGCGTCGCTGCCGCGTCTTCCTGGGTTTGCTACAGCTCTGGAAACTAAATATTGTCTGAGATCGTTCGTCTGCAAGCAAGGGAACTTGTAGTTGTCAGTTTCCGCAGGAACATCAGCAGGAATTCCTTTTGAGGGAACACCACGACGAACAAAAGAAATTCTGCTCGTTCGGAGCTGATCGGCGAAGATGTGGCGGTCGGAGTGCGGGCGAATTCGTGCGTTCCGTTATAATTCTGTTCCATGACGATGCTGCTGGACGGAATTCGCGTTGTCGAACTCACCGAAGCGCTCGCGGGGCCTCACTGCGCCATGTTGCTGGGGGACCTCGGGGCACAAGTTGTCAAAGTAGAGAGGCCTGGAACCGGCGACCAGTCGCGGACTTGGGGTCCGCCATTTGTTGGCAGCGAATCGGCCTATTTTCTGGCGACCAACCGCAACAAACGCTCGCTCACTTTGAACTACGACCATCCTGCCGGAACCGAAATCCTTCAGCGGCTGTTGGCGAAAGCGGATGTTTTCCTATGTAACCAGCCTTCGCTTGCTTCTCTGCGACGGCGCCGGATCGATCCAGACACGCTGCGCCGGAGATATCCACGAATGATTTATTGCGCGATCAGCGGCTATGGCCACACAGGACCGCGCGCGGGGCAGGCGGGCTACGACATTCTGGCGCAGGCCGAAGCGGGTGCGATGAGCTTTACCGGGGAACCCAACGGAGCACCCATGCGCTTTCCGACGGCGATCGCCGACATCACCACCGGCATGTACGCAGCCATGGGCATTTTGGCCGCGTTGTTTGCCCGGGAGCGCAGCGGACATGGAAACTTCCTGGACATGGCGCTGTTCGACTCGCAACTGACCTGGCTGGCAAATATTGGCAGCAACTTTCTGAACGCTGGAGTGTCGCCAACGCGATGGGGTAACGCGCACGGCAGCATTGTGCCGTATCAGTTGTTTCAGGGTAGCGACGGGAATTCATTCGTGGTTGCTGTCGGCACGCAAGCACTTTGGCAGCGGTTGCTAAAGGTTTTGGCTTTGCAAAATGAGCTGGGCACAGATTCACGATTCGCGACCAATGCGGATCGCATCAAGCATAGAGATGCGTTGATTCCGATTTTGCAGCAGCGTTTTGCAAACGCGTCAACCGCGACATGGCTGGAGCGCCTGAAAGCGGAAGATATTCCTGCAGCGCCGGTCCAAACCGTGGCGCAGGCGCTGAATGATGAACAGACGGTTGCGCGCTCTCTGATCGTTGAACTGGAGCACCCTACACTCAAGCAAGTGCGCAGTATCGCCAATCCCATACGGCTTCAGGACCAGCCGGTCGTTTACCGGATGCCGCCCCCCTTGTTGGGCGAACACAACCGGCAGATTCTGAAGGAACTGGAATTTGCAGATGGTGAGGTGGAGCAACTGCTGCAGACAGCATGCGCTCAGGTCTAGAGCGCCGGCAATCAGCAGACCAAAAAAGAAGAGCCGCAACCGATGTCTTCCTTCCTCGACACGGCGGCGACTCTTCGAATACGCCAGTTGAGTTGACCTTCCCTCCGTGGTGACAGAGTCTCCCTTAGCGTGACAGGTGGAGCGTACGAGCCTGAAAAGGCAGTGCTGCCCTTAGTTGCAGAGGGAGCTATTACCATAAAGTTATACTAACGGCTTGCCGCGAGGCTGTGATGGCGATCACGCCTTTGCCTGAACCACAATCCCAAAACGGTATTCTACTACTTGAATCTTGTGGTCATTGCGGAGAAGTACGACCTGGAAAGGCTAGTTTAGAAACGGGTGCGCAAGTTTACCTCTATTTGTAGCGCTCGCCGGTTGCGGGATCGAAGACCGCGTTGCGCAGAAATTGATCTGTGGACCAAGGCGGGGCGCCGCCGCCGAGATACTGATGGAACCAGTCAAGGTGGGCGGTGTAGTACAAAGCCATTTCGTACCAGCTGGGCCAGTGTCCCGCGTTGGAATAAATGATCAGGCGCGAAGGAACGTTCATCCTTTGAAGTGAAGTGAAGAACTGAAGCGACTGCGTATACGGAACGCGATAATCTCGCTCGCCGGAAATGATCAGGCACGGAGTCTTGAAGTTCTTCACGGAATAGGATGGGGAAAATTTCACATACTGGTCGGAATTCCAGGGCTGGCCTTTGTAATCCCACTCCGGAAACCACAACTCCTCGGTGCCGCCATACATGGAACGTAGATCGAAAATGCCCATCATCGAGGCGATTGCCTTGAAACGGTCGGTGTGCCCTTCGAACCAGTCCATCATGTAACCGCCGTAGGACCAGCCCATCGCACCCATACGGTTGGCATCGACGTAAGGGAGCTTGCTCAGCTCGTCGGTAACCTTCATGAGGTCCTCGAAGACCTTCCCACCGTGATCTCCGGAAATTTCCGCGGTGAAGTCTTGGCCGTAACCGGTGGACCCGTGGGGATTGGGGAACGCCACGATGTAACCCGCGCCAGGATAGACCTGCCAATCGCCACGGAAGGCGTCTTGCCATTGCATCTGTGGACCGCCATGCACGTTCAGAATCAGCGGATATTTCTTGCTGGGGTCGAAATCGTGCGGCTTGACGACGAAAACTTCAATCCGAGCGCCATCAGCACCGGTAACCCACATCTTCTCGGCAGGACGAATGTCGACTTCGTTGACGATGGCATCGTTGAAATGAGAAATGCGTTTGGGGGTGGGATTGGAGGCCGAAAGGCCAGCCGTGAATATTTCCTGCGGGTCACCAACCGAACGGCGAACGTAAACCATGTCGCGGGCATTGTCGGTGAGTTTGAAAGCATCAATGGTAGCGTCGACGAGAAGTTGCCGGATGGCGCCCGACTCCAGACTCACCCGGAATATCGGATTGTTCCCTTCGACGTCGCCACTAAAGAGAATCGATTGGGAGTCGGGAGCCCAGTCGAAATCGTCGACCCAATTGCGGAAGGACTCCGTAAGCACGCGCGACGTATGCGACGAGCGATCGTAGATAGCCAACCGAAACAGATCGGACTCATAGCCAGGTTGCTTCTGTAATCGATAAGCGATGTATTTGCCGTCGGGCGAATATTTGGGATTGCCGTCGTAGGCAGGGTTGGATGCGGTGATGTTCTGCGCTGGCGTGCCGCCGGATACCGGCACAGTCCACAAGTCATCGTTGGTGGAAATGGCGGGAATGGGATCGTGATTGGATTCGTAGACGATTTCCGCGCTATCAGGAGAAAAGTCGTATTGCAAACCACCGCCAAGCTGGAAAGGCGGCGCGTCGAAATCGCCGGGAGTAAGATCGCGAACCGCGCCAGTGGCCACATCGACGAGGAAAAGATGCGTGCGGGTTCCATCTTTCCATTCCGTCCAGTGGCGATAGAGCAGCGAGGTAGCCGTGTGCGCATGGAGAGGGCCTTTGCTCCAGCGGTCCGCGATCTTCTTATTGCAGCCATCATCGGCGCCACATTCGGGATAGACGTCACTGGCAAAAGCGATCCATTTGCCATCGGGAGACCACAGCGGTCCAGCGACACCGGTAGAAATTTTGGTGAGTGGACGCGCTTCGCCGCCTTGTGTGGAGATGAGAAACAGATTGGGATCGCCGTCACGAGAACTGACGAAAGTGATCCACTTGCCATCGGGAGAGAAGATCGGCGAAGTCTCGCCCTTTTCGCCGTAAGTGAATTGCCGCAGGTTTTGGCCGTCGGCATCCATCAGCCAGATATGGCGAGTCCGCTTGGCGCGGGGCAGATCATCGCTACGCAGAACGAAAGCAATGGTTTTGCCATCGCGAGACAGCGTCAGGTCTTCGACGGCACGGAGGCGATACAGGTCCTCGATGGTAAAAGCGCGTTTTGAAGCAAGAGCCGGAACCGTGGAAAGCACAGCGCAGAGAAGTGAAAGGAACAGTTTCTGACCCATAGGACTCCTTTGATGAGACGCGTGCAGCAAGAAGAGGAACAAAGAGGTTCTGCCGCAGTAACGTGCCTGATTCAGCGTTGCGGCTAGTATGGTAAGGCCGAACGCCAGTGTCAACCAGGCGTGGCAGACGGTCTCGCTGCAGGATGAGCGTTCTCTTGGTCAGGCCAATTTGCTGCGGCCGTTGCCGCAAACGGTTAGAACTGAAGCTTCAGGCCGATTTGGCCAATGCGCGGATCGCTAGCATTCGTGATCAGGCCAAAGACGGAACTATTGATATTGCCACTCGGCGTCAGGAACTGAGCGTGGTTGAAGATGTTAAAGAACTCCGCACGAAATTGCAGGTTGATGGTTTCCGTCAGATGCGTATCTTTCAGCAGAGCCATGTTCCAGTCGTTGGTGCCCGGACCATGGAAGAAACGACGGTTTGCGTTGCCTTCGACGCCGATGGCACTTTCCGTGAACAATGAGGTGTTGAAGTACGCGTGGTTTGCAGAAGTTCGCGGATTAGTGATCCCCAAGGGGCCGCCGGCAAAGTTCGGCGTGTCGACGGGGAGAGGTTGCGGGCCGGTGTTGATGGTGCCGAGCAAGGAATGGTCGTCACCTTCGATGAGGTCGACGGGAATTCCGGTGGCAAACCGGGTGATGCCGCTGAACTGCCAGCCATTGGTGAGGCGCTTTGGTCCCGGGAGTTTGTCGACAGGCAAACTATAGTTGTAGCTGAGGACGAAGTTGTGGGTTTGATCAAAAGCGGAGAGCCCGCGGCTCAACCTGGGATCAACCGGATTGTACTGTTCTCCGTAACCGGAAGAATCATCCAGCGATTTGCTGAAGGTATAGCCGACCAAGGTCTGCAGACGGCCACTGGTGTGCCGGAGATTGACTTGCAGGGAATTGTAGCCAGAGGAGCCAGCCGCAACGAACAGGCCGTTGGACCCAAAGAACGCGGCATTGAATTTGTCGCGTGTGCCTGCGACGCAAGTGCTTCCCGTGGGGCAAGTCAAAGCGCCCAGGGAGTTCGTGAAGGTGAAGGATCCGGTAGGAGCTGGCACGCCGGCTGGCAAGACGTAGGCGTTGTTCTCACCGTTGGGTCCGCAGGTGGGGGTGGCTCCGATGGCGTTCAACTCCAAACACAACTTCGGATCCCCCGGAGCTGATTCCAGGTCGGACAACAGGCGATGGCCTTCGGTCCCGATATAGCTCACAGTGAGCAGCGTCGAAGCTTTGAACTGGCGCTGCAAGGAAAGCTCATAGCTTTCCGCGTACGGTAACCGGTTCTTGTAGTAGAAGCCTGGGGAGCTGGCGATAGGAATGAATTGCGACCAGTTAACGTTGTTGTCCGGATGCGAAGCGGAAGTGCCGTGCGGAATCGGCGGCACCGGGAATTTCTGACCACCAAAAACGGCCGTGCCGGTGGTGCGGTCAAGGAACGGTGCGTCGAACTCCGGTGAAGGAGTCAGACTGCCGTGAAAGTTGCCGAAGGGGGCGTCGCCGATTTCGTTGAAGGTGGTGGAACCTTCGAAGGTGCTGTAGAACAGCCCGTAGGCGGCGCGGATGCTGGATTGTCCTGGTTGTCCCAGAAGTTTGCTGAGAAAACCGTTCCCGGACACGGAAGGGGAATAGGCAACGCCAAGGCGGGGCGCAAAATTGTCGTAGCGCGTGGGCGCAAGAGTGTTGGGGATGCCCGGATCGCCGGGGAATACCCACCCAGCCGGAGAGCCTGGGAAAACGACCGATTGCTCGTTGGGCACCAGGGTCTGAATACCATTATATTTTTCCGACCATGGCGCGCTGGCTTCCCAACGCAAGCCGTAATTGAGAGTCAGATTGGACTTCACACGCCAACTGTCCTGGCCATACAGACCCGCGTAATGGTTCCGGCCATAAGAAGGAGGGGCTTGTCCCTGCTGATAAGCAGGTGAGCCGACCGTCGGGGACATGGAGGGAGCGCCGAGCAAGAAATCGGCAAAGTCGATGCCGGTTTCCGCGCCGCCAAAACCAAACTGACCGTTTTCGATATTGGACAGATTCTCGGTCAATTGGGCGTAATGAAAGGAACCGCCGAACTTGACGGTGTGCGTGCCGATCACTTTGCTGTAGTTATCCAGAACTTGATAAGTGTTCTCATACAAACCAAGCACGCGGCTGGGCACACCGACCGTGAAATTGACGAAGTCCATTTCCGGCACACCTTGGTAATGAGGCGCCAGGACCACGACGCCGAGACTGTCGGCACCGGTGGTGAATCCCAGGTCGCTCATGGTCTCTTTGGTTCCGCCGGAGGGCTTGCTGATGGTGGGCGCCAGGCGAACATATTCGACGCGGAACTCATTCACAGCTGTTGCCCCGATGGTCTTGGTATCTCCAATGTTGGCAACATTGGTGCGCCCGGTGCCCTTGACGTCGAAGCCCGGCAGAAGAGGCAGAGGAGAGGCCCAATAAGGATCGTCGCGGGTGTAGTTATCGAAATAGTAATAAGTAGAGAGCATGCCCAGGCGGCTATTGATGTCGACCCGGCCGCTGGTCTTGTCGTCGGTGAGACGCAGCGGGTACGCGGAAGTGGAGAAGACTCCCGTGGTATTGGCGGGGAAAATATGGAGTTTCAGAATGTTCGTCGATACGGGATCGAACGCTCCGGAAGGTATCACGGCGTTGGGAAAAACGCAGGTAGCCGCGGTGCATCCCGGCGTGTAATAGGGCTCGTTGGCGGTTACGGTCTGGGTAATTCCGGCTTGCTGCAAGCGATTTTGCAGAGTCTGAGCAAAAGCAGGGCCGCTGACTACGCCGGTCATGTTGGTGGCGAAGGCCGAGAAGTCACCATTTTGCTCGGCGGAGGTGGGCACGGAAATGTTTCCAGTGCTGATGCCCTGAACGATTCGATTGCCCTGATAATCGGCGAAGAAGAAGATTTTTTCTTTCTTTATGGGACCGCCAAAGGTGCCACCAAATTGATTCTGGTGATAGGCGCCACGATGGCCTTGGTCGAAGAAGTTTGCGGCGTCGAAGTCGGTATTGCGAAGAAATTCGAAGACGTTGCCATGAAACTGATTGGATCCGGATTTCGTGACGACGTTGATCTGCCCGCCGGCATAGTTGCCGTATTCGGCGTCAAAATTGTTGGTCAGAATGCGAAACTCCGCAATGGAGTCCAGGTTGGGAATGGCCGCTGTGCCGCCGAAACCGGATTCCTGGACCGTGGCGCCGTTCAGGATGAACCCATTGGCGGATTCCCGCATGCCGTTAACGGAAAGCGCCCCGGAGTCCAGGCTGCCGGAAACTTGCGGCATTGCGAAACCAGCCGATTGATACTGGCCGGAATAAGCTCCCGTGATGCCTGAAGCATCGGAAACGACGCCGGGTTGCAGCGCCAGCAGGTCGGTGTAGCTTCTAGAGACCAGCGGCACTTCGGTCATTTCGTGGCCGCCGATGACTTCACCCATTTGAGTACTGGCGGTCTCGACGTGAAGAGCACTGGCCTCGACCGTGGTGGTTTCGGTGACTTGCCCAATCTGCAGGGTGACGTCAGCAACGAGGGCGGCATTGACGTCGAGGACCAGGCCAGTCTGGCGAAAACTCTTGAAACCCTTGAGCTCGACTTCGATGGTGTAATGGCCCAAGGGCAAGTCCTGAAAGGAATAGTAACCCTGGGCGTTAGTCTGTTGCGATTTGGTGATGCCGGTTTCCACGTTGGTGGCACGGACGGAGGCACCAACAAGGGCGGCTCCGGTTGCATCCGTTACCGTCCCTGAAATACTGGCGGTGATGCTGGCCCCGGCCGCGGCGACAAAGATGAAAAACACAAGCACCAGAAGCGACTCAATGGCAAGCAGCGAAATCCGGGAACTCTGGTGCGTTTGCAGGTGCTTAGCAGCGTTCGCACGCCAAGGAGTTTTTTTGGCGCAGCAGATAGAAAACTGGTACGTAGTTGCGAGAAAGTCGCAGTGAACTTTCATGGTGTCCCCTCCCGACACTACAGCCTGGATTCGGTGCATTCGCCACTTGCGGGGGTGTGTGTTCGCGTGTTTTGTGTCAGCCGTGGTGGTGGCGGCACAAGACCAGTGGCTGTCGGACCCGGCACTCGTGAGAAACTCTTATTGAATCGG
>Ga0187782_10002267_pt1 | contig 14137 bp, 15 predicted proteins | sample 0715_SJ02_MP15_2_FD_132454 | JGI IMG/M metagenome (GOLD analysis project Ga0187782, IMG submission 132454) | Tropical peat soil microbial communities from peatlands in Department of Meta, Colombia - 0715_SJ02_MP15_20_MG | ecosystem: Environmental > Terrestrial > Soil > Wetlands > Peat | place...
AACGGTGAGCTTCGCGGGCATCGCGATGTACGGACTTACGAAACTGACGCGATGAAGAATCTCATAAGGCGCGCACGCCATGTCGTGACCGAGCACGACCGCGCGGCCCTGCGAGGGCGTGACAAGTCCCAGGATCATGCCGATCGTCGTTGTTTTGCCCGCCCCGTTGGATCCTAGAAGGCCAAGCGTGGCGCCGCGCGGAAGCGTGAAGCTCACATCCTCGACAATCGCTGTCGAGCCATAAATTTTCGTCAGGCCTTCGACGCTGAGCGCCAGCGCCGCCGGCCTTCGCCTCGCGAAGTAGCGCGCCGGCAAGCGTTCGAGGCGCTCCATGAAGCTGGTCGGAAGCGGTCGGGGGGACGTCTGCGCCTGCAGCTCGTTCCTCGAGTCGCCGATGTCGATCGCGAGCGTCATGATCTTTCTCCTTGCATGGATAAGGTCTCATGCGCCGCTGGAAAGCAGCGATCCCGAAGCGCGGGCGCTCCTGAGCAGGCGCAGGAAACCATAGAGAGCTGCAGCGAGATACAGCGCGTTGAGCGCGAAAGCCCGCAACATGAGGTCGGCGCGGAACGCGTTCTCTAGCAGCATGGCGCGCAGGCCTTCGAAGACATAGGTCGGCGGGAGCGCGAGCGAAACCGGCTGCAGCCATTCCGGCAGCACCCCCACCGGATAGTACACGCAGCACAGCGGCAGCAGCGCGAATACGAGCGACCAGGCGAGGCTCTCGGCCGCCGCGCCATGGCGCAGCACCAATCCCGAGACGAAGAGCCCGATCGCCCAGGACGTGACGACGAGGTTGAGGAAGAAGGGAAGAAGGGCAAATCCGAGCTGATAGACGTTAAAGTCGAAGAGAAAGATCGCGACGAGCGTCACCGGCAGGAGACCGATCACAGCGCGCACGACGCTCATCAGCATCATCGACGCCACGAGCTCCACCGGGCGCAGCGGACTCATCAGCAGATTGCCGAGATTGTTTGACCAGGTCTCCTCGAGAAAAGTGACGGAGAGCCCCAGCTGTCCGCGCACGAGAACGTCGAAGAGCAGCACGCCGCCGACGAGCGTTCCAGAGATCTCAACGAAGCTCGAGGAACGCTCGGAAAGATAGAACTGCAGCGTTCCCCAGACGAGGATCTGCATCATCGGCCAGTAGACGAGCTCGAGCAGCCGTGGCCAGGAGGACGCGAGCAGCAACAAATAGCGCTGCGTCATGGCGGCGACGCGGAGAAGCGAGGCGATCATGTCGGAGTCCTCCTGACGTATCCCGAACGATCGTCAGCTCGCGATCGCGCGGCGGATCGGGCGGCGCTTGCCGGGAGAAGGCGGAAAGGCGTCGACGAGCGTCAAGGCGACGTGGACGGGGTGCTCCAGGCAGAGGCCGATGAGCTCCTGCAAATGTCCGAGCGCGCCGCGAATCTTTGCTTCGCTGACGCCTGGTCCTGGCGCGAAGGTCGCCGCGATCCGTTCCGATCCGATCTGCACGAGCTCGAACTGCTTGAGATGTATGTCGCAGTCGAACATCCACCTGTAGGTGATGTCGAGAATGCTGCCCGCCGGGGCGCTGCGTCCGAACTTGTTGACGAAGGCGTCATTGGCGCGGCCGCCGATGCTCTCGATCTGCTTCCAGCTCAGCGCGCAAGGCTCGGGAGAGGAGGGCTCCGTGATGCAGTCTCCCTGCACATAGCGGATGAACGGCATGGCTTCGTTGAGCAGGTTGGTGATGACGGCGACGCCGGATCGACCGGGAGTCTGCGGGCGCATGGTCGCGGGATCGAGCACGTCGAGATGCACCGTATCCTCGCAGACGTGATAATGGCCGCAGGGCGCCTCGAGCGCGATGCGCGTCGCCTCTTCCGAGCTGTATTCGTCGAGGACGGGCGCGCCCAATCTTTGCGCCCATTGCGCGCGGGCGCTCTTCGTCGAATGTTCGGAATGCGTGACGGCGAGGCGCAGTCTGCCGTCGAAGCGCCCGGCATGTTCGACGAGCGCGTCGAGGTTCGAAGGATAGCAGGAGAGAATCTCGGGCTGCATTTCACCGAGATGCTCGGCGACGCGTTTCGCGGGCAGCACGTTGGAGATGAAGGCGGTCGGATAGGCGCCGTCGACGGAAGAAAACCACCAGGGCACGGTGTAGACATGCGCGATGAGATCGCTCGGCGCGTAGTCGCCGCCGCTCTGCAGCGCGAATTGTCGCACGCCCTGGATCGTGTCGGTGACGATGGCGTCAAGGTCCACTCGAATGAGCAGCGTCTGTCCCGAGCTGCCGGAAGAGCGCGTCTGGAAGAGATCCTCGGGGCGAAAGCGCGGATTGAGGCAGCGGTCGGGGAACGCCGCGACGAGCTCCTGCTTGGTGATGACGGGGATGTGTTGAATATCGTCGATCGTGCGCAGATCAGAGGGCTTGAATCCCGCCGCTCGGTATTTTTCCTTGTAGACGGGGATCTCCGCGCAGGCGAGTTCAACGAGATATTTGATCCGTTCCAGTTTCTGCCGCTCGATCTCGGCCCGCGGCAGATAGGGATGCGCAAGGCAACGCGGGAGATAGTGCTGGAGCGCGCCGGCCAGGTCGATGTGCGACCCGCCGTCGCCGGCGACCTGGAGCGGCCGCGTGCTCTCGGACTCCCATATCTCCAGATTGTCGGGGCGCGGCGGCGCAGCGCGCGTGCGATCGACGTAGGGGGACGCGCTTGTTTGAAATGCGTCGAGATCGTCGAATTGCGGCGACGGGCTCCGATCCAGGACCGTTTCCATGATCTTTCTCCAACTCTTCGTGGCTCCGGCCTAGCGCCCGCCACCTTCGCGTTCGTCGGAGAAGATCGAAGTGTGGTTCACGTCGTAGAACGAATTTTTCTGATCGAGGTCCCGCTCGCGACCGCATGCGCGAAGAAATGGCGTCCGGCGGCGACCCGCGGAGGGCGCGTTTCCTTCTCCGAAGGATTTGTCAGATGGACCGAGTGCGTTTGTATGCGCGCAGCGAGAAGGCGAGCGGCGTCCGGGGAGCGTGATCAGGCAGGCGAAACATGCGGTCTTCGTGAGCGATCATCATCGGCAGCTTGCGCCAGGGCAGGGCCTCATGTTCATGAAGGAAATCGAGCTCGAGTCCCGATCGCAGCAATGTCATGACGACTTCCGACAGGGGATGGCGCCATTCATAGATGCGTCTGCAGCCGAGCTCGGTGTCGTCGCCGGTGTAGCTCGTTGCGGGCTCGAAAGCGTCGGGGCGATGGATGGATGTTCGCCAGCAAAGAGTCGTGGTCAACTTGCCGTCGACCTCCGTCATCGTGGCGAAGGACGGATGCTCCTCGACGAGATAAAGAAAGCCGCCCGGCGCCAGCAACGCGACGACGGTCGCAGCCCAGCGTTCGATGTCGGGAAGCCAGTTGAGCGAGCCCCAACTCACATAAACTCCATCGTAGCCGCCGATCAGTCGTTGGGGCGCCTCATACACGTCAGCTTCGACAAAGAGCGCGTCGAGTCCGGCGCGAGTCGCGAGACCGCGCGCAGCGGCGATGGCGGCGCCGGAGAAATCAAGACCTGTGACGATGGCGCCGCGTCGTGCGAGGCCCAGCGTATCGAGTCCGATGTGACACTGCAGATGAAGGACATGCTTGCCGGCCACCTCGCCGAGCTCGCGCGATTCGATCGGCAGCAGGGTGTCCCCTCCGGCCAGGAACCGCTCGACGGCGTAGAAACCCGTCGCGTCGCGAGCATGGATGATGGCGCGCTCGTCCCAACTCGCGCGGTTTTCTCTCATGGCTTCGTCTGCGTCTGTCGCGTCCTGCATCTCGAACCCCGATTTGCGCGCCATTGCCGCCCGATCGCGGCGTCTTTGCTTTGGTCGTGTCGGAGAGCGCATCAGTTCGGGCGCAATGCAGAAATCTCGGAGGGGCCTCAAGTGTTCTATTTTCGTTCACGCGCGGTTCGCGCCTGGCGCGTTTGGGGTTTGATGTTATGCTCTCGGGGAATCGCGTTTTGAACCATTCTGTCGCGACGCGCGACCAAGGATCAGACGGGCGATGGCTCAGGACACCGATGAGGCGCTGATTGGGCGCATCGCTCGCCGTGACCAGTCGGCCATGCGGGCGTTCTATGAGCGCCACCACGTCAGGGTGTATCGGTTCATGTTGAGGATCGTCAAAAACGAGGCGACGGCGGAAGATCTGCTGAGCGACGTCTTCTATGACGTCTGGCGGCAGGCGGACCGTTTCGAGGGACGATCGAGCGTCGTCACCTGGGCGCTGTCGATCGCGCGGTTCAAGGCGCTCTCGGCCGTGCGGCGCCGCACGGAAACGAGCCTCGAACCCGAGATCGAGTCTGAGCTCATGGACCCCGCTGACACGCCCGAGATCGTCGCCCAAAAGGCGGACAAGGCGGAGGTTCTGCGCGCCTGCCTGTCAAGGCTCTCGGAGGATCACCGGCAGATCGTCGAACTCGTTTACTATCACGAGATGTCGGTGCAGGAAGTCGCGGAAATCTTGCAGATACCCGAGAACACCGCGAAGACGCGGCTGTTCTATGCGCGCAAGCGGCTCTCCGAGCTGCTCACGGACGCGGGCGTCGATAGGGGATGGCCATGAGCGACGAACCTCCCGTCGACGAGGTTGAGCTTCTGCTGCCGTGGTTTCACACGGGCCGGCTATCGGAAGAAGAACGCCGCCGTCTGGAGGCCGCGACGCGGAGCAATCCCGAGCTCGCGCGGCGGCTGGCGCTCGTCGCCGAAGAGGCGCGCGCCATGACGCAAGTCTGCGAGGCGACGCCCGCCCCGTCCGGAAGGCCCCGCGACGCGTTGTTCGCACGCATCACGGCGGAAGAGGCGGCGCACAAGCCTCGTGGTTTCGGTCGGCTTCGCGGCTGGCTCGCGCAAGGCGGGATGCTGCCTTCGCAGACGGCGCTCGCATGGGCTGTGGCGGGACTCGCGCTCGTCGTGCTGGTGGAAGCCGGCGTGATCTCGACCTATGTGACGGGGCAAAGGCGCGATGAGGTCTATCACACGGCGTCGAGCGAAGCATCGGCAGGGGAGAAGCTGCTCGTCGGTTTTGCGCCCGAGGCGCCGATGCGCGAGATCGAGGCCTTTCTGAGCGACCATCAGGCGACCATCGTCGACGGCCCGCATAGCGGCGGGATCTACGCTGTTCGCTTCGGCGACAGGCCGCTGAGCGATGAGGAGCGCACGAGGCTGATTGGGGAAGTCAAGAGCGTGGCCCTCGTGCGCTTTGTCGTCCCCAGCCGATGAGGCGAGCGTGGCCGCCGGTCTTGCTCCACTCCTCGCGATCATGCGAGAGCGACGTGACGTCCGCGGGGATCACGCTGAAAGTTGAGGACAAGCCTCATGGATCATGACCCGCTCCACAGCTGGATGTGGTCGGAGGCCTGCGCGATGCTCGCCCGTGCGGACAGGTTGCAGCAGGCGTTCTTCAAGCCCCTTCCTCCTGGCTCGCGCCCGCCCGCCTGGGAGCCGCCGATCGACGTGCTCGAAACGAAGGCGGAGCTGCTCGTCTTCGTGGCGCTCCCAGGCGTCAGCGCCGAGAGCGTCGAAGTTTCGGCCATCGGTGGCGAATTGGCCTTCGCCGGCGTGCGCGATTTTCCGATCGAGCTTCAATCCGCGACGATTCATCGACTGGAGATGCCCCATGGCCGGTTCGAGCGAAGGCTGCGGTTGCCGCCTGGCCGCTATGGCCTCGTTCGCTACGAGATCGCCAACGGGTGCCTGCTGATCGCGATCGAGAAGAAAGGCGACATCGCGTGATGGAGGCGAACCCGATCGACCGAACCGCGAACGAAGCGTCGCCGCAGCTGCCCGCCGACGCGCTGATCATTCTGCCGATGCGCAACGCCGTTCTGTTCCCGGCGCATGTTTCGCCCTTCGCGATCGGACGACCGGCTTCTGTCGCGGCGGCTCAGCAGGCCGTGCGCGAGCAGCGCCAAATCGGAATTCTCATGCAGCGCGACCCGGAGGTCGCGGAGCCCGGGCCGTCCGACATGCATCAAGTCGGCGTCGTCGCGAATATCGTGCGCTTCATCACGACTCCGGACGGCGCGCACCATCTCGTCTGTCACGGCGACGCGCGCTTTCGAGTCGTGGAGTTCCTCGCAGGCTGGCCGTTTCTGGCGGCGCGCGTCTTGCGCATTCCCGAATCCGAGACGATATCGCCCGAAATCGAGGCGCGCTTCCTGCATCTCAAGTCGCAAGCCGCGGAAGCCCTTCAGCTGCTGCCGCAGGCGCCCGAGGAATTGCTGGGCGTCGTCCAGTCTGTCACGTCGGCTTCGGCGCTCGCCGATCTCGCGGCCGCCTCCATGGACTTCAAACCTGAAGAAAAGCAGGAGATATTGGAGACGATCGACGTCGCCGCGCGGATCGACAAGGTCTCCGCCCTGCTGGAACGCCGCCTGGAAGTGCTGCGGCTGTCCCAGGAGATCGGACGACAGACCAAGGCGGCCCTGGACGAGCGGCAGCGCGAGGTCCTGCTGCGCGAGCAGCTTGCGGCGATCCAGCGCCAGCTCGGCGAAGGCGAGGGCGCAAAGGCCGAGGAAATCACGGAGCTAAGCAATCAGATCGCCAAGGCGAACATGCCGAAGGAGGTCGACGACCAGGCGCGCAAGGAGCTGCGCCGGTTACAGAGGATGCCGGAGGCCGCCGCCGAATACGGCATGCTCCGAGCTTATCTCGACTGGCTCATCGAACTGCCGTGGAGCCTGCCGCAGGAAGCGCCGATCGACATCGGCGAGGCGCGACGCATTCTCGAGGAGGACCATTTCGGCCTCGAAAAAATCAAGCGCCGCATTATCGAATATCTCGCGGTCCGCAAGCTCGCGCCGCAGGGCAAGGCGCCGATCCTGTGTTTCGTCGGACCGCCTGGCGTCGGCAAGACCTCTCTCGGCCAGTCGATTGCGCGCGCGTTGGGCCGCAAATTCGTGCGCGTGAGCCTCGGCGGCGTTCATGACGAGGCGGAAATTCGCGGGCATCGGCGCACTTACATCGGCGCCCTGCCGGGCAATATCGTCCAAGCCATCCGCAAGGCTGGCGCGCGCAACTGCGTGATGATGCTGGACGAAATCGACAAGCTCGGCGCCGGCGTGCAAGGCGACCCGTCAGCGGCGCTGCTCGAAGTGCTCGATCCTGAACAGAACCACGCCTTCCGCGACAATTATCTCGGCGCGCCCTTCGATCTCAGCCGCATCGCCTTCATTGCGACCGCCAACGTGCTCGAGTCCATACCGGGGCCATTGCGCGACCGCATGGAGATCATCAGCCTCGCGGGCTATACTGCGGAAGAAAAATTCAATATCGCGCGCCGCTATCTCGTCGCCCGGCAAATGCAGACCAACGGCGTCGAGCCGTCGCAGGTCGAGCTCACGGACGAGGCCGTGCGCGAGATCATCCGATTTTACACGCGCGAGGCCGGCGTCAGAAATCTCGAGCGTGAGATCGGAAAGGCGATCCGCCACGCCGCGGTGCGGCTCGCCGAGGGACAGAGCGGCCCCATCGTCATCCGCGCAGAGGACCTGGCCGCAATTCTTGGACCGCGCCAGTTCGAGAGCGAACTCGCGATGCGTGCGAGCGCGCCGGGCGCAGCGACGGGCCTCGCCTGGACGCCGGTCGGCGGCGAGATCCTGTTCATCGAGGCGCTGAAAACGCCCGGGAGCGGCAGGCTGATCCTTACCGGCCAACTTGGCGACGTGATGAAGGAAAGCGCGCAGACGGCGCTGAGCCTCGTCAAGAACCGCAGCGCGTCGTTCGGGATCGATCCCGCGAGCTTCGAAAAGACCGACATTCACGTGCATGTGCCGGCCGGCGCCATCCCCAAGGATGGTCCGAGCGCCGGCGTCGCGATGTTCATGGCGCTGGCGTCGCTGATGAGCGGGCGCAATGTCCGCGTGGACACGGCGATGACCGGCGAGATCAGCCTGCGCGGGCTGGTGCTGCCTGTCGGCGGCGTCAAGGAGAAGACGATCGCCGCGCATGCGGCCGGCGTTAAATATGTCATGCTGCCGGCGCGCAACCGCAAAGACCTCGAGGACATCCCCGAGGAGACGCGTCGCGCGCTCGAATTCGTCTGGCTCGAGCGGGTCGATGACGCGCTCGACTTCGCATTGCAGCAGACATCCTCGCAGCCCCCAGAATCGGTGGGGCCCTGAAGCGGGAGAAGAACAATCTCGAATCCGCCAACGTCCGCTCGACGGAGATAGCCGAATGTTTCGAACAGCTCTTGGCGCCCTTTTCAGCCTGGCCTTCCTCGTCAGCGCTTCGGCTGAGGCTCTGAAGGACGCAGTCCCTCATATTTCCGTGACCGGCGAAGCCTCGGAGGAGGACGCGCCCGACCAGGCGACGCTCTTCATCGGCGTGGTGACGGAACGGCCGACCGCGGTGGAGGCTTCGAGCGAGAACGCGCAGAAGACGCAGTCCGTCATGAACGACCTCGTGAGCCAAGGGGTGGAGGCCAAGGACATTCGCACGGAAACCTTCACGCTCGTCCCCGTCGTGACAGAGGAGCCCCCGGCGCGTGGCGCCGCAGGAAAGCGCGTGGTCAGAAGCTTCCGCGCCCGGAACGAGCTCTCCGTCGTGGTCAAACCGATAGAGAAAGCCGGATCTCTGCTGCAGCGCGCCGTGGACGCCGGATCGAATGAAATAGAGGGCGTGGCGTTCGCCGTCAGCGACCAGGCGGCGCGCCTCGAAAGGCTGCGGCTGGCGGCGATCAAGGATGCGGAACAGCGCGCGAGATCCTATGTCGAGGCCTTGGGGCTGAGGCTCGGGCGCGTCATCGAGATCAATCCGGAAGCGGATAGATCGCCGGGCGGGATGAACTTCCCCACCGTGGCTCTGGCCGATTCGAAAGGGAGTGCTCCCGGCGAGCTGCTTCTGCGGCCTGGACCACAAAAGCTCATGGCGAAAGTTTCGGTGACCTGGTCGCTGCCACGATGACGGTCCCTTCCTCTTCTCGGCGCGCCGCGCCCGCGGGAAAGGTGGCCGCCGTCCGCGGCGCCGTGATCGACGTGAGCTTCCCGCAAGGCCAGCTGCCGGCGATCGAGGAGGCGCTGATCGTCGAGAAGGGCGGCGGCGAGGAAATCTGCGCCGAGGTGCAGGCGCATCTCGACCGCAACAGCGTCCGCGCCATCGCCTTGCAGTCAACCGTGGGATTGTCGCGGGGACGGAAGGTCAGGGCGACCGGCGGCGCGATCGAGATTGCTGTGGGCGAGGCGACGCTTGGGCGACTGATCGACGTGACGGGAGCCATTGGCGACAAGGGGCCCCCTCTGCCGCCCGACGCGCCGCGGCGCCCAATTCATCGCGCCCCCCCGATTCTGGCGCAGCGCCCGAGCGACGCGGGCATTTTTGCGACGGGCATAAAGATCGTCGACCTGCTGACCCCTATCGCCCAGGGCGGCAAGGCCGCGATGTTCGGCGGCGCCGGCGTCGGCAAGACCGTGCTCGTCATGGAGCTGATCCACGCCATGGTTTCCGGCTATAAGGGCGTGTCGGTCTTCGCGGGCGTCGGCGAGCGCTCGCGCGAAGGCCATGAGATGTTGCTCGACATGCGGCGCTCGGGAGTGCTCGACCGGACGGTGCTCGTCTATGGGCAGATGAACGAGCCTCCCGGCGCGCGCTGGCGCGCGCCGCTCACCGCGCTGACCATCGCCGAATATTTCCGGGACGAGAAGCGCCAAAACGTGCTGCTGCTGATGGACAACATCTTCCGCTTCGTCCAGGCTGGCGCGGAGGTCTCGGGCCTGCTCGGGCGCCTGCCGTCGCGCGTCGGCTATCAGCCTACGCTGGCGAGCGAAGTGGCGGCGGTGCATGAGCGGATCGCCTCGGTTGGCGGCGTCGCCGTGACGGCGATCGAGGCGGTCTACGTTCCCGCGGACGACTTCACCGATCCCGCGGTGACGACCATCGCCGCGCATGTCGACAGCATGGTCGTGCTGTCCCGGCAGATGGCGGCGGAGGGCATGTATCCGGCGATCGACCCCATCGCCTCCTCTTCCGTGCTGCTCGATCCGCTCGTCGTCGGCGAGGAGCACGCCCGCGTCGCAACCGAAGTCCGGCGGGTGATCGAGCACTATCGCGAATTGCAGGACGTCATCGCGCTGCTCGGGGTCGAGGAACTCGGAGCCGAGGATCGGAAATTGGTCGGGCGCGCCCGGCGTCTGCAGCGCTTTCTCACTCAGCCCTTCGCGGTCACCGAGGTCTTCACCGGGACAGCGGGGCGCTCGGTTCCGCTCGCCGACACGCTCGAGGGCTGCCGCGCGATCCTCTCGGGCGCCTGCGACGACTGGCGCGAAAGCTCCTTCTATATGATCGGCGCGGTCGGCGAGGCGGAAGAGAAGGAGAAAGCCGCAAAGGTGCGAGAGACCTAGTGTCCTGCTTCGTCGAATTTGGCGGGGCGGCTTTGGCGCGCGTCTCGCCCGTGAATTTGGATAAAGCAAGCTGCTAGCGGGCGAGCCGGGGCTCGCGGTCCGAGGAGCGCGAGCCTCCGGCTCGCATTGACGCAGCCCACGACATCATGGAGGAGAGCACATGACAAAGGCGTTGCGGCTCACCATCACGACCCCGAACGTCGTGCTGTTCGACGAAGGCGACGTGCGGAGCGTTCGCGCCGAGGACCAGAGCGGCGGTTTCGGGCTCCTGCCGGGCCACGCCGATTTGCTGACGGTGCTGCCGCCTTCCGTCGTGCGGTGGCGCTCGTTTGAAGGGACGGAGCGCTATTGCGCCGTCCGCGGCGGCGTGATGAGCGTGACGAAGGGCGCGCTCGTGTCCATCGCCTGCCGGCATGGCGTTCTCGGTCATGATCTGCAGAGGCTCGAAGCCGAGGTCCGTTCGGCGCGCGCCGAGGAGATCGACGCCGCCGCGCGCGCCCGCGTGGAGCAGACGCGGCTGCACGCCAACGCCGTGCGTCAGCTCATCCGCTATCTGCGTCCTTCCGGCGTTTCGGAGTCGATCTTGTTTAGCGATCGAGAGGAAGCGCCATGACAGAGATGGACGCCTAAGCAGGTGGCGCTTCCACGGCGATTTTTAGGGGGCGAATCGCCCCCTCCTCGCGAAGCTCCCACGGGATGACCCAAGGGGCGGGTTCGCGTGAGTCCTCTGGGGCGGTGTATGGGTGTTGATCCTTGTTGCGCTAGACCTTCATGATACCGGAATAGGCTTCTGGCGCGAGTCCGAAGAAGCGCGGGCGACCGCCGAAGGGAAAGGAAAGCGATAAAAGCTAATTTGGCCTTCCTGGCTCGGTTTTTTGTGCGAGAAGCTGAATCCCTTCAATCGCATTTTTCAAGCTCGCGAGACCTTGGGCGTTTGTTCGAAGGTGAGCGACGATGACGCGATCAGTAACGACGTTCCCCTCTTGCGCGGTATAGCGCAGAGCTTCAAGAGTGATGTTTACAATTCCGTGGTTGAAACCGAAATTGGGAATCTTTTCAAAATAAATGAAGGGCGCATTGGCGCTTGCTTCCAAAGCGAGCTCGAAGGGGATGACTGACGAACGCTTTTCGGTTTTGTCAACCATGGCGTGCCTCACTTGTGCGATGAGGCGCTAGAATGCTCGCTGCCGGTCAGGGAGTCGAGTCCTTGGACCGCTTTTGGACCGCTTTCTTGCATAAGCGCAGGGCGGCGCGAGCGTGCTGCTTGGGGCCTGCCAGGAACTAACCGCTGTGTTTGGTTGGTTTGACGGAGCGATGGCGTAATTCCATTCGCCATGGAATTCGGCGCGAGTGATGTTGAGGCTATCCATCTGCTCGTCGGAGACCACGACGCCTTTGGGATAGAGGCTTTCATCGACTTCGCAGTAGACCTTCAACCCGGTCTTGGTGATGGTCGCGGAGATCAGATCGATGATCACGCGGTAGCTGGCCAAGGGCGTGGCGCGCCAGTTCATGCTGATGAACGAAAACAGTCGATGTTCGATCTTGTTTCATTTGCTGGTCCCCGGCGGGAAATGATGAACCTCGATCGTCATGCCGAGTTCGTCGGCCAGCTGCTGCAATTCCCATTTCCACAAACGCAGGCGTGAACCGTTGGAGCCGCCGCCGTCCGCGGTGATCACCAACCGCGTCGCCAAAGGATAGCGCACGCGGCCGATTTCTTCCCGTTAGCGGCGAAGGGTTTGAACCGCGAAGGCCGCCGTGTCGTTGTCGGCGCCGACGCCGACCCAGCCGATGTTGGCGGCTAGACCGTAAACGCCGTAAGGAACGGCGCGTCCAAGCTCCTCGATCAGAAAGTCGCGCACGCGCGCTTCTTCCGGTTCGCCCTGCGGCCGCCAGTCGCGCCCGGCGTTCTTGAAATCGCCGACCAGCTCCTTCTTTTTCGTATCGACACAGATCACAGGCTGGTTTTCGGACACAGCCGTACCCCCACAGCCAGCGGCTTTGGCTTCGCTGGCGGCGCACACGCGCCGCCGCCGCTTGACGTTGGTTCGGCGAATCTACATCGATCATGCGCAGGCGTTACGACAACCCACGCCCGCAGGGAATCCCCTGGTCCTTTCTTCCTGAAAACCCGATTCGTCTATCTCCGGACAGGCCCTAAGGCCCGGCAGGCGCGTCCTCGATCGGTCGCAGCGGCTTCGGCGCGCCGCCCTGGTCGAGAATTCGCGATAGCATCTTCAGTCCGACCGGCTCATTGCCGTTGGGATGCACAAGCACGATCGAGCCCGGCCGCGGGCGAAGCCCGAGCGCGATCCAGGCGTCGGCGCCGAGCGCGATCAGGTGAGCCGCGCGCAGCCGCTCCATGAGCGCCGCGTCGGACACGAGCCCCGGAAAGCGGAAGAAGACCGAGGGCGTGAGGCCATTCTCGATCATGAGCTGCTCGGTCGCGAAAATCTCCCGGTCCATGTCGACGCCAGGGGTGAGCAGATAGGTTTGCGCGTCGGGACGCCCCTTGACGTAGGGGTGGCTGTATGAGTGATCGACCCAGGAGATCTTCAAGGCGCCGCTCTGGTCCTCGCGCTTGAGCCAGTCGAGATCGGCGGCGTGATTCTTGATCCAAGCTCCCGAGACCGAAAGGGCGATCGGCGTCCCCGGCCCTTCCCTGGCGAGGCGCTCGAGGAAGCCGCGGTCGAGCGGCCGCCGGCTCGGGCAGAGATCGCCGGTGACGAAGGCGCCCATATTATCGGGACTATGCACGAGGCCGGCGTTTTCGAGCGCCTTCGGCGTCGCGCCGGGCGGCGGCTTCTGGAGCGCGCGCAGGAAACGCGCGTCCGCCTCCGCCTCGTCCGTCGTTTCCGCACAACGCCAGCAGTCCGCCGGCTCCAGCGTCGTCGTCAGCGACTGCGCGTCGACCAGCAGCAGCAAGGAGTCGGCGCCGGACGTCATCTGACGGATCGCGAGGCGCCTCTCGTCGACGCCATTGACGCAGGCGAGGAAAACGGGGCGATATTCGCCGAGCTTTTCCGTCCGGACGGGGAGCCCGCAGGCGGGCTCCTGCGCGCGCGCCGGAACCGCGGCGAGCGCGATCGCAAGCAGAAGGAGAGCGCGGACGATCATGCATGACCCTTATCATGACAGCCGCGCCGCGGATGCGACGTCCTTCGAAATTGCCTCAAGCGACGCCGCCGAGACGCGCGAAATCGCTGAGCAGCTCGGCGCGGAGGTCGCAGCGCGTTTCGGGCCGCGTGACGAACGTCCGCTGACGATCGTCCTGCGCAAGAATGGCGCGCTCGTCGCCGGCCTCAATGGCGTCTCGCACTGGCGCTGGCTCTATATCCGCCACTTTTACGTCGCGCCCCAATGGCGCGGCCGGGAGATCGGACGCGGGCTGATGGCGCGCGCGGAAGCAGAGGCGCAACGGCGGGCTTGCGTCGGAATCTATCTCGACACTTTCGACGAGGGCGCGGCGGCTTTCTACGAGCGGCTGGGATTTTCGCGGCGCGGGCGGATCGACGGCTTTCCCGTCGGATTCGCCCGCACCTTCCTGTGCAAGACCTTGCAGGCGACCTAGCAGCCTGTCGGACTTACCCACTTATCGCAGCTTGAACGCTTCGCTACGATCGGGCGTTGATTCGAAACGTCGCGAGCGCTTGAGCCATGGGCAACTTCCGACCGGTTGATCGCGAGACGAGCTTCCTGCTGCCGCCCTCGGTCCAGGACTGGCTGCCGGAGAAACATCTGGCGCGCTTCGTCGTCGAGGTCGTCGAGAGCCTCGATCTTTCCG
>Ga0187782_10002268_pt1 | contig 14135 bp, 16 predicted proteins | sample 0715_SJ02_MP15_2_FD_132454 | JGI IMG/M metagenome (GOLD analysis project Ga0187782, IMG submission 132454) | Tropical peat soil microbial communities from peatlands in Department of Meta, Colombia - 0715_SJ02_MP15_20_MG | ecosystem: Environmental > Terrestrial > Soil > Wetlands > Peat | place...
GCGTCGATTGCATCCTCGGCGAATTCCAGGGTGACGCCTTCGGTCGCCATCAGCGCCACATACTGCTTGATCAGCGAAGCCTCGGGCTCGGTCAGGATGAGGCGGAAATCGTCGCGCGTGAGCGGCTTTAGTTCGACGCGGATCGGCAGCCGGCCCTGCAGCTCGGGGAGGAGGTCGGAGGGCTTGGCGGTATGAAACGCGCCCGAGGCGATGAACAGCACATGATCGGTCTTGACCGAGCCATGCTTGGTGGCGACGGTCGTGCCCTCGATCAACGGCAGCAGGTCGCGCTGCACGCCTTCGCGCGAGACATCGGCGCCGATGCGTCCGTCGCGGGCGCAGATCTTGTCGATCTCGTCGAGGAACACGATGCCGTTGTTCTCGACCGACCGGATCGCCTCCTGGGTGAGCTGTTCGCTGTCGAGCAGCTTGTCGGATTCCTCGTTGATCAGGATCTCATGGGCGTCGCGCACTGTGACGCGCCGCGATTTGGTGCGGCCGGCGCCGAGCTTGCCGAAAATGTCGCCGATCGAGATCGCCCCCATTTGCGCGCCCGGCATCCCGGGAATGTCGAACAGCGGCAGGCCGCCGGAAGCCTGCACTTCGATCTCGATCTCCTTGTCGTCGAGCTCGCCGGCGCGCAGCTTGCGGCGGAAGGTTTCCTTGGTCGAGGCGCTGGCATTGGCGCCGACGAGCGCGTCGAGCGCCCGGTCCTCGGCCGCCTGCTGCGCCCGCGCCTGCACGTCCTTGCGCTTTCGTTCCCGCGTCAGGGTGATGGCGACTTCGACGAGGTCGCGTACGATCTGCTCGACGTCGCGCCCGACATAACCGACCTCGGTGAATTTCGTCGCTTCGACCTTGAGGAACGGGGCGCCGGCCAGCTTGGCGAGGCGACGGGAGATCTCGGTCTTGCCGACGCCGGTCGGCCCGATCATCAGGATATTTTTCGGCAGCACCTCCTCGCGCAGTCTTTCGTCGAGCTGCAGCCGACGCCAGCGGTTGCGCAGCGCGATCGCGACCGCACGCTTGGCGTCGGCCTGGCCGACGATGAAGCGGTCGAGCTCGGAGACGATCTCACGCGGCGAGAAATCGCTCATGCGCTGCGCACCATCAGCAGCGCGCTGCCGTCGGGCGTCTTCACCGGGCGGGCTTTGCGGAATCCAGCCTTTTCATAAGACCTGATCGCGCGGGCGTTGGCGGGATCGGGGTCGGTCAGGACGCAGGGCGCGCCGGCGTGCAGCAAGCCGTCGGTGAAGGCGCGGATCAGTGCGGAGCCGTGCCCGCAATCGATCATGTCCTGTTCGCCAATGAATTGGTCGATGCCGCGCGCGCCGTCGGGTTGCCGGCCGAAGCCGTTATCCGGCCAGGCGCATGGGTCGTAGCATTGCAAATAGGCGAAAGGACGATCGTCGCTCGCGACAATGAATTGATCCATCGACGGATGGTCGAGGTCCGCGCTCACCAGCGCGAACTGCGCATCGGGATCGCCCCACCACTGCGCGACATGCGGCGCCGTGAGCCAGCGCCGAATGAGCGGCAGATCGGCGGCCCGCATCGGACGAAAGGCGTAGCTGGCGCGCTGCATGATCAGGCGGTCTTCAGCGTCTCGATGGTGACGTTGCGGTTGGTATAGACGCAGATGTCGGCGGCGATATCGAGCGCGCGGCGCACGATCGCTTCGGCATCGAGCGGTCCGTCGACGAGCGCGCGGGCGGCGGCGAGCGCGTAATTGCCGCCGGAGCCGATGCCGGCAACGCCGGCTTCCGGCTCGAGCACGTCGCCGGTGCCGGTAAGAACGAGCGACACCTCCCTGTCGGCGACGACCATCATCGCTTCGAGGCGCCGCAGATATCGGTCGGTGCGCCAATCCTTGGCGAGCTCGACCGCGGCGCGGGTGAGCTGGCCGGGATATTGCTCGAGCTTGCTTTCGAGCCGCTCGAACAAGGTGAAGGCGTCGGCAGTGGCGCCGGCAAAGCCGCCGATCACGTCGCCCTTGCCGAGCCGGCGAACCTTTTTGGCGTTGGCCTTGACGATGGTCTGCCCGATCGAGACTTGCCCGTCGCCGCCGACCACGACCAGGCCGCCTTTGCGCACGGTCAGGATGGTGGTGCCGTGCCAAGGCATCGATTGGCCGGATTGCGGAGACGGCATGCAGCGGGAAACCTCGTGTTCGGGCCTGATTTAAGAGGTGGCCTGCGGCAATGCAATTGTGGCGCGGCGATTGGCGCTGCCGGTAAGCCCTGATAAAAGGCACGCGACGCGCGGAGAGGAAGATGCGCAAGGCGTCGGTGAAACGAGCTACCAAGGAAACCAATGTCGAGGTCGCGATCGATCTCGACGGCGACGGCCGCGGCTCGATCGCGACCGGCATCGGCTTTCTCGACCATATGCTCGATCTGCTGGCGCGCCACTCGCGCATCGACATCAACGTCAAGGCCAAGGGCGACCTGCATATCGACCAACATCACACCACTGAGGATGTCGGCATCGCGCTCGGCCAGGCCGTCAAGCAGGCGCTCGGCGACATGAAGGGCATCACCCGCTATGCCGACGTGCACGTGCCGATGGACGAGGCGCTCACCCGCGTCGCGATCGACATTTCCGGCCGCCCGTTGCTGGTATTCAATGTCGAGTTCGTGCGCGACAAGGTCGGGCCGTTCGATACCGAACTGGTGCAGGAATGGTTCAACGCGTTCGCCGTCAACGCCGCGGTGACGCTGCATGTCGCCACGCTCTATGGCGGCAATGACCATCATATCGCCGAATCGTGCTTCAAGGGTCTGGCGCGGGCGCTGCGGGCGGCGGTTGCGATCGATCCGCGTGCCGCCAATGAGGTGCCCTCGACCAAGGGCACGCTCGGCGGCTGACGCGTCGCTCGCTCCGTCGCCGGGAACTGGCGGACGGCGCTGCCGAGCTTTATTTGTTGGATCGTGACACTCGTGGAATAGGCCGATGTCGATCTACACCGTACACCAGCCGCTGCTTGGCGCCACCGGCGCGCCGGCTCCGGAAAAATTCGCGTTCGTGCGCGACGGCTTCTCGTTCTGGGCGTTCGTGGCGGCAATGCTATGGATGCTGTGGCACCGGATGTGGCTGGTGCTGTTGATCTACGTGGTCGTGGCAATCGGCGCCGACGCGGCGATGCACTATGCCGGCGTTCCCGGCCCGGCCATCGGCATTGTCGGCCTGTTCGGCTCGTTGCTGGTCGGCCTGGAGGCGGCGACACTGCGGCGCTTCACCCTGGCGCACCAGGGCTGGAGGGACGTCGGCATCGTCAGCGGCCATGACCGTCAGGATGCCGAGCAAAGGTTTTTCGACGCCTGGGTGCGCGAGGCCGCCGGCAAACCGGCTGAGCCGCCGGCGCGGCCGCCGCATCCCCCGACCTCGCCGGTGCCGCGCATGCCGCAATCGCCCGACGTGATCGGGCTGTTCCCAAAACCGGACGCAAGCCCATGAGCGTCGCCATCGTCGATTATGGCTCGGGCAATCTGCACTCGGCGGCGAAAGCATTCGAGCGCGCCGCGCATGAGGCCGGGCTCGATCAGCCAATCGTGGTGACTGACGATCCTGCGACCGTCGCGCGCGCTGAGCGCGTGGTGCTCCCCGGCGTCGGCGCCTTCGCCGACTGCCGGCGCGGGCTCGGCGCCGTTGACGGCATGGTCGAGGCGCTCGAGGAGGCAGTGCGGCAAAAGGGGCGGCCGTTCTTCGGCATTTGCGTCGGCATGCAACTCCTCGCCGAGCGCGGCCGCGAATATGAGGTCACCGAGGGTCTCGGCTGGATCGCCGGCGAGGTCGACCGGATCACGCCGAACGATCCGGGCCTGAAGATTCCGCATATGGGCTGGAATACGCTCAACGTCGCCCGCGCCCACCCGCTGCTCGGCGATCTCAAGCTCGGGCCGCAAGGGCTGCACGCCTATTTCGTGCACTCCTACGAGCTCAAGCCGGCGCAACGCGCCGATCTCGTCGCCGACGCCGACTATGGCGGCACCGTCACCGCGATCGTCGCGCGCGACAACATCGTCGGCACCCAGTTCCACCCGGAGAAGAGCCAACGGCTCGGTCTCGCGCTGATCGCCAATTTCTTGCGGTGGAAGCCGTGATCGAGCCGCGGTCATCGCCCGCTTAGATGCGACATTTCGTGCCGTGATCTTGTTTCCAGCCATCGACCTCAAGGACGGCCTGTGCGTGCGCCTGGAACAGGGCGACATGGCGCGGGCGACGATCTTCAACCGCGATCCGGCCGAGCAGGCGCGCAAATTCGTCGCGGCCGGCTTCGAGTATCTGCACATCGTCGATCTCGACGGCGCTTTCGCCGGCAAGCCGATGAATGCCGCCGCGGTCGAGCGCATTCTCACCGCCGTGAGCGCCCCGGTCGAGCTCGGCGGCGGCATCCGCGACCGCGCCACCATCGAGGGATGGCTCGGCAAGGGTGTCGCCCGCGTCATCATCGGCACCGCGGCGGTGCGCGACCCGGCGCTGGTCAAGGAGGCGGCGCGCTCGCATCCGGGCCGCGTCGCGGTCGGGCTCGATGCCCGCGACGGCCGCGTCGCCGTCCAGGGTTGGGGCGAGACCTCAGAGCTTGCCGTGCTCGACATCGCCAAGCGCTTCGAGGACGCCGGCGTCGCCGCGATCATCTACACCGACATCGCGCGCGACGGCATGCTGCGGGGTCTCAATCTCGAAGCGACGATCGCGCTCGCCAGAGAAATTTCGATCCCGGTCATCGCCGCCGGCGGCCTTGCTTCGCTTGACGATTTGCGCGCATTGGTCGGCTGGCACACCGGCGCTATCGCCGGCGCGATCGCCGGGCGGGCGCTTTATGACGGCCGGCTCGATGCCGCCGCGGCGCTGGATTTGATCCGGCAGGCGCACGTCGACGCGCTCACCGGCCTGCTCGGCTGGCGCGGTTTTTCGGCGCAGCGCCAGCTGATCAACGCGCGGCTTAAGAGCGGCGACCAGGCTGCGGTCGTCGTGCTCGATCTCGACGGCTTTGCCTGGATCAACCAGGACCATGGCCCGAGGGTCGGCGACGCGACGCTCCAGCGCGTCGCCGCCGTGCTCGCCGGACAGGGCGGCCTCGCGGTGCGTACCGGCGGCGATGAGTTTACGCTGTTGTTGCGCGGAGCCGACGCGGCGACGGCAGCCGCGACCGCCGAACGCCTCCTCCGCGACTTCGCCGCCATCAGCGTCGACGAAAAGCCGATGAAGCTCGCCTGCAGCTTCGGCGTCAGCGCGCTAAAGCCCGGCGATACCATCGAGAGTATGATCGCCCGGGCGGACGCCGCGCTCGACGCCGCGAAGCTTCAAGGCGGCGGCCGCGTCGTCGTTGCCGACGGTGCGATGGCGGCTTGAGCCATGTTCAAGGTCCGCGTCATTCCCTGCCTCGACGTCAAGGACGGCCGGGTCGTCAAGGGCGTCAATTTCGTCAATCTGCGCGACGCCGGCGATCCGGTCGCAGCGGCGATCGCCTATGACGCGGCGGGCGCCGACGAATTGACCTTCCTCGACATCACCGCGAGCCACGAGGACCGCGCCATCATGCTCGACGTGGTGCGGCGCACCGCCGAGGCCTGCTTCATGCCGCTCACCGTCGGCGGCGGCGTTCGTACCATCGACGACATCCGCGCGCTGCTCGTCTCCGGCGCCGACAAGGTCTCGATCAATACCGCAGCGGTGGCGCGCCGCGTTTTCGTGCGCGAGGCGGCGGAGAAATTCGGCGATCAGTGCATCGTCGTGGCGATCGATGCCAAGCAGGTGTCGAAGCCGGGCGAGGCGGAGCGCTGGGAAATCTTCACCCATGGCGGCCGCAATCCGACCGGCATCGACGCGGTCGACTATGCGCGCGAGGTGGTCGCGCTCGGCGCCGGCGAGATCCTGCTCACCTCGATGGACCGCGACGGCACACGGCGCGGCTTCGATATCGCGCTCACGCGCGCCATTGCCGATGCCGTGACCGTGCCGGTCATCGCCTCGGGCGGCGTCGGCAATCTCGATCATCTGGTCGAGGGCATTCGCGACGGCCATGCCTCGGCCGTGCTCGCCGCCTCGATCTTTCATTTCGGCGAATATTCGGTGCGCGCGGCCAAGGAATACATGGCAAGCGCCGGGCTGCCGATGCGGCTTGATCCTTAGCGCAATCCCTAGCGCATGATCCGCAAGGAGACTCTAGCCGCCGCGCGTCGCCCAGGCGAGCGCCCGCTCGAGCCGGTCATTGCCCCAAAAGAGCTCGCCGTCCGCGGTGGTGAAGGTCGGCGCGCCGAACACGCCGCGCCGTTGCGCGTCCTCGGTCTGAGCGCGCAGCCGCATCTTGTTCTCGTCCGATTGCGCGGCCGCGAGCGTTGCGGCGGCGGGGACATTCAACGCGGTTAAGAGGTCGGTGATGGTGGCAACGTCATCGATACGCTGGCCCTGCCCGAATTGCGCGCGGAAAACCGCGACGCAGAACTCCTCGCCCCATGTTTCATTGAGGCCGACAAGGGCGACGCGCGCGGCGAGGAGGCTGTTCTGCGGAAACGGCTCGGGACGGCGGACCGCCGGCAGCGACAGATCGGCGCAAATCCGTTCCAGGTCGCGCCACATATTGCGGCCCTTCGCCGGATAGAGATTGAACGGCGAGGTGTCCCAGCCCTGCGCCACGAAGATCGGGCCGAGCAGGAACGGGCGGAAATTCACTTTGACGCCGGCTGCGTTCGCCAGCGCGCGAACGCGCATCGCCGCCGGGTAGGAATAGGTCGAAGCGAAATCGAACCAGAAATCGAGAGCCGCGTCTGCCATAGTCGATGCTACCGCGGCCGTGCCGGCGCCAACAGCCGAGATCGGCCGGCAGTCACGCCGCAACGTTAGGATGGCGGCTTGCCGAGATTGGCAAGATTCTTGGCCATGGTTACGAACTCGCTCGGCATCATGATGATCGTCATGGTGTTCTGTTCGGCGCCGACCTCGGTAAGCATCTGCATACGGCGCAGTTCGAGGCCGGCCGGATTCTGCATGATGATCTCCGACGCCTTGCGCAATTGCTCGGCAGCCTCGAATTCCGCCTGCGCCTTGATCAGCCGCGCGCGTTTCTCGCGCAGCGCTTCGGCTTCCTGCGCCATGACCCGCTGCATGGATTGTGGAATTTCAACGTTCTTCATTTCCACGCGTTCGACCTTGACGCCCCACGGCTCGGTCACCGCATCGATCTTCTCCTGGATGACCTTTGCCACGCTCTCCTGCTCTTTGAGCACTTCGTCCAGCGAATGCTGTCCAATACCGTTCCGCAGCGTCGTCAGGGCGACCTGGATAACGGCAGTGTCGATATTTTTGACCTCGAGCACGGCGTTCTTTGGATCGACGATCCGGTACCACACCACGGCATTGACTTTGATCGGCACGTTGTCCTTGGTGATCGTCTCCTGCTGCTCGACGGCGGCCGTGTTGATCCGCAAATCGACTTTGCGCTGCCATTCGATCAGCGGGATGATCCAATAGAGCCCCGGTCCTTTGGTCGCCCGATAGCGACCGAGACGAAACACGACGGCGCGCGCATATTGGGCGACGATCCGCAGGCCGGTCAGTCCCACGATAACAATAAAGACGACGATGAATTCTTCCCAAGTCGACATGGTCCACTCCCTTGGTGAGCGCACCACACCGCCGGTTTATGGGTAGGAAAGCTCCCCGTGCGATGGAATGTGTAAATAGGAACTCCGGGCGGCCGATACCAGTCCGCGCCTGCGGGAATGCGGATTAGCTAGAGAATATTTGGCGCAGAGATGCTAAGGAGGCGCGCCATGACCGCATTCACCCTTCGCGATCTGGAAAGCCGGATTCAAGCGCGCGCGCAGGCAAGCGCGCAGACCTCCTATACGCGCGCGCTGATCGACAAGGGCGTGGCCCATTGCGCCAAGAAGCTCGGCGAAGAGGGGGTCGAGGTCGCGATCGCCGCCGTCGCCGAGGACCGCGACCGCGTGATCGGCGAGGCCGGCGATCTCCTCTACCATCTGCTCGTCGTCCTCCATGCCCGCGGCATTGCGCTCGCCGAGGTCGAGGCGGCGCTCGCGGAGCGCACGCGCCAATCCGGCCTCGACGAGAAGGCCGCGCGCAAAGGCGGCTGAGGACGATCGGCATGGAGCAGCGCACCGACCTGGATGTCTCGCCCTATCGGGTGTTCTCGCGCGCCGAATGGGCGAAGCTGCGCGCCGACACGCCGATGACGCTGGCGCCGGCCGAGATCGCCAAGCTGCGGTCGCTCAACGACCGGCTCGACATCTCCGAGGTCGAGGAGATCTACCTGCCGCTGTCGCGGCTCCTGTCGCTCTACGTCGCCGCGACCCAGCGCCTGTTTCGCGCGCAGCAGGGCTTCCTCGGCACCGAGGACGCCAAGATGCCCTACATCATCGGCGTCGGCGGCTCGGTCGCGGCCGGCAAGTCGACAACGGCGCGCGTCCTGCAGGCGCTGCTTGCGCGCTGGCCCAACGTGCCCAAGGTCGACCTCGTCACCACCGACGGCTTCCTCTATCCCAATGCCGTGCTCGAACGCGAAGGCCTGATGGAGAAAAAGGGCTTTCCGGAAAGCTATGATCTGCCGGCGCTGCTGCGCTTTCTCTCCGACATCAAGGCCGGCCGGCGGCCGGTGCGGGCGCCGCTCTATTCACACCTCGTCTACGACGTGATCCCGAACCAGTGGATCGAGATCGACCGGCCGGAAATCCTCATCGTCGAGGGCGTCAATGTGCTCCAGGCCGGGCGCCTGCCCAAGGACGGCAAGGCGGTGCCTTTCGTCTCCGACTTCTTCGACTTCTCGGTCTATCTCGACGCCGACGAGGGCGTACTGTTGTCCTGGTACGTCAACCGCTTTCTCGCCCTGCGCGGCACCGCGTTCGCCGATCCGCGATCCTATTTCCACCGCTACGCACGATTGTCCGACGACGAGGCGGTGATCACCGCGACCTCGATCTGGAACCGCATCAATCTCGTCAATCTGCGCGAGAACATCCTGCCGACGCGACCGCGCGCGGATCTGATCCTGACCAAGGGTGAGAGTCACGAGGTCGAGGAAGTGGCGCTGCGCCGGCTGTAAGCGGCGTAATCGAGCGCAATCGCTTCTTGTCGCTCTGACGACCTAGTGGAGCATGATCTTTTCGGAAAACCGGTTTCCACCCCCGGATCGCGTCCGGGGGCAGGCATTCTCCGGATCATGCTCTAAGCCGCCAGCGCCGCCCCGCCGGCGGCGGCCAGCGCGGCGGCAAGGCGCTCGCGGTCGAGCGGCTTGACCAAAAAGCCGTCCATCCCGGCGGCGAGGCAGGCATCGCGGTCTTCGGCTGAGGCGTTGGCGGTGAGCGCAAGGATCGGCGTGCGCGGTGCTTCGCCTTCGGCTTCGATGTCGCGGATTTGCCGCGTGGCCTCAAGCCCATCCATGCCCGGCATGTGCAGATCCATGAGCACGCAATCATGCGGCGTTCCCGCCGCGCGCGCGGCAAGCCAGGCCGCGATCGCCTCGGCGCCGGTTGCGGCCATGGTGGGACGATGGCCGAGCTTGGTGAGGAGCGCGCGGGCAAGGAGCGCGTTGATCTCATTGTCCTCGGCCACGAGGACCGAAAGCCCGCGGTCGGAACGCACCGCCTCCGATGCGGCTGTCGGCTCATTCTCAACGCCTGTATCGAATGCCTGCTCGGCGGCGAAGCGCGCCGCCAGCGAAGCGGCGCGCACCGGCTTAATCAGGTAACCGGTGAAGCCGGCGGCGCGCAGCGCGGGTAGTTCGCCGCGCATCGCCGGCGTGACCAGCACGATCCGCCGCGGGATCGCCGCAGCGATGCCGGCGAGCGCAACGCTGGCCGCCGTGCCGAGCGCATGATCGACCAGGACGGAGCTCCAGAGCTGCTCGGGCAACAGCGCCTGCGCCACCCGCTCGTCGGGGACGATCTTGGTGCGCGCGCCCCAGCGCTGGAGGCGCCGCGCAATCATCGCGGCTTCGATCGCCGCCGGCGCGACGATCAGCACATCGTCGCCGGCGAGATCGGGCACCGCCAGCGCCGGCTCGTCGGCGTCGGGAGCGGGCGGCAGGGCGACGGTCGCGCGGAAGGTTGCGCCCTCGCCGGGGGCGCTGTCGACGGCGAGCGAGCCGCCCATGCCCTCGACGATCCGCTTCGAGATGGTAAGGCCAAGCCCGGTGCCGCCGAATTTTCGCGTCGAAGAGCCGTCGGCCTGCTCGAATTCGAGGAAGATGCGGGCCTGGTCTGCGGGAGCGATGCCGAGCCCGGTGTCGCGAACCGAGATCGCGACCGAATCCGCATCGGCGCTCGGCTCGACGATGATCGAGACGCCGCCCTGTTCGGTGAATTTGATGGCGTTGCCGGCGAGGTTGAACAGCACCTGGCGCAGCCGCGTCGCATCGCCGACGACGCGCGCCGGCAGGCGCTCGTCGACATAGCAGCAGATTTCGAGGCCCTTGGCCTGCGCCCGCGGTCCGAGAAACTCGACCGCGTCCTCCACGAACGCGGCGAGCGCGAAGGGCTGCGCCTCGAGTTCGAGCCGGCCGGCTTCGATCTTGGAGAAGTCGAGCACCTCCTCGATCAGCGACAGCAGCGTCTCGCCGGAGGTCTTCACCGCCTTGAGGTATGTCATCTGTTCGGGCGTGAGCGGAGTGTCGGCGAGCAAACCGGCCATGCCGAGAATGCCGTTGAGCGGCGTGCGGATCTCGTGCGACACCATGGCGAGAAAGCGCGACTTGGCACGGTTCGCCGCCTCGGCCTGGTCGCGCGCCTCGGCCAATGCCCGCTCGGCGGTCACGCGGTCGGTCATGTCGCGGCCGACGCTCTGGATCTCGCTGCCGCCGTCAGTGCGGATGGTGACTTCGCGCCAGGCGATCCAGCGCGAGCCCGAGGGCGAGGCGATCTTTTGGTCCTGCACCCGCGTGCCGTCAGGGAGAAGGCGGGTCTCGCCCGCTTCCTCGACCGGGAGCCGGAAGGCGCCGGCGATAAGCTCCTTGCGCGGCCGTCCGGCGAGCGCGCAGAACGCGTCGTTGGCGTAGGTGATGTTGCCGGCGCCGTCGCGGCGCACGATGACGTCGCCCTGCGCCTCGAAAAAGCTCTTGGTGCGCTCCTGCGCCTCGCTGATCTCCCAGTTGCGATCCGCCGCCTGGTCGAGCCGCGTTTCGAGCGCCCGAAGCTCAGCCTTCATCTGCCGCACGCGGGAAATCAGGATGCCGATCGCGCCGCACGCGGCGCCGAACAGCGCCGAGACCCCGATCGCGAACATATTGGGGTCGTAATTGGCCTGCGGCGAGGTGGCGCCGGAGAGAAAGCCGAACGAGACCGCAAACGACGTCGAGCCGATGACGGCGGCGCGAACGATGGCAGAGAACAGCCGGCGGCTCAAAATGGCGGGTTTGCCGAGGGTGGCGCGCAAGCGCATGGTCCCTGTCCCGCTGCAGAGGCTTTGGCGGCCATCGAGCCGGCCGCGGCGGCGCCTCAAAATTATCGATGCGACGACGAGTTTTGACCTATGAACCTTGCGCATCCCTTGCCGGCAGGAACGGCGATTGGAGCGAGGGTTGACGCTTTGTTAACATCGCCTTGGGCTTTCCCGCCGGGAAGCCCATATGTCGGAGTGGGTAATAGCGGGCCGGAGACAGCGGAATGGACAAATTGGTAAACGCGAAGCGCGCGGCGGGCGGGGCGTCGTCTGCGCCGGCCGGGCCGGCCCGGCCGACCCGCGAGGAGGCGGAAGAAGCGGTGCGCACCCTGATCCGCTGGGCCGGCGATGATCCCGCCCGTGAGGGCCTTCTCGCCACCCCCGGGCGCGTCGTGCGCGCCTACGAGGAGTGGTATTCCGGCTACAACGCCGATCCGCGCGACTATCTCAAGCGCACCTTCGAGGAAACCGGCGGCTATGACGAGGTCGTGGTGCTGCGCGACATCCGCTTCGAGTCGCATTGCGAGCACCACATGGCGCCGATCATCGGCCGCGTGCATATCGGCTATCTGCCGCGCAACCGCGTGGTCGGCATCTCCAAGCTGGCGCGGCTGGTCGAGGTCTATGCGCGGCGGCTGCAGATCCAGGAGAAGATGACGGCCGAGATCGCGGCGTGTCTCGATACCGTGCTCAAGCCGCACGGCGTCGCCGTCGTGACCGAAGCGACCCACCAATGCATGACCACGCGCGGCGTGCACAAGACCGGCGTCACCATGGTCACGAGCCGCATGCTCGGCGTGTTCCGCGACCGCGCCGAGACCCGCCAGGAGTTTCTCGCCGCGATCGGGATGCGCGGCACGGGCCATGTCGTCAACGGCAACGGCTAAAGCTCACGCCGCCGGCTTGGCGCCGCCGATTTTTATGTCGGCCATGCATTTGTCGTCCTTGTGGATGGCGACGAAGTTGAGTCCGCTGGCGATCACCGAGTAGCCGAAATTTTCCATCCAGGCGCGCAGTTTGTCCTGGTCGGACTTGATCATCTCCACCACCAGGATCGGGCGCAGCTGGCCGATGCATTTGACGCCGCCGGCCAGCGCCTCGAGCTCCATGCCCTCGATATCGATCTTGATCAGATCAAGGCGCGGAAAATTGAAGGCGTCGAGGCTGACGGTCTGCACGTCGACCATCCTGCCTTCGGAATAGTCGATCGGCTGGCCGATGAACTCGGTGTTGGCACGCTGGCGCAGTTCGAGGCTGCCGAAACTTCCGGAAACGAAATAATTCGGCGACGGCATTTTCATCGTGCCGGGCTGCGAGGTCACCGCGGCATGGATGACGCGGGCGTTGAAGCAATTGTTGATGGCGACGTTGCCGGCGAGCGCGTAGTAGAGGCGCTCCTGGGCTTCGATCGCCACCACCACGCCCCAGCCGGTCATGTGCTTGGCCCACTCGATGGTGTGGACGCCGACATTGGCGCCGCAGTCGACGGCGATGACGCCGTCGCCGTAGTGGCGCCGGCGCAGATCAAGGAGCGCGAGGAGGAGATTGACCTCGTCCGGGTCGTACTGCGAGGTCTCCAGAAGCTGAAAGCCGGCGCCGAAGCCGACGCCAGTCTCGGTCACATGCTGATCGAACCGGTTGATGATCAGCGTGCCGTGGTTGGTCGCCGCGGTGATGAAGGCGATTTTGCGGGGCCGATTCGCCATGGCGCGGCAGTGTAGCCGCTCAATCTGCGGCGATCCAACCGATCATACCGGAGTGTGCGCAACGCGGCAGCGCCGCGGAATCTCACGCCGCGCGCCGGGCCTCATCGGCGAGCGCGCGATAGGACAGCGCCTCGGCGAGATGCACGCGCCCGACCTTGTCGGCGCCGTCGAGATCGGCGAGCGTGCGGGCGACGCGCAGCACGCGGTGATAGCCGCGCGCCGAGAGCCGCATGGCGTCGGCGGCTTCGCGAAGGAGCGCGAGCCCGCTCGAGTCCGGCCGCGCCACGTCCTCGAGCACCGCGCCTGAGACCGCAGCATTGCTGCGCACCTTCGGCAGACCGATCGCCGCGTAGCGCGCGGCTTGGCGCTCGCGGGCGAGCGCGACGCGCTCGGCGATCTCGCGGCTGCCTTCGGTCGGCGGCGGCAATATCAGATCGGCGGCGGTGACCGCCGGCACCTCGATGTGGAGATCGATGCGGTCGAGGAGCGGGCCGGAAATGCGCGCCTGATAATCGGCGACGCAGGGGCATTGGACCCGCGCCGGCAGGCACAGCCAGGCTCGTTGGCATGGCCGCAGCGGCACGGATTCATCGCCGCAACCAGCATGAAACGCGCCGGATAGGTGACGCGGTGGTTGGCGCGTGCGATCGAGACCTCGCCGGTCTCGAGCGGCTGGCGCAGCGAATCGAGCGCCTGCGGCTGGAATTCCAGAATTATGTAGCTGTCTCACCAGCTAGTCGTCATCGTCCTTAGCCCAGCCGAACAGTCTAGCGGCCAAGCCACGTTTCCGCGTCGCTTCGCCTGTCGACACGTCATCGTCATTGACGAACCAACGCCAGCGACCCGACTCCAAGTCCTCGGCATCGTCCGATTGCTGCTTGGCTCTGCGGCGATAATCGTCTTTCCGAGACATTGGCTTCTCCACCTATTTCTGGCGAATCAGCCCCCCGCAGCGATGATAGCAATGCGCGACATTGGGGACAAAATACACACTACCTACAGTCTCGCGGAGAAAACGATGACCAATCAGCA
>Ga0187782_10002269_pt1 | contig 14133 bp, 7 predicted proteins | sample 0715_SJ02_MP15_2_FD_132454 | JGI IMG/M metagenome (GOLD analysis project Ga0187782, IMG submission 132454) | Tropical peat soil microbial communities from peatlands in Department of Meta, Colombia - 0715_SJ02_MP15_20_MG | ecosystem: Environmental > Terrestrial > Soil > Wetlands > Peat | place...
ATCGGCCCGCCCGCGTCCTGCGCCATGGCGGCGATGACATCGCGGGACTGAAACGCCGCCGCCTCCAGCGCCGCCCGCGCAATGTGGCCCTTGTTCGAGAAGCGCGTGAGGCCGGCAATGACGCCTCGCGCGTCGGCGCGCCAACGCGGCGCGAAGAGCCCCGAGAAGGCCGGGACGAAATAGACGTCGCCGTTATCCGGGACGCGCTGCGCCAGCGCCTCAACCTCTGCGCTGGTTGCGATGATCCCCAGATTGTCGCGCAGCCACTGGATGAGCGCCCCCGCGATGGCGACGGACCCTTCCAGCGCATATTGCGGCGGCGCGGGCCCGAGCTTGTAGGCCAGGGTCGTGAGCAAGCCGCTTTTCGAGGCGCGCGGCGCATCGCCAGTGTTCATGAGCAGGAAGCAGCCGGTGCCATAGGTGTTCTTCGCGTCGCCCGGCGCGACGCAGGCCTGACCGAGCAGCGCCGCATGCTGGTCGCCAAGCGCGCCCGCGAGCGGAACGCCTTCCAGCGGGCGCGCCCGACAGGCGCCGTAAACCTCGCTCGACGACCGGATCTGCGGCAGGCAGGCGCGGGGGATCTCGAACAGGCGCAGGATTTCCTCGTCCCAGTCGAGCGTTCGGAGGTCCATGAGCTGCGTGCGCGAGGCGTTGGTCGCATCGGTGACGTGTCGGCCGGTCAGCTTCCAGATGAGCCAGGAGTCGATCGTCCCGAACAGCGCGTCGCCGCGCTCCGCCCTGGCGCGGGCGCCGGGGACGTTTTCCAGGAGCCAGACGAGCTTCAGCGACGAAAAATAGGTCGATAGCGGCAGGCCCGTCTTGGCGCGCAGCCGGTCGACGCCGCCATCCTGCGCGAATTTCGCAACCAGCGCGTCGGTGCGCGTGTCCATCCAGACCAGCGCGTTGCCAAGCGGCAAGCCCGTGGCCTTGTCCCACAGCAGCGTCGTCTCGCGCTGATTGGCGAGGCCGACGGCGGCGAGGTCCTTCACGCTCAGTCGGGCCTTGGCGAGCGCGCGCGTGACGACGGCCTGCGTTGCGCGCCATATTTCGTCGGCGTCATGCTCGACGAAGCCCGGCTGCGGCATGATCTGCGCGTGCTCGCGCTGGTCCGACGCGATCACGTCGCCCGCAGGGTCGAAGATGAGAAATCGGGTGCTCGTCGTGCCCTGGTCGATCGCGCCGATATATTTGGTCATCTCGCGCTCGCTGGCGTTGGACGCAAAAAAGCCGCTCGCAACGGAGCGGCCAAGAAGCTCGCTTGCATTTTTCACGCTCCAAAACTCATAATTGGAGGTCGAGCGAGCAAGCCCGACGAACTGAAGTGCAAGAAATGAGAGCAATTCTCAGTAATCCGGTGACGGGGATGGAAACTAGCACTTTCCATCTCCCGCTGAGCCGGAGAAGGTGGGCGAGGCTAGTCCTTCCCACTTCCAAAGGTGAAGATAGCCCATCAACAAGGAATTTTCAATCGTCTCCTTCAACCTTTGCTGGCGCCCGGTTGCCATCCTGGCTCTCCGAAGCGCCCCTCAGCCTCTCGGCCGCAGCCTCGGGCGTCAGGTCGCGCTGCGGCGCGCCGAGCAGTTCGAAGCCGACCATGAATTTGCGCACGCTCGCCGAGCGCAGCAGCGGCGGATAGAAATGCGCGTGAAAATGCCAGTGCTCATGGCTTCGCCCATCGGTCGGGCTTTGATGGAAGCCCATCGAATAGGGGAAGGGCGTCGCGAAGAGATTGTCATAGCGCGTGGTCAAGCGCTTCAGCATGTCGGCGAGCGCCGCTTTGTCCGCGCCGTCGAAGTCATCGAAGCAGCGCAGATGGCGCCACGGCAGCAGCAACGTCTCGAAGGGCCAGATCGCCCAAAACGGAACGAGCGCGACGAAGCGATCATTCGCGCAGACGACGCGTTCCCCAAGCTCCTCTTCAAGCTTCAGATAGTCGCATAGCAAACAAGCGTTCTTGCTGCGATGAAAGTCCGCCTGCGCAGCGTCCTCCTTCGCGACCTCGTTCGGGAGGCTCGCCGTCGCCCAGATCTGCCCGTGCGGATGCGGATTGCTCGCGCCCATGAGCGCGCCGCGGTTCTCGAAGATCTGCACATAGCCGATCTCCTCCTGCGCGCTGAGCGACTTGTATTCGTCCGTCCACGCCTGGACGACCCGGGCGATCGCAGTCGTCTCCATGCGCGCGAGCGTCAGATCATGACGCGGCGAATAGCAGAGCACGCGACAGCGCCCCGGCTCGCCGCGCGCGACGAGCAGCCCGGAAACGTCCAGCGTCTCGATCGCCGTCTGCGGCGTCAGCGCGGAAAAGTCATTGTCGAAGGCGAAGACGCCCGCGAAGTTCGGCGTGCGCGCGCCGCCCGCCCGCAGATTGCCCGGGCACAAATAGCAGGCGGGATCATAGGCGACGGCCGGCGTCTCTTGCGGCTCCTCGCGGCGGCCCTGCCAGGGTCGCGACATGCGATGCGGCGACACGAGCGTCCATTCGCCTGTGAGCGGATTGAGCCTGCGATGCGAGACGCCCTGCAGCAGCGACAAGCGCAACTCCCTCAAAGCGCGATCGGGCCGGCGCCTGCGGCAGGCGCGCAGCAGAAAACATTCGGCCCTATGCCCGTCTTCGCCTGGTAGACGGCGGCGACGCGCTCTGCGACGTTCTCGACGGCGCGCCCGTCAACCAGGTTGATCGTGCAGCCGCCAAAGCCGCCGCCCATCATGCGCGCGCCATAGACGCCGGGCAAAGACTGCGCCGCTTCGACCATGACGTCGAGCTCCTTGCAGCTGACCTCGAAGTCGTCGCGCAGGCTTGCGTGCGAGGCGTTCATGAGCCGCCCGGCTTCCGCGAGGTCGCCACTCTCGAGCGCCGCCGCCATCCGCAGCGTGCGCGCGTTCTCCTCCACGACATGGCGGGCGCGACGCAGCAAGGCCGGCGAAAGAAGCGACGCATGTTCGCCGAGCTCCTGCCCGCTCACGTCGCGTAGCGCCCGAACCCGCGGGAGCGCCTGCGCGAGCCGCGCGACCGCCTGCTCGCACTCCTCTCGCCGCGTGTTGTAATCGCCGCTCGCGATCTGGTGACGCGCCTTTGTGTCGCAGACGAGCAGCCTCAAAGACTCGTCGATTGCGACCTCCCGCGTTTCAAGCGTGCGGCAATCCAGGAGCAGCGCGGCTCCGGCGACGCCACGACACGAGATGAATTGATCCATGACGCCGCAGCGCGCGCCGACGAAGCCGTTCTCGGCGCGCTGACAGAGCAGCGCGAGTTCGGTCCTATTGATCGTGACGCCGGAGATCGTCGCGAGCGCGAGGCCGAAGCCGACTTCCAGCGCCGCAGAAGTCGAAAGGCCGGCGCCCATCGGAAGATCCGAGTCGATGAGGACGTCGGCCCCGACGAGGCGATGTCCTGCGCGCGCGAGCTCCAGCGCCACCCCCCTGACGTAGTCGCTCCAATCGCCGGCGGGCCGCGGCTCGGCGACGTCGAGACTGCAGGCGAAAGGCGGATCGAGCCGCAGCGACTTCGCTTCCAGGCGCCGATCTTCCCGCGGGGCGATCGCGACATAGGCGGCGAGGTCGATCGCGGCCGGCAGGACGTAGCCGTCGTTGTAGTCCGTGTGCTCGCCGATGAGATTGACGCGCCCCGGCGCGCGGAACAGACTCGGCTCGCGGCCATAGAGAGCGCGAAATTTTTGCGCGAGAGCGCGGGCGAGCGTTTCGTTCATGCGCCACCCTCCCCTCTCGTCACGCTCGTGTCAAAGGCGTCGTCCATCTCCACGCGGTGCGACAGGGATATGACAGGCTCCCCGATGACGAGACAGCAGCTCGGCGTTTGCTACTACCCCGAACACTGGCCGCAGTCGCGATGGCCGCAGGACGCCGCGATGATGAGGTCGATCGGCCTCGCCTATGTGCGCGTCGGCGAATTCGCCTGGTCGCGTCTCGAGCCCGAGCCCGGACGCCATGACCTCGACTGGCTGCGGCGCGCCATCGACACGCTCGCGGACGCTGGCCTGAAGATCGTGCTCGGCACGCCGACGGCGACGCCGCCTAAGTGGCTCGTCGAGCGCATGCCCGACATGCTGCCGGTCGACGCCGAGGGCCGCGTGCGAAAATTCGGATCGCGCCGGCACTATTGCTTCAGCCATGAGGGCTATGCGCGCGAATGCGACCGCATCGTCACGCGGCTCGCGCAAGAGTTCGGCGAGCATCCGGCGGTCGTCGCCTGGCAGACCGACAATGAATATGGCTGCCACGACACGGTCGAGAGTTTTTCAAGCGCGGCGCGCGACGCCTTTCGCGCCTGGTGCGAACGAAAATACGGGACCATCGCCGCGCTGAACGAGGCCTGGGGCAACGTGTTCTGGTCGATGGAGCTCGCGCGCTTTTCCGAAATCGACCTGCCGAATCTGACCGTCACCACGCCCAATCCTGCACATCTCCTCGACTTCAAGCGCTTCTCGTCGGAGCAGGTCGCCGCCTTCAACAAGCGCCAGACCGTCATCATCCGCCGCCATTCGCCGGGCCGCAGCGTGATCCACAACTTCATGGGCGCCTTCACGGCCTTCGACCACTTCGCGCTCGCGCGCGATCTCGACGTCGCGGCCTGGGACAGCTATCCGCTGGGCTTCCTCGAGTGCGGTCGGCGCGACGCCGGGCTCAAGAAGAAGTTCGCGCGCGTCGGCGATCCGGACTTCCAGGCCTTCCACCATGATCTCTATCGCGGCTGCGGGCGCGGGCGCTGGCTCGTCATGGAGCAGCAGCCGGGCGCCGTGAACTGGGCCCCCTGGAACGCCGCGCCGGCGCCGGGCGCGATCCGGCTCTGGGCCTTCGAGGCTTTTGCGGCGGGCGCGGAAGTCGTGAGCTTCTTCCGCTGGCGACAGGCGCCTTTCGCGCAAGAGCAGATGCATGAGGGTCTGCTGCTGCCCAACGGCGACCCGAACCTGGCCTTTCACGCCACAGCCGAGATCGCGCGCGAGCTCGACGCGCTCGACGCCCGCGTCGAGACTGAGCCCTCGCCGATCGCCCTCATCTTCGACTACGAGAGCGCCTGGGCCTGGGACGTCGAGCGGCAAGGCCAGGACTTTCGCTATTTCGACCTCATGCTCGATTTCTATGTCGGGCTGCGGCGTCTGGGGCTCTCGCTCGACATAGCGCCGGCCACGCCCGAGGCCGTGCGAGGCCGCCGGCTCGTGCTGGCGCCGGCGCTGTTCAGCGCGAGCGAGGACTTCGTCGCCGCGGTGAAGGAGAGCGGCGCCGTCGCGCTGCTCGGCCCGCGTTCCGGCGCGAAGACCCCCGATTTCCACATACCGCCGCAGCTGCCGCCAGGGACATTGCAGGCGCTCATCGACGTGCGCGTGCTCGGGGTCGAAAGCCTGCGTCCCGGCGTCGACGTCGCCGTCGGGCCAGGCCGCATCTGCGGCTGGCGGGAGCGGCTCTCCCTTGGAAGAGGCGTCGAGTCGCTGCTCTCGGCGAGCGACGGCGAGACGGCTTTGGCGCGCAGCGGCGAAACCTTCTATCTCGCCGGTCGCGCCGACGCGGAGCTGCTCGATCGCGTGTTGCGCCTGACCCTGGAATCGGCGGGACTTCAGGCGCTCGACATCGGAGAAGACGTCCGCGTCAGGGACAATGGCGCGACGCGCTATGTGTTCAACTACGGGCCAGAGCCCGCCGACATTTCCGGCCTCGTGCGCGGCGCGCGGCTCGTGCTCGGCCAGACGATCTTGCCGAGCTGCGGCGTCGCCGCGTTCCGACTGCGTTGAGCGGGTCCGCGCCCGACTGGGCTCAGCCCAGCAGCCGGGCGCCCGTCACGGTCATGACGCTCGCGAGGATGGGGCGCAGCACCTGTTCGGGGGCCTTTGAGGCGAAGTGGCTCGCGATCGCGATGCCCGGCAGCGAGCCGATGAGTAGCGAGGCGAGCAGCGCAAGATCGACGTCGCCGAGCAGCCAATGACCGAGTCCGGCCAGCAGCGTCAGGGGCACGGCATGCGCGATGTCGGTGCCGACGAGCCGCACGATCGGCGCGCGCGAATAGAGCGCGACGAGCGCCGACATGCCGATCGCGCCGGCGCCGACCGACGACACCGTGACGAGGAAGCCGAGGGTCGCCCCGAGCACAATGCTCGCCTTCAGGATTTGCGCGTCGCTCAGGCCATCGGTGTAGCGCGAGATGTATCGGTTGGCAGCCCGGCGGAAGAGGATCGAGGCGCCCGTCAAGACGAGCGCGATCCCGAGGACCGAGGTCACAAGGCCGTTCGCCCCGCCATGGCTGTCGCCGCCAAGCTTCCAAAGAAGGACGAGCGACAGGAGCGTCGCGGGAATGCTGCCCGCGGCGAGCCGCCGCACGATCCGCCAGTCGACGGCGCCGTTCAGCCCGTGCACCAGCGTGCCATTGCTCTTGGTGATCGCGGCATAGAGCAGATCGGTGCCGACCGCCGTCGTGGGCGCGACGCCGAAGAGCAGCACGAGGAGCGGCGTCATGAGCGAGCCGCCGCCGACGCCGGTGAGGCCCACCAGCCCCCCGATGAGCAGGCCCGACAGGGAGTAGAGCAGGTTGATGTGACCCAGAAACTCCAACGAGACCTCTCCCCTCGCGGACGCGACCGACGGCGAACGCGGACACTAGGAAACTCTCTCGATCAAGTCCATGATCTATTGGCGGCTCCTCCATGTTCGACGCCGGACTCATTTGGGTTTAAACGGTTCGCAGACCCGGCGCTGGAAGAAGGCGAAGGATGCCGAACGACGCGGAAGCTCCGCCGGGCGGGCGTGACCCCGAAGTCGTCGCGATCGTGGCGGTGGCGCAAAACGGCGTCATCGGCGCGGGCGGCGTCATTCCCTGGCATGTGTCGAGCGACCTCAAGCGCTTCCGCGCCCTGACCATGGGCAAGCCGCTCATCGTCGGGCGTAAGACCTATGAGTCGTTCGGTCGTCCCTTGCCGGGGCGCCGGCTCATCGTCGTGACGCGCGATCCGAATTTTGCGGCGAGCGACGCGCTGGTCGCGCCCGACCCCGACGCCGCCCTGGCGCTCGCGCGCGCCGAGGCGGCGGCGATGGGCGCGCGAGAGATCATGATCGGCGGCGGGGCCGAGATTTTGGCGGCGCTGCTCGGACGCGCAAAACGGGTCGAGCTGACCGAGATCGCGCTCGCGCCCGAAGGCGACGCGTTCCTTCCGCCGCTCGATCCCGCCCGATGGCGCGAGACGTCGCGCGAGACGCCGCCGCGCGGGCCGCGCGACGAGGCGGACTGCTCCTTCGTCACCTTCGTGCGGGTGTGAGCTGAGGCCGCGAAACTCATATTGCGGCCGGCGCGGCGGCCGACTATAAGCGGGCTCGAAAATCGGAGTGTAGCGCAGCCTGGTAGCGCACCTCGTTCGGGACGAGGGGGTCGGAGGTTCGAATCCTCTCACTCCGACCACTTTTCTCAGTCGAAATTTTCCTGATCCTGGCCGGGAGTCTGCGAGGCGTCTCCTCCGGGCGTTCGCCTGACGAAGAAACGCCGCGCTCGCCGCTTGGGCGGAGCGCGACGCTTTTGAGGCTAGATCAGCCCTTGCCCATTTAGGGAGCCTGGCGGCGGGGGGAACCGGGAATAATACGTATTCTCGACCGAAACGGACTCGCCTTGCGCGCTCACAGCTTCACGAACGCGCGCCCGCGCGTCGGGAAGGAGCTCTCGATGCGGAAATCGCGAGGGATGGGAAATGCGTTCCGGTAGACGAAGGCGGTGTCCTGCGTGACGTCCACGCGCGCGACTCCGGCCGTCTTGGCGGCGCAGCCGAGCACGCAATAGCTCACGAGATTGGAGAGCGCGGGCTCGTTGAAGAGCTGATTCTCCGGCTTCTGAAAGTCCGGCCAGTGGCCCCACGCCCAGTCTTCGATGGCGTAAACGCCGCCCGGCCGCACGAGCCGGAACAGCCCGTTGAATGAGGCGAGGCTCAGCTCGTAGAAATGGCTCGCGTCGTCGATGATGAGATCGAACTGCGGCTCCTCCTTGAAGCGCTGGCGATAGGCCTCCTCGATCGCTCCGGTGTCGGACTGGCTGATGTCGTAGCGCACGAGCAGGTCGCGCCCTCCGCGCGCCGCCTTCGCTGCGAGGGGCGTCAGCACCTCGGCTGCGGCGTCATGGATGTCGATCGCCATGTGTCGCCTCGGCCTGAGCAGTTCGTTGAAGAAGGCGACCGAACCGCCGCGCAAAATGCCGAGCTCGAGCAACGAGTCGTTCCGCCTGCCGCGCAGGCGCTCGATATAGGAGTCGATCATCTCCCGCGTCTTGACCAAGATGAAATTTGGATATCGGCAGGGTCTCGTTTGCGACTCCGCGCCGTGGACCAGATCGAACCTCAGTTCTCCCAATGAAAAGCCGGCGTCGTCATATTCCAGGTCCATCCTATGTCTCCGACGCTCGACGACGTTCCGCCGCCGCACAAATAAAGGCGTCCGCAGCTCCCCGCCTTTTCCAAAAAAAATGGATTTTGGGAAGGGAGCGCCGGACGATCGACGAAGCTATCGCCGCGGTTCGGGCCGATCAAGCGCAGCTTCGGGATGCGCGCTCCGTATTCTGGCCAAGCGTCAGTCCCAGCCACGGCGCTGCGGCAGCAGCGTTCTTCCCGGAAACATCAGCTGCGCCGGATAGTGCCCATGGCCTGCGACGACGTTGCGCGTCGCCTCTATGTCCTCGACGGCGGCGTAATCGACCGCCTTCTTCTTCACGAAAGGCGACCGCAACTCCACCATGTAGAGCGGGCAGTTGTAGGGAGCGTTGAAGCGCGGATCGGCGCTTCGCTCTTCCTGCATCAACAGGCTCTCCGGAATGTAGACGCCGCTCTTGAAGCCCGCCGCTTCGAGGAGGGGGGTGAGCTGCGCCTCATATGAGGTCACGACCTCCATGAAATCCGTCTTGTCCTCGACGGATTCCCAAAACGCCTGGAAAGCGCTGCTCGCGACCACGTGGCGCTCGAAAACAAGGAAATAGCTCTGGACATGGCGCGGGATCATGCGCCCGGGCAGAAAGTGCGCTTCCGGCCGCACAGAGCTCTCGATCAGCGGAAAACCCGTGACGCCCCAGAAGTCAGCTTCCTTCTCCCGCATCGCGTCGAACATCTCGCGCAGCGGAAACAGCGGTCCGTAGCAACTGTTGTTTACGAGAATGACCTGATCAAACTCGCGCAATTGCTCCCATCCGATCTTTCGGATGCAGTCGCGCCAGGCGCCGAAGTCCAGGCCCGCGTTGCGGCGCGAGAAGACGGTCTGCGCAAAAAGCCTCAATCTGAGAAGCTGATCGCTCGCGAGCTCGTTGTTCGAGGCGACCACGACCTCCGCGCAAAGTCGGGCGAGCGATTGAAGCAGGAAGAGGTCCGCGTCGCCGACGCGACCATTTTCGTCGTAATGGAGGAAGAGCGCCACGCGTCTCGCGTCCGCTGCGGCGGGCCGCGCCGGCTGCTCGACCGGCGAAAGCAGGATCTGTCGCGTTTGATAGCCCGCGCCCGCGACAGCGTAGCTCCAGATCCGCTCAACGACGTGGCTGAGGGTTTGACCAATCTGTCCCTGTTCCTGCTCGAATTCCTCGATGCGCCAATCACGCTCCATAATCGGACGGATCGCGTCGGCGCGCGCCCAAAACATATTGCCGGCCGGAAAGACCGGCGTCCTCGGCAGGATCATGTCATGTCCGATCTCGACGAGCAGATTGTGACAGCGCTCCAGCACGTCGCCCCAGCTCAAATGCGGCGCGATGAGCGGATAGGCGGGAGGAAAGATGAGGCCGACTTCGGGATTCTTCCCGAAGGTCTCGAAGATCGCCCGGACGCCTTCTGTGGACCCCAGAAGATTGTCGAGCAGATAGCGTCGCCACGCGTCGCCCCAGGAGACTGTCTCCGATTTTTTCGTGTGAATGTGCCCGATGAAGTCGTAATCCTGCATCTCCTTCAGCGAAAAGGAGAGGAACGGGCCGATGTCGCGGCCGACGTTGGGCGCGACGCAAACGAACAAGCGTTGGTGCTTGCCTTTCTGCTCGAAGGCGGCGCTTATGCGCTGCGCCTTGTCATGCGCGTCTGTCGTGAGAAAGACGTCGAAGACGAAAGGAATGTTGTTCAGCCGCGCGATGAGTTCGTCGGCGAGGTCTTCGTAAAAAATGTGCGCCTGAACTGCGATGCGGCCCGGCTGATCCGCGCAGCGGGGCCTGTTCGTCCGCAAGACCAGCGGACCCGTACCGAGCGCCAAATCGAAGATCGCCTTCGACGTCGTATTGAGGTTCGCGTAGCCCGTCTTCTTGTCCGGCTCCAGATAGGCCCCCTCGCCCCACTCGTTCCAAGCGTTCAAAAAGATGAAGCGGCGATCGGGCGCGTGATGGGCGCGCGCGTCAGCGACATTGTGCCGAAGCCATTTGTAGTATGATTTCAGCGAAAAGCCCCACCACACAGACCAGCCGTCCTGCCGCCGCGCCGCATTGTCCCAGGCCAGCATCGCCGCTCGGTAAAATGGTCGCCTTGGACGCGGCGCGCGGTGCTTGTCCGCTAGGATGTCGTCCACGAGGCCTTGATAATCATAGAAGACTCCGCCCGCCTTGAGGTGCAGATCGGCCTGGTCGAGCATGAGCTGGCGGGGATTGGCGGAATGGGGAAGATTGTGGGGAGGGAACTCGACAACCGCGTCGATCCACTCTTCGAGCGCGCGACATTCATGGTCGTGTGTATTCGTCTGAGCGCACCAGATCAGAAGCTCTTGCCCCGAAGTCCTCCTCCACGCCCTCCGCCAAATCCGGAAGACTCTTTCGACATCTGGAATGAGATGCGCCTTGTAAACGAGGATGACCGGCCGCCCGCCGATCCGGATATAGCGCTCGTCTCGCAGATAGACGGCGATGTCGTCGACGAAAGCCTCTGGATCATCGTTCAAGTACTGTTGCCCGATCAATATATCGTGGTCCATTCCGTCCCACCGCCGCGTCCAATTTTCATTAGCCCAGCACAGACAGAAATTTATGTCGATATCGGGATTGTCGAGCAGAATATCGAGTGGCTTCTCCAGCACTTTTTCGCCAGAAAACCAATAGTAATAGAAACAAAAGCCATATATTCCGTGCACGCGCGCCAGTTCAGCCTGTTTCTTCAGCGTCTCTGCAAGCCCGAGATCATAGTAGCCGATGTCGGGATGCGGCTCCCTCGGTTGATAGTGCCCGGGAAACCGCGGCGCAGATTTGCTCGTGTTCTTCCACTCCGTAAAACCCTCGCCCCACCAGCGATCGTTTTGCGCGCAGCTATGGAACTGGGGAAGAAAGAACGCGATGGCTTTGATGTCGGTCGTCAGATGCGCGAAGTCCTCTCCAGCCTGGTATTCGCTCTCGAACGCCGGCGGGAAATCGAAAAAACGCGACTGCCGCAACTCGTCTTGAACCCCCGCAGGTTTGTATCCTAGCTGTCTGCCGACGCTGCGGTAGTGGGTCAGGGGATCGATTCCCGATCGGTCGACGTCGGGATAGCGGGTCAGATACCAGTGCCGGTGGAAGGCCGGATGCCTCTTCTCGCGACGCCCGTGCTCCTTGTAATGCTTATACGGAAGGTTCATCTCGGCGATATCCGGATATTCTTCGACATACCATCTCGAATCGAACGCGGGATGCCGGCTCTCGTATTTTCCGTGCCGCAAATAGTGCTTGTAGGGGTCGACGCCCGTAATTCGAACGTCCGGATATTCCTCGAGGTACCAGTCGCGGTCGAATCGCGGCGCGCGCCCCTCGCGACGACCAAAATTTACGTAGTGCTGCAATGGCGGAATATTGGCGCGGAAGACGTCCTGATAGGCGGCGAGATACCACTCGCTGTCGAAGGCGGGATGGCGCCCTTCTGACTTCCCGTGAGACCAATAGTGCTCGTATGGATCAACGCCAGCGCCTGCGATATCCGGATATTCCGAGATGTACCATTCGGGGGAGAAAGCAGGAATGCGTCCCTCATATCGACCAAAATTCATATAGTGCGCCAGCGGGTCGATCCCGGCCCCGGCGACATCCGAATACTCCCGCAGATACCACTCCGGGTCGAAGTAGGCGTAGCGGCCTTCCGAGCGTCCGAGCTGCGCATAGTGTTGTTGCGGGCTCATCCCGCAGGCGGCGACGTCGGAATATCTGGCTAGATACCATTCCGCGTCGAACCTGGCGCTGGCGGGCTTGCGCCTGACGGCGCCGAACAGTCGCGACGCAAGCTTATTCAATATTCGGCTCTCCTGCGACTCACTCGACCTGCAGCGCGACAGTGGCGTCGGCTATGTGTTTCTCGACTGGACAATGTGCCGAAATCACTTGCGCGTCTCAAGCTGAATCTCCGCCGCGTGGCGACATGGCCCTGGCGGATGAGCGGGCGGTTTCGCGCCGATGTGACGAGATTCTGCGTGAGGAGCCGCGTGTGACCAGCAACGCGCCGTCGCCGCAACACCGGAACTCCAGGGCGGATGACGTCATTTCATGGTGAAGGGAACGTGGCTCCCCACGTCCCCTTCCTGGATCCCGAGAGCAAGGAAATGCGCGTCTCAGCCATGCCAAGATGCGCAGACCTCACTGCACGAGCGCCCATTGCGCATAGGGGAGCTTCTCTCCGCCGACGGCGCCGATCACATTGCCGTTCTGCATCTCCCAGATCGCGATCGTCCCGTCCTTGTAACGGAACAGCACGTCGGCGTAGCCGTCATTGTTGAAGTCGCCGACGCCGGCGACCGCATAGTCGGTGTTGGTCTGCTCGCCGCCGCCGACGCCTGACACCGCAGCGTTGCTGATGAACCAGATCGCCAGGGTTCCGTTGGACGCGCTCCACAGAATGTCGGTCGTCCCGTCCTTGTTGAAGTCGCCCGTGCCGACGATGCTCCAGCCCGCAGGCAGGCCGGGTCCCGGTACCGAAGCGTTGACGGTCCCGCTCTTGTTGAACTCCCAGAAGGCGATCGTGTTGTTGGCGGAAAGCCACAATATGTCGCTCACGCCGTCGTCGTTGAAGTCGCCGAGTCCGGCGATGGTCCAGGTCGTCGGAACGGCGTAGCTCTGCGTGACCGTCGGCGGCGCGGCTCCGTTCATGAGCCAGATCGACACTGTGCCATTAGTGTTGCGCCAGAGGATGTCGTCTGTCCCGTTGCCGTTGAAGTCGCCTGAGCCCACGATGGTCCAGCTGTTGTCGACCTCCCCGTAAATGTAAGTGCCCAGGACGGTTCCCGATCCGTTGGGGTTCATGAACCACACGGCGACCGTGCCGTCGGTGTAGCGGAGGGCGATGTCGGTCACGCCGTCGCCGTTGAAGTCGCCGACGGCCGCGATTTGCCAGCCGTTGGTCAGGAGGCCGGCGGTGGCGATGGCGTTGACCGAGCCACCGTTCATCTCCCAGACGTCGATCAAGCCGCCGGTCCGCGACCGCCAGAGAATGTCCGTGTTGTCGGCCTTGTTGAAGTGGGGATAGTGGGCGTAGAGGCTCCGCTGGATGTTGATGGCCACGCTGGACGAGGCGACGCCGTTCGTGACCACGGAAAGCGTGCTCGGCCCCTGCTCCACCTCCGCCGGCAGCGCGAAGCTCGTCGTGCCCGATTGGCCAGGCGCGATCGAGAACGTGCTGTAGTTGGAGGTCGTGGCGTAGAAGACGTGGTTCGAGATGCTGTTCGTGATCTGCACCATCGGGTAGTTTGTCGCGCCCTGCACATCGTCGCCATAGGCGGCGCCCTGCGAGAGGCCGCTGAGCTGCGTTCCGCTCAGCGAATAGGTGTTCCCTGGCGACGCAAAGGGGGTGACGCTCGTGATCGTCGGCAGCCAAGCGCTGCTCGGGCTCCCGGACGGAGTCCAAAGCTCCGGCTGATTACTCCAGTCGGTCATGAACGTCTGACCGCTGGGCAGCTGGAGAAAGTTGTATTCATACGCCGGCAGCCCAGAGGAATTGTAGATCGGATCAGAGACTTGCGTGATCGCATTCGTCGTGCCGAAGGTAAAAAAATGCGTCGGCGGATCGCCAAAGCCCGGGCTCGCGGCAAAAAGAATGCTGCCGCTCGGCATCCAGGACGCCGGGGCGTCGGCTAGACTGCACGGCAAAGTGTTCGTGGCGTTACAGACGCTCGGGATGTTTGGCCCCGTGACCCAAGTGTTGGTGCTCGGCGTGTAGATGGCCGTGGGGTCGGTGTTGGGCGTCG
>Ga0187782_10002270_pt1 | contig 14131 bp, 9 predicted proteins | sample 0715_SJ02_MP15_2_FD_132454 | JGI IMG/M metagenome (GOLD analysis project Ga0187782, IMG submission 132454) | Tropical peat soil microbial communities from peatlands in Department of Meta, Colombia - 0715_SJ02_MP15_20_MG | ecosystem: Environmental > Terrestrial > Soil > Wetlands > Peat | place...
CTAGTAGCGCGAGCCAGATCGCTGCCAGCATGCAGGCACAGGTTGTAAGACGCAGTCGCCGGTTACGCTTATCTATATATAAATAGCCGGTCACGCCGGTAAGAATTACCGCCAGCGCTAGCAGCCCGATGGGAGTCCAGGGTGTGGGAGGCAGTTTAAACGGACCTAGGCCGCTGGCGGCTGTTGTTGTTACGGTCAACGTGGTGGAAGCGGCGGCCCCATTGGGCGTCACAGTCACCGAAGAGAAAGCGCAGGTAGCTTCACTGGGCAGCCCCCCGCAAGTGAACTTCACGGTGCCGCTGTAGCCGTTCATTGGGGTGACCGTAAGCGTGAAGGTTGCTGTAGCCCCGGGATTGACGGTGCTCGACGTTGGTTGTGCGTTGACAGTGAAATCAGGGTTGGCAATGGTGATGGTCATCGTGTTCGAAGCGCTCGATGAGTTATTGCTGTCCCCGGCGTAACTGGCGCTAATGGGATAACTTCCAGCTTTGGCAAAGGACGTTTGTAGCGTTGCCGAGCCGTTTGTGGTGGCGGCCGTTCCCAAAGTGTTGCTGCCGGACGAGAAGGTCACCGACCCGGTGGGATTGATCCCTGTCACCGTCGCTGTCAGCGTAATCTGCGTGCCTGGCGCGCCGCTGGTGGGCGATGCTTGTAGAACAGTTACACTGGCAACGGGTGCTGCTGGTCCTGGCGGCGGGTTCTTTTGATTCAGGAGTGACGTGACGTAGATATTTTCGACAAAGGCGAGCACGTCGAGCGCTTGGTCGTTTGGCGGAGCCGAACTTTGGTTATTCAAGCGAGTTAGAACGAGCCTCGAGTAATTGATGGGAGGACTGGGAGAAGCAGCAGGGCCGCCACCAACATAGTAGCTGTTGGAGTCCTGCGTGAAGTTTCCGTGTCCGTCTCCAATCGAAACAGCAAGGTGATATGCGACGTTGTTAGCATCGCTGTACAGTTCCAGCAGGTCCACATTGCCGTTTCCTGCCACATCGCCTACGGCGGCGGCTGCTACGACCGACGACTGCGGCAATGACAGCGTGTAGAGCGGCGTGGTTTGAAATGTTCCATCGCCATTTCCTACGTAAATGCTAGGACCCACAACCAGATCCGGGATGCCATCGCCGTTCAGGTCTGCGATAGCAACAGGTATGTTCCCCTGACTTGTTACATTCAACGGTATCTGCTTGAAAGTCCCGTCTCCGTTTCCGAGATAGACCGCATTGTTGAGCGCCCAGATCAAATCCAGCTTGTTGTTGTTCGTCAAATCGCCCACGAGCAAATTTGAGGAAGTACCGGAACCGGTCGGAGAAAATGGAACCGGGGTACCGAACGTGCCGTCACCATTTCCGGGAACAAACACTAGTCCCGCTGTGTTATTGCACGGATTGTTGTACACCAACACAAGGTCTAGTTTCCCATCTCCGTTGAAGTCGCCGACGACTCCTTGGGTCACGCTGGCAACTCCCAGATCGAGGCCGGTGCCGGTGGCGTGGAATGTTCCATCGCCATTCCCGAGGTATGCGAATAGCTCACCGTTTCCTGGATTGGTCACCCCAATGCAACTAGGGGCCCCCGGCTGAATGGCTATCACCGGTGTTGGGCATGAACCGGATGCCGGACTTAAGCAAACTGATCGTTATCAACGAAGCGATCAGTTTCCATTTTGGAGTTGCGTAGATGAATTTTGAAACGAATTCACCGGTTTGGTCTTTGTATTCCGTCTCTGGCGAACGACAGGCCCAAAGGCCTTGCATTGCCTTTTTGAGGTCGTGGACGATAGACTCTCTGATGATCAGGTGGGCAGAGCCAGATGCGCATAGCCAAGAAACTAATCAAGTTTGCGCGAAAATCACGTTATGAACGAGCCGCGAGTGTGCGTGCCTACATCGGAGACTGGCATTGGAGAATTCCCCATCTCGGGAACGATAAGACCACTTATATTATCGGACTGTTCGGCAGCGGACGCATGTATATCAACACTCTTATCCTCAAAAACCTCGGAAAGAGGGCGAAATACTTTAGGGATACGATTCGCTTCCATCCTGGTCCGACATCCATGATCTACAGCGGTCATGCCACAATAAAATACGCTTCCCGTGGTCTCGCTTTGCCAACAGTGACAAGCAGTATCTTGCAAGCTGTCAGATCGGGATTCGCCGACTTGATTTTTATCAATCGCCATCCCCTGGATTCGTTGCTGACAAATTGGTTTTGGTGGCGGAGATACGTTCGCGACGGCCGGGGAGTTTTTATTTCAGAATGGTATAAGAACAGAAGCGATCTATGTGTCGATCTAGAGCAGAATTTCTCGGAATTCGAAGCCTTTGCCGAAGGCGACCCTAATTTTTTCGCCGCACTACCAGGTCCACGATTCTTGTCTTTCGGGGAATTTGTCGAGGAAAGCGAGCTTTTTCTCGAGTCCGCCACACTGGCATTGCGCCTTGAGGATTTCATGATTGATCCACTCAGGGAGTTTTCTAAGATTGCTAAAGTCATGTCGGTTGATGGCGATTTAACCCGTTTGCGTATACCCCCTCCCAAAACCAAGGCTTATGGCTATTTGCCTGTCGAAGAAAAAGTTCCACGATTCAGAGATTTTATCAATGGGCTCAATGCGGAGACAAAGAGGCGGATTGAGAAAATGGGCTATGATGTCAGCGCTCAGCATACTGAACGGGATTCAGCCGGCTGCGACAGGAGCTGCCACAATTCGGTCGTAAGTCAAAGGGTAGGTGACAAGGCTTAATTCCTGGCGATTATCCCGGATACCTAGCAACTCCGTGTTCATCTCTGGTAAAGTCCGTATGGCAGCTGCGCCGGTGAACGGCAAAATAGAGTTCGCCATGAAGGGCAGCGAGTTCAGGAATGTTGGTTGGACCCCGGTTGCCTTGGTCTGTTTGGTCACCCTAGCCTTGGTGTTGCACGGTTGCGCCACTGGTAGCGATCCCAAAATCCAGCACATTGTGGTCATCGTCCAGGAAAACCGATCGACGGACAATCTATTCCACGGGTTTCCCAACGCCGACATCGCCGACAGCGGCGTAAATTCGACCGGCGAGGCCATTCCCTTGACTCCTATCAACTTGGCCAACCACTACGACTTGGATCACACCCACAGCAGTTTTGTTCTGATGTATCACGGTGGACGGATGGACGGTGCGGACAAGGTTCACGTAAGCTGCGAACCCAAAGGGCCTAACTGTCCTCCTCCGAATGCACAATTCCGTTATGTCGATCCGAGCGAGGTCCAAACCTACTTCGACCTTGCGGAGCAATACACCTTTGCCGACCGCATGTTTCAAACCAATCAAGGGCCAAGTTTCCCGGCTCATCAGTTCATTATCGCGGGCACCTCGGCGCCCACAGCTATTAGCGATCTGTTCGCAGCAGAGGACGTCGTTTTTCCGCCATACCCTGGGTCGAATGTGCAGGCAGGTTGTGCAGGACCAGAGGGCGAAACGGTGGCCATGATTGACCCAATGGGCGTTGAGTCCACTACTCAGTTTCCTTGCTTCGAACACCCTACGCTTTTGGATTTGCTCGACTCTCAGGACATCGCTTGGCGCTACTATGCGCCGTCAATCGGCTCCGTCTGTACGGCCCCTAACGCGATCAAGCACCTGCGCTTCGGCAGCGATTGGCAAAAGGTTATTATTCCCGAGACCAAAGTGCTAACAGACATTGCTGCCGGGCGATTTGCACAGGTCACCTGGGTCATCCCCAACGGGCGCAACTCCGATCATCCCGGAATCAACGATGGTGGCGGCCCCTCATGGGTGGCTGCAGTCGTGAACGCCATCGGCAACAGTCCCTATTGGTGGCACACCGCTATCTTCATTACGTGGGACGATTGGGGTGGCTGGTACGACCATGTTGCCCCGAAGAGGCTCAATTCCTACGAGTACGGCTTCCGCGTTCCGCTGATCGTGGTTTCTCCGTACGCCAAGAAGAACTACGTCTCGCACCAGGATCACGATTTCGGTAGCCTGCTGCGTTTCACCGAGGAAGTGTTTCAGCTGCCTACCCTTGGCTACGCCGATTCGCGCGCTGACGATTTGTCGGACTGTTTTGACTTCGACGCGGCTCCCTCAGTGTTTCGTGCCATTGCCGCCAAATTTGATGCCGTGCACTTTCTGAACGACAAGCGCCCACCGCTCGACCCGGATGACGATTGAGCATCGGAAAGACGCTTTGCTCACCTTACGTCTTCATTTGCCCCATTATCGCTGCTATCCTGACGGAAGTAGGACTGGAATAGAGCAAAATGTCCATTGAAAACGGACCTGTCCCAAGCGAGGTCTCAGCGACGGATAAACTGAGCCTGTGCATGGTATTCACCTTCTTTTCGTTCTGTCTGCTCATTTCTCGGCCACCTCTTTGTAGAGGTCAAATGTCTGTATCGCCACCTTTTCCCAACTGAACTCTGCAGCTCGTCGTTTTCCCAGAATTCGGAGGTGGTCGCGTTTCTGCTCGTCATTGAGGAGCATGCTCATAGCGGTTGCGATCTCTTCGACTGAAAGTGGGTTGATCAATATTGCCGCGTCTCCTGTAACCTCCGGCAATGCGCTCACGTTGCTGGTGATCACGGGTGCGCCCGCAGCCATGGCTTCTAGCACCGGTAACCCAAATCCCTCGTATAGGGAGGGGTAAACGAGTATCTGGCATTTGGTCAGCAAAGCCCTCTTTTCTAGTTCTGAGACAAACCCTAGATGACGAATCCGCTCTCTATATTTACTGGACCGAATTGCGGCGAAGACATTATCGACGTGCCATCCCGATTTCCCGGCCAGCACAAGCAGCAAATTCGGATGTTGATGTGCAATTTGCTCGTACGCTTGGATCAAGCGGAAGATATTCTTTCGAGGTTCGATAGTTCCAAGATAGAGCACATATGGCTGCGTGAGCAAGAATTTTGCAAGCACCTCTTCGACCAGCTGAGAATCCAGGTTGAATTCTTTCAAGCTGACACCCAGGGGGATGACCCTTCGTAGTTTTTTTTTTGCACCTTGGATCAACTTTTCCGAATCAACCCTAGTGGTATTCGAAATAAACACCACCGCTTCTGAACGCCTTACCGCGTGCTTGATGAAAAAAGGCATAATGAGTCTTCGTCCCCATGTATGGAGCTCTGGTGACAAAAGGAATGTGAGGTCATGAACCGTTACAACTCGCGAACAAGGACATATTAACGGGTGGGTGTAATGGAGCGAGTGGATCACGTCGACGTTCTTCGAAACCAATAAAACTGGCAAAACAACCTGCTCGTATAAAAAGAGCAACGCGCGATTCCTCAATACCGTGGTGGGAACCGAAGCGATTGATACATTGGGAGAATCCCGCACGAGTTCATAAATTCCTCGTTCATCCTTTTGCACCAGCACTAGCAAAGAGTCGCCATTCGTTACCAAGGAGGACAGCCCAGAAATGAGCTTATCTGCATATACACCGACGCCAGTTCGATCGGTAGGAATCTGAGTAAAGTCGATAAGTACTTTCATTCACTTTGGCCCTCGCACATGGCAATTGAACATCAGAAGGTCAACAACCATATCTGTTGCATGATGCTGACGACTCTCTTATTCGATCACTAAGACCTTTTGATTCGTGCAGTCGAGGCACAATTTGCGCGCCGAACGCCATCGCCGGAACAGAGCTTCACCGGCGCCGATTACCGCGGGTATGCCGAGTTCGCCGGCGCGGATCGCCATGTGCGAATTGGCGCCACCGAACTGGGTAACGAATCCGCCGATAGCCCGAGTGAAGATCCAGTCGAAGCCGGGGGCCGCACTTGGCACGAAAAGAATCCGTCCTGCGAAGGTTTCCGGCGGGTCGAAGACTGAAACGACCTCGGCGGTCACGCTCTTTCGGGTAATGAAATTAGGTTGGCTCGGAGGAACGTGAAATGCGAAGACTTCATCGGGTGACACAATGACAGGCGGAAGCACGAGATTGCGCGTCAGCTTGTAACGTTCTCGGCCATGGGCGACACTCTTCACCAACACGTCGCGCACCGAGCCGCTCTCTTTGTAAAGCGTGCGGATGGCATCGTAGTTCAGAAATGCACAATCCTCTGCTGAAAGACCATGTCTCTCGCCCAGTTGCCGGATCAACGACAGCGCGTCGCTCAGGCTTCGCGTAAATACGAACTTCGAGTGTTCGCGGCCTTCAATACCGGCCTTGATGAACTCGATCAAACTCAAAACGTCGATGTCGAGGTCATGTTCTTTGAGCAACTGCTCGATACGGCGCAACTGTTCGATCGAAAGTGTGAAGCGAGGCGGCGCGGACACCGTAGGCCGGGCACTTGACCAATCGAAATAAAGTTCGGGGGCCTCGTCATAGCGGGGCGACAGGATATCGTAGGTCCCCGGGCGGAGGTGGCCGTAGCGCGCGAGGAAATCTTCCTTCGGAAGCTCTGCGAAATCTTTCCCGATGTGCGACCCGATGGTATCGACGCTCGCCATGAATGTCGCCTTTTCTTCGGCAGTGAGAACACCCACCTCCACCATGGATTGAAGCATCTGAACCGCTATGAACCCCGCTCGTGCGAGGCCGGCGAACGGCAGCGTGCCGTATCGCTTGCAGTCCTCAATCAGCCAATATATGCGGCTGATTTTGTCGATTTCGGCGTTGCAGATGGTCGGAATTCGACGTTCCAGGAGGTCGATCTTCGCGCGATCGCGCCGCCAGAGCGCAGTCTCGCCACATATGATGCGGTTGGTAAGGCGCCGTAGGGCCCTTGAGAGCTCGGCGAGGTCTTCTGGAGAAAATCCGCACTGGGCGAGCCTTTCCATGCGCTTTGGCAAATCGAGGGTATAGCAGGAGTAGATGATTTCAAATTCGACCTTGTCATGGAGGTGCGGTTCAGAAAGGAGACGATCGATGTAATAATTCACGAGACGCTCCGCGACATGGTCGGATACGTCACGCGGTACGAAGGAGTTGAAGTCGACACGCACGTCGATATAAGGCAGTCCGTGGAAGCTCACCAGCAGCGGAAAACTGCGAAGATTCTTGTACCCGTAATTGTCCCTCTGATAGGCCCAGATCGAGTCAGTGATGAGTTCGCAATAGAGCGACAAGGAGAGAGGGCTGGGCCGCAACCCAATCATTTCGGCGGGATTCCAGTCGGGCATGACCCCGAATATGGCCCGGCGACTGTGCAGGTAAGGATGTGGCCGATTGAGCAGTTCGACCTTGCGCGCGATGTCAGCGACCGCGGCATCGACCTTCGCGTCCACTGCGCCACCATGGCAATCGACGGCGAGCGGGCGAACTTGCAGAAGATAAACGTGCCCGTCGGTGTCAACGGCGAATTCCACGTCGATTGCATCACACGCCAAGATCGTTTCGAGCTCGCTGACGAGACCGATGACCGGAGCCAGCGAACGTGGGCACGCATCAGGCCGCGATTTGAGACAATAAAAAGTCCTCAGATCGTCACCAACACCGGCGGTCACGCGATCGGTTCGTCCGGAACGGTCGTCGTAATTGATAATGAAGTAGGGACCGCCGCTGGGACTGCGCGAGAATGCCACCCCGGCCATCGCTACGCGCTCGAGCACGGGCTGCACAAAGATCTGGTTGTCGTTATTTTCGTCCTCGGCAAACGAACTGATCATGCGGTCGATTGCCTGTGCCACCTCTAGGCTACCAGTGACGCCGAGCACGGAATCGTACTTTCCTGCTTGGCTCCTAGCGGGACGGTCCTCTCCCCGTGCACTACTTCGGACGATAACTCGATCTGAACCCCAGGACGCAGCGCCCAGCGCTGCGAGCACGCCGGCGGCATCCGAACGCCAATCGCCAACCGTGAATCGGACCTGCGGCAGGACGCGCCCCTCGCGCAGCAGTGGCGTCAGCGCCTCCAGGGTTTCCGCTTTCGTTTTAAAGTCGACAAGGCGCTGCGACCGCACCGGACCAACACCATTCTGCCTGGCGCACACTGCCAAGATATGCTCGACTGCAGTAGCAACGTCGAGCGCCCCATAATTGTCGAGGACCACATCCGGCGTTTCTGGAAACTCCGCGGGCGCGTCAAGACCTGCGACGTCGCGCAAATCGCCCCCTTGGGCCCCATGATTGATGCCCTTGTTATCCCGACGCCGTAGCTCGTCTATCGGGGTTCGTAGATAGATCTCGCAATAACCTGGAATGTTCTCGCGGTTCCAACGTTGGACCTCGTCAAATAGCGAAATCGTCGCGCAGACGACATCGGTACCCTGCGCTGCAAGTAATTGACACAGACGGGCCGTGCGCATCGCCGATCGCCGCTGTTTGACTATGCTGCGGTCGAGACCTTCGTCGACCAAGGTACGAAGCATGTCGCCATCGAGGAAGATTACCGGACAGCCAGCCGCACGCAGTCGGCTCGATAAGTCTCGCACCAGGGTTGTCTTGCCCGCGCCTGATAATCCAGCAGTCCAGAAGACCCGCCTTCGTGAAGAGCCATCTTTAGCCGCTTCAGGCTGGCTTGCCGCCGCTTCCCCACTTGTGAGCACTAGAAACCCTGTCGTCCTGTAATAATCAATTCGTTTGGTGCCAAACAGTGCGAAGCCAATAGACTATCCGCCATTCTGATCAGCAATAATGTAGCATCAACAGAGCTGTGACCCAAGACCCGATCCCACCAACGCATACTGTAGGGAGACCATGAAGGCATCCCGACCGCGCGCCAATACCCGCTGTAGCTCTCGATAGAAGCCTTCTGCTTGACCACCCCTATGATTCAAGCGCTGCTTCCCACACTCGCCGGTCTCCCCAATTGGGTCAAGCGGCCAACATTGTTATGCAAGCATGTCTCCCAGTAGTCTGGGTCGAAAATAACTCCGCTTGTGCTGAGCTGGGTTTCGGGAGCTCGATCTGATAGCCGAGCTTTCGGAGTTGAGGGATCATCTTCTAAGTGCGGAGTTGCTTCCGTCGTTCTAATAATCAAGGAGGGACAAAGAGACGACTCATGCGGCCACCTCAGCGGAGAAACTGGCAGGTGGCAGAATCATGCATGTCGGTCCATCGTTTAGAATGGCCAAAGTGCTTTATTCGCTGGAACGGAAAACCAACCTAAGGCCTTGTGCAAGAGTAGTTCGATGTCGTAGGGAAGAATCGACCACTTGGGAGTACCTTGCCAAACCCACGCATAGGGCGCTATAAACCAGGTCAGAAGAAGCCACGAGCTAAATCGTTTGCTTAAAGACGCCAAGAACGTCGAGTTTAGAAGGCAAAAAACGGCGATTAACAAAAAACTGGCGATCGAGGATACACGGGTCTGATCCGCGGAAATCGGCAGTAACAGCAAGACACCCAAAATCCCGATGAACAGGGGAAGAGCCTTCTTTCCCTTCTCACCGTACTTGATGACAAACAGCCAGCCAACGCCAAATACCGAGTAAAGGACGTACTGAAAATGGTCGTAGAATTCCGCTAGTAACAGGTTCCTGTGCTGTAGCAGCCAGAAAAGTCGACCAGAATTGACGGCGACGTGCCAATGCAGGAATAGCTCAAAGAGAACGAGTTTGCCGAGGACAACACCAGCCAACAGACTTAACGTCCACGATAAGGAATATTCCGCTTGGTCATGGAGATATTTGCTCATGATGATTGCAACTAGCAGCACCGTTGCGGCGCAAAAGCCCTGCTCGAAGTGCTGCATCCCAAGTGCAACACCCACAAGCAGCGTCAATGGCCAAATTTTGCGCAGCGCCAGTGCAGACACCATGAGAAACAACGTGAGCGAATCCATCGATAGCCAAAAATACGGTGTCATCGAAACTGGCAAAACGGTGAACAGGACGAACGCGGTTCGGGCCTCGCGATCTGGGAATCGGCTGAAAATTACCCAGACAAATAACGCTGTGAACAAAACTGCGAAGGCAAAGTGGAACCCGAGGAATGACCAACTCCGTGTGGCTCCTATGCACCATGCTAGAAACGGTCCAAGCCAAGACCAGTAGAGATATTGCGCTTCAGGCCAATCAGGGAACGGGTTAGCAAAAGGGTTTTGCGCGATTAGCAGGGATACACCGGTGTTGGGCATGAACCAGATGCCGGACTTAAGCAAACTGATCGTTATCAACGAAGCGATCAGTTTCCATTTTGGAGTTGCGTAGATGAATTTTGAAACGAATTCACCGGTTTGGTCTTTGTAGTCCGTCTCAGGCGTCTGCATGTTCGATGGACTGGCTTACCACGGGTGCGCTAACGGCCTCGCTCGGTGCCTCAAACACAAGAAATACAATGTCCGAACAAAACTGTTTACACTCGGAAATACCAGATTGTATCGTGAATCTCCTGAACTGCTCGAGCGAACTTGTCCGGACTAATGATGAGCACTGGCGACGCTCGCACTCTGCGTGGTGTTTGCGGGCCACGTCACGCCAGGGTAGAGACTAGGAATCCGAAATCCCCGATACGATAATTGCCCCTGCACATTCATCCGCCAAATCAGCTCTGGCGCCTCGGTTTGAGCTACTTCCTCGATATACGAGAGATTGGGGCTGTTCACATCCAAGGCAACATCGAACTCAACGTCCCCATTTGGCAAAACCAAGGCGTCGCCACAACAGACCGAATAAGCAGGGTCCAACTTGTCCTCCCATAGCACGGACGCGGTCTTATTGTATTCATTCAGTTGAAAGATCGGCACGCTACTGTAACAGGCTATAAATCCGGGAGTGCCGCACACATCGTTATTGGCATCAACCAGACGGTTATTGCCATTGTTGAACAACATGAGATTGAAAATGCCAGAGCTATTTGGACTTTGTATGGTGACGTAATGTTGGCCATAGTTCCATTCAATGGGTGCCTGGCCGTTGGGCAGAGTGAAATCTCCGCCTGGACCAAAACGCCAAAGAATGCTTCCGTCGCCCTCGCCATCCTGATAATTGATCTTGACGACCCAGTTCTGATTGCGCATGGAAAAAAGCAGGTTGCCATCATCGGGCGAATAGGCGAGAGCGTTTCCGTGAGTCCAATCGCTTATGCCGTATGGGGCGTGGGTAAGGGCAAGGTGATCAAACGTGGACCACGTCCAGACCGCCTGACCAAGCTGAAGATCCCAGTCGATCAAGGCGTTCCCCGTCACTTCGGTTCCTGCTGGTACACCGGGCACATTGCTAACACTCTGAGCAACATTGGCCAACAAGATCAGGTGCCCATTCGGCAGCATTAGCATGTCATGATTGAGTTCTGCGATCCCCCAAGTGAGGCTCTGCGCTAAGCTCTGATTGATTGTGTTGAGGGTTACTTCATGAATGATGTTGCCTGCGAGGTCGATTTCGCGAATATCGTCCAAGGTGCCCGCAGTCACCAGCAACATGTGGCCATTTGGCAGCAGTTTGATCGGGAAAGGGTAGGCCCCAGTGGGCAAATCGTAGTACCAAATCACATTTCCGGCCAAATCAGTGGCCACAGCGGTCAGTGCGGTCTGTGGCCCATTCAACGTGAGCGAAAGTAATTCGATTCCGGGACTTGGCGTACCAACACCTGTAAGCTCTGTGGTGATGTTCGGCAGGCTGGCTGGGATTGCCCCGGTTGAGAACGTGTGATCGGCATCCTTTAGTTGCGTGCCATCGGCCAGCGTAGTTACAGCCTGCATATGGTATGTGGTGCTGGCCCGCATTCCTGCCACTAATATCGTTATGCTCCCTCCAGTAGTTGAAGGGACTGCCGACGTAAATAGGCCGTAACTAGTGTCGGTGCCAAACTGGACCTGAGCCGACGCTGAGGCGGGAATCGCTAACGTGTACGAAACGACGAGCGGGTTCTGAGTAGTGGTCACCGAACCGGCAGGCGGATGGGTGGGATCGTAAATAGAAACTGTCGATTGAGCAGATTGGTTTCGGACACCAATCAGAATCGCCTGCGGAATGGGCGTATTGGGTGCGGTGTAAAGCCCATCGGTCGTAATGGTGCCCGTAGAAGGCGAGCCACCCACGACGCCGTTCACTTCCCATAGAAATCCACCTGGATTTGACACAGTTGTAACCGCGGTAAATTGGAACTTCTGTCCCGTTGAGACAAGCGCGAATGCTGGGGTAATTTGGATCGTAAGATCACTGACTGAAGAGCTTGCACAACCAGCGAGAATTCCTGTTGAGAGGATGAGCAAGCATACACGTACACACCCATTCCGATGCCTGAGCATGGCTAATACACCCCTTATGCTTTAGGTTCACCGCCCCCACGGCGCGCCCAACTATATCATCGCCCCGGCTGGGTACCAATTGCGTGCATACCGATCGTACTGTTCTTATGACCTACCCGGATTACTATCAGTGACAATGTTGTCTAGCGAAGAGGATTTGTGAGTCAGTCTCGTATACAGGAATCACCCAACCGAAGCACATGGGCTGTGTCGGCGCTAGAGAATTACCGGCAGTTTCCAAGGAGCACACGAATTTCGCTGGCCGAGGCTAGAAGGATGACAACTCACGAGCTGGTGCTGTAATGCCTCACTGCGCTAGCGCGCTGCTAGCTGGCCTGTGGCGCGAAGCACGTCGACGGCGTCATGCCGGCTGACCGCTTCGACTTGGCGCATGACACGGCGTAGATGGTTCTTTACGGTGAACTGAGACAGATTCAAATTGGCCGCAATCTCTTTGTTCGTCAGCCCTTCGGCTACGAGCTGGACCAGCTGCAACTGCCGAGGAGTCAGGGCCTTTTGACTCGGCATGTCTGCCGGTTCCGACTTGTCCTGGCGTTTCTTGCTCAAGTGTTGAATCAGCGACATACACAGGCCTGGAGGACAGGTGGCTTCGCCGCGAGCGGCAGCCCGGACAGCCGCTACAATCTCAGCCGCAGACGCCTCTTTGAGCAAATAACCACAAACACCCAAATGAACCGCCTTTAGGAACACATCGGGATCGTGATTCATCCCGAACAGGAGAATCTTTATCCCGGAGTCCGGGTCCACCAGGTCGTTCAAAAAAGACAAGCACGCGACATTGTCGAATGAGTCCAGCAAAACAACGTCACAATGAGAGGCGAGTATTTCGTCCTTAATGGTCTCCGAACTGCGGCTCACCCCTACGACGCTTATTTCTGACCGTTTCCTGAGCAAGCGAGCCAAAGTGTCGCGCAAAAGACGATTCTCCGCGAGGAGATAGACCCTAATTTCTGGGGACAATTTACAGTTATCTGGTTCCGTCATGTCACTCTCATTATTCCATTCTGGCGAGAGGATTGAACCCCTGATTCCAAGGGCAGACACCGAACAACAACTGCTGAGAAAATGGGCCACAACGAGTCTAAAAGGCGGCTGAGCAGGTTGTCAATCAAGTTTGTCAATGTTCATAAAGTACTAAACAACACTAAGGTTCCTGCTCCTTGAAGCTAAAGCAATTCCCGCAGAAAGCGGCATTGCCCTAGGCCTACGAGCATTAGTCCTGGGACTATTTGACCGGGCCCCCGGCACTCAGCCCTGAGACCTGCCATTCGATTCACTAAGCGCCAGTACCTACGTCCACAGCCCAGGGTGCTGAAATGAGCCTTCATTGAGCCTGTTGTTTTTTCTTTAACCCAGAATACTTGTTGGACTAAAGGGGATGGCTATGGTCAAGACATTCCGTGTACTCATGGCGAATCAGCCCAAGCTCATGAGAGAGCTGCTCGTGGACGTACTTGCAGAAGAACCTTGGATACAAATTGTTGGAGAAGCGACACACGAGCATGAAATTCGGGAACTGGTCTTAAAGACTTCGCCGGATTTGCTGGTCGTTACCGCGGAAAAACCGGGCAGGCGACCACCCATTTGCGATGAATTATTCAAGGAATTCCCCTCGTTGCGAATCATTGCCGTGGCGGCACAGGAGAGTTACTCGGTTTGTTACTGGGCTTCCTTGGACATCCATGCGGATGATATCGAGGCCTCGGAGCAAGGTTTTCTTACTGCGGTGAAAAGCGTAGCCGCGACTGTGACCAAAACCAGCAATCTCAACTGACAAAGGATCTGGACATGCGCGCTGCCACAAAATTCTACCGACTTTTGGTGCTCGTCGTAATCGCTGGGCTCGCCGTACTTTGTGCGAATGCACAAGAACAAGACACGAAGAGAAAGTCGCAGCAGGATAGCGGGACGGAAAACCGCGCAGAATTCGAATCAACCCGCCACTCCAAGAAAGAACTTTCTGCA
>Ga0187782_10002271_pt1 | contig 14130 bp, 12 predicted proteins | sample 0715_SJ02_MP15_2_FD_132454 | JGI IMG/M metagenome (GOLD analysis project Ga0187782, IMG submission 132454) | Tropical peat soil microbial communities from peatlands in Department of Meta, Colombia - 0715_SJ02_MP15_20_MG | ecosystem: Environmental > Terrestrial > Soil > Wetlands > Peat | place...
ACAAGGCAACTCTGCAGTCCAGACTGGCTGGCGGAGAGAGTGGGATTCGAACCCACGTTACCCTTTCGAGTAAACACGCTTTCCAAGCGTGCGCCTTCAGCCACTCGGCCATCTCTCCGCGCGGTGCTAGCTAGCAGCTAGGGCTAGCAGCGAGGTACGCTTTCGATTTTATGGTTCAAGGACAGGAAGCCGCAAGGTTCCAAATGCGTAGATGCTTCGCGGCCGAAGGCCGCTCAGGACGACACCACTCGGCACCATGTACTCGCCACTAGCTACTCTTTCTTCTCATCACCTAGTTGCTGTGCCAAGTAGTTCTCAATTCCCATTTCGCTGATGGAATGGAGTTGGGCTTCCAGATAATCGATGTGCTCCTCTTCATCCACCAGGATTTCTTCGAGCAAGTCGCGAGAGCCGTTGTCTCCGGCGTTCACGCAGGTTTCGATGCCAGCATTCAGGCGCTTCACGGCGTCATACTCGACCTGGAGATCATTCTGAATTTGCGCCTTCACATTCTGGCCGATATTGATCTTGAAATAGTCGCTCATGTTCGGGGTGCCATCGAGCAGCAGGATGCGCTCCATCAACTTCTCGGCATGGGTCATTTCCTCGATAGATTCCCCGCGGGTGTGCTTGGCCAACTTGTGATAGCCCCAGTTTTCGCACATCTCCGCATGAAGAAAATATTGGTTAATGGCGGTCAACTCGGCTTTCAGGACTTGATTGAGAACAGCTATGACTTTGGTATCGCCTTTCACGATTCGCCTCGCAAGATAGCAATCAGCACTTGGCCGTCAGCATTCAGCAGCGGCATTTGGCGCTTGGAATCTAGTTCGTCCGGAAGTGCTCGTTCGAGAAAGTCCTAGACGTCCAAATGCCAACTGCTAATTCACTGCGCGGTTAGTGCTGGCAGGAAATATACCATTGTCAGGGAAGGCAACGATACGGTCTAGAGTTTGCTGAAAGGTTCCTCGTGGTGGAGTTCAACTTTTCTATCGGTGTCAGTCCAGCCATTCCTTCGGCCAGAACACCTGCACCGCGAGGCACGCCACCAAGCAGAGAAAGAAGCTGGCTAGCTGCGGATGTTCCGGCCACAATCTCTGCATCAAGCCAAGCTGTCCAGCCCAGAAACTGGCCGCCGTGGCAATTGCAGTGGCGAGCAAAGTGATCTTCAGCGTCCTCATTCGACCCTGCCACTATGATACGTTGAAAATTTCCTTTGTGTTCCCTGGAGAGCCTAGGAGGTTTTTTCGGGCGATTCGACGGCGGGAACTTCTGGCGCTGTTGGGTTCTCGGGCGCTGCCGTGGCCTGGCCGTTGGGTTTAGCCGCAGTTTCGAAAACACGATTATTAAGGCAATACAAGGCCAGTTCGAGGCGATCGGCTACGCCTAGCTTGTCATACACCTTGCGAAGGTAATTTTTCACCACCTGCTCGGTGGTGCCGACGCGTTGGGCAATTTCCTTGTTCTTCATGCCCTGAGTCACGCAGGAGACAATGAGCGACTCCTTGGGCGTAAGCTGCACTTTGGTCCGGGGATTGCCGGGGCGCGTGCCCTGGGTGCGATAAGCTTCCAGGACCCATTGGATGCCACGACTGTCGAGCCATACTTGGCCTTTGGCCACGGCGCGAAGACAGGTGACCAGAAGCTCAGGCTCGACCTCGCGTGACACAATGCTATGAGCACCCCGACGAAACAGTTCCAGGGTGATCTCTTCCTCGGGCTCCTGGGTTACGACTACAATCCGCAGTTTTGGATTCTGTCGCAGCAGGTCGGAAACCGCTTCCTGTGGGTTGGGGGCGAGTGCGGCTTCGAAGAGCAGGACGTCGGCCGAAAACTTCTGGGCTGCGGAGAAGGCCTGCGACAGAGTCTCGGCTTGGCCCACCACCCGCACGTCATCTTCAACGGCAAAAATTTTGCGCAGTCCGGCGCGAAAGATGGCCTGGGTGTCAGCCACGATCACGCGGATGAACTGGCCGTTGCCTTCACCCAGCTGCGGCGGTCCCGAGTTTTCTTCGACTCTGACTGGACTGCTTGCCATCAGTTGCCTCGCCGATCAACGGCGGTCAAAGCGATACTCATCAATCACCACACCCACTCCATGACGGCCCGCTTCCTCAAAATTGCGGACCACGCGGCCCTTGCAGTCAAGCCGCACATCGGTCTCCGCACCCACGATCTCTGCAGGCAACGAGATGGTGAAATCGATTTTCGATCCCACCGGCATCTCGGCGTCTACCACCTGAAATAACACGCCATTGGCAGACATGTTCTGCGTTTCGGTGTGGCTTTCGCCGGATTTTGACTTCACGGAAATCGGCAGCTTGATCGGAAAGCGCGTGGCGCTTTGCATGTCGGCATAGGCTTTCTTTGCACTTGCCGCCGATTTTGCGTCTTCCTGTGTTGCCAACGAAGCGCTTTCCTTCCAGGGAAATGCGCCCGCCTTCGCTTTCTCCGGAGATGACTCAGGATTAGACATTACGCCCGCAGATTACACCGCCGAACCAGACCGGCAAAGTTACCGAAGTCATGGAACTGGCGTCGATAAGTTCTTGAAGGCCATGAACTTGCGGGGAAAATGGGCGCTCAAGGAAGATGCTTACATCCCTACTTCAGAAAAATAGAGCGCGAGCGGTTGGCAACCAAATGCTAACTGCCAAGTGCTAATAGTTCCTTAGAATTTAGTCACTTCCGTAAAATTAAACTCCCGCACCTGCATTGCCGGGACAACCATGTCGAAGGATTCCTCGCCGCTGGCGCGCACCGGTGTTGCCATGGCTTCGACATTGGAAAGCATGTGGATCAGGCTCTCATTGAAGCGGAAATTCCGGATGCCGTAACGAATCTTGCCGTTTTCTACATAAAAGGTTCCATCGCGCGTCATGCCCGTCAGAATTTTTTCGTAGGGATCGACTTCGCGGATGTACCACAAGCGTGTGACTAATATTCCGCGCTCCATCGAAGCGATCATTTGGTCGACTGTCCTCGGCTGGTCGGGTGCGGCAAACACGATGTTCACAGGGGCTTCGCCGATTTCATTGGGAAGTGGGAAGCCATGGCCCGTCGCTTCAATCGGCCCAACTTTTTCCTTGTGCTCGGAACGCTTCATCTTGTCGGCCGTGCCACGGGCGTAGACCAGGCGCTTAATCACGCCATTCTCGACCAACTGCACTCGCTGCCGACCCACGCCCTCACCATCGAATGGTGAACCCGATTGCAAGGGATGGGCGACGTCATCAACTATGTTGATGTTCTCGCCTAACAATTTGGTTTCTACGCGATTAGTTAAGAACGATCGCTGATCGAGGATTGCCAGTCCTCCGAAGTCGTAGAACATGAATCCAACGATATCGAGCACAGCGGCGGGCTCAAGAATGACGGTGTACTTTCCTGCTGGAATTTCCCGCGGGTTTGCTGATTCAATCGCCTTATGAGCCGCTATCTGCGCCAGGGTGTCAGCATCGAGTTTATCGATATTGGGTGAATTTGCCTTTTGCCAACCCGAGGAATCCTCGCCCAGCATAGTGATGGAAATTTCCGAGGAAGTTTGCGTATGCCAATTCGACAAGCCACGTGAGTTGAAAATCCCTTCGGCGGATTCCGAGTTTGCAACGATACCAGCCGCAGTCAGCTTGTATTTTCGCGCAATCGAAACGATCTTGTGAACCGTTTTTGCCCGCTGCTCTGGCGTAATCGCGGCTGTTTGTGGAAAGTAGCGTTGCGGAATCTGGCGCGGAACACTTGCCGCCGCCGTGGGCAACAAATCCGGGTCGGGCTGCTGCACCTTGGCCAGACTTTCGGAAGCCTCCACTACATGCTTCAGACTCGCATCGTCAAGCTTGTTAGTTGTGGCACGCGCAGTGCGGCCACCGAAGACTGTTCGCACGGAGACGGCCACATTTTCTTCCGCCAGATTTTGATGAATGACATTATTGGCGAAGCGGGTCAGGGCATTGCGCGTGCCGTAAAAGATAACTTCCACGTCATCAGCAGAAGATTGCTTCCGGATCTTCCCAAAAATATCGGCGGCTTGATCTTGGCTCAGCATTTGCCAATTGGCACTTAGCATTTAGTCAGGCGCGCCATCTCTTGTCGACCATCCGTCCTACGTAGAGATCGGATCACGACCAAATGCTAAATGCCAAGCGCTAACTGCCCGCTCCTTTGTAAGCGGATCCCACCTTGATGCTTCGAAACCTCGCCGGCGCCGCGCCGTGACCCGTACCCATCAACTGTTGTGGCTGGCCCTTGCCACAGTGAGGAATGCCCCAAAGCACCCACTCGTCGCGCGAGCAGATTGCGTCCATCGCGTTCCAAAAGTCTGTCGTGATTCCTGAGTACGATGGGTTCTTTAACATACGGGTGCGCTTGCCATTCTTGATCTCCCATCCGATCTCGGTACCGAACTGAAAGTTGTAACGCTTATCATCGATCGACCAGGAGCGGTTCGTCTCCATGTAAATGCCGTGATCGGTGTCCGCGATCAGCTGCTCGCGGTTGAGAGGTTTTTCTCCCGGAAGGATGCTAACGTTGGTCATGCGAATAATCGGCAGGCGGTTCCAGGCTTCCGCGCGCAACATTCCGCCAGATGCTTTCAAGCCGATCACCGGGGCCGTCTCACGCGAGCTCAGATAGCCGGTAAACAGACCATTGGTGATGATTGGCGTGCATTGCGCCGGCACGCCTTCTTCGTCAAACGCAAATGTTCCCAGACCGGGGCCATGTTGCTGGCGAGCATCGGCAACAACGTTAACTAAATCACTGCCATACTGCAGCTTGCCCAGCTTGTCTAAAGTCAGAAATGAAGTGCCGGCAAAGTTGGCTTCCATGCCGAGCACGCGGTCAAGCTCAATGGGATGCCCCACTGATTCGTGGATCTGCAGGCTGAGTTGCGAGCCATCCAGAATTATGTCGAATGTGCCCTCGGGGCACTGGTCGGCCTTGAGAAGGGCGACCGCTTCTTCGCCGACACGCCTGGCATTTTCGATTAACTTCAACTCCTGAATCAGTTCGTAGCCTTTGTTCTGCCACTGGCCGCCATAGGAATTCGGGTAGGAGCGCTTTTGAATTTCGCTGCCGGCAAAGGCAAAGGCGGCGTAACCAACGCCGGTTGTGTATTTGGTCTGATGGATGTTCGCACCTTCCGAGGAAACGAACCACTGCTCCTCGCGGCGGAAATTCATGTTGGTTTCCGCCAGAGTGACACCGGCGACTGAGCGCAGCTCGGAATCGATTTTCAGCAGGAGCTCAAGATTCTGCTCGACCGACGTGGTGAAGGGATCAACTTGAAAAGGGCTGGTCCACTCGGCAACGTGCGGCTTCTCGGAGGCAAGATGAATGTCGTGCTGCTTGACGCGGGCTGAAGCTTTGGCAATTTCGACTGCGCGCGCGGCTGTGGATTCGACTGCACTCCGGCTGAGGTCTTCGGAAGCGGCGAAGCCCCAGGCGCCGTCTGCGATGACTCGCACACCGATGCCCTGCGACTCCGAGTCGGAGGCGCTGCCGATCTTGCCATTCTTGGTAGACAGGGCGCGATGACGATCGTCGGCGATGCGCGCGTCTGCGTAGCTTGCGCCACGCAGCGCGGCAACATTCAGTGCCCAAGAGGCGATGTCGTCCATTGGTTCAAATCTAACATGCGAATGGTAACAGGACTTCTAGGCTGTCATCCTGAGGGCGATCCTCCGCTTTGCGCAAGCAAAGCGGAAAGCACCCGAAGGATCTATGCATTCCTCAAGCTTCTTCGAGGGCATACTGTTAATCAAGACGGTGGCTTTCATCAATCCTCAGTGGAAAGATTGGATTAACTTGACCGGAGCGATAGCACCACAGGCAGGAAATGACAGATCCTTCGTCGGGGAGCTTCGCAGCGCGAAGCTCTCAGTTCCTCAGGATGACAGCTGCGACGGGCTACTCGAGCACAAAGATATTTCTTTTGGCGCAGATCTCTTTCAAAATGCGTGGCCAAACGGTCACGCTGACTTCGCCCAAATGGGCTTTGCGAAGCAGCAGCATCAGAGTGCGGGACTGGCCAATGCCGCCGCCAATCGAGAGCGGGATTTCGTCATTCACGATGGCACGGTGATAAGGCAGACTCAGAAAATCGAGCTGCTTGGCCATCTGCAACTGCTTCTTCAGAGTCTCGGCAGTGACGCGAATTCCCATCGAAGTCAGCTCATGGCGCCGCCTGGTCACGTGGTTCCAAACCAGAATGTCACCATTTAGGCCGTGCGTGTCCTTGCCAGTTTCGTCGTGCGTGTCGTTGATCCAATCATCGTAATCCGCGGCGCGCATTTCATGCGGATAGCCGTCCTTCAAGGGCCAGCCAATGCCGATGATGAAAATTGCCGGATACTTCTGCAGCACTTCAGTCTCGCGCTGCTTGCGCGGCAAGTCAGGATACATATCGAGAATTTCTTCCGCGTGCAGGAAAGTGAGCTCTTCGGGAAGATTTGGATAACGATAATCATTCAATTGCGGGAACAAGGATTGCGCGAACTTCTCGGCGCCGACCAGAACCTTCCAGATCTTGCTGACAATTGCCTTGAGGAAATCGAGATTGCGCTGCTCCGGGATGATCACGCGCTCCCAGTCCCACTGGTCGACGTAAGCGGAATGATCGTGATCCAGGAAGTAGTCTTTCCGCACTGCGCGCATATCGGTGCAAATGCCTTCACCGACGGTGCAACCGAACTGTTCCAGCGCGACTCGTTTCCATTTGGTGGCAGCTTGCACGACTTGCGCGTCTACCGGATGCAAACCGCGGTCGTTTGATATGTGGAACTGAATGGGAGTGCGCGAACCGTCGCGATCGAGCATATCGTTGACGCCGCTCTCCACATCGACGATGAGCGGAACCTCGACCATGATCAAGTTGAGCTCTTTGCAGAGCTGGTCTTCGATGTAACGCTTGACGTGAAAAATGGCTTGCTGCGTCTCTCTGGGAGTCAGCAAGGAGTGATAATCGTTGGGGAGAATCTTTTCCAGCTCCTTATAATCGCCAATTCCGGGCCCGGCCAAATCGGCTCTCTTGTCCAGCACGAAAGTGCTCATGATGTCTCCTCGCAGAGGGTGCTACCCAGGCTAATTGAAAATCAAAGCAGCACTCCGGTCAGTGCCGGGGGTCACAATCAGAAGTGAGGATTGGGGCTATCGTACGACAATGCTAACCAGCTTGCGGGGCACAGGAATGACCTTTACGATCTGTTTGCCGGCGATGGCAGCCTTAACTTTTTGATCCGACAAAGCAGATTCACGTATGGTGTCTTCGGTCGCGTCGGCGGGAACAACAACGACACTCCGCAGCTTACCGTTAACCTGCACGGGAATCTCAATCTCTTCTTCCTTGGCGAGCTCAGGATCGTACTGAGGCCAGCGCTGGTTCAGCAAACTGCCCTTTTCGCCCAACATTTCCCAGAGCTCGTGAGCCAGATAGGGAGCAAAAGGCGCGAGCAGCAGCACCAGAGTGCGCTGAACCTCGAGCAGCAGCGTTGATGGAAGGGTTCCTCGCTCCATGGCTTCTTCCGAAGCATAGAGTTCATTGACCAGCTCCATAATGGCCGCGATCGAGGTGTTGAAATGCCAGCGGCCCTGAAAATCGTCGCTGGCCCGCTTAATGGTCTGATGAAGTTTGCGCTGGATATTGCGCGCTTGCGGCAAAAGAGACGCCGCCTGGGCGGGCTGGGCCGAGCCTTCTCCCGCATTACGAGCAACAAACCGATACACCCGTCCCAGGAAACGGTGAATGCCTTCAATTCCTTTGTCCTGCCAATCGAGGTCACGATCGGGAGGAGCTGCGAACAAACTGTAGAGGCGCGCACTGTCGGCGCCAAAGCGCCGGACCATTTCGTCGGGCGACACGACGTTGCCCAAGCTCTTGGACATCTTCGCGCCCTCTTTGATGACCATCCCCTGAGTGAAGAGGCGCTCAATAGGTTCATCGTTCTTCACCAATCCCATATCGCGCATGAACTTGGTCCAGAAGCGCGAATAAATCAGGTGAAGAATTGCATGCTCGACGCCCCCGATGTACTGGTCGATAGGGAACCAGTAGCTGACTACTTCTGAATCGAACGGCGCTTGCTCGTTTCGCGCATCGGTATAGCGATAGAAATACCATGAGGAATCGACGAAGGTATCCATGGTATCGGTTTCGCGTCGCGCGGGGCCTCCGCACCTGGGACAGGTTGCAGTGGCGAATTCCGGGACTCTGGTGAGGGGCGAGCCTCCGCTCAACGTGATCTCGACCTTTTCGGGCAAGAGCACAGGTAGGTCCTTCTCCGGGACTGGCACGATGCCATCTTTCTCGCAATAGAGCATCGGGATAGGCGTGCCCCAGTACCGCTGGCGGGAGATGCCCCAATCTTTCAAACGATAAGTGACAGTGGCTCTGCCGAATCCGTGCTCCTCGGCGTAGGCGGTCATTTTCTCGAGGGCTTTTTCACTGTCGAGATTGCTGAACTGCCCGGAGTTCACCAGCGTTCCGTATGGAGTGAACGGAATCGGTGGTTCGGCCATGGTCTCTTCGGGATCGTCGGCTCGCGAGATAATCACAAGCTTGATTTTCAGTCTGTACTTCTTGGCAAATTCATAATCGCGCTCATCATGCGCGGGCACGCTCATGATGGCACCGGTGCCGTAATCCATCACGATGTAATTGGCGATCCAGATGGGAATTTTCTCCTGATTATAGGGATTGATGGCGAAGCGCCCGGTGTTGACCCCGTGCTTCTCGATTTCGCCAATATCGCCGGCCTCTTTAGCTTTGCGCTGTTCGGCAATCAGCCGTTCGACTTCTGTGCGCAGCAGATCATTGTGCTCAGTGAAAGTCGCCACGAGGGGATGCTCGGGCGCCAACTGGATCGATGTCGCTCCGTAAATTGTGTCCACACGCGTAGTGAAGACAGAGATGGTCGAATGAGTGGGATCGGTTGCACCGTCGAGCTTGAAATCGACTAAGGCACCTTCACTGCGGCCAATCCAGTTGCGCTGCATGGTACGCACTTTTTCCGGCCAGCCACCGAGCTTATCCAAATCACGGAGCAACTCTTCCGCGTATTTAGTAATGCGCAGGAACCACTGTTCCAGTTCGCGCTGCTCGACGGCAGTATCCTCGTGTCGCCAGCAACAGCCATTCACCACCTGCTCATTGGCGAGCACCGTCGCGCATTTTGGACACCAGTTCACCTTGCTCTTCTTGCGATATGCCAACCCTTTCTCGTAAAGCTTCAGGAAGAACCATTGATTCCAGCGATAGTACTCGGGGAAGCAGGTGGTCACCTCGCGTGACCAATCGTAGGCGAAGCCCAGGCGCTTCATCTGGCGCTTCATATTTTCGATATTGCCAAGCGTCCACTCGCGCGGAGGCGTATTGGCAGAAATGGCTGCATTCTCGGCTGGAAGGCCGAAGGAATCCCATCCCATGGGGTGAAGCACGTTATAGCCGTTCATCCACATGTAGCGGGCCAGCGTGTCGCCGATCGCATAATTGCGGACATGCCCCATGTGCAATACGCCGGAGGGATAGGGCAACATTTCCAACACGTAATATTTCGGCTTAGTCGAGTTGCGCTCAGCAGTGTAGAGAGATGGATCCTGTTGCCAGCGCTCGAACCACTTGGCCTCGATGCGTTGGGCATCATAGCGATCGTCAGGCAGCGAATCGCGGCTGCGACTGTCACTGCCAACCGATGTGGTTTCTTCCGGAGACATAGACGTAGATAATGGATTCGATTTTACAACGAGACAGAGGACTAGCGGTTCCCCAATGCTGCCAACACCCGCGATGAGAATCCTAGAAATGTCATCCGAACAGGGCTAACAGCTTGCTGCTGATTCCGAGGTCATACCCGCTACAATGACGCTGTGCGGCGTTTGATCGTGAATGCGGACGATTTCGGCCTGACTCCCGGGGTAAATCGGGCCATTGTCGAGGCCCATGTCAAGGGGGTGGTCACTTCCGCCACGCTGATGGCCAACGCATCCGGATTCGAAGATGCGGTCCGGCTTGCCAAATCAGCTCCGAATCTGAGCGTTGGTTGCCATGTGGTACTGGTGGATGGCTTCCCGCTCTTAAGCCCTTCACGGATTCCGACGCTGACCGACGGCGCAGATTCACGCCGCTTCGCGAAAAGCATTAGCCGATTCGGCCTGCGGGCGCTTCGCGGCCGAGTCGATCCGAACGAAGTCGAGATGGAAGTTATCGCGCAGATTCAGAAATTGCAAGCCGCCGGACTTCAGCCTTCACACCTGGACACCCACAAGCATGCGCACATATTTCCGCAGATTCTGATTCCGCTGCTGCGGGCGGCCAAGGCCTGTGGCGTCCGCGCTGTTCGTAATCCGTTTGGCAGCATTGCATTCTCGGCGGTGGTCGCACGTCCGAAACTGTGGAAGCGCTACGGCCAACTTATGTTGCTTAATCCCCTGGCTGGAAGATTCCGGGGCCGCGTACATACCGAAGGTATGGTCACACCCGACGGAAGTCTTGGGGTCGTGGCCACAGGCATTCTCGACGAACGGCTGATTGAGTTGACGGTAGACAATCTGCCTAATGGAACCTGGGAGTTTGTTACTCACCCGGGATATAACGACGCTGATCTGGATGGTGTTGCCACCAGATTGCGGCAATCGCGCGAAACTGAGTTGCAACTGCTCACTTCCTCGGCATTCCGCGAAAAACTGGAGCACTGCGGGATCGAAGTGATTTCCTATAGAAACTTGGTCTAGACGTCAGGCCCCATCCAGGAGAAGCGCCGAGACATTTGCTACCCAACGTACAGCGGCCTTCGTCACCTGCTGGCGTTTACGTTGGTAATCAACGGCGGTCACTTGCGGAGGTTATGATATTGCAGCGGCTGGGATAAAACGACAAGCCGTTCCAATCATTTTTATGGATGACAGACCACAACAACGGGTAGAGGCGCAGATCATAGTGCGGGTGTGGGGGATGGACGCCGATGGCCGGCCATTCTTTCAAAACGCCCATGCCAGCAGCATCAGCAGCGAGGGCGCGCTGCTCTCGGGCGTACGCCACTTGCTGAAAGTTGGCGACATCATTGGCATTCAGCACAATGAAAAAAAGGCACGCTTTAAGGTGGTGTGGGTGAAGAATGCGGGGCTGCCCCGCATGATCGAGGCGGGCGTACAGATTCTGTCGAACCAACGCAGCCCCTGGCTTGACCTGGCAAGTTCGGAAGAGCATGTGGCAAGCGGGCACAACAAGCGACGCTTTCAGCGACACAAGGTGCTGTTTCCGATCGAAATCAGTTTCGAGGACTCTCGCCGCACCCACCTGCAAACCAGCGCTACCGATATTGGAGGACGCGGTTGTTACGTGGAGACCCTACTCCCCCTCCAGATTGGAACCAAAGTGCACATCAGCTTTTGGGTGGAATCGGAGAGAGTGCAAACCACTGGCATCGTGCGCACCAGCGACCCCGGGGTGGGGATGGGAATTGAGTTCACCGCCCTCGACAATGCTGTCCAGGAATGGCTCCAGGCTCATCTTGACAAACTGGATGACAGCTTCGGCGGGAAAGCAGCAAAGGGTGCAGGCGGCGGAGAGTAGATTTTAGTTTCGGGTTTCCAGTTTCGGGTTTCAAATCCCCAAAAAACCCACGCGGACAGCGTCTTTCGTTTGCGGGTAGCCGTTTTTGTTGCCGCCAAATCGTCCTATGATCAGAACAATATGCGCGTTTACATAGGGCTGAGGATCGCGCCAGCGTTGCTGATTGGCGCTTTGGCGTTCGGTCAGACTGACCAGCCTCCGAGCACGCCACAATCAACGGCTCAGCCTTCGGCCAATAAAACATCTCCACCCAGGCAAACGAACGACAAATGTCCGTGCCCGCCGTGGACAGTCGTCGACGCGGCGAACGCTTCCAAGCAAAAAGTCGAATCTGAAAGTCCGGCCAAGGTTTACAGAAACAAAGACCTCAAAGATCCGGCAGACACGAGCGTTACCTCCCAGGGAACACCTTTGCCGGCTTCGGTTCCCAAATCAACGCCCGCTGCCCCGACTTCACCGCAAACTGCATCGACAATCCCGTCTGCACCTTTGCAAAGTCCAGCCAGTTTCAAGGCGCAAGGCGATGCTTACAGGAATCAGATTCTGCTGGAGAAAGAAAAGATCGCTGACATCCAGAGGCGCATTACCTATCTGAAGTACCAATTTGATATGTGGAGCTCATCGCTGGCCCAGGATCCCACCGATGCGTCGCTCTGTTGGACCTCCTGGTATAACACTCCTTATTACAAAGACTGGTGCGATACCGGAAGAAACCTGAAAGCACAGTATGACGCCGCGCAAAGCCAGCTCAAGCAGGAAAAGGCAAATCTGGAGAAAATGCAGGAAGAAATCCGGCGCAAGGGCTACGGAAACGCGGTGTACGATCCAGACTGGCCCTAAGGTCATTCCTGCGTAATTTGTGGGCACGAAAGTGTTTGTTCCGCTCGCATCTGCCCCTTCATTCTGCACAAATCTGAATCCCGATGTAGCTGCGCCCATCGAATGAGACAGCCAGTCTTCGGGGTATCTGCGAGCCTACATGAAAGTTGGTATCACCTGTTATCCCACGTATGGTGGCAGCGGAGTGGTGGCCACTGAACTCGGCTTGGAATTGGCACATCGCGGGCACGAGGTGCATTTTATTTCTTATGCTCAACCCATCCGGCTGACCGAACTGAATCCCGACATTCATTACCATGAGGTCGACGTTTCACGTTACCCGCTGTTCGATTACCCTCCCTACGATTTGGCCCTGGCTACCCGCATGGCGGAGGTTTCCGAAATCTATGGTCTCGACCTTCTGCACGTTCATTACGCGATTCCCCACTCCGTAAGTGCCCTGCTAGCGCGCCAGATGCTGGCGGCCAAGCCCAAGGGACAACGGTTACCATTCGTGACAACCCTCCATGGCACGGATATCACCCTGGTGGGATTGGATCGCTCGTACCTGCCGATTACCCGTTTTTCTATTGAACAAAGTGACGGCGTGACCGCGGTTTCCAAGTACTTGCAGGAACGGACTCGTCGAGAGTTCGATGTGCGAAACCATATTCAGGTCATTTACAACTTCGTGAATTGCGATGTTTATTGCCGCAAGGCTGCCGTATCCGAACAGCGCAGCGAGTATGCGCGGGAAGACGAACGCATTCTCGTACATCTTTCCAATTTTCGGCCGGTAAAGCGGGTGACGGACGCGATCGAGATTTTCGAACGTGTGAGAAAGAAAATTCCCTCGAAACTGCTGCTGATCGGCGACGGCCCTGACCGCTCAAAGGCCGAATGGCTGGCCGTGCAGAAAGGGATTCATAAGGACGTTCTGTTCCTGGGCAAACAGGACCAGGTCAGCGAGAAATTGGCCTTATCCGACATCTTGCTCATGCCCAGCGAACTGGAATCGTTTGGGCTGGCAGCGCTGGAGGGCATGGCCTGTGAAGTCGTGCCGATCGCAACGCGAGTGGGCGGCGTGCCTGAAGTCATTGAACATGGGAAAAGTGGGTATCTGGCCGACGTCGGCGACGTAGAAACGATGGCGCACTATGCGATTGATTTACTCAGCGACGAAACCGGTCTGCGGACAATGGCCAAAGCCAGCCGTGCACGGGCGCAATCAAAGTTCTGCGCGTCAAAAATCATTCCCCAGTATGAAGATTTCTATCGACGCACACTGGAACGCTCCTCGTAGACCGGGGTTGCGACGCTTTGCTCGCTCTGCAACACCGGAACTCGCAACCGGATGAGCGTTCCCTTCCCTTGATGGCTATCGATGGTCATGCGTGCAGTATCGCCATAGAGCACTTTTAGCCGCTCGGCCACATTCGCCAGCCCAATGCCGGTGCCCCCAAATCCTGTCGGCTTCTCCAGAAGATTGGCAGCGCCCATGCCCACACCGTTGTCCTCGACTTCGATGATCAACCGGGAGTCACTCAACCGGCTGCGAAGAAAAATGCATCCTCCCTCAATCTTCGATGCCAAGCCGTGCTTGATGCAGTTTTCAATGAGCGGCTGCAAGAGCATGCTGGGCACCATCACATCCAGGGAGGCTGGTTCCAGCTCTTTTACGATTTGCAGCTTGTCGGGGCCAAAGCGGACTACTTCGATGTCGAGATAGTTATCGATAAATTCCA
>Ga0187782_10002272_pt1 | contig 14126 bp, 14 predicted proteins | sample 0715_SJ02_MP15_2_FD_132454 | JGI IMG/M metagenome (GOLD analysis project Ga0187782, IMG submission 132454) | Tropical peat soil microbial communities from peatlands in Department of Meta, Colombia - 0715_SJ02_MP15_20_MG | ecosystem: Environmental > Terrestrial > Soil > Wetlands > Peat | place...
CCGACCGGGTGCACGTCGACCAAACCGACCTGCTGGCCGCGGTGCCAAACATGGTCGGTCACCACCGGGCTGTCGGCGACCGGATTGGTGTTCGCCATCGCGAACACGGCCGTATAGCCACCGAGAGCTGCAGCGGCCGAGCCGCTTTCAATAGTCTCGGCGTATTCGCGGCCGGGCTCGCGCAGATGGGTATGCAGATCGACGAAACCGGGCAGCAGGATCTGTCCGGTCGCGTCGATCACATCTGCGTCATCCGGAATTGGTAACCCGGCGCCGATGTCGACGATTTGACCGTCGTCGACCAGCACGTCGACCCGGTCGCCCTCGCCGTATGGGCGCACCCCGCGGAGCAGCACACTCATGCCACAACCTCTGTGTCGGCGGATTCTGTCCCTACCAGCAGATGGAACAGCACAGCCATCCGCACGTGAACCCCGTTGGAAACCTGTTGCAGCACAGCCGATTGCGTCGAGTCGGCCACCGACGAGGAAATCTCCATGCCGCGCAGCATCGGACCGGGATGCAGCACGACCGCGTGACCGGGAAGCATCGCCTGGCGCCGCTCGGATAGCCCGTAGAGCACCGAATACTCACGCGCGGAAGGGAAGAAGCCGCCGTTCATCCGCTCCGCTTGCACCCGCAACATCAGCATCGCGTCGGCGGCGGGCAACTCGGCGTCCAGGTCGTAGGAGACGGTGACCGGCCAGTCGGAAACCCCGACCGGTAGCAGGGTCGGCGGCGCCACCAGCACTACTTCGGCGCCCAGGGTGGCCAGCAGCATGACATTGGACCGGGCGACCCGGCTGTGCAGGATGTCGCCGACAATGACAACCCGCCGGCCCTCGATGCCGCCGAGCCGCTGCCGGATGGTCAGCGCGTCCAGCAACGCCTGCGTCGGATGCTCGTGGGTGCCGTCACCGGCATTGATCACTGACGGGCCGGTGCCGTCGCCGCCGCACGTCCAGTCGGCAAGCCGATGCGCCGCGCCTGAGGCCGGGTGCCGGATGATCAGTGCGTCGGCGCCGGCCGCGCGCAGCGTCAGCGCGGTGTCGCGCAGCGATTCGCCCTTGCCCACCGAGGATCCGGCCGCACTGACGTTGATCACGTCGGCGCTCATCCACTTGCCGGCGACTTCGAACGACACCCGGGTGCGGGTGGAGTTCTCGTAGAACATCGTGATCACTGTCCGGCCCCGCAGCGTCGGCAGCTTGCGGACCTCGCGGCCCATCAGGGCCTGCGCGAACCGGTCGGCGTCGTCGAGAATAGCGGTGGCCTCGGCGCGGCTGAGGTCACCGGCGGCCAGCAGGTGCCTGCTCATGACGCATCCTCCCGCGAGATGACCACGCCGTCACGGCCGTCGTGTTCGGCGAGCAGCACGTGCACGCTCTCGTTGCGCGAGGTGGGCACATTCTTGCCGACGTAGTCGGCGCGCAGCGGCAGCTCGCGGTGACCGCGGTCGACCAGCACGGCCAACTGCACGATCCGGGGCCGGCCCTGGTCACGCAGCGCGTCCAGCGCCGAGCGTACCGAGCGTCCGGAGTACAGCACGTCGTCGACGAGGATGACCAGGGTGTCATCGATGCCGCCGGCGGGAATCGAGGTGGCCTCCAATGGCCGGGGCGGCTTTTGCATCAGGTCGTCGCGGTACAGCGTGATGTCCAGCGCACCGTGGCCGACCTCGACACCGCTGTATTCGGCGATGTTGGTAGCCAGCCGCTTGGCCAGGATCACGCCGCGGGTCGGGATACCCAGCAACACCACGCGCGGTGACTCGGCACCGTCCAGCGCGGTCTTTTCGATGATCTGATGCGCGATACGGGAAATGGTGCGGCCCACGTCGGCCGCCGACATCAACTCCCGCCATCCGCGGCCTAAGGCGGCGTCGCCCGCGGCACCCATGCGAGATCTTGACCTCCTTCTCCGCCTCTCTGGACGGATCGTTAAAGGATGTCGACTGCCGCGCAGCGTAGCACTTAGCGCTGCCCTGCCGGAAATGACAGGCCCTGGTTCGTCGGCCCAACCTGCTGGCGATTACTAACGGGTCGAAGCCGCCGAAGCATGACGTGCGCCACATTTCCGGGGAGGGATTCCAACGGCTGTGGCAATGGGTATTCGCAGCTAATCTGCATCGGATGAGTGACAAGTCCAACCGGCCGGCCCGTCCACTGATCGGGTTCATCACCAAAAGACGGTTACCGTCGCCCCCCGACGAGCGGTATGTAAAGTATTCGTCGGATTACTAACGGGCCGAAGCCGCCGAAGCATGACGTGCGCCCAGTTTCTGGGGGAAGGGATTCCAACGTCTGCGGCAACGGATGTCCCCAGCTAATCGAGGAACGGATGAGTGACAAGTCCAACCGGCCGGCCCGTCCACTGATCGGGTTCATCACCCGTGATAATGCGCCGCAGATTACCCCGGCACCGATTAGCCGGACGTGGATGTCAGAGATGTCAGAGACGCGTACAGGTTGGCCCACTCGGTGTTTGCCGATGCTCATCGCTAACCAAAGCGGCTGGGAGCTGCGCAATCGGTGCGCGTTCACCGCTACGTGGTTCGGTCAAAATGGCGTGGACGTGATGATCGCACCCGATAAGCGCGACACCGATCAGTTCCTGCCATCCAGCCATTTCGGTAACGGCATCCTGACCTGGCATCTGCCGTTGCTGTTTCGCACTCCGCCGGGCTACAACCTGTTGGTCCGCGGACCGGCAAACTATCCGAAGGACGGTGTGTGCCCGTTAGAGGGCATAGTCGAAACCGACTGGGCAAGCGCGAGTTTCAGCATGAGCTGGAAATTCACTCGCAAACTGATGCCGGTGCGATTCGAGGTTGACGAGCCGATGTGCATGATCGTCCCGCAGCGCCGGGCCGAGCTTGAAGAGTTCGCTCCCGAACTCAGGCGCATCGAGTCTGACGAAGATCTGCAGCGCAAGCATGAGTTATTTCTTCGCTCACGTAACGCGGCAAGTCAGTTCGAGCAGGCAGCGAGGGTCGCCGCGGGAGAGCAACCGGAGTGGCAAGCCGACTACACGCGAGGCAGACACAGAAACGGCGAGGCCGGGACACCGGATCACCAGACTCGCCGTCATCTTCGTTCATTTGTTCAGCCACAACATGAGAAGCCTCAAGTATGAGCGCAAAAGCACCGTCGTCGACAGCGGCATGTTCCACTGTCTGGACGACCACGCGGCCCACCGGGCGACCAGGCCCGGCGCCACTGGAGCCCGCCACCTGGCGCCGCGAGATTGACGGAAACGACGTCGAGATGGCGTTCTGGTACGTCCGCGCGCAACGGCGCGCACTACCCTGAACGGATGAATCTCGAAGGCAATCAGGCCTCCATTCGGGAAGCCTGCGATGCCGGCCTACTCGCCGGTGCGGTGACCGTGGTGTGGCAGCACGGAGAAGTGTTGCAGGTCAACGAAATCGGCTACCGCGACATCGACGCCAAACTGCCGATGCAGCGCGACACGCTGTTTCGTATTGCCTCGATGACTAAACCGGTCACGGTCGCCGCAGCAATGAGCCTGATCGACGAGGGCAAGCTGGCCCTGCGTGACCCGATCGTGCGCTGGCTGCCCGAGTTCGCCGACATGCAAGTGCTGGACGACCCCACCGGACCACTGGATCGAACGCATCCGGTGCAGCGGGCGATCCTGGTCGAGGACCTGCTCACCCATACCAGCGGCCTAGGATACGGGTTCTCGGTGACCGGACCGATATCCCGGGCCTACGTCCGCCTGCCTTTCGGCCGCGGCCCCGACGCTTGGCTCGCCGCGCTCGCCGAGCTGCCGCTGGTGCATCAGCCGGGCGAGCGGCTGACCTACAGCCACGCCATCGACGTGGTGGGCGTGCTGGTGTCACGGATCGAGGGCAAGCCGTTTTACCAGGTTCTCGACGAGCGAATCCTGCAGCCGCTGGGCATGATTGACACCGGTTTCTTCGTCTCGGTCGAGGGCCGTCGCCGCGCCGCGACCATGTACCGGCTCGACGACCAGGACCGGCTGCAACACGACGTGATGGGGCAACCGCATATCTCACCGCCGGCGTTCTGCAACGCGGGCGGTGGATTGTGGTCGACGGCCGACGACTACCTGCGGTTCATCGAAATGCTGATGGGCGATGGGACATTGGATGGTGTGCGGGTGCTGTCAGCGGACTCGGCGCGACTGATGCGCACCGATCGGCTCACCGACGAGCACAAGCAGCACTCCTTCCTCGGTGCGCCGTTCTGGATCGGCCGCGGGTTCGGGCTGAACCTGTCGGTGGTGACCGATCCGGCGATGTCGGCGCCGTTGTTCGGGCCGGGTGGCGTCGGGACGTTCAGCTGGCCAGGTGCATACGGGACGTGGTGGCAAGCCGATCCGGCCGCCGGCCTGATCCTGCTGTATCTGATTCAGAACATGCCCACGCTGTCGGGCGACGCCGCCGCAGCGGTCGCCGGCAACACGTCGCGCGCAAAGCTGCAAGCGGTGCAACCGAAATTCGTGCACCGCAGCTATCGCGCACTGGGCCTGTGACGGCGGATCCACGCGATGGCCGATTACACACCTGAGCGCATCGCCGGGCCGCGGCTCCTGCTGCGCCTGCCGGTACTCGACGACGCCGGCCCGCTGTTTCAGCGCGTCGCCCACGATCCCCAGGTCACCAAATATCTGCTGTGGACGCCGCACCCCGACGTGGCGGCGACGCGGCGGGTGATCGCCGAAAGACTCAATGTCGGCGACCATGATCGAACCTGGGCCATCGTGCTGCAGCACAGCGACGACGTCATCGGGATGATCAGCTGTTGGCGCCCGGTGCGACACTCGGCCGAAATCGGTTACTGCATCGGACGACGTTGGTGGGGCAAGGGTTTGATGTCCGAAGCGCTCGAGATGCTGTTGGCCGCGCTGGACGCCGATCCCGACGCTTACCGCGTCTGGGCGACCTGCAATGTCGACAACGAGCGGTCAACGCGACTGCTGCAGCGAGCCGGGTTCCTGCTGGAGGGTCGGCTGACCCGTCACGCGGTCTATCCCAGCCTCGGGCCCGAACCCGGTGACAGCCTTCTCTACGCGAAGGCGCTGCGCTGACGCGTGCCATTACGCCGAGCTTCCGCCATAGCTGCACGTTCGGCAAGCTTGATCGCCTCCGCGCTAACTGTGCGTCCGGTGGCTCGATTACTCGGCATGAGCCGGGGAAAGACCTACCACGAGAAGATCTTTGAGGCGTCGGCGGCTACCCGGTAACGGCCGGCGTCTGTGCCGCAGCCACCCGCGACACATTGCCGTACCCGTTTACCTCGGCAATCGCGTGCCGCGCTGCGGTGATCCGTTTGAGCGCGGCCTCGGTGAACACCGACAGTCCCAGGTCAGGGTCGTATCCGTGGATTTCCTTGACGTCGAGTTGGGCGAGGAAATATACGATTTCCTTGGAGACCACCTGGCCCGGGACCAGCACCGGGAAGCCGGGCGGATAGGGCACCACGAAAGTAGTGGACACCAACGTTTTTCCCTCGGCAAGACGTCGCCCGGCCTCACCGACTAGGACGTGCTCGCGGTCGGACTCCTCGTACCCGGCATAGAACGCCGCGCGCATATCGCCGTACAAGCCGGCATCGCCCGGTCGGAACGCGGCGTCGAATTCACTGAAGTCGGGCAGCGGCGGTAGGTCCTCGGTGATCTCCTCAACCCGACGCTGTTGCAAGGCACGATCATCCTTGCCGGCCGCGCACTGGCTGCGATCGAAATCGGTGGCCACCCGCCGCAATACGTCGAGCAAGTAGTGCACGCTCGACCAGGTCACACCGATCGTGAAGATCAGCAGCACACTGTTGATCGAGGTCTTGTTGATCTGGATGCCGAACCGGTCCATCAGGATCTTCTCGCGGAAGTCGTATCCGTTCATGCCGGTCTGACCCACGTACAGGGTGACCCTCGTCGCGTCGAGTACGAATTGGTCTGAGCGCCACGCCTCGTTCCACTCCGCCAGCGCACCCTGTCGCACCTGACGGTAAGAGCTGACCGTTGAGAGCCGGTACTCGTCGGGCACCAGGTCGGACTCGTCGAGGATGCGAAACCACTTGCTGATCAGCCGGTCTTTGCGGACGCGGTGACGGAAGACCAGCGCCATGTCATAGACGCTTCGGACCAGTTGGAACCCTTCGATATCGACTTGCCGGCGCGCCAAATCCAACGATGCCAACAGTTGCTGGTTCGGCGACGTCGAGGTATGGGTCAAAAACGCCTCACCGAATGCGTCGCGGGTGAGCGCCTCGAAATCCTGGTCGCGGACATGAACCATCGACGCCTGCCGCAGCGCCGACAGCGACTTGTGGGTGGAGTGTGTCGCGTAGACCCGGACCCGGGCCCGGCTCGGGTCGGGCAGCAGTCGGCGTTCACTCCACTCGGCCCGGTCCTCACCCTCTTCGAACCCCTTCATCTCCGCACGCCACGTCCGGTACTCCTCGGCATAAACGGGAGACGACAACATCGACTCGAGTTGCTCGGCGGCAACCATCGCCGTGCGCTGCCGCGCCCACGGCACCGCGGTGGCAAACGCGTACCACGCCTCGTCCCACAGGAAGCAGATGTCCGGCTTGATCGCCAGCACCTCTTCCATCACCCGCCGCGGGTTGTAGACCACGCCGTCGAACGTGCAGTTGGTGAGCAGCAACATGCGCACCCGGTGCAACTGCCCGGCCGCCTCGAGGTCCAGGAGGGCCTTCTTGATCGTCTTCAATGACACCGCGCCGTAGATCGCGAACTGCGGCAGCGGGTAGGCATCCAGGTATAGCGGGTACGCACCGGCCAGCACCAGGCCGTAGTGGTGCGACTTGTGGCAATTGCGGTCGATCAGGACGATGTCGCCGGGCCGGGTGAGAGCCTGCACGACGATCTTGTTCGCGGTCGACGTCCCGTTGGTGACGAAGAAGGTGTGGTTGGCATTCCAGGTTTTGGCAGCCTTGTCCATCGCCTTCTTGATATTGCCGTGCGGGTCCAGCAGCGAGTCCAGGCCGCCAGATGTGGTCGATGTCTCGGCCATGAAGATGTTGCGGCCATAGAACTCGCCCATGTCCTGCAGTGACTTGGAGTTGAAGATGCTGGCGCCACGTGCGATGGGAAGGGCGTGGAATTGGCCCGCCGGCCGTGCGGCATAAGCCCGTAGTGCGTCGAAAAACGGTGTGGCGTAACGGTTCCGGATCCCCGCGAGCACGGTGCTGTACAGATCGGTGACGTCGTTGAGTCGGTAGAAGGTGCGGTCGTAGACCTCCGTCTTGTCCTCGGTCTCGGCGGCGATCGATTCATCGGTGAGCAGGTAAAGGTCGATGTGCGGCCGCAGCTCGCGGATCCACTCGCCGCATTCGACCCAGTCGTGGGTGCGGTCGGTGGCCACCACTTGGTCGTTGGCGCCGAGCAGTGTGGTCATCAACGGAACCCGGTCACGAGACCGCAGCGGGATGTCGTGCCGGATGATCGCCGCCTGAATCTCCCCGTTCAACGCGACCGCGGTGATGGCGTCCTCGACGCTGCTGACGATCAAGAGTTCGAATTGCACGTCGTCGCTAGGGTCGCGAAGCGCGCGCAGGCATTCCGCCAAGCCCTCGGGAGCCGTGGGAGGGGAATCATCGGCGAGCAGAACCGTGTAGAACTGCTGTTCCTTGGCCCGCGCCACCAGCTCCTGATCGGCCAGCGACGCCGATGTATCGAACAGCGCTGCGCGGTCCCCGTATTCGGACAGTAGCCGCACCGCGAGCGAAACCTTCTCCTCGAGGCTCACCGTGGCATGGTGGTCGAGATACTCGCGGAATGCCGCCAAATTCTCCGCGCCGGGATATATCCAGTAGCGCTCGTAGGCGCTGAGACGATTGATCAGGCGCCTCGCCCGGGCCGCTTCGTGGCTGGTGTCCAGCCCGGCACGGTCGACCACGGCCAGCTGATGGCAGGCGTCGTCGAGCAGATTCCAGGTGTCGATGCGCGAGTACGACGGGTTCGCGACCGCCGCTAATGCGGAGACACGAAGCCGCCTCGGGCGCCTACCGTCTCGGTCCATATCGCCAGTGTGTCCCTCCGCAGGTCAGCGTGGGGGCGTTTCGGAGGGTCGACGGCCGGGCCGGTTGGCTCAGCCCTCGAACTCGTCGTCGGCGTCGGTGCTCCGGCGGTCGCCGCGGGTGATCTCCATCCACCGCCGAACCGGAAGGTCCCAGCGCCTCCGTGTGGTGGGCGCCGCGTCAGTGACGTCGGACAGCGATCGCACGACAGCCTGCGTCAATCCCATGATCGCGGCCATCACCGGAAGTAACGGCTGGAACGGCTTGGCGACCGCACGAACCGTGCTGATGCGACGGGCCACCACGTAGCGCTCGATCGAGTGATAGAGCCAGGCGCCGACGCCCAGCGCGTAGATCGCCAGCGCGGCCGCAATCACCGCCTGGCCATACGCGGCGCACAGGACCGCACCCAGCACGACCGTCGCCGCCAGCACGGCGGCAATCACGACGCGCAGTTCCAAACGGGTCATGAATCCGCGGCATGTTTGGGCGTCGCCCCGCGGACTGCTTGAGCGGCCACCCGGATTTGCGGCGTCACCAGCATCACCTGACCCAGCACCCCATTGACGAAGCCCGGCGACTCGTCGGTTGACAGCTCCTTGGCCAGCTCCACCGCCTCGTCGACAGCGACCGGCTCGGGCACGTCGTCGGCGTGCAGCAGCTCCCACACCGCGACTCGCAGGATTGCCCGGTCGACGGCGGGTAGTCGTTCCAATGTCCAGCCCTGCAAATGCGACGAGATCAAGTCGTCGATATGTGCCGCGTGCTCGGTGACGCCGCGGGCCACCGTCACCGTGTACGGATTCAGCGACGCGACATCAGGCTTCGCCTGCGCCAGTGCGGTACGCGCGTCGGCCGCTTCGGCTGGTGTCACGCCGCGGGCCTCGGCTTCGAACAGCACGTCGACTGCACGCTTACGGGCTTGGTGGCGTCCTTTGACAGCACGTGCGGGCTTGCTCACGCGTTGACGCGTCCCAGGTAGCTGCCGTCGCGGGAGTCGACCTTGAGCTTGTCGCCGGTGTTGATGAACAACGGCACATTGATCTGCGCACCGGTTTCCAGCGTCGCCGGCTTGGTGCCGGCGCTGGACCGGTCGCCCTGCAGACCCGGCTCGGTATGCGTGACCTCGAGTTCGACGGTCACCGGCAGCTCGAGGTAGAGCGGCGCCCCGTTGTGAAAGGCCACCTGCACCGGCATCCCCTCCAACAGGAATCGCGAGGCATCCCCGACCAGTGACTCCGGCAACGGGTGCTGCTCGTAGTCCTGGCTGTCCATGAACACGAAATCGGAGCCGTCGCGGTACAGGTATGTGGTGTCACGGCGGTCCACGGTGGCGGTTTCCACCTTCACTCCCGCGTTGTAGGTCTTGTCGACCACCTTGCCCGAGACCACATTCTTCAGCTTGGTGCGCACGAACGCCGGGCCCTTGCCGGGTTTGACGTGCTGGAACTCGACGATTTGCCATAGCTGGCCGTCGATCACCAATACCAGTCCGTTCTTGAAATCGGCAGTGCTTGCCACGATCGGTGCATCTCCTACAGGATCGACAGTTCCTTGGGGAACCGGGTGAGTAATTCCGGTGCATGGCCAAGGGCCTGCCCCGTGTCAGCCACGACCAGCGTGTCCTCGATGCGGACGCCGCCGCGGTCGGGCAGATAGACACCGGGCTCCACGGTTACCACGGAGCCCGCACGCAGTGTACCGGCGGCGGTGGCGTTGATCCCTGGCGCTTCATGGATCTGCAGCCCCACCCCGTGGCCGAGGCCATGGCCGAAGTGCTCACCGTGTCCGGCGTCGATGATGACGCGGCGCGCTGCTGCATCCACGTCAGCCAGCACTGCGCCGGCCCGCAGTGCGTCACGGCCGGCTTGCTGCGCGGCGCTGACCAGCTGGTAGATCTCACGCTGCCAGTCGGCGGCCTTGCCCAGCACGAACGTGCGGGTCATATCGGAGTGATACCCACCGACCAGGGCACCGAAGTCGATCTTGACGAAGTCGCCGACGGCCAGCACCGCATCGGTGGGCCGGTGATGCGGGATCGCCGAATTCGGCCCGCTGGCCACGATCGTCTCGAACGAGACGCCATCGGCACGGTGATCGAGCATCAAGCCTTCAAGTTCGCGGCCCACCTCGCGTTCGGTCCGGCCGGGCCGCAGTCCGCCGCGGGCCACCAGGTCGGTCAGCGCGGCGTCGGCGGCCTCGCAGGCCAGCCGCAGCAGCGCGACCTCGCCCGCGTCCTTGATTTCCCGCAGGGCTTCCACCTGCTGCGAGGCGCGGACCAGCTCGGTGGTCCCGACCTGCGCTACTTCTTTGGCCAGCGCGTCAAACCCGTCCACGGTGACCACATGGCTCTCGAAGCCCAGTCGCCGCACGCCCGCCGACGCGGCCCGCCCGGCCAGGTACCGCCCGCAGGCCCGCTCAATGGCCACCTCCACGTCGGGCGCCTGCTGGGCGGCCTGGGTGCGGTAGCGACCGTCGGTCGCCAACACCGGAGACAGGTCGCCGTCGGCGAACACCAGCAGGGCCGCATTGGACCCGGTGAAGCCGGACAGGTAGCGCACGTTGATCAGGTCGGTGACCAGCATCGCGTCCAGTTCGGTTGCGCGCAATTTGGCACCGAGCGCGGCTCGCCGCTGGGAATGTGTCACGCCGGATGACGCTACTCGCTACGCTGTGGCCCCATGACTAACTGGATGCTGCGCGGCCTGGTCTTCGGTGCTGCGATGGTCGTCGTTCGGCTGTTTCAGGGAACGCTGATCGATGTGTGGCAGACGCAGGCCGGGCTGATCAGCATTGCGCTGCTGGTCCTGTTCTTGGCCGGTGTCGTTTTGTGGGGGGTTATCGACGGCCGCGCCGACGCCGCTGCGAATCCTGACCCCGATCGCCGTGCTGATCTGGCGATGACGTGGCTGTTGGCCGGCTTGGTCGCCGGGGTGCTCAGCGGCGCGGTGACGTGGCTGATCGCGGTGTTCTACAAGTCGCTGTATGTCGGTGGGCTGGTCAACGAGCTCACCGTGTTCGCCGCCTTCACCGCGCTGCTGGTGTTTTTGGGTGGGATCGCCGGGGTGACGGTTGGCCGCTACTTGATCGACCGCGCGGGCGCCTACACGCCGCAACACGGCGGCGGTGAGGGAGACCGGGCCGACACCGACGTGTTCGCCGCCGTCCGCTCGGAGGAGGCTGCCGCCGCGGAGGGTGGCGGGTGGCCCGGGGAGCAGCCGACGGCGGTAGCCACGGCCGAGCGTGAGGACTATGGCGCACCGGAGGCTTACAGCGAAGAAGTCGAGGAGACGACCGAGGCCGTCAGCCCGGCCCACAGCGAGGAAAAGACCGAGGAAGTCCCGACCACCGAACACACCAAGCGGGACGACGACTAGCGGCAGCCGCTGGCCAGATACCGCAGGGCCAGCAGGTAGCCCTGCACTCCGAGCCCTGCGACCACCCCGGTCGCGACGGGGCTCAAGTAGGAATGGTGCCGAAACTCTTCGCGCGCATACACATTGGAGATATGCACCTCGATCAGGGGCGCGCTGAGCTCCGTGCAGGCGTCCCGCAGTGCCACCGACGTGTGAGTCAGCCCACCGGCGTTGAGGATCACCGGTTCTCCTCCGTCGGCGGCCAGGTGGATCCAGTCCAGCAGCTGAGCCTCGCTATCGCTTTGCCGCACAACGACTTTCAATCCCAGCTCGGCGGCCTCACGTTCGATCATCGCGACCAGGTCGTGGTGGGTGGTGTCCCCGTAGACCTCGGGTTCGCGACGGCCCAGCCGGCCGAGGTTGGGTCCGTTGATGACGTTGACGGTCGTCACGCGCCCCTCTCCCCCGCAAGCGGGAGGTGCCCCCACCGCATCGCTTCGCTCTGCATCGTCGCCTGCGGTCCGGTCATCGAGCCCCCACCTCCGCGTAGGCCGCCGCCAGCAGCGCCGGATCCGGGCCCTCCAACCGGCCCGGCTTGGCCAGCCCGTCGAGAACGACGAACCGCAGCACCCCCGACCGGGTCTTCTTATCGCCGGCCATGTACTCCAACAGTTCCGGCAGGGCGTCGGCGTCGTAGCCGACTGGCAAGCCCAGCGAAGCCAGGATGCTGCGATGACGGTCGGCGGTGGCGTCGTCGAGGCGCCCGGCCAGCCGGCCCAGTTCGGCGGCGAACACCAAACCCACCGAAACCGCAGCGCCATGGCGCCACTGATAGCCTTCCCGGCGTTCGATCGCGTGGCCCAATGTGTGGCCGTAGTTGAGGATTTCGCGCAGCTGCGACTCCTTCTCATCTGCGGCTACGACTTCGGCCTTGACGGTGATCGCGCGCCGGATCAGCTCCGGCAGCACGTCACCCGACGGGTCCAAAGCCGCCTGCGGATCCGCCTCGATCCGATCCAGGATCACCGGGTCGGCGATGAAGCCCGCCTTGACGACTTCGGCCATGCCTGCGGCGATTTCGTTGCGCGGCAACGTCTGCAAGGTCGCCAAGTCGACCAGCACTGCGATCGGCTGGTGAAACGCACCGACCAGGTTTTTACCGGCCTGGGTGTTGATACCGGTCTTACCGCCGACCGCGGCGTCGACCATGCCCAACAACGTGGTGGGCACGTGCACGATCGACACACCCCGCAACCAGGTCGCCGCGGCGAAACCGGCGACATCGGTGGCAGCCCCGCCGCCAAGGCTGACCAAAGCATCCTTACGGCCAACACCGATGCGGCCCAACACTTCCCAGATGAACCCGACGACGGGCAAGTCCTTACCGGCTTCGGCGTCCGGGATTTCGATGCGATGCGCGTCGATTCCCTTGTCCGCCAGCCGGGTCCGGATCTCTTCGGCGGTCTGCGCGAGCACCGGCTGGTGCAGGATCGCGACCCGGCTCCGACCGGCCAGCAGCCCGTCGAGTTCGTCGAGCAGGCCGGTGCCGATCACCACCGGATACGGCGGGTCGACGGCCACCTGCACGGTCACCCGGGTGTCGGGGTCGGTCATTTGCCCGCCTCGGCGCGACGGGCCGCGGCCAGTGCCGCCGGCGTGGCGGGGGTAGGCGGCGGCCCGGCTGGCGACTCGGGTGTGCTTGGGGTCAGCGAGGACGGCGCGCGGCGCCAGGGTGGACGGCGACGGCCGGGCCCGGGGCCACAGGGTTGCGGATCTTGCAGTTGCGACACGATGTAACGCACGACGGCGCCGGGATTACGACGGTTGGTGTTGACCCGGATGGTGGCGACCTGGCGGTACAGCGGGACGCGCTGCGACATCAGCGCGCGGAACTTCTCGGCGCGGTCCGGACCGGCCAGCAACGGCCGCACGGTGTTGCCGCCAGTGCGCCGCACACCTTCGGCGGCGCTGATCTCCAAGAAGACGACGGTGTGACCGGCCAGCGCGGCGCGCACCCCGGGACTGGTGACCGCGCCGCCGCCCAGCGACAGGATGCCGTCATGCTCGGCCAGTGCCGCGCGCACCACCTCTTCCTCGATACGACGGAACTCCTCCTCGCCGTCGGTGGCGAAAATGTCGGCGATGCGGCGTCCGGTCTGCTGCTCGATCGCCGCATCGGTGTCGAGCATTTTGACGTCGAGCGCCTTGGCCAGCCGCCGCCCGATCGTGGACTTACCCGATCCCGGGAGTCCAACCAATACCGCCTTGGGCGCCATCGCTTTTACCCTGACGCCCGGACTTCAGCGGCCGGTTGGCGGTCGGCGACCGAGCGCAGGTACGCCTCGACGTTGCGGCGGGTCTCGACCAGCGAGTCGCCGCCGAATTTCTCCAGCGCCGCGCGGGCCAGGACCAGCGCGACCATGGTTTCAACCACCACACCCGCGGCCGGCACGGCGCATACGTCGGAGCGCTGGTTGATCGCGACGGCCTCGTCACCGGTCGCCATGTCGACGGTGGCCAGGGCGCGCGGCACGGTGGAGATTGGCTTCATCGCCGCCCGTACCCGCAGCGGCTGGCCGTTGGTCATGCCGCCTTCCAGGCCACCGGCCCGGTTGGTCGATCGGACGACACCATCGGGTCCGGGGTACATCTCGTCGTGGGCGCGACTGCCGCGGCGGCGCGCGGTGGTGAACCCGTCGCCGATCTCGACGCCCTTGATCGCCTGGATGCCCATCAC
>Ga0187782_10002273_pt1 | contig 14125 bp, 13 predicted proteins | sample 0715_SJ02_MP15_2_FD_132454 | JGI IMG/M metagenome (GOLD analysis project Ga0187782, IMG submission 132454) | Tropical peat soil microbial communities from peatlands in Department of Meta, Colombia - 0715_SJ02_MP15_20_MG | ecosystem: Environmental > Terrestrial > Soil > Wetlands > Peat | place...
GATACAAAGCAAAGCGATACATGACTCAAGGCGAGCATTGCATTGTAGGTGAGCGAAAAGCTTCGCATTTTCAGAGGGATGCTTCGCTTCGCTCAGCATGACAGGGTGACAGGATGATGCACCGATTTCGGTAACGCGACGCCAAGCGCAAGAGCGGGGGCTTACGGGCTTCCCGGATCAGGGTCGGTCCGTACCGCGCTGCGTGTCTGCTATACTTTTTGTTCACTCCTATGACAAAGTTCGCTACAGAATCCGCGATCGCGCCCGAGTTGCTGGCCAAGTACGAGCCGGTGATCGGTTTGGAAGTGCACGCGCAATTGCTGACCAAAACGAAAATTTTTTGCAGTTGCTCGACGCGATTCGGTGACACTCCCAATTCGAATGTGTGCCCGGTTTGCCTGGGCCTTCCCGGCACCCTGCCGGTGCTGAACAAGCGGGCGGTGGAAATGGGTATTCGCGCATCGTTGGCGCTGAATTGCACGGTGCATCACCATTCGCGATTCGCCCGCAAGAATTATTTCTATCCGGACCTGCCGAAGGGCTACCAAATTTCGCAATACGAACTGCCGCTGGCGACCGGCGGCTGGGTGGAAATCGAACACAACGGCCAGACCAAGCGCATTGGCATCACGCGGCTGCACCTGGAGGAGGACGCGGGAAAATCGCTGCATGACGGCTTTCCGCAATCCGGCGAAAAGACCTACGTGGACTTCAACCGATGCGGTACGCCGCTGAGCGAAATCGTTTCCGAACCGGATATGCGCTCGCCGGATGAGGCCTACGCGTATTTGACGACGTTGCGGCAAATCCTGCTGTATACCGGGGTGAGCGATTGCAACATGGAAGAGGGATCGCTGCGTTGCGACGCGAATGTCAGCGTGCGGCCGCGTGGGTCGAAGGAATTCGGCACCAAGGTGGAAGTGAAGAATCTGAATTCGTTCCGCTACCTGGCCAAAGCGCTGGAGTTCGAAATTGAGCGGCACATCGCCGTGATCGAGGCGGGCGGCCACATCAGTCAGGAGACCCGGCTGTGGAATCAACCGGCGGGCCGCACCGAGCCGATGCGTTCGAAGGAGAAAGCGCACGATTACCGGTACTTCCCGGAACCCGACCTGCTGCCGGTACATGTGAGCGACGCCTGGCGGGAAGAGGTTCGTACCACGTTGCCGGAACTGCCGGTGGCGAAGCGGCGGCGATTTGTTTCGGCGTTTGGCATCACCCCATACGACGCAGAAGTGCTGACAGACACGCAAGCACTGGCCAATTATTTCGAATCTGTGGCGAAGGCCGGGGCGCCGGGCAAAGCCGCAGCCAACTGGATGCAAACCGAACTCCTGCGGCGTTTGAATGATTCCAGCAAAGAAATTTCGGCAAGTCCGGTTTCACCGGGATCGCTGGCGGAACTGGTGTCGCTGGTGGAATCCGGGAAGATCACCGGAGCAGTTGGGAAAAAAGTGTTTGCCACCATGTTTGAGACCGGCCGTTCGGCCAACGACATCGTTGCCGCGGAAGGATTGGGGGCGCAAGTGAGCGGCGACGCCATCGAGCAGGCTGCCCGCGAGGTGATCGCGAAGAATCCAGAAAACGTAGCGAAGTTCAAAGCGGGCAACGAAGGAGTATTCAAGTTTTTTGTCGGCCAGGTGATGAAAGCAACGAAGGGCCAGGCCAATCCCCAGGTCATCAACGAGACACTACGCAAGCTGCTTAGGGACTGATGGCGGGTTTGCTGCAGAGCCTTGTTCCGGCGCTTGCCCGGAAAACCCAGGCTTGGATGGAGTCGCAGCGAGCGGAATACCTTCCCCAAACCCGGCCGCTGACAGCGGGGGAACACACAGCATTAGCGAGCTATTTTGCGGAAGTCTGTCTTTCGTCCGCGCGGGTGGCGAAAGTGGACCGGATACCGAGCCCTCCGTTTTTGGGAGCGATCCTGCGGCAACTTGAATTCATCGGGGAATGGGTCCATTTCAATTTTTCAGGGGCATCGGGCATCACTTTCCAGGAGTGCATCTTGATTGCCGTGCCGGAGGTTGGCGTGGATTTGCTGTTCCACGAACTGGTTCACGTGGAGCAGTACCGGTTGCTGGGAGTGCAAGCATTTGCGCGCGCGTACGTGCAGGGCGTGGTGGATTCCAGTTTCGTGTATGACAAGATTCCCCTGGAGGCCGTCGCTTTGGAAATGTGCAATCGCTTCAAAGCAGGCGAAAGGTTCGTAGTGAGCGAAGAATTACCGGGCTGGCTGAAACTTATGAATTATTCTGCGTGAACACGAAGTTGCGAATGGCAGCTACAATATAAGCCGAGGTGAACAGAAGAGAGGTGGCGGTGATGCTGAAAGTTGGCGACAAGGCTCCGGACTTCACGCTGAGCTGCGACGAAGGCAAAGAGGTTTCGCTCGGCGATTTCAAAGGCAAACGGGTAGTGCTGTTTTTCTTTCCCAAGGCGAATACTCCCGGTTGAACAACCGAGGCGTCCGAGTTCCGTGACGCAAAAGGGAAATTTGATAAGCATGGAGTGGCCATACTGGGCGGCAGCGCCGATCCAGTGAAAGCGCTGCAGAGTTTCAAGACCAAACAAAAATTGAATTTTCCACTGTTGAGCGATCCCGCCCACAAAATGCTGGAGTCTTACGGGGCTTGGCGCCAGAAGAAATTCATGGGCCGGATCTTCAAAGGGATTGTGCGCAGCACATTCCTGATCGGCGCGGATGGCAAGATCGAACACGTTTGGGATGAAGTGAAGGCGAAAGGCCACGCCGCGGAAGTGTTGGCGAAAGTGGCGGCGTAGGGGTTGTGCTCACAGTTCAACGGCGAACGCATCGCCGGCAGGCTCGATGAGCATGTTATCAATCAGTCTGGTGTTTCCGATGCGGACGGCCAGCAAGGCATAGGATCTGCGGGTGACACGGCCCAGCGGTTCAAAGGTGCCGGCGTCCACGATTTCAACGTAATCGACACGGGCGCGCGGTTCCCTTTCGAGCACATTGCGCATCGAGCGTTGCAATTCCAGCGTATCGGTCACACCACTCAACAATTGTTTTTGTGCAGCCTGGAGAGCGCGAAAGAGCACGATGGCGGACTTGCGTTCTTCCGGGGACAAATACTCATTGCGCGAGCTGAGCGCCAGGCCATCCGGCTCGCGCACCGTGGGACAAATCACCAACTGCACGTCCAGATCCAAGTCGCGCACCATCTTCTGGATAATTCGGACCTGCTGTGCGTCTTTCCTGCCGAAATAGGCATAGTGAGGTTGCACAATTTCGAACAGTTTTAACACCACGGTGGCAACGCCGCGAAAATGGCCGGGCCGGGATTTCCCTTCCAGGCGGTCGCTGATTCCTTCCACATGAACGTAGGTAGAAAATCCGGCGGGATACATTTCCTCCGCCGAAGGCAGAAAGACGGCATCAACCTTGGCATCCGTAAGCTTTCGCAAATCGGCGTCGAGCGGGTGCGGATACTTGGACAAATCCTCGTTAGGGCCAAACTGCGTAGGATTGAGGAAAATGGAAGCATAGACCGGCGCGCACTCTTTTCCGGCGCGGTCGAACAGGGCCATGTGGCCGCAATGAAGCGCGCCCATGGTGGGAACCAGGCCAATGATTCGCTGGTCCTGCCGGGCCTCGCGGGCCTTCTCCTTCATCCAGGAAATGGTTCGAATAGTGTCCATGGGCTGCAGCAATTCTACCCCGTGAGAATCGAGCCCGCGCTGTTGGTTGAGATCCTTCGTCGCAAAAAACACTCCTCAGGATGACAAACTTTGACCTGATGCGAGTCGACGACAGCCGCGCCAGCCAAGCAACCGTCAGTATCGTTCAGCCGATTGCGGGACGAGAACAAAGCTGCGTCTGAATCGAAATGCGTTCAGGCGTGAGCCGCCGCCTGCTTCTCGCGGTAGAAGTGCATCAAGTCGGTCAGGATGGGTTGCGCATCCAATTGCCGCAGCATGGTGGTGATTTGGCCACGATGATAGGTACCATGATTCACCAAGTGCATCATGGATTGCCACAAAGGATTGCGATAAACGCCGAATTTCATGGTTTTGTACTCCATGACCCGGTCCAAGTCTTCCTGGGTTAAGGCGCGGGCGAAATTGAGAAGTCTGGGTTCAAACTCCTGCCAACTGACCTTCAGCCTGGCAACATCGGCAAACTCGGGGTCGTCGGGAATGGCCGAAGGGGAACGGCCCTGGAAGCGTTCGAACCACAACCACTCGACGCCGTAGATGTGGGCGGCAGTATCGCGCAGGGACGAGAAACTGGATCCCAGAGGCTTGGTGAATTCCTCTTTGCTGAGCGGGCTGACCGCTTCAAGCATTCTGCGGTTGGCCCAGGCGTTATATTCGTACAACGTGGCCATTTCTTGCGGATTCATTGTGCCTCCTTGGGATCAGAAAATCGGCAAGGGCGCCCCGGTCTGCGCAAGGCACCCTGTGCATGAATGCACCACTCGCTCAACGGTCGATCGGAATAGTCTTGCGGCCCTTCAGACTGGAGGGCGCATGGTAAGACTCAGCGTCAGTTGGGAAATTGCCGTTCTGCACGTCGGTACAGAATTCACGCACCGCATGGGAAATAGCGTCGCCGAGGTCGGCATAACGGCGTGCAAATTTGGGCGCATCCTGGAAGGTCAGGCCGAGCATGTCGTGCAACACCAAGACCTGGCCATCGCAATCCGGTCCGGCTCCAATGCCAATCGTTGGAACATGCACGGCACCGGTAATTTCGGCCGCCACTTCCCGGGGAATGGCTTCGAGCACAAGAGAGAATGCACCGGCAGCTTCGATGGAGCGCGCATCGCGCAGGAGTTGTTCGGCAGTTGCGGGAGTTTTGCCTTGCACGCGATAGCCGCCCAAGGCATTCACGGATTGGGGAGTAAGGCCGACGTGTCCCATTACGGGAATTTCCGCTTCGGTGAGCCTGGCGATTAACTCCAGCCGGCGTTCGCCGCCTTCGACTTTGACGGCCTCCGCCCCAGCCTCTTTGACAAAGCGCATGGCGTTGCGCACCGCCTCGGTAATATCGCCGTGATAGGAACCGTAGGGCATGTCGGCGACAACCAGCGCGCGCTTCACGGCACGGCGCACGGCCTTGGTGTGATGAAGAGCCTCCTCCAGCGTGAGCGGCAAAGTGCTGTCATAGCCCAGTGCCACCATAGCGACAGAATCGCCGACCAATACGATCTCCACTCCAGCTTCATCCAAGAGACGAGCGGTGGGGTAGTCGTAAGCGGTCAGGCAGGTGATTTTCTTATTGGCAGGGTCCGCAGCGGGTAAAGCCTTTCGCTGCATCAGATCGGGGACGGTAATTTTTCCGATGCCCGAATGCGGCAGGATACTCATGTCGGCCTCCGGTGCCGTCCCCTAACCGCGGGGTACAGCCCTTGTCCAGACGGAGCTACTATAACAAAAAGTGATGCGTATCACCAATATTGGTGATTTAAGGGTAGTGGGTCCGTGGACCCACTACCGATTCAAGGCGAGCGCCACGATTTCAGGGACGCGCCTGCGCGCGGCCCTTCCATTGGCCGCCGAGTCCCATCCAGTAGCGCGCTGCGGAAAGGCAGGTTGCATAGGAATAGAAAAGCGCAGCGACGGGCAAGAGCAACGCCCAGAACGGCAAGAGACGATAGAAACGCACCGCCGGCAAAAAGGTCAGGGTCATGAGCACCCAGGCGGTCAAACTGATGAGCCAAACGACCGGAGCGGTGTGGAACGACAGGATCACCGGAGCGACATAGGTCAAGAGCATTCCCAAAACCGTGGCGAATAGCAGCAGCGGCGAATATCGCAATTGTGTGAAGGCGGTCCTGGCGATGAGGTCGCGAATCTGCGCCAATGTCGCGTAGGCGCGCAGGCTGACGCTTTGCCGTGTCAGCCCCATCCAGACTTTACCGCCGGTACGTTTCACGGCGCGGGCTAAGGCACAATCGTCAATCACTTGGTTACGAAGGGAGGCGATTCCGCCAATCCGATCGAGGGCGTCGCGGCGCAACAAAATGCAGCCGCCAGCGGCGCCAGCGGTTTTCGCTTGCGGGTCCGCGATCCACTTTGGCGGATAGAGCATAAGGAAAAAGTACAGAAAAGGTGGGATGAGGAGACGCTCGGGAATCGTTCTTGCATTTAAGAGCACCATCAACGATGTCAGATCGAGTTCCTGGCGCGCGGCGCGGCTGACCAGCCGTTGCAAGGTGTCTGGCGCATGGACAATGTCAGCATCGGTGAACCAAAGATAATCCGGCGAAAAACTAGCGGAGGCGGTCAACCCCTGCTGGAGCGCCCAAAGCTTTCCGGTCCATCCCGAGGGTAAAGCGGTCGCGGGAAGAACGGCCACGCGAGTGGAGCCGGAAGGCGAGTGGGCCACCGATTGCGCCTGAGCAGCAGTGCAGTCGTCACTGTGATCGTCGACAACGATGACGTGGAATTCGCCGGCATAGTTTTGGTCGAGGAGCGACGCAACACAGCGAGCAATGGTTTCCGATTCATTACGTGCCGGCACAATGGCCACCACTCGCGGGGAGCGCTGGGCCGGCCCACCGGCAGGAGCATCACCGCTAAACGCTTGTAGTTGCCAGAAAACGCCGCGAAAAAAGGTGAGCACGATCCAGATGAGAAGAGAAAGAGCGGCCAGAATGACGGCGAGAATGAGCACGCTTTAATTCAACACGCCGCCGCCAGCGACATCAAGCGCAAAAACGACGGCCGCATGTTTGACGGATTCCGCGCAGGAGAAACACTACGCCAGATCTTCAGAACGAATGGGGAAGCGCCGGATTCGCTTGCCGGTCAGGGTAAACAGCGCGTTGCACACCGCAGGCATGACCACGGGCAGGCCGGGTTCACCAATACCGGTAGGCTCTTCCGTGCTTTGCACCACGTGGACCTCGATCTTGGGGGTCTCCGCGATGCGTGGCAAGTCGTAGTCATTGAAATTGGATTGCTCGACGCGGCCGGCTCGAATGGTGATGGCATCATGCAGGGCAGCAGAAAGGCCATAAATTGCGGCGCTTTCCACTTGAGCGCGGACGCCTTCGGGATTGATGGGCCGGCCGCAGTCGACCGCGTAGACCAGCCGGTTCACCTTGACGGCCTGGTCCACGATGCGCACTTCGGCAACGCATGCGGTGTAGGTCTCAAAGGAGTAGTAGCCGGCTATGCCGCGTCCGGTGCCTTTGGGCAAAGGTGAACCCCAGGCTGCTTTTTCCGCCGCCAATTTCAGAACGCCTTTCAGCCGGGCGGTGTTCAGCGGCTTGCCTTCCTTGGGATTGGTAAAATCAGGAATTACGCGGTCGTCACCGATTTGCGTCAGGCGATATTGCAGCGGGTCGGCCCCAGCCAGGGCCGCGAGTTCGTCGATAAAGCTTTCCACCACGAAGCCGCTGGAGGAATGCTCCACAGAACGCCACCACGCGCGAGGCACGCCGGATTGGGCCAAGGTATATTCGACGCGATAATTGGGGGCCTGATAGGGGATGAAGGCGGCGGTGGCGAACTCGCTGCTGGGAGCATCGGACTCGCCTTTGTCGCTCCACATGGCGGCAATGGACGTAGAAGTTTGGAAATGCTTCCAAGCGGCGAGTTTTCCGTTGCCATCGAGCGCGCCGGAGAATTTGTGGTAGGACGCGGGTCGGTAAAAGTCGTGCTGCATATCGTCTTCGCGGGTCCACAGCACCATTACCGGCTTGCCGGTGACTTTGGCCACTTGCGCCGCTTCCACCACGAAGTCGGCCTGATAGCGGCGGCCAAAACCTCCGCCCATCAAGGTGGTGTGCACAACAATGGAGTCGTGAGGGAGGCCGGATACGCCGGCGATCACGTCTTGAGCCCACTGCGGAGCCTGGGTGGGCACCCAAGCTTCGGCGCCGTCGGGACGAATGTGGACGGTGCAGTTCATGGGCTCCATACAGGCGTGCGGAGCAAAGGGAAGCTCGTAATTGGCTTCGATCTTTTTGGTGGCGTTGGCTAGAACGGTGTTGGCATCACCTTCGTTGCGCACCACGCTGGCGGGTTTGGCGGCATTGTCCAAGAATTGCTGGTGCAGAGACTCACTGGATTCGCTGGCATGCGGTCCTCCGTCCCAGACGATCTTCAGTGCGTCGCGGCCTTTCATGGCGGCCCAGGAATTATCCGCGAGCACGACGACGCCGCCCGAGCTGAAGGCTCCTTTTGCGACTGGGTCGATGGTGAAGACGTCGCGCACCCCCGGAATGGCCTTGGAGTTGGAGGCGTCGAACGATTTGACTTTGCCGCCGAAAACCGGGCAGCGGGCGATAACGGCGAACTGCATGCCGGAAACCCGGCTGTCGATGCCGAATTTGGCCGCCCCGGTGGACTTGCTTTTGGCGTCGATTCTGCGCAGTTCGCTGCCCACAATCGTGAAATCCTGGGGATTCTTGAGTGGAACCGTTTTCAGGTCGGGCACCGGCAGTTTGCTGGCCTGTTCGACCAATTGGCCGTAGGTGAGGAAATTCTTTCGGGCTCCATGCAGGACTCCGCCGTCCTGAGCCACGCAAGTGTCGCGATTCACATTCCATTGCGCGGCCGCCGCGGTGATCAGCATCTCGCGCGCGGCTGCTCCCGCTCTTCGCAGCGGTAACCAGTATCCGGCCACACTGCCACTGCCGCCGGTTCCGAGCGAGTAGATTTTTGGATTGGTAGGCGCCTGAGCGATGCTCACCTGCTTCCAATCCACGCAGAGTTCTTCGGCGAGGATCATGGGCAAAGAGGTGATGACGCCCTGGCCCATTTCGGATTTGGCAAGGATCAAGGTGATGCGATTGTCGGGAGTAATGCGCACCCAGGCATTGAAGGGATTCGGGACGGGCTTCTCCTGTGCCTCGGCCGGATCCTCGCCGCGCGCGTCCAAGCGTAAACCGATCAGCAAGGCCACACTGGTAGCGGCGCTGTTCTTCAAGAATTCCCGGCGATCCAGAGAGACAAATGTCTGTGCCACGGCAGTCCTCTCAAGAAACGGCGCGGGGGCGTGCCGCGCTCTGGCGAACGATTTACTCTACTTAGCGGTTTGAATGCTGGCGGCGCGGTGAATGGCTTTGCGAATGCGCTGGTAGGTGCCGCAACGGCAGATGTTGCCGCTCATGGCGTCATCGATGTCCGCGTCGGTGGGATTGGGTTTTTTCGCCAGCAACGCTACCGCGGACATGATCTGGCCCGACTGGCAGTATCCACACTGTGGCACGTCTTCTTCGATCCAGGCCATCTGCACAGGATGGGATCCGTCGCTCGACAAGCCTTCGATGGTAGTGATTTTCTTTCCGGCGACGCTGGAAACTGGAGTGATGCACGAACGCGCCGCTTCGCCATCGATGTGAACGGTGCAGGCTCCACAAAGTGCCATGCCGCAGCCGAACTTCGTTCCGGTCATGTTCAAGGTGTCCCGCAGGACCCAAAGCAACGGCATCTGTGGATCGACTTCGACGGTTTTGGATTGTCCGTTCAGAGTAAAGGTGACGGCCATGGATACCTCCCTCGGGTGGGTGGATATCGTACACCATTTTAGCTTATGGATGGAAATGTACGAAAAACAGCGTAGTGTCCTAGTTTGATTCGTTCGGCGAGCAAGGCAAGCCAGTAGATTTCCCAGCCGCGTTATCTCGAGTGTCGTACGGCTTTCTGATTGAAAACAGCCAAAGACCCATGCTTTCGAAGCCTACTTTCCGGTTGATTTCCGCTATTCGGTGATTGCACTCTGTCCCTGAGTACTGATTAGGCTCCTGCCATTAGGCAGCTTGAGCCAATTGCTCATCAGTTGTCGAGTCTGCGTCTGTGGAGTATTCGAAGCTCAAATTTCGATGATTGGTGAGCTTTTTGTTTTTAGGGGTATGAAATCTGTAACCCGGATTCTCTGAGACAAGAAAACAAAAACGGCCAGCGAGCCGCGACTCACTGACCGTCGAATTTGATCTCCGTCGCTAGAAGGAAGCTATACGTGTCTTTGTGCAGTAGTAGGAGCCAACCGGTCAAGGCCAAGAAAACCTTGGAAGAGTGATTATGTCTGGCGGGTTTCCGGCAGGCACTCGGAACCCGCCATTATAATCCTACCGCGACAGAATGTAACAGCCGTGTTGGCCACAACCGAAACCAACTACTTCTCCAGGGACGGTAAGCGATTCTGGTTTATGACTGCCAACCCATGTTGCCTGTACTGGAGTGACCGTAACCTGTGACCCCTGCGCATGAACCGTCAACGGACGGGAAAAGTAGAATCCCAAAACCAACCCGACAACAAACGCAAGACCCAAAGCAAGAAGTACCTTCATGTTTTTTCGACTCCTTTTATTTGGTGAGAGGTTAACGAGGCGGAATTTTCTGTTCGTAGCAGAACTCAAGCAGGTGAACTTTTTCGGTAATACCCCAGTCCGCGCCGTTTTCTCCGTTCGGAATCTCGTTGAGCCTCTGAAGCGGATTACGCAGTTCGTCCAGCGCAAATATGCCAGGATTCGGGACGACTTTCTGGTTGGCTCTGAAGTGCTCATAGGCCAGTAAGTCAGCGGCTTGGAAGGCGGTACTCTGCGACTTCTTCAGGAACTGAACGTTGATACCAAAGGCGCGCTGTGCTTCCATCGCAAATTTGTTTTTATCCTGATCTCCATCCTCAAAGAAGAATTCGATTCCACGCGGAGGGATATTCCACCTTCGCGCCCACGTTTCCACCTTGCCAATACATCCACATCCACAGTAGGCCAGAGGGGGAACGGTCTTACTCAGTTCATATTGAGCGTCGACAACATGGTAGTCGGGGAGATAGATTGAGTGCGCATAAAAGAATGGCGCACTCGAATCTTGATGATTTCGATGAGCGCGGAAAGAAATGCACGGCGACGTTGCTCGTCATTCCTCCAAGCTGCAAACTCCCCTGTTGAATGGCAGAAATCCTTCATATGGAGACTTGAGATGCCAAAGTCTGGCCGATTCAGAACTTCTTTCCAATTCCGGTCGAACTCGATCCATTGATCTGCGTCCGCAATAAATCCAGCGACGGCGAGGACCGAGGTATTGTTTGGATGGCCGCTCGCGTCAAAGTAAGCGGAGAACATACCAAAAAGGCTTTCTTTCCATCATCCTGGCATACATTCTACCATCCGGATGCGGCGAGCCGGATGGATGCGCAGGTGGAAATGAACTGCTACCATAACGGGTCTTCCGGGAACCCAGGTGGTGTTCCAGAGCATGGCAAATGCGGTAGCCACGGTGGAATCGACCCGCGACCTGGTTTTGGGGTTATTTGCGCCGGCGGAGCGGGCCAACCGTTCGCTGCAGACCCTGGCAGACCTGTTGGAAGATTTCACACGAGCGGGAACGTTGCATACCCGGCTGAACGCGCTGGTGGAATTGTACGGTTGGGTACGCCGAAGAGACAGTCGCATTCCGGAGTTGCGCCCAGCGGAAGGCGTATTTGCCGGGACGGGCGCGGACTGGCGTCGCGAACGGGTGTGGCTTTCGATCCTGGAATACTCCGAAGAGCTGCGCGACCGGTGTCACGCCGGAATCGCCGCGATCATGGAGGAGACCGACGCCGTTTCGCTGTTCGCCCAATCGGGACTGCCGACCGACCGGGGGCTGCTGTCGGAATCGTTTGACCGCTTCTTCCGCATCGTGTTGCCCGCGCCGCGCGAAGAGAATGACCTGGCGAGACTGTTCGTCAGGTTGTTTCCAACGCAGCGGGAAGTGGAGCGGTTCTTCAGCCAGTCGCAGGAACAATTACAGTTCCTGGCCCTGCGCATCGCACCCGTCGATATTCCAGAAGCGTGGGAAAAGCCAGTCGTGGCGTTAGAGGATGCGTTCTATCTGCTGGCCGCCCGGGTTCAGGGGCTGGGCCTGTCTGAAAATCTGCGGGTCCGCGGACAGGGTGGCTCCGTCCGGCAGTCGGTATTCCACCGGTTGATGCGCACGTCGGATATTCTGCTGGATGCGGTGCGAAACAATCAGGACACCACCGAAGCGGCGCAGAGTTGGAAGGCGGCGGTCAGGGATTGCCGCGCGGAACTGCAAGTGATCGTCAACCATTTGGATACCCGCGGCGTGAATCTGGATGTGGTATACGCGCTGGACGTGATCGAACAAAGCTTAAAACGGATGGAATTGATTTCGGGAGCGCTGATCTCTCCGCCGGGACCGGCCAAGATGGTGACGGTGCTCAGGCTGCTGCGCGAGGTGATCCGAGGGCGGCTGCACGACCGTAGTCTCACGGGGCTGGCGGAGAGCAGCTTCCGGCTGCTGGCCAAAAAGATCGTGGAATGGGCTGGGAAGACAGGGGAGCATTACGTCACCAATAACCGGGAAGAATACCGCCAGATGTGGTATGCGGCGCTGGGCGGAGGCTTGCTGACCGTGGGCACGGCGGCCATCAAGATGATGGTGACGCATAGGGGTTGGCCGCCGTTTGTAGAAGGATTTCTAGCGGGACTGAATTACGCGGTGAGTTTCGTGCTGATGCACATTTTTCATCTGGCGCTGGCGACCAAGCAGCCGTCGATGACCGGAGCAGCACTGGCGCACATTGTAGATCGCTGCCAAGGCGACGAGCGAAGCGATGAGCTGGTGATTTATGTACAACGCATCGTGCGTTCGCAATTGGCGGCGGCCTTCGGCAACATTCTGGCGGTGGGAGCGGGCGCGGTGGTGTTCAGTGTGCTTTGGAGATTCACGTTCGGGTCGCCATTTTTGAGCGTGGAAACCGCGGAATACGCGGTCAAGTCGATGAATCCCATGCGCAGCGGCACCATTTTCTTCGCAGCGTTGACTGGGGTAATTCTGTGGCTATCCAGCCTGGCGGGCGGTTGGATTGAGAATTGGGCGGTGTACCACCAACTGCCTCGGGCCATCGCCGAGCACCAGCTTGGCTTGGCGTTCAAACCGGAGCGAGTGCAGCGTTTTTCCGAATCGTTCGCCAAAAATATAGCGCCGTGGGGCAGCTCGATCGTACTGGGATTCATGCTGGGAATGACGCCGTCCATCGGGCACTTCTTCGGCATTCCGCTGGACGTGCGGCACGTGACGCTGTCCACCGGAACCCTGGCACTGGGAATCACTTCGCGCGGTCCGGAAGTGCTGGGAAGTGGCGCGCTGATCTGGGCAGCGTTGGGGATTGCGGTGACGTTCGTGATGAATCTGGGAGTGAGCTTCTATCTGGCGTTGCGGCTGGCGCTGCGCGCGCAGGATATATCGGCCGGCGACAAACGGGAGATTTGGCGTACGTTGTGGCGGCGGTTCTGGGCCGCGCCGCGGCAGTTCTTTTTGCCGCCGGGACAAGATGCCAGGGCCGCAGTGGAGACCACGACGTAGGGAACCGCGGCGATCAAGCGACGGGGGTGGCCGGTTCAGGGGTGGGTCGAGGGGGCTCGCGTTCCACACCGCGCCAACCCACCGGCCGACCACTGACCGCTTCCTTAACCGAACGGAACAGTACGATGTACATCAGCTGGCGGTAATAGAAGCGCTGGAGCAAAACCGGAATGAGCAGGCTCCAATCTTCGTGACGCTCCAGGGCGAAGGCGACCACGCAGGTGAACACGTCGATAATCAAAAAGCCCAGGAAAAAGACAACGGAACGCTGTACGTCCGCGGTGGTCCAGAGTTGCGGGATCTGAGTAATATGGAGTTGCGCCAAGCCCCACAGGGCGATACTTCCGAAAAACAACAGGTCCAGCAGCGGAGAAACCAGCGGAAGCAGAATCTGAAAAATGAAGATGTTGGGCAGCGCGATCCAACCTAAGGTCCCATATTGGGGCCGGAAAAGCGTGCCGCTGTGTTTCCAAAATGACTGCAACGTGCCAAAAGTCCAGCGGAATCGCTGGCGGATGAGCACGCCGGGCGTTTCCGGGGCTTCGGTCCAGGCAATGGCTTCCTCATCGTAAAGAATGCAGTAGTGGAGGCGGCGAATGGCGATGGTCAAGTCGGCGTCTTCCGCCACGGTGTCGGCGGTAATGCCCCCGGAATCCTCGATGGCCTTCTTGCCCCAGGCACCAAGCGCACCGGGAACCACGGTGATGCAATTGAGCAAGTGGAAGGCGCGCTTTTCCATATTTTGGCTGGTGATGTACTCGAGCGCTTGCCAGCGGGTGAGCCAACGCGAGCGATTGCCCACCTTCACATTACCGGCTACAGCGCCGAC
>Ga0187782_10002274_pt1 | contig 14123 bp, 15 predicted proteins | sample 0715_SJ02_MP15_2_FD_132454 | JGI IMG/M metagenome (GOLD analysis project Ga0187782, IMG submission 132454) | Tropical peat soil microbial communities from peatlands in Department of Meta, Colombia - 0715_SJ02_MP15_20_MG | ecosystem: Environmental > Terrestrial > Soil > Wetlands > Peat | place...
GCGGACAGAACAGCAACACAGATTATAAAAAATGGAGTAAAACGAATGATTCTCATTCCATCCTCCCGGATTCCACAAGCATACGCCTACAAGGGGTCGAAATTGATCGGCTGTTTGGGAGGCAACGGGTCATTCCCGAGTGAGACCGGCTGACGAGCGCCCCCGACCATCACTGACGATCCCTGAAAAGGAACAACTCATGAAGTCGCCCCTCATAAGAAAGGTAGGCGGGGAATATATGCCAGCTTACCAGCGCTACAGGGAGCAGCCCGCCGCGCATTGCGCCAAGGCACATGGTGGGCGCAAGTACATCTTCACCGATTAGATTGACCAACTCATTCGCGAGATCTACCTGAGTCATCCCGGCGCGAGGAAGCAGCCGGGCGTCCGTGCGTTGGCCAAGAAAGTGGGAATGCCCCACTGGGCTCTCAGGAAAAGAGCACGCAAGCTAGGCTTGGCACGCACCAAAGAGCTGCCGTGGAGCGAGCCAGAACTGGAGATGCTGGAACGTTATGCCTGGATGAGCGACGAGCGGATTCGCGGTTTGTCGGCAAACGGGAAGCAGACAAACGCTTTCCGATCACTTCCCGTTAAACCGTCATTCTGGCCTTTCGGCGGGGGTTCACACCTATGAATGCGCAAATCCGAAGCGGCCGAGGAGGGTCGCGTTAGAATTCGAGGCGCAATTGAAATGCAACCATCCGTGGGCTGCTATCTCTCGACAACCATGATTTGTTTCTTGTCGAGTTTGGATTTCAGGTCTTTGGTCGAAATTGTGCGATCCATCTCTGCGACCTTCCTTATCTCGTCGATTGTAGTATCCAGCCGCATCGGGCAATAATCTTACAGTCGGGGAAGGAGTGCCATGAGCAAGGTTCGAGTAGCCGCATTTTCCGTTTCGCTGGATGGGTTTGGTGCAGGGCTGCGACAAGATTTGCAGCATCCATTGGGAGTGCGCGGAACGGAAGCCCACGAGTGGTTTTTCCAGACGGATGTATTCAGGAAAATACAAGGGCGGAGCGGAATTACAGATGCTATTAAACAACTTGTGGAGTCTCACGGTGGCGGGAGCCGTGGTGTCGATAACGATATGGCTGCTCAGTCGTTCGAAAACGTGGGAGCGTGGATTTTGGGGCGGAACATGTTCGGGCCAGTGCGCGGGTCGTGGAAGGACGAGTCATGGAAGGGGTGGTGGGGCACAAATCCTCCGTTCCATACGCCTGTTTTTGTGCTCACACACTATGCGCGTGCTCTTCTCCCGATGGAAGGTGAAACCACCTTTTACTTCGTTACTGACGGGATCGAGTCTGCGCTAAAGAAGGCCAAAGAAGCCGCTCAGGGCAAAGAAGTCCGCGTTGGTGGCGGGGTCTCGGTAATTCGCCAGTATCTCGTGGCGGGACTGATCGACGAAATGCACTTGGCTTTTGCACCCGTCCTGCTAGGTGAAGGTGAGCACTTGTTCGCGGGAATGAATTTTCACGGTCTGGGGTTCGCGCCGTACAAGACTGTCATGGGCGAGAACGCGATGCACGTTTTCATTCGAAAATGACGTTCTATCAAGACGACAAGCGCGTGTTCTGCGACGTTCACCACCCAGAGAAAACTATCGTTATCGACCTGCATGACGAGCGATACAACGAATTGGTCGTGGAAGTGGATGAACCCCAAAGCGGAGTACGCTAGATTGCAATGAGTGCTCACACGCATGACTCGTGCCTTGTTCGGGGGATAGGCCGTATCGGGCTATGCTAGTGTGTGATCGCAGTTTCGCTGGAGGATTTCCGTGACATTTAAGGATGCACCAGTTGTGAAGACACAAATGCTTATCCCCAAACCGGTCGAAGATGTGTTCGAGGCATTTGTGAACCCCGCGATCACGACGAAATGTTGGTTCACGAAGAGCACCGGGAAGCTAGGAGCAGGCAAGGAGGTTCGCTGGGGTGGGAGATGTATGGTCTGTCCGTAAAAGTACGGGTGAAAGCTATTAATTGAAGCCAACCGCCGAATCCTGATTGAGTGGCATGATCCTCCTTTACCCGTCGAGTGGCTATTCAGTTCCCGCCCCGATGGTACGACCTTCGTAACTATCTCCAACTGGGGTTTTCGTGGAAGCGACGATGAGATGGTAAAGCAAGCCATCAATTCGATGGGAGGATTCTCGTTTCAGCGATTCCATCCGGGCTCCCTACGCCGGGAGTATACGCCGTCGCAAGTTAACTCCGGCAATGGCGTGGAAACAATCAAATCCGACCAAACGCGCTGTGCCCGATTCGCGGTTACAATCCCTCGGCCGCTGAAATGGAAGAGGGCTCAGAACCACACTGCAGGTCGGGCTTGGAAGCACCAGTGAGCTCTCGGTCTTAACTGCCGACGCACCAGGCTTCGTCAGCGTATACCATATAGTTCTTTTCCTCATTGTCCAGACCACCGGTCTGGTCCGCCACTGCAGGGATGCGATCGTGCCACAGGATAATCTGGCAGGCTCATCGAGCCGATGTCTAACAGCGGGAGGCTCTTTCGCGCTGCACACTGACGAACCAGAAGGAATCATCGGACGATAGACCCTCATGCCTTGAAAATCACCGACCCGCATCGGCGGAATTACACTGACGGTGATTTTCGCTTCTCTATTTCCGGCTGAGACAAGACAGTCTTTCCGCTAGATGGCTGCCACGGGCACAGTTGCTCCGAACACCGATGGCTTATTCTCCTGTGCCTCGACTACCGCAATAGCCGCAACCTTCACGATGTCATCGACCTCTGCACCACGTGGTAGGAGATGTACCGGCTTCGTCATCCCCATGAGCACCGGACCAATCAACTCGGCATCAGCCAGTTTCGTCAGTAACTTGCAAGCGATGTTGGCGGAGCTGAGATCCGGACAGATCAGAACATTGGCGCCGCCCTGTAACGGACTGAACGGATAAATCTCGCTCAGCATGTCCGGAGAAACCGCTACATCAGCCATGATCTCTCCATCGACGATGAGATTAGGATCGGCAATGTGCAGAAGTTCCACGGCTTTGCGAACCTTCTCCGACAGCGCATGTTTCACACTGCCAAAGCTAGAGAATGAGAGCATGGCCACTCGGGGAATTACATTGAAGCGCCGGGCTGCATCTGCCGTGCACAGCGCGATTTCGACCAGATCCTCGGCAGTCGGTTCAATGTTGACGCTGGTGTCGGCAATGAAGTACAGATCTCCCTTGCGCGTGATGATGGCATAGCAACCAGAGACTTTATGGAGCCCCTCGCGCATGCGCACAATTTGCAGCGCCGGGCGAATGACCTCGGGGAAGTGCTGCGTCACGCCGGAGACTAACGCGTCGGCGTCTCCCATGTGCACCATCATCGAGCCAAAAATATTGTGATCGTTGATAAGCACGCCAGCCTCGCTCAGGGTGACTCCGCGACGTTGTCGCAAGCGGAACAACTCTTCAATATAGGGTTCGCGCAGGCCTGACGTCGTAGGATCAATGGTGTGGAACCGTTGGACGTCGATGCCGAGGTCAGAAGCTCTGGCTGCGATCAACTCAGTGTTTCCCAAAAGAATCGGTGTTGCAATGTGTTCCTCGACCAGCACGTGGCAGGCACGCAGGATCTTCTCGTTCCCCCCCTCGGCGAAAACCACCCGCCTGGGGTTCGATTGTGCTTTGTGGATCATGATTTGTGCGACTTCGTGGGCCTTGCCCAGCCGGCGCTCCAACTGCTCCCTGTAACTCTCGATATCCACCGGTTCTAGAGCGACTCCGGTATCCATAGCGGCTTGTGCCACGGCCGAGGCCTCCCACACCAGCACTCGTGGGTCGAAGGGTTTGGGAATCAAATAATCAGGGCCGAACTCGAGATGCTCCAAAGCATAAGCGCGGCAGACCGAATCCGGAACATCTTCCTTGGCTAATGCTGCCAGGGCGCGGGTGGCAGCCAGCTTCATCTCTTCGTTGATGGCGGTCGCGTGCACGTCCAAAGCACCGCGGAAAATGAAGGGAAAGCCCAACACATTGTTTACCATGTTGGGATAGTCAGAACGCCCGGTGCACATAATGACGTCTTTGCGGCTGGCTCGGGCATCCTCATAGGTGATTTCCGGGTCAGGGTTGGCCATCGCGATAACGATGGGCCGGGCTGCCATCGATTGCACCATGTCTTGCGTGACTACGCCTTTGACAGAAAGGCCAACGAACAAATCAGCGCCCTCCATGGCCTCGGCCAATGTCCGCAGGGTTGTCTCTTGTGCGAACCGCTGCTTATAGGGATTCATCCCCTCAGCACGCCCCTTGTACACCACTCCCTTGGTGTCACAAAGGATGATGTTTTCGCGCTTTACGCCCAGGCGAACATAATGCTCGGCAGTGGCAACGCCCGAAGCCCCCGCCCCGTTGAACACCACATGAATCTTGCTGATGTCCTTTCCGACAAGTTCGAGCGCATTGAGAAGCGCAGCGCCGGTGATGATGGCGGTGCCGTGCTGATCATCGTGAAAAATAGGGATTTTCATTGTCTTCTTGAGCGTTTCCTCAATGTAGAAACACTCCGGCGCCTTGATGTCTTCGAGATTGATACCGCCGAAGGTGGGCTCGAGCAATTGGCAAACTCTAATGACTTCGTCGGGATTGCGACTGTCGATTTCAATGTCGAACACATCCACATCGGCGAAGCGCTTAAAGAGAACCGCCTTACCCTCCATCACCGGCTTGCCGGCGAGAGCTCCGATGTCTCCGAGGCCAAGAACTGCAGTTCCGTTGGTTACCACGGCCACCAAATTGGCCCGCGCCGTGTACCGGAAGGCGTCGTGTGGATTCTTGCGAATTTCCAGGCAGGGCTCGGCTACACCAGGCGTGTAGGCAAGGCTTAAGTCGTGCTGTGTACGGCAAGGCTTTGTGGGAGTAATTTCGATTTTGCCCGGCCGCATTCCCACATGGTAGTCAAGTGCCTGTTGCTTGCTGATTGCCATAAGATCCTCCTGCAGCAACCCACATTAGGCGGACGGGACCCGCCTTCTGTACCTATGGAATCTTCTTCTTCCTATCGGCGTGCTGGCTGTGAGGGCCGCTGCCGCAGTATGTGAGACAGGTCACGTCTGCGGTCGCCGGGTCGTGCCCTCTGCGCCGAGCGTTGGCCCGCTGCTCGGCGACCGTTGGAGGTGAAACGGTGAGCCTCCAAAGACCACGGTTTCCTAGCGGAGATGCGGACGGCGCGCAAGTGGCTATATAAAGTCAAGGGCGCTCCGCAGGACAAGGCGGAAGTGATTGTCTGCGCCAACAACTTTCATGGACGAACCGTGACGCTGGTAAGCCTTTCTACGGATTCCCAGTATCGCGAAGGGTTTGGGCCATTCACTCCAGGTTTCAAAATCATTCCATTCGGTGATGTGCGCGCACTCGAGGAAGTCATTACTCCGAACACTTGCGCATTTCTGGTCGAGCCGATTCAAGGCGAGGTGGGCATGATCATCCCACCCCCCGGATTTTTCCAAGAGGCCGCCAGGATATGTCATCAGTACCGCGTTCTCCTGATGGTTGACGAGATCCAATCGGGCCTGGGTCGGACCGGCAAGCTGTGCGCTTACATGCACGATGATATTAAGCCCGATGTTGTAATTGTCGGGAAGGCTCTTGGCGGCGGCTTCTATCCCGTTTCGGCAATTCTCTCGTCCTGGGACGTGCTGCGCGTGTATCGCCCGGGCGACCACGGTAGCACCTTCGGCGGAAATCCTCTGGGATGCGCCTTGCCGCGCGCTGCACTGCGCGTACTGGTGGAAGAGAAATTAGTGGAGCGTTCCTCCGAACTGGGCGCGTACTTTCTTTGCCTGCTGCAAACGCTCCGCAGCTCAGAGGTGAAGGAGGTTCGCGGCAAGGGCCTGTGGATCGGAATCGAACTGCATAGCCCCGCACGCCGATACTGCGAGGCTCTAAAGAAAGAAGGCATGTTGTGCAACGACACTCACGACCGCGTGATCCGAATCGCCCCGCCCTTGGTAATTCAACCGGACGAAATCGACTGGGCGTTCGAGCGGATCAGAGATGTGTTTGAGAAAGGCGGGGCACGGCGATGGTGCGACAAGGCACATCGAGTTGGGTATTCCTGATCGCAGGGTAAGCCGCGGACGACGATTCAGGAGATTCTCAACCCCAGGCTGCCTCCCTGTGTCCGTCGGGCGGCGCAATGGGTGTTATGATGAGTTTGTGTTAGGGTTTCGAGCACTGCTCGCGTGCTTGTGCTTGAGGTCACAGTTCGGCTGACGCGGAACGAATAGGCTAATGTCGGCAGTCTTGACAGCGGCCAGGCGAGGCGTACACCAGGTGGCTGAGCAGCATATTCTCGGAGCGGACCAATTAGGAAATCTCATCGAAGCGATAGCCCGCAAGGGCTATCAAGTAGTTGGTCCTACGCTGCGCGACGGGGCAATCGTCTATTACGAGATTCAGTCAGTCAAAGATCTGCCGCAGGGATGGACTGATGAACAGAGACCTGGAAATTACCGCCTGAAAGGCCGCGACGACGAAGCTTTCTTCGGATACGCTGTCGGACCCCAGAGCTGGAAAAAGTACACTCATCCCGCGCAGGTGCGGCTGTGGTCCGCCGAGCGCAAAGACAGCACATTCCGAATCCTGAACAATGAAGAGAAGCCAGAGACGCCGCGCGCCTTTTTGGGAGCTCGAGCGTGCGAACTGGCCGCGATCGCAGTGCAAGACCGGGTGCTGCTCGAAGATCGATACCGGGATCCAATCTACGATCGTCACCGTCGCGGCGCGTTCATCGTGGCGGTACAATGCACGCAAGCAGCGGCAACCTGTTTCTGCGTCTCAATGGGCACGGGGCCGCAGGTTTCAGGAGGGTTTGACCTTGTTCTGACGGAACTGCTCGACTCGAAAGGACATCGCTTCCTGGTGGCCGCGGGCACTGCTCGCGGGGCAGAAATTCTGTGCGAGTTGAAGGTTATTCCCGCCACTGAAGAAGACCATCGAGATGCCGCTGCCAGAGTGGAGGCGGCGGCCAGGCAACAGGTGCGCAGCATCGATACCACCGGGATCCAGGAGCTTCTCTACGAAAATTTTGAGCACCCGCGCTGGGACAACGTCGCCGCGCGTTGCCTGACGTGCGCCAATTGCACCATGGTCTGCCCCACATGCTTTTGCACTTCTATAGAAGAGGTGAGCGACATTAGTGGCAATCACGCAGAACGGTGGCGCCACTGGGACTCCTGCTTTACCCAAAGCTTTTCTTATATTCACGGGGGCAGCGTCCGAACTTCGGCCAAGGCCCGTTATCGTCAGTGGATGACCCACAAGCTCGCTTCGTGGATCGATCAGTTCGGCACTTCGGGATGCGTCGGCTGCGGTCGATGCATTACCTGGTGTCCAGTCGGCATTGACATCACGGAAGAGGTCCGGGCGATGCGAGAAGGAGAAAAATGTGGAAACCCTTGAGCGCATCATTGCTGACCACCCGTTCTTTGCTGGGCTCGATGGCGGTTTCACGAATCTGATGGTGAGTTGTGCTTCGAATGTGCAGTTCAAAGCGGGTACGTACATTTTCAAGGAAGGAGATGCCGCAAACAGCTTCTTCCTAATTCGCGAAGGCAAAGTGGCCTTAGAGTTGTTTCCTTCCCAGCACAAGCCGATCATCGTTTCGACCATCGGTATCGGAGAGATTCTGGGGTGGTCGTGGCTGTTCGAGCCATTCCAATGGAAATTCAACGCACGGGCGGCGGATAACGTTCGTGCCATTGCCCTCGATGGAAAGTGCCTGCGCACCAAATGCGAAGAAAATCATGACTTGGGCTATGAAGTTCTGAAACGATTTGCCCGGATCATAGAGCAGCGACTGGACGCGACGCGCTTGCAGTTGGTCGACGTATATGCAGTGAGGCGCTGATCATGCCGGTGATTACCGAATTCGATCCCATGCTTCCGCAGCCATTCCTAGTGCGAGAAGTATCCAAAGAGACACCGGATACATTTACCTTAAGGCTGGATCCCGAGGATATGACGACGGGAAGCGCCTTTCAGCCCGGTCAATTCAGCATGCTCTGGTCGTTTGGAGTTGGCGAGCTTCCGATCTCCATTAGCGGCGACCCAGCCCTGCACGACTGCCTGGTTTACACCGTCCGTTCTGTGGGACAGGCCACTCACTCCTTGGTGAACCAGAAAGTGGGTAGTAGTGTAGGTGTACGTGGTCCGTTTGGGGTGGGCTGGCCGGTGGAGACCGCGCGAGGCCGCGATGTGATCGTGATCGCCGGCGGAATCGGCCTGGCACCATTGCGGCCGGTCATCTACAAAGTTTTGCAGAATCGGAAAGACTACGGGCGGCTGGTCATCATATATGGCGGTCGCAGCCCACGCGACCTGCTCTACCGAAAGGAACTTGCAAAGTGGGCACACAGCCCAGAAACTCAAGTGCTCGTCACCGTCGATTACGGCGGCCTGAGTTGGCGGGGCCACGTCGGCGTGGTCCCTAGCTTACTCAAGTATTCGCGGTTGGACTCGGCGCGCTCGGTAGCCATGGTCTGCGGTCCCGAGATTATGATGCGTTTCGTTATACGAGAACTGGAGGGACAAGGGCTTAGCCGGGACGACATCTATCTCTCTATGGAGCGCAACATGAAGTGTGCGGTCGGTTTTTGTGGACATTGCCAGTATGGGCCGCATTTCATCTGCAAGGACGGCCCGGTGTTTCGCTGTGAGCAGGTGCGCCCGCTGTTGGAGAAATATGAGCTCTGACTCGAAACACAAACCCAGAATCGGCGTCTTCAAGTTCGCATCCTGCGACGGCTGTCAATTGAGCTTGCTGGACGCAGAAGATGAACTTCTTGCGGTCGCTGGAGCAGTAGATATTGCCTACTTCCCGGAAGTCAGCCGCGCCATGGGGAAAGGTCCATACGATATCGGCTTGGTCGAAGGCTCGATCACCACACACGCCGATGCCCAGCGGATTCAGGAAGTGCGGCGCCAGTCGAAGATTCTGATCACGATCGGTGCCTGTGCGACTGCTGGCGGTATTCAAGCTCTGCGCAATTGGAAGGACGTCGATGAGTTCATGCGGATTGTCTACGCTACCCCTCAGTTCATCAGCACGTTGAAGCTCTCGAGCCCGATAGCCGAACACGTCCCCGTTGATTTCGAACTGCGTGGTTGTCCGATCAACAAACATCAACTACTAGAACTCATCGCTGCAATGTTGGCTGGACGCAAGCCAAGTATTCCATCCTATAGCGTGTGCATCGAGTGCAAACGCAAGGAAAACGTCTGTATCACCGTGGCCCGCGGCATCCCTTGCCTTGGACCGGTAACTCAGGCCGGATGCGGAGCACTATGCCCCAGTTATGACCGTGGTTGCTATGGTTGTTACGGACCCATGGAGACTCCCAATACTGCTTCGATCACGAGCCAGTTTCGTATCCTGGGACAGGACGATAGTCAGGTAGCCCGCGCCTTTCGTGGCTTCAACGCTTGGGCGTGGCAGTTTCGCAAGGCCAGCGAGGAGTGTGAACGGACATGAGCGGGCGAGCGACAAAAACCATTCGTGTTGAAACGCTGGCCCGGGTGGAAGGCGAAGGATCGCTTTACATTAAACTCATAGGCGAGCGTGTAGCCGACGTCAAGCTCAAGATTTACGAGCCCCCGCGATTTTTTGAGGCCTTTCTCCGCGATCGGCATTTTTCCGAAGCCCCAGACATCACCGCACGAATTTGTGGCATCTGCCCGGTCGCCTACCAAATGAGCGCCGTGCACGCCATCGAACGCGCTTTGGGAGTTCAGATCAGTCCTGCGGTTCGCCTTCTGCGGCGCCTTTTTTATTGTGGGGAATGGATTGAGAGCCACACCCTACATATTTACATGTTGCATGCCCCCGATTTTCTCGGTTACGCGGACGCGATCGCGATGGCGACGGATCATCGGGCCATTGTCGAAAAAGCGCTGCGGTTGAAAAAGACTGGCAATCGGATCGTGCAATTGCTTGGTGGACGAGAGATTCATCCAATTTCGGCTGCGGTTGGAGGCTTCTACAAGGTCCCCACGAAGCAGCAGTTGCACGACTTATTCGAGGATCTGAAATGGGCCCTTGAGGCGTCCCTTGAGACCGTCCACTGGACGGCGGGACTGAAGTTCCCTAAGTTCGAGCAAGATTATGAATTCGTCGCTTTGCGACATCCCGACGAGTATCCCTTTAATGAAGGACGACTCGTGTCCAATCGCGGGCTGGATATCGACACCGCAGAATATGAAGATCACTTCGTGGAGTCGCAGGTCAAGCACTCGAACGCGCTGCACTCGGTGGTGCGAGGCAGAGGTTCGTACCTCGTGGGTCCGCTGGCACGGTTCAACCTGAATTTCGACAAACTGCCGGAGATCGCTCGCGAAGCGGCAACTGATGCCGGTCTGCGACCACCGATAAATAACGTTTTCCGAAGCATCGGTGTCCGTGCCGTCGAACTTGTCTTTGCCTGCAATGAAGCGTTGCGACTGATCCGCGAATATGAACCTCCCGCTGCCCCGCGAGTCGACGTGCGCAACCGTATGGGTGTCGGCCAGGCGATTACAGAGGCGCCACGTGGCATTCTCTATCACCGTTATGCGCTGGATGACAATGGGATGATTCTCACCGCCAAGATCGTTCCGCCGACCTCACAAAACCAGAAGCGGATCGAGGATGATCTTCGCGAGTATGCGGCGCAACTTGTGGCTTGGCCCGTCGAAGAAGCCACCTTGAAATGTGAGCAGGCGATCCGTAGCTACGACCCATGTATTTCCTGCGCCACCCACTTCCTGAAACTGGTGGTGGACGAAAGAGGTTGAGATCTCCCCTCTTGCATTCCTGGGACACAATCCAGGCGCACGACTGAAATGCCGCCAAGATTCCCGCTTCCTAGGGAATGGTCAAACACATGGTGCTCCTGAGACCGGCCTTCACCGCCGCAGCTGGCGACTTTTCCATTTCTGCGATTGGCGTAAGCTCCCCTCCAAGGAAAGGGTTGACTGGAAACAGTGAGAACTCTTATTTTTTCCCCGTAGCTGCCTGGCGGCTAATAACCTGAGAGAGAGATATGCAACTGCGCTTCCGGCCAGTAATGGACTTCGGAGCATATTCTGTCAAATCTGATTTTTCTACTTCTTCCAAAAATGGATTCAGTCCGGTCACCGCGCGAGACGGGGTCGACCCAGATGTTTCACAATCCCCGACTCAATCTCTCCCCGAGCAGCGTCCTGGGGGTGGCGTTGTGAGCAGGCGGCACGTAACTATGCCCCGTGCTTCTCTTGCGCGACCCATTTTCTCAAGCTCTACGTCGATGGTGGATGAGCCGGCTAGCTGCCCATTCTATGGCTTGCCGTCTAAGGTAGGGGTGTTGCCTTTCTTGAGATAGACGACCGAATGCCAACGTCAAAAATCATCGTGATCGGCATTGGTAACCCGTATCGTAGCGACGATGCCGCCGGTCTAATCGTGGCTCGGCGTTTGAAAGAACAAGCGATCCGTTGCTGCGAAGTGCATGAACTGGTCGGAGAGGGAACTGCGTTGATAGAATTGTGGAGAGGGGCCTGGAGTGTTGTGGTCATCGACGCGGTTCAATCAGGCGCGGCTCCGGGGACTATTCATCGTTTCCACGCTAATCTACATCCTTTGCCGGCACAGATTTTTCGTGACTCGACGCACGCGTTCGGCCTCATCGAAGCGGTGGAACTCAGCCGGGCTTTGAACCAGCTTCCGTCCAGTCTGGTTATTTACGGCATTGAGGGCGAAAACTTTGATACCGGAACTGGATTGTCGCAGACCGTCCTCGATGGGGTCAACGACTTGGTGAGAGGTCTGCGGCAGGAACTCGATTCATCCCCTGCGGGCAACCACTGACTTCTCGGCGATCGCTTACCAACCGGCACGGCGTTGCCCCTGTCAGTGAGTGTCGTGATCAGGGTCACTCAGCACAGTGCACCCAGTCACCCCTTTTTGTTGCATTGAAGTAGTACGGTAGCCTCGTATGCAAGAGGAGGCTCTTATGCTCGCCACCGCTCAAACAGAGGTTCAACCGCTAGCCGTCAGCTTCAAGCGTGTCCTCATTGCCACAGACTTCTCCCATGTGTCGCAAGTGGCTCAGCTTTGGGGGCTTGCCCTTGCACGTCGCTGCGGTTCGGAAGTGTATTTTGCGCATGCGAATTCTCCCGAAGCCCGGGGACCAATTCCCATGGACTGTCTGCCCAAGGAAATCGATCGCAGTCAGATCGAGGCGGAGAGCCAGATGAAGATGCTAGCTGACCGGGCGCGGGCTGAGGGCATCGCGAGTCATACAATGGTCCAGCAGGGTGGGGCATCGGCTGTTATCCCGCGTATCATTCAGGAAGCGGGCATTGACCTTCTCGTGTTGGGGACGCATGGCCGTGGCGGATTGAAGAAGCTTGTTCTGGGGTCGGTCGCGGAAGAATTGCTGCGACTTGTTTCTTGTCCGGTGCTTACGGTGGGCCCGAATGTCGCGCCTTCAGCGAGCTCTAGAGGTAACTTTGAGCGAATTCTCTTCGCAACCGATTTCGGGCCGGGGGCAACGAAGGCCCTCCCCTATGCATTGTTCTTGGCGAAGGAATACAGTGCCCGCCTTGTCCTGCTGCACATGATTCCACCTATTCCGGTGATCCAGATAGGCATGGAGTCCTATGGTGCAGCAAACTACACGGTTGGTGGACTGACCAACGAAGAATCCACCGCGCGACAGGAAAGTAAGAGAAGGTTGAAGCAACTACTGCTACCTGAGACGGAGCAGGTGTTCGAGCCAGAATACGTCGTGGCATCGGACTTCTTGCCGGAAGGCATTCTGGACGTGGCGGCGGAGAGGAGAGCAGGTCTAATCGTGATGGGAGCGACCCGACCCCGGTCGGCTCGTGCTGTGGCGCACATTCCGTGGACGGTGGTTCACCATGTCCTGTCTGATGCGCAGTGCCCTGTATTAACCGTGATGGCCTGACCTCATAGCGGGCGTGCACGCCTCGAGCAATCGCGAACTTGGACAAGTGTTTGGGCTTTCTGCAAGTACTATTCCACGGATGGCACTAAAATCTTACCTAAGGGAACCTGAATTCAGCTCCCAATCCCCCTTCCGAGATAGAGGTTTGTAGCGCAGACCTTCCGCCCGCGGACGCGATGCGCTATATAGTTGCTTGCCCGTTAGAATCAATGAATAGGGAGTCATATCTGCCGCTCCAGCTTGGCGAAGCCGTCGTGCTTTACTTATCTGCAGCTTCGCAATAAATTAGCAACGCATCCTTGACTGTTCAGAGCAGTTTTATGTCAAAAGCAAAGTCCCGAAGCCAGTCCTCGCTGCCTGCCAAGGTGACAGCGAAGGCCAAGGCGCTGCTGTCCAGCGACTTTTTAGAGGGTATTCCCGACGCGATCGTGGCGGTCGCTCAGGACGGACTCATTTTGCAGGTTAATTCTCAAACGGAACAAATGTTTGGCTACAGGCGATCCCAACTGGTCGGTCAGCCCATCGAGATGCTGGTTCCAGAGCGCTTCCGGGGACTGCACTACCAGCACCGCCAGAACTTCGCCCATGACCCCAAGACAAGACGAATGGGCGCAGGGCTGGATCTCTACGGAAGGCGACAAAACGGTTCGGAGTTCCCCGTCGAGATCAGCCTAAGTCCCATGACCCTGGAGAACGGAGTGTTGTTGGTCTTAAGCGCGATCCGGGACATTAGCGATCGCAAAAGAATAGAGGCCGAATTGCGCCGGGCGCATCAGGAATTGGAGCGGCGAACCACGGCCGAGATCGGGGAATATAGATCTCGGCTGGCGTCAATTGTAGATTCCTCCGAGGACGCGATCATCGGCAAAGGGCTTGACGGCACGATCCTGACTTGGAACAAAAGTGCCGAGCGCATTTACGGCTACAGCGCGGAGGAGGTTATGGGAAGGTCGATCACCATTATCGGTCCCAAAGACAGACCCGACGAGATCCCCATGATTCTGGAGCGGATTCGACGGGGGGAGCGCATTGAACACTATGAAACAGTGCGCGTAACCAAGGATGGAAAACGTCTGGATGTTTCGGTCTCCATATCCCCCGTCCACAACGCAACCGGTGACATTATAGGAGCATCCGCCATTGCTCGCGATATCACTGCGCAGAAGCGCAC
>Ga0187782_10002275_pt1 | contig 14123 bp, 16 predicted proteins | sample 0715_SJ02_MP15_2_FD_132454 | JGI IMG/M metagenome (GOLD analysis project Ga0187782, IMG submission 132454) | Tropical peat soil microbial communities from peatlands in Department of Meta, Colombia - 0715_SJ02_MP15_20_MG | ecosystem: Environmental > Terrestrial > Soil > Wetlands > Peat | place...
AAGGAGCGCGTCTACCAGATTGTCGGCGACACCGAAGCCGATGTGAAGGCGGGCAAGGTGTCGATTACGTCGCCGACCGCGCGGGCGCTGATTGGCAAAAGCGTCGGGGATACGGTTGAAGTCAATGCGCCGGGGGGCGGCAAGAGCTACGAGATCGTCAAAGTCGCCTATATCTGAGGGCCGCGGCTCGGCCGCGGCCGAACCCGGGAGCCGACCATGAATGACAACCCCACGCGACGCGCGCTGCTCTTGGCGGCCGCCGCGGCGCTCGCCGCCTCTTCCCAAGCCTACGCGGACGATTTGCGCGGCGTTCGCATCGGCGCGATCCGCGTCGACGTGTCGCCGATGCGCGCCAATGCCGAGGGGCCCGAAGCCGACTGGCTCGCCGCCCAGTTGCCCGCGCAGCTCAGGCAGGCCTTCGCCGCCTATTACGCGCCGGGCGCGCGCGGCGCGGCGACGCTTGAGGTTCGAGTCAATCTGGTCACGCTCGACGCGTCGAGTGGGACGCCCAGTCCGCTATCGATGTTCCCGCCGACCTTGACCGACTGGATCGACGGCGATGCGCGGCTGATCGGCCCCGGCGGGCGCGAAATCGCCCATGTCTCGCTCAACGCCGCGCAGCACCCGACCATTTTGCGCGACGGGCTCGGCTATCCGCCGGGATCCTCGGCGCTGACGGAGAGCCGCGTGGCGACGCTCGGCCAGAGCTTCGCCCAATGGCTGCCGAGCAAGTTTGGACTCTGAGGCCGCGAGCGAACTTAACGCGGTCGGCGGTCTTGGCCGACCGCTCGTGCTCGGGTCCGGCAAGGCGGGCCACGAAGCCAACGCGCTCGGCGTCGCCGACGCGTTGGGCGCGCCTTATGAATTCCGCCGTCTAACGCCAGGGGCGGCCTTTGCGGCCGTCGCGCCCTATGGGCCGGTCGATCCGACGCTTTGGCGCGGCCTTCGCGACCTTCTCACGTCCTCGCCGCCGCGGCTTGCAATCGCCTGCGGAAGGACGACGGTTCCTTACCTTCGCGCGATCAAGGGAACGCTGGGCAGGCGCGTGTTCGCCGTATTCCTGCAGGACCCGCGCGTTTTCCGTCGTCGGCTCGACCTGATCTGGGTTCCCGAGCACGACAAGCTGCGCGCAAAAAACGTGATGACGACGCTGACGTCGCCTCACCCCGTCTCGCCGACCAAGCTCGCCGCGTTCCGCGCCTCGCCGGATCCGCGGCTCGCCGCGCTCAACTCTCCTCGCGCCGCTCTGCTGCTCGGCGGACCGAGCGGATCCTCCTGGGTCAGCGACGCTGATTGCGCGCGCTTGGCCGACGCCGCGCGCGCAATCGCCCGTCAGGGCTTTTCCGTCATGGCGACGCCGTCGCGCCGCACGCCGGCGAAGATGCTGCATGCGGTCAGCCAGGCGCTTGTCGCAAACGAGGGCTTCGTGTGGGACGGCCGCGGCGACAACCCCTACGCGGCGATGCTCGCGTTGGCCGACGCAATCCTCGTCACCGAAGACAGCGCCAACATGATCTCTGAAGCCGCCTCGACCGGCGCGCCGGTCCATGTGTTTGCCCTCTCCGGGCGCGGCTCGCCAAAGCTTGGCGCGATGATCGACGGGCTCGTTCGTCTTGGCGCGGTCCGAAGGTTTCAGGGGGCGATCGAGACGTTTCGCTATGCGCCGATCGACTCGAGCGGCGTCATCGCCGCTGAAATCCTGCGCCGCTTCCGGGCCTCGCCCGCAGGGACGCAATAGGGGTAAGGATTTCGGCTTGATGGTTGGCGCTGGGACCGATCGGACGCGCGCCCCGCTCGGCGGCGGGCCGGCGATCATTCTGGTGCGCCCGCAGCTTGCCGTGAATATCGGCATGTGCGCGCGCGCGATGGCGAATTTCGCGCTTTCTGATCTTCGTCTGGTCGCGCCCCGCGAGGGTTGGCCGCGCGCGGACGAGCATCGCGAGACCGCCTATGCCGCGGCCGCCGGCGCAGCGAACCTGCTCGACAACGCGCGGGTCTTCGACAGCGTCGAAGCGGCGATCGCCGACCTGCGCTTCGTCTACGCGGCGACAGCGCGCGAGCGCGGGCAGATGAAGCGCATCGCCCCGCCTTCCGTCGCGATGCAGGAAACGGCGTCGGCTTGCTCGGCGGAGCGCGGCGTTCTTTTCGGCCCGGAGCGCACCGGGCTCGACAACGACGAGGTGGCGCTTGCGGACGAGATTTTAACCTTTCCCGCCAATCCCGCTTATGCCTCGCTCAATCTCGCGCAAGCCGTGCTGCTTGTCGCCTACGAGTGGTTCAAGGCGGCGCACGGCGATCGGCCGCCGGCGCCGGAGGTCGCTCGCCCGGTCTCGCCGCCTGCGACGCGCGAGTTGGTGGTCGGCTTCTTTAAATTCCTGGAAGGTCATCTCGAGCGCAACGGGTTTTTCCGGCCGACGACCAAGATGGACGGCATGCGGCGCAACTTGCGCAACATCTTCCATCGCATGAGCATGACCGAGCAGGACGTGCGCACGCTGTGGGGCGCCGTCGTGCGACTTGTGGAAGGCCCGCGCGTCGAGGCGGACACCGGCAACCGCCGCCGTCGGCGAACGGCAAAACAACCGGAAGCGGGCCCTTAGCGAATTTCTTGTTGCAATTTTGTCACTTTCGCTTTGCTTTCCGGCAGCGGGGACGAAATCAAGTTTATTTTAAGGCCGGCCGATGCATAGCTTGAAGCACTGCCGGGTGACCGACGATTCGCGGCGTCGAAGGGGCGCTTATAAAATTCTCCTCAGGCCGCGCGCGCTCGCCGAGAAGCGCGAGCGTTTGGATAGGGAACTCTGGATGGCGTTGCGCTTCGCCAATTCCACGAAAGCCGCGATGGTAACGCTCCTCAGCGCGGTCGGCGCGGCAAGCGCAGCCGATCTTCCCTCCCCGCAGTCTCCTTCGCCCGCGGTCGCGCCCGTGCCGATCGTCGATTCGCTCGGTTTTTTCGTTCGCTTTGGCGTCGTCTACGCCATCAATACGAGCTCTTCCAAGCTTTATGGCCAGCCTGCGCTCGGCGCGCCCGAGACGCTGATCGTCGGCGCGAATGCGCATATCGCCGATGTCTTCACGGCGGGCGCCGAGCTCGGGTACTTCGTGACCAACGAGATTTCGCTCGAGATCGCAGCGGGCATCCCCGTCTATGCGAAGGTGAAGACGGTCAACACGCCCGCGAACCCGCCGTACCCGCTTGTCCTTCCGGGCGGAACGACGCTCGGCTCGCTGATGCCGTCCTTTATACCGCTAACGGTCAATTACCATTTCACGGAGCTTGGCGCCTTCCAGCCCTATGTCGGCGCGGGCATAGCGCCGGTCTTCTCGCTCGCGCAAAAGGACGGGTTCGACACCAACATCACCTTCGATCCGACGGTCGGTCTCCTCCTTCAGACGGGCGCGCGGACGTCATGATCGACCGGCACTGGGGCTTGAACTTCGGAGTGAAGAAGCTGTTCGCCACGGCGACCGCGCATGCAACAGGCCTATACTCGCCTCTGCTCGGCGGCGCCGCGCCGTTGACGAGCACGCTGCACACCTATTTTCAGCCTTGGGTCCTGGACACAGCGTTGACCTACCGGTTCTGAGCTTCGCCTTTTCCGGGGGGACGAGCGAAGCCCGGGGGGCCGCTGCGCAAGCAGCGGCCCTTTCCTTTCAACGAGCTTTAGTGAGAGACGAGCATCGCACGGACTATGAGCGTTTCCAGCATGACCGGCTTTGCGCGGGCGACCGGCGGTCGCGGCGCGTGGCGCTTCGCCGTCGAACTGAAGAGCGTCAACGCTAAGGGCCTCGACATCCGCGTGCGTGCGCCAGCCGGCTTCGAAGCGATCGAAACCGAGATGCGCGCCCGCCTCGCCAAGGCGGTGGCGCGCGGCACGTGCTTTGCGACGCTGACGGCGACGCGCGAAGGTCCGTCGGCGCCGCCGCGCATCGACGCCGCGGCGCTTCAAGCGCTGGCGCGCGCCGCGCGCGCCGCCGCCGACGCCATCGGGCTTGCGCCGCCGACGATGGACGGGCTTCTCGCCGTGCGCGGCGTCGTCGATCTCGGGGAGGCCGCCGACGACGAGGCCGCGCTCGCCGCAACGCGAGCGGCGATGCTCGAGACGTTGGACGCGGCGATCGCCGACCTGCAGCGCGCCCGCGCCCGCGAGGGCGCCGCCCTTGCCAAGCTGCTCGACGAGCGCCTCACGGCGATCGGCGACCTGACCGCCGCCGCGGACGCCAACCCTGCGCGCGGGCCCGAGGCGGTCCGCGCGCGGCTTGGCGAGGCGATTGCCGCGCTCATGCAATCGGCGCGCGGATTCGACGAGAACCGGCTTCACCAGGAAGCGATCCTGCTCGCCGCGAAGGCCGACATCCGCGAGGAGCTCGATCGCCTTAAAACACATGTCGCCGCCGCGCGCGCGCTCATCGGCGAGGGCGGGCCGATCGGCCGCAAGCTTGATTTTCTGGCGCAGGAGTTCGCGCGCGAGGCGAACACGCTCTGCGCCAAGTCGAACGACGTCTCGCTGACCGCCCAGGGGCTCGAACTCCGCGCGCAGATCGAGCAATGGCGCGAGCAGGTGCAGAACGTCGAATGAACGCGAGCCTCGCCGCGCGCCGACGCGGCATGATTCTGATCCTGTCTTCGCCGTCCGGGGCGGGCAAGACCACGCTGACGCGCATGCTGTTGCAGGACAAGGCGCTCGATCTGTCGCTGTCGATTTCGGTGACGACGCGCGCCAGGCGGTCTTCGGAGGCCGACGGCATTCATTACAACTTCGTCGCCAAGCAGCGCTTTGAGGCGATGCAGAGGGAGGGCGACCTGCTGGAGTGGGCGCAGGTTCACGGCAACTTCTACGGAACGCCGCGCGAGCCGGTCGAGCGAGCTCTCGACGAGGGGCGCGACATGCTCTTCGATATTGACTGGCAGGGCGCGCAGCAGGTGAAGCGGGCGCTCGGGCCCGATGTCGTCGGCATCTTCGTGCTGCCGCCGTCGATGAAGGAATTGCGCGCTCGCCTCGAGCGGCGCGCCGAGGACACGACGGAGGCGATCGCCGCGCGGCTCGACAACGCCAAGCGCGAGATCGAGCGCTGGCGGCAATACGATTACGTCGTCGTCAACGACGACCTGCAACGCGCCTACGAGCAGACGGTCGCGATCATCAAGTCCGAGCGGCTGCGCTGCGCACGCGTCGCGCCCACGGTCGAAGCGCTCGTCGAGACGCTGCTGCGGACTTGAGCGAGCGAGTTAGGGGTGACTCATAAATTTCGGCGCGTCCGCCTCACTCCGACGAAGAACGATTTCGTACAGACGCAGCAAATGACGCGAAGGGCCACAACCGGACGTCGAATTCGAAGGGGCCTTTGCACGGACGCTGCCGAGCCTGGATTTGCCTCACATTCGCGGTCGGGGCATGCGCCTTAACGGGAGCCGTCGCGCGCACGGACAAGCCGAGAGCCGACTATGCTATTGAGGAAACGCGCGCGCCGAACGCCATCCTCCGCCTCGCCGCCGCTAGGCGACGCCTTGCCGCATTCGTCAACGATAGTTCGCCCCTATGCAGGCGCTAAATTCCTTGAACGCTTGGAGAAGTTTCGCGTTGGCCGCCCTGGTTTTCGCTGCGGCGCCCGTGACCAACTCGATTATTTGTCCGCTGGACGCAACCTTGACGACTGTACCGCGCAGGCTAGCTAAAATTCCCAAATTGACAGTAATGGTCACAATTGCTTGGGCGCATAGAGGAAACCTTCTGAGCAGCTCAAGAGCTATCATCTGAACAATGGCGTCATTGTCTGCGTTGACGGCCTCCTTCAGGGCGTCCAGGAGCTCCTTCACGGTCGCCTGCTCAGCTTGCTCGGCGGTCATCGCCATCGAACTAAAGTTTTGAAGGTCCGTAAAGTCCTGCGTCAGGGACGTCACGGATGACCGCAGCCCATCTATATAGTAGGCGGATGGGTAGACGCGGGGTTTCGGGCTATCGTCCAGCGCGTTGAAAAACAATCCGGCCCCTAAGGTAGTCACGGCTCCAGCTACAAGTGCGCCCGTCGACACGTCTGCAGCTACAGCGCCCGCTGTTTGTACTCCTGTCCACGTCAATACTATGGCTGACGTGGCTAGTTTTACTTGCTGCATCGAATCTTTGACGCTCAGATGCGGCGTTGGCGTGCGCCGCTCCGTCATTTGAAAATACCAGCGATATTCCTGCAGGGAGTTTTCGAGGGCAACTACATGTCGATAGATGGAATTTCGCTGTTGAAACGGCATATATTTTATGATTTCCGGCGTCATCATGATGTCTTGCACGGCAAACAACACCTGAGCTGCGCCATAGGCGACGTCGTCGTCCAGCATGGGAAGCTTCTCCCTACTCAATAGTTCAGAATGTTTCCTCTAAGGACTACTCGCCTCTTTCAACCATCCTGGGGTCAAATGCCTAGGTCAGCAATGGCTCCTGCAGCGCCTGCCTGACCGCCGCGGCGACGGCGATGCCCAAGAGCCCGTGCTGGTCGGCCTCGTAATGGATGCCGTCGAGCGGCGAGCAATGGATGACGCTTCCGGCGTCGAGAAAGGCGACGGCGTTGCGCGTCGCGACGTCGCGATAGCGCGCGCCGATGAGCCGCGACTTTTCGCGGCCGCCTTCGAACATCTCGGCAAAGCCGGTGAGATCGACGATGGGCGGCGGCGCGACCAGCAGAATTTTCGGCGCGCCGCCCGTCGGCGAAACCGACGCCGCCTTGGCGATGAGCACGAGCCGCTCCGCGCCGCCGGCGACATCGCTCGGCGACACCGAGAAGCGCTTCTTCAGGTCGTTGCAGCCAAGCGCGATGATGAGGAGATCGAGCGGCGCGTGGCTCATCAGGCAGGGCGGCAGATAGGCGACGCCTGAGCGATGGGGCTCGATCGGATCGTCCCAGACGGTGGTGCGTCCCCCGAGCCCCTCTTCGATGACCTTGAAACTTCCGCCCAGCTCGCGCTGCATCACGCCGGTCCAGCGGATGTCGGGAGCAAAGCGCGCTCCGGTCGCCGGATCGTAGCCCCAGGTGTTGGAATCGCCGTAGGCGACGACGACAGGCATAGCTTCCTCCCTGAAACGTTCTGCGCGAGCAGTTGACCCTCAAGCCGCGCGGGCGAGCGCGACGAATCCTGGAACGTCAATCTCTTCCGCCCGCGCCGTCGGCTCAACCCCCGCCGATTCGATGAGCGCCAGGACGTCGAGCCGGCGGGCCGCGGCGAACGTCTTCAGCGACTGGCGCAGCATCTTGCGGCGCTGGCCGAAGGCCGAAAGCGTGACGGCCGACAGAAGCTTCAAATCGCAAGGCGCAGGCGCGGCTTGCGGGATAAGCTCGACGACCGAGGAGACGACCTTCGGCGGCGGCGTGAAGGCCGCCGGCGGCACGTCGAACAGGATACGGGTCTTCGTCCGCCAATTGCAGAGCACCGCGAGCCTTCCGTAGGCCGCCCGCTCGGCGGGAGTCGCGACGATCCGCTCGGCGACCTCGCGCTGGAACATCAGCGTCAGCCGATCGTAGACCGGCGGCCAAACGGCGCTCTCGATCCAGCCCGTCAGCAACGCGGTCGCGACATTGTAGGGAAGGTTTGCGCAGATGCGGAACGGCGCGCGGCAACCCATGTCGGCGACGAGGCGCGCGAGATCGAGCGTCAGCCCGTCGGCCTCGATCACTTGCAATCGGCCCGGCCAGCGCTCGGCGATCTTACGGAGCGCCGGCAGGCACCGCGCGTCGCGCTCGACCGCGACGACTTTCTTGGCGCCCTCCAAGAGAAGCGCGCGGGTGAGGCCGCCGGGGCCGGGTCCGACTTCGAGCACGACGACGCCCTCGAGCGGACCCGCAGCGCGCGCGATGCGGCGCGTCAGGTTGAGATCGAAAAGAAAATTTTGGCCTAAGCCCTTTCGCGCCTCTATGCCGAACGATGCGACGACCTCGCGCAGCGGCGGAAGGCCGTCGGGCGTTGCGCTCACGGATTGAGCCGCTCGGCAAGCTTCAGCGCGGCGATCAGGCTTGACGGATTGGCTTTGCCCTGGCCCGCAATGTCGTAAGCGACGCCATGGTCGGGCGAAGTGCGGATGAAGGGGAGGCCGAGCGTGACGTTGACGCCGGTGTCGAAGGCAAGAGTCTTCGCGGGGATCAGCGCCTGGTCGTGGTACATGGCGAGCGCCACGTCGTAGCGCGTCCGCGCGGCGGCGTGAAACATTGTGTCGGCCGGCAGCGGGCCGACGACGTCGAGACCTTCCGAGCGCAACTCTTCGATCGCCGGCGCGATGACCTCAAGTTCCTCGCGGCCCATCGCGCCGCCTTCGCCCGCATGCGGATTGAGGCCGGAGAGCGCGAGGCGCGGGTGGGCGAGGCCGAAGCGGCGCGTCATGTCGTCGGCGACGGTTCTCGCGGTCTCGACGATCAGCTCGCGCGTCAGCAGGCGTGGCGCGTCGGCAAGCGGGATGTGGATCGTCACCGGCACGACAGCGAGCTTATCCGACCAGATGAGCATGACCGCGGCGCGGGCATGGCCGGCCTTGGCGGCAAGATCGGCGAGGAATTCCGTGTGTCCCGGAAATCGGAACCCGGCTTTGTAGAGCGGCCGCTTGGCGATCGGATTGGTGACGACCGCGTGGGCGTCGCCTGCGCCGACGCTTGCCACGGCGCGCTCGATCGATTCCAGAATCGCCGGCGCATTTTCGGGATCGGGGACGCCTGGACTTGCGCGCGACTCGGCCCGTAAGGGCACGACGGGGAGCGCGCGGTCGAAAGTCGCGTCGGCTTCGGTCGGCGAAACCGCGGCAATTGGAGCGTTGGCATCGAGCGCCTTGGCGGCTCGCGCCAGAACCTCCGGATTGGCGAGCACGTAGAACCGCGCGCCATGCTCGGCGCGCCTCAGCCATGCGCGAAGGGCGATCTCGGGCCCGATTCCGGCCGGATCGCCCATCGTCAGGGCAAGCATCCGCGGGGGTGACGAAGCCGACGCCACGAAAACCGGTCTCCGAGCAGGGGCCGGTCGTTACTGCAATTCGCCGCCGGAGGCAAAAGCCCGCTTGAACCCCATGTGCTGGCCCTCTCCCACCGAGCGTGCGGAGGAAAGTCCCGTTCTCTCCTTGCGGGAGGTGGCGGCCGTGAGGCCGCCGGATGGGGGGCGGCGCCGAAAGAGTCTCATTCCGTGCCGACCCCTTGCCCCACCGCGCTCCCACAAGGGGAAAGGGGGAATTCCCCTCCTCCGCGCGAGCGGGGAGAGGGAATGCGCGGCTCCCTCAGCCGCGCTTCCGCGCCCTCGCCGCGGGTTTTGCGGCCGACGTCGCGAAGCGGGCGAATTCGCCGGCATAGGGTTTGGCGAGCGGCGGCGCATAGCCGCCGCGCTTCGAAGTTTTCAGCCCTAGCGCGTGCAGTCCCTCACAGAGCTTCACCGCCGAGGCCGCGCCGTCGACGACCGGCAGGTCGTGCTCGGCCGAAAGCGCCTCGGCAAGATCCGCCATGCCGGCGCAGCCGAGCACGATCGCCTCGCATCCGTCCTGCGCGATCGCGCGGCCGATCTCGGCCGAGAGTTTGGCTCTGGCCGGCAGGCGCGGGTCCTCGAGATCGAGCACCGCGACCTCGCAGGCGCGAACCCTCGCGCAACGGCTGATCAGCCCATAGCGCGCCAGATTGTGCTCAATTGGCGGGATCGAGCGCGAAAGCGTCGTCACGACGCTGAACTTGCCGGCGATCAGGCTCGCCATGTGGAACGCGGCCTCGCCGATGCCGACGACCGGGCCTCGCGCGAGGCTGCGCGCGGCGTCAAGGCCGGTGTCGTCGAAGCAGCCGATCACGTAGGCGTCCATTTCCGGCCGCTTAGCGATCTCTTCGAGCATGCCGGGCGTCGCGAAGGCTTCGTCGTAATAGCCCTCGATGCTGACCGGCCCAAAGGCGGGATTGACCGCGAAAATTTCCGTGCCGGAGGCGGCCGCCTTGCGCGCGGCCTCGCGCAGCTTCGCGGTCATCGAAGCGGTCGTGTTGGGGTTGACGATGAGGATGCGCATCGGCCGATCAACGCCCCTTAGAGCTCGCCGCCGAGATAGAGCGTCTTGACGCGCTCGTCGTTCAAAAGGTCGGCGGATTTGCCCGAGAGCGCGATTGATCCGGTGTTGACGGCGTAGGCGCGGTTCGAGATGCGCAGCGCGAGGCGCGAATTCTGCTCGACGAGCAACACGCTCACCTTCTCCTCGCGGTTGATCGCGACGATCGACCGCGCAATCTCCTGCACGAATTTCGGCGCGACGCCGAGCGAGGGCTCGTCGAGCAGCAACAGCTTCGGCCGCGCCATCAGCGCGCGGCCGATGACGAGCATTTGCTGCTCGCCGCCGCTCATCGTGCCAGCCTGCTGGGAGTAGCGCTCTTTCAGGCGCGGGAAGCGCGCCAGCACTTTGTCCATGCTCGCCGCGACGCCGGCGCGGTCGTTGTGCACGAAGGCGCCCATCAGCAAGTTGTCCTTGACCGACATCAGCGGGAAGACGCGCCGCCCCTCAGGCGCCATCACGATGCCGAGCTTGACGATGGCGTCCGCTGCGAGACCGTCGATGCGCCGTCCGTAGAAGCGGATTTCGCCACGCGCGATTTTCCTCAATCCTGTGATAGCGCGCAGGATCGACGACTTGCCGGCGCCGTTGGCGCCGATGAGAGCGACGGTCTCGCCCTCGTCGACGTCGAGCGAGACGCCTTTCAGGGCGCGCACCTGGTCGTAACGGAGCTCAACGTCGCGGAAGTCCAGGGCGAGCGCCACCGGTCAAAGCCCGAGCGTCGGGTCGTCGCTGCCCAGATAGGCCTCGATGACCTTAGGGTCGTTCTGGATCTGGGCCGGCGTGCCCTCGCCGATCTTCTGTCCGAAGTTGAGAACGACGATCCGATCGGAGATGCGCATCACCGCCATCATGTCGTGCTCGACGAGCAGGATCGTCACGCCGCGGTCACGCACCCGCCGCGTCATCTCGACGGCCTTCATGGTCTCGTCGTGATTCATGCCGGCGAAGGGCTCGTCGAGCAGAAGGACGGTCGGGTTGGCGGCGAGGCCGATGGCGATGCCGAGCGCGCGCAGGAGGCCGTGCGGCAGGCTGCTCGCGATCTTGTCGCGTTGTGATGCGAGGCCTAAGAACTCGAGAATCTCGTCGGCCGAACGGCCGAACTCGGCCTCGTCGCGCTTGGCCGCCGCCGTGCCGAAATAATAGCCGGCAAGCCCTGCGGTTCCGCGCAGATGATGGGCGATGACGACGTTGTCGCGCACCGTCATGTTGCGGAAGATCGTCGTCTCCTGAAAGGTGCGCACGACGCCGCGCCGGGCGACGATGTGCGGCGCGAGGCCGGATATGCGCTGACCCCTGAAGCGCACTTCGCCCGCCGTGGGCGGCAGGAACGAAGCGATCAGTTTGAATAGCGTCGACTTGCCGGCGCCGTTCGGGCCGATGACCGAGAGAATCTCCCGTTCGCGCACGTCGAAGGCGACGTCGTTGACCGCAAGCACGCCGCCGAAGCGCTTGCTCAGCGCCCGGATCTCGAGGAGCGCGCCCTCGCTCACGCCGGCTTCCGCACGAAAGGATTAAGGCTTAAGAGCCCGTTCGGCAGCACAAGCATGAGGATGATCAGCGCCGTCGAAAAGACGAGGAGCTGATAATCGCCGATGCGGAACAGCAGATCCCAGCCGAAATAGAGGACAAACGCGCCGACGATCGGCCCGAACACGTAACCGAGGCCGCCGAGGAAACAGTACAGCATGAAATTGACGCTATCAGCGACCGTGAAGCTCGAGGGATAAAGCGATTGCGAGATGCTGGCGAAGATCGCACCGCTCAAGCCTCCGAGGAAGGAGGAGATTGCGTAGGCGATGACGCGCAGCAGCGCGATGTTGACGCCGATCGAGGAGGCGAGCTCCTCATTCTGCTGCAGCGACTGGCAGAGGCGGCCGATGCGCGAATGCACGAGACGATACATCGCCGCAAAGCACAGCGCCATCAGCGTGATCGACAGGAAATAGAAGGGCACGCGCGGGTTGGCGACGGTTGCGAAGTCCGGCACAAGCGTGAGCCCAAAGAGGCCGATCGGACCTGGCAGCGGGATGCTGACCATGCCCTTCGCGCCGTTGGTGATTGGGAGAGCGAGCGCCGAGAGCCGCGCGACCTCGGTCAAGACCAACGACACCATGGCGAAATAGACCCCGCGCAGCCTTAAGATCGGCAAGCCGATCAGCACGCTCATCGCCGCGCAAAACAGGCCGGCGATCGGCAGCGTCAGCCAGAACGAGACGCCGGCGCGCACGACCAGGATCGCCGAGACATAACCGCCGGCGAGCGCATAGGCGCCTTGGCCGATATTGATGCGGCCGATGTAGAAGGTCAGCCAGACGCCGGCGCTGGCGATGCTGTAAAGCGCAACCGAGGTCAGCGTGTAATAGAAGTCGTGACGGCCGGTCGCCTCGATGGCGACGGGAACGGCGACGAAGATGAGCGCAAGAAAGGCGGCGACGCCGACAAGCGCCAAGGGAGAGGCTCTCATCTCAGCCCCACGGCTTGCCCATCAGACCGTTCGGCCGAATGGCGAGGAACACCATCAACGCGGCGAAAATGACGAGATAGGTGATGTCGCCGTAGGCGTGCAGGACGGAGAGGCCGACCGATTCCAGCATGCCGAGGATGAACCCGCCGGCGATCGCCCCGCCGACGACGCCGGCGCCGCCAATCATCACCATCATGAAGGCCTTGATCGAAATCGGACCGCCGATGCCGGAATTCACGCCGGTGATGGCGACGAGCAGGCCGCCGACGACGCCCGCAAGCATCGCCCCGAACGCAAAGCCGATCATCGAATAGCGATCGACGTTGACGCCCATAAGCTGCGCGGCGACGCGGTCCTGCGCCAGCGCCCGCATCGCGCGCCCCGGTTTCGTGTATTGCATCAGCGCCATAAAGGCGGCGATCGCCACCAGCGCCAACCCCGCGACGAGGATGCGGTCGTAGGGCACGATGAGGACGTCGGAAACGAAGACGCCGTTGATGATTTTTGGCACGCCGCGCTGTTTCTCGCCGAACAGCAGCAAAATGACCGCGTCGAAGAAGAAGGCGACGCCGGCGGCGAGCAGCATCGTGCTCTCCTCGCGCAAGCTTCGCTTGACGACCGTGCGGAACAGCAGCAGCTCGATGAGCGCGCCAATGACCGCGAGCGTCACGCCCGACGCGGCGACGGCGACGATGAACGGCAAGCCGAGCTGGCCATAGACGACATAGGCGATGAAGCCGCCGAGCACGTACATCTGACCGTGCGCGAAGTTGAGGACGTTCATCAGCGCGAAGATCAGCGTCAGGCCGAGCGCGATCAAGGCGTATTGCGCGCCGAGATAAAGGCCGTTGACGACGACTTGAATCACGGGCCGTCCAACAGAGGCGCCCTCTTCGCACCCGCTAAAGAGGGCTTAGTTGTGAGGACGCGGCGCCGTGGGCTTCGCACGCGGCGCCGCGCCGACCTTTAAGTTTTTCATCGCAAACGGCGAGCCGACCCGCCAAACGCCAAGAGGATGACGGTTCGCTTAAGCCCCTCACCCTAAGCCTCTCCCCGCAAAGCGGGGAGAGGGGCGCGACGGATCAGTCAACCTGGCCGACGAACAGCGTCTCGAACTTGCCGCCCTTGAACTGGTTGACGACCATTGGCACGGCGACTTGCCGCTTCTGCCCGAAGGAAGTCACGCCGACGTAGCTGAGCTTGGCGTCCGGGTCCTTGAGATACGGGTTCGGCGCCGAGAACGAGTCCATCGTCTTCTTGAACTCCTCGACGTCGTTGATCGCCTTGGGGTCGGCCTTCAGCGTGTCGATGATGTATTCGAGCGCGTAGCACTTGGTGTTCGACTCGTCGTTATACTCGCCGAACATCTTGGTGTAGCGGTCGATGAACTCCTCCATGGTCTTGGAGCGGATTTCGGGCGTCGAGGCGCCGCCGACCGAGATGAAGCCGTCGGCGAGGTCGCCTGCGCCTTCCTGCAGAACCTTGGCGTCCTGCGCGGTCTCGGTGGAGAGCAGGCCCTTGTAGCCGAGCTCGCGCGCGGCGCGGATGAGGAGAGGGGCGTTCGCCGGCGCGACGCCGGAGAGCACGATGAGATCGGGCTTCAACTGCACGAT
>Ga0187782_10002276_pt1 | contig 14120 bp, 11 predicted proteins | sample 0715_SJ02_MP15_2_FD_132454 | JGI IMG/M metagenome (GOLD analysis project Ga0187782, IMG submission 132454) | Tropical peat soil microbial communities from peatlands in Department of Meta, Colombia - 0715_SJ02_MP15_20_MG | ecosystem: Environmental > Terrestrial > Soil > Wetlands > Peat | place...
ACGCCGCGCGCGAGCAGCAGCTCGGCGAGTGCTTGCGGCAGGCGCGCTTCGCGAGCGAGCGATGCGGCTTCGGCAGGGTGCTGCTCCGCCACGACCCAGCGCTGCGGCGGCAGCGAGGCGGGACGGCGAGCGGATGAAATTTGGGCGCCGATCGCGCCGCCCGGCGATGCCATCGGCCCGCTTCCGGCTCCTGCGAGGCTCACGCCAATTTACTCATCCTCGTCGTCGTGCGAGTGTGCGTCGTCGATGACGATGTCCTGAAAGCTTTCGATGTTTTCGAGCAGCGCCTGATAGCGCTCGTACCACTCGGTGGTGGTTTCGTTGAGGAAGACGATGCCCTGGTAGATGAAGCCGAGCTGAATGTAGCCCAACATACCGGCGTATTTGCGCAGCCATTTAGCCTCGACCAGCTCGGTGGCTTCCTCGTCGGGGAAGTTCATCTCGCCGGCCTCTTCGATGAGCGCATCCAGCTCTTCGCGCTCCAGCGTCATCTCGCTGAAAGTGACAAAGGGTGCGCCGACGTGCTTGGCCATCTCCACGAAGTCTTTCCATGCGTCGGGATTGCCGCGGCCCTCCCAGAGGACCGAAGGTATGTCGTCGGTGACGTAGCCGGGCAGGCGGTGCAGGCCATGGCCCTCGATGAAAGCCACCATATCGTCTTTGAGAGAGAGGAGGTTGTCGGTGCTCATCGTCAATCCCTCATTCTCGCAGATGCAGCCGGGCCGGAGCACGGCGAGTCAAGAAAAATCTTTTTCGAGATGCCCGAATCGCGGTGCAAGTGCAGAGAGTGGGTTGTGCGGCGCTTTCGGGGACGATCGCCGCAGCGAGATCGGCCGAAACAACAGCTTTGAAAGGGCACGACTTTCGTCGTGCCGAAACTGACGCTTAAACTTCCGGCTTCAGCCGCTGAGGCATGTTTCTTACCGCTGCGCCAAGCCGCGCGCGCGAACGCGTTACTCTAGGAAGGATCGTTTGCCGGGAGGTTCTTCCAGCTTGCCTGCATTTGAGCGCCACGTGTTTGTTTGTCATAACGTCCGCCCCAGCGATGCGCCGCGGCCCTCGTGCACCAGCGATGGAACGAGCGGCTTGCACACGCGGCTTCAGCAACTCAGTCGCGAGGCCGGGCTGGGCGAGAAAGTGCGCATCAACAAATCGGGCTGCCTGGACCAGTGCGAGCACGGGCCGACGGTGGTGGTTTATCCTGACGCGGTTTGGTACGGCAACGTGCGGCCAGAGGATGCGGATGCGATTGTGACGGAGCACTTGATCGGCGGACGGCCGGTGGAGCGGCTGCGCATGGCCGATGGGTGCATCAACACGAAGACCTGTCCGCACAAAAACAGGGATTAGGGGCTACGGGCCTGCGGGACTGAGGGACCGAGAGGCTAGAGGCTAGAAGCTGTTTCATAACCCGCTTCGTGTCAGGGCACGACTTTAGTCGTGCCGAAGAACACCCCAAAAACAGGGGGCCTTAGCCCCTGAGGGAAGACCAAGAACGGTTATGAAACAGCTTCTAGGGACTTGGGAAGGTTCGGAGTCAGATCTCAGGATGAAGCGCAGAGAGTTCCTGAAAGTGGCTGGAGCGGCGTCGCTGGCGAGCCTGACGCGGGGCGCGAGGGCCGCAACAAGCCGCGGCATCGCCATCGTCATCGATGCGCGCGATCATGTGGCGGGCGCTGGACCGGTGCGGTGGGCCGCGGACCGGCTTCGCGCCGCGATCGCCGCCAAGGGCGTGGTGTGCCGCGTAGTCGATCTGCCGGGGCAGGCGAAGAGCAGCGCTTTTCGCGTCGTGGTGGCAGGTGCGGCGTCAAGCCTGGCAACTGGATTCCCGCATGCCAGCGAGGCGCTGGCAGGAGCAGAGAGCTTCCGAATCACGCCGGGCAGCACCGGCGGCGTTGCGGCGGTTCTGGTCTCGGGCAATGACGTGCGCGGCTTTGTCTATGCACTGCTGGAACTGGCGGAGCGGGTGCGATACGGTTCCGATCCGGCGCTGGCGCTGCATTTGACTCAGACCCTCGAAGAAAAACCCGCCAACGAATTTCGCAGTGTGAGCCGCTATTTCACGAGCGAGGTCGAGGACAAACCCTGGTTCTACGACAAAGAATCCTGGATCGGATTTCTCGATCTGCTCGCCGCCTGCCGGTTCAATCGCTTCAGCCTCGCGCTCGGGCTGGAGTACGACTTTCCCAGAGGAGTGACCAGCGATTACCTGCACTTTCCGTATCCGTACCTGACCGAGGTTCCCGGGTACGATGTGCGGGTGATGCAGCTTGCCGCGCCGGATGGAAAACCCCTAGAGGCGCCGGTTGCGCTCAGCGCGGACGAACGGAAGAAGAATCTTGACGCACTGCGATTTATTGCGGCGCAGACTGCGGCGCGCGGGCTGCACTTTCAACTCGGCCTCTGGACCCATGCCTACCAATGGATCGACAGCCCGCATGCCTACCATCGCATCGAAGGCTTGACGCCGGAGACGCACGCCGCCTATTGCCGCGATGCGTTGGCGGTAATCCTGAAGCAGTGTCCCGAAATCCAGGGCTTGACGCTGCGCGTTCACGGCGAAAGCGGAATTCCCGAGGGCAGCTACGAGTTCTGGGGTACGTTGTTCGACGCGATCAAGAGCTGTGGCCGGACCGTCGAGATCGAACTGCACGCCAAGGGCGTGGACCAGAGGATGATCGATCTTGCCGTGAAGACCGGAATGCCGGTGAAGCTGGGCGCGAAATACGCAGCGGAGCATCAGGGCCTCGGGTATCATCAGGCCGACATTCGCGCGCTGGAGATTCCCAAGCGCGATCACGCCGAAACCGGTCCATTTATTCTGAGCAGCGGCGAGCGGTCGTTTACGCGCTACGGTTACGCCGACTTTCTGAAGACTGGAGCGCCCTATAAGGTGCTGTTTCGGCTGTGGCCGGGAACGCAACGGCATCTGCTCTCGGCCGATCCTGAGATGGCCGCGGCCTACGGGCGGACGGCGCACTTTTGCGGTGCGGTTGGGCTCGATCTGATGGAGCCGCTGACGTTCAAGGGGAGAGAAGGCTCGGGCCAGATCGGTGGCCGCTGTGCCTATGCCGATGCCGCGCTCAATCCCAAATATGACTGGGAGAAGTTCGAGCTGTATTACCGCGTGTGGGGACGCAGGCTTTACGATCCGAAGGCGGACGCGGAGGCGTGGCGGCCATGGCTGCGCGCAGGCTTCGGCGCCGGCGCGCCGGAGGTGGAATCGGCGGTCGCCAACGCCAGCCGCATTTTGCCGGTACTGACCTCGGCGCACCTGCCGTCGGCGTCAAACCATTCGTTCTGGCCCGAGATCTATACCAACATGCCGATCGTGTCGGGCAGCGAGCCCCCGCCGTACAGCGACACGCCGGAGCCAAAGACCTTTGCCGCAGCGAGCCCGCTGGACCCGCAGCTCTTCTCGACAATGGAAGAGCACGGTGCCGATCTGACGGCAGGCAATGCGAATGCGAAGTACTCGCCGATTGAAGTGGCGCAGTGGATGGAAGACTTCGCCAATGCGGCGAGTCGGGCAATCGACGAGGCGCGCCTCAAGGCCGCTGCTAGAGCCCGCGCGGCGGCGTTCCGCCGGATCGAGGCGGACGTGCGGATTCAAGTTGGCTTGGGACGGTTCTTCGCCGCCAAGCTGCGCAGCGGCGTGTTGTTTGCGATCTTCGAGCAATCGGGCGAGACGCAGGCCGGCGTGCTGGCGCTCGACCAGTACAGATTGGCGCGCGAAGCCTGGGCAGAAATGGCGGCTCACGCCGCGACGGTGTACCGGCCGGATATTGCGTATGGCCGCATCGCGATGCGGCGCGGCCACTGGAAGGACCGCCTGGCCGCCATCGACAAAGATATCGACGCGATGACTGTGCGAGTCAGGAGCACGGAGCAGCCCGGCGAGCCGACGCAAAACACACGGCAAGCGATTCAGGCCGCGACCAGCAGACCGGTGCGATCGTCGATCGACTGCCGGCACGCACCGCCCGCGGCATTTCAACCCCGAGCGCCGCTTGCACTGACGCTCATGGTTCCGCAATCGCCCGCCGCGGATGCGCTGGCGGCGGTGATGCTGCATTATCGTCACGTTAACCACGCGGAACGCTGGAGGCAGATGGAAACGCAGCGGAATGGCAACACATTTTCGGCAGCGATTCCCGGTGAGTATACGCAGTCTCTCTACGCATTGCAGTATTACTTCGAGTTTCGCAGCCAAGACGGAACGGCGTGGATGCATCCCGAGTTCAATGCGACGCGGTCGAACCAGCCGTACTTTGCGGTTCAGAGTAAGAGCGCCTGAGGAGAAATCCCGTCAGGAGATGGATCGCCGCCCGCTGCTCGTTGGCGTGTACATTCTGCGGCCCGATGCGCTATTCTGACCTTTAACCCATGATCTTTTCCCGCGACTACGTTGGGTACCTGACGCGCCGCACACTCAAGCACCTCATTAACGCCAAGTTATCACCACCAGCGACATGAAGGTGACGGAAGAGCGCGTGAATGCGGCGCTCGTCGAGGAGCTGTCGCTCGAAGACCGCATCAACGAGGAGGTGCGGGTGATTCTCGACGCCTACTCCGAAGAGATGCGCAAGAGCGGCGCGCAATACGCCGAAATGTTCAAGAAGGTGAAGACCGAGCTGGCCAAGAAATACAAGGCGGTGCTATGAGGATCAGCCGCGACAAGCTGAACAAGCTGGCGCACACCGTGGCCGACACGCTGGCCGAGATCGACCAGGTGGGATTCCTCGAAGACCGCAATACCATCCGCCAGGAGGCGCGCAAGGCGCTCGAAGTTCTGCTCAACGAAGAGGCCAAGATCGACACCTCGGCGCGCCTCAAGATCGCCAACCAGCGCAAGATCATCCTGGAGGGCTCGCAGGAGTGGGACATCCTGTACCGCAAGTACTACAACGAGGAAGTGCGCAAGCTGGGGATTTAAACGGGCGGGTGTGCGTTGGCTCGGTTCGCAGGTTTTGCTAAAGTAGAGAAGCAGCCGGTGTCCTTGGGCCCCGCAAAAACAGTGGCGCTATCGTCTAGGGGTTAGGACGTGAGATTCTCAATCTCAAAACCCGGGTTCGATTCCCGGTAGCGCTACCAGAGATTCGACGCGAAGGCCCGCTAAATCAGCGGGCTTTTCGTCTCGGCCGAAATCGCCCTGGCGCGCGCTAACCCCCCAAAGCGCGTCTTCGCTTGGAACTTGCGCGTGTTCCCTTCGGATTAGGGAAAAGAATACGAGAGCCGGGCTCTCGACATCGCGGAGCGACCCCTCCATCGCCCCGTCGAGCCGAGAAGGCCAGCACCTTGGCCAGCCGCGTCAACCCTCCAGACCTTGGATCTGCGGAAATGGGTTCGCAATCCCCAGTACCGATCGCGTGAGTCACATCGCCACCGCGCGCTAATGCCCATTCTTAGAATGCGTCTTCGATTTCTGCCGCTATTCCATGCGAAGCGCCTCCATAGGTTCCACCGAAACCGCACGGCGTGCCGGAATCGCAACCGCGATACCAGCGACGAAGATCATTCCAACCGTAGCCAGCGCGAAGCTCACCGGGTCAAGGGGAGACATCTGGTAGAGCAGCGAGCGCAGCGGATGGACGGCCAGTACAGTGAGAGGAACGCCCATGGCAAGACCCGCGATCAACACCCACAGACCCTCGCGCAATATCATTATCAGGATCTGTCCGCGAGTGGCGCCCAGAGAGAGACGCAGGCCGATCTCCGTGGTGCGGCGGTTGACGTGGAACGAGTGGGCCCCATACAGACCTGTCGCAACCAGCGAAGCTGCCAGGATGCCGAAGAGAACTCCCAGGGCGGCAAACATCCGCTGGTGCTGATAGGTGGTCTCAAACTGGGCTTCCTGCGTCGCAGGCTTCTCCAAAGCCAAATCTGGGCTGATTCCGGCGACGACTTTGCGCAATGTCGGAAGCATTGCCAACGCCGGGCCATGGGTGCGCACTTCGATCTCCATGGGAGGGGAAAACGGCGCGCGCATCCATGCGCAGTAAACCATCGGCATGGGTGCTTCGTCCACTGTGGCGTACTTGTTGTCTTGCACGACTCCTACGATCGACGCTCTGCAGAGTGATCCTGCAACCACGTGGCCTAATGGATTCAAGTTGGGGAAGTATCTTTTGACAAACGTCTCATTGACCAAGGCTGCGGGCTGCGGGTTTTGCCAATCAAGATCGCCAATGTCACGGCCGGCCAGAATTGGAACGCCTAGGGTGTGAAAGAAACCAGGCCCAATCCCATTCGAACGCAGGTACTCGTTGTGCACCACGCCGTCAAGAACAAAGCTGTGAGTATTGCTTGCGTCCCCCATTCCTGGTCGCACGAGAGCCATGGAAACGGAATCTACGCCGGGGGTCTGACGGATACGATCGAGCAAATTGCGATAGAAGGATTGTTCGCTGATCGATCCTTGAGGCGTGATGCCAAACACCAGAAGATGCTGCGCCTCCATTCCCAGGTTTTGAGCTGCATAGTTTCTCAACGTCCGAAGAAGAAGGCCTGCCGTCATCAGCAGAACGAGGCAGATCGCAACCTGGCCGGCAAGAACGGCACGACTACTCCATCTGTGATTGGGTTTTTCCTGAACGCTGGATGCGGTCAGTCGTAATGCGTTCGCCACGGGGATTCGCGCGGCGCTTCTCAGCGGAATCAATCCCAACGCGAGAGCAACGGCGCAGGAAACCGCCAAAGTAAAGAACAGCACGGTCCGATCCGGAGCAAGGCCTGTCTCAATGCCCGACCATTTTGCCAGAGAGCGCGTGCAGACCATCGCAAGAACCCAGCCGATCGTCGCACCGGAAGCCACCAGTAACAGGCTCTCGCAAAGAAGCTGGCGGAATAGACTTGTGCTGCCCGCGCCGATTGCCAGACAGATGCCGAATTCCCGCCGGCGGGCGGAGTTGCGCGCTTGCAGCATGATGGCCACATTGACACAGGCGATCAACAGAATGGAGAACACCAGCCCCATGAGGATGCGTACCGGTTCGCGATATTGCTTGTTCAAACCGGCAATTCCTCGCGCTCTGACGAAATCCAGCAGCGGCTTCCATTGCCGTGTATCAATCGTGCCAATCCCCTGCTTGGCAGCTTCGCCGAACGTCCCCGCGACCGCCTGTCGAGCCTGCTCAGGCGTCACACCTGCACGCAGACGCGTCATCATCATCAGGGACCAGATATTCGGAGAGCCGTAGAGGGTTCCAAAACTGGCGGGAATCCCCCAAATATTCAGTTCCGGGCGATTCTGGAGCGGCACCCAGAAATCCGTTGCAGTCGCGGGCCGAATGCCCTCGAATCCGGGAGCCGTGATCCCCACCACCGTCATCGCGACACCCTTGACATAGAGGGTCTTCCCTAGAGTGTCGGGATTGCGCCCAAAACTCCTTGTCCAGTAGTCGTAGCTGAGCACCGCGACCGCCGCATGATTCCTTTCGTCGTCAAGCGTGAATCCGCGCCCGCGATCCATCCGGACGCCAATGCCGGAAAAGAAGTTTCCGCTTACCTCCTCTCCTTCGGCCGTTTCGGGAAGCTCGCCGTGGCGAACCGGAACGCCGCCAAAGAAGCTGAGCGGAACATATGCGACCAGATCCTCGAAGACATCCGTGCGGTTGCGGAGCGCCTCGAAGACCGGTTCAGAAAAGACCATGTTGGCATCCCCATTGTCGCCAGCGTTCGGCGGGACCTCTTGCCCCTTGATCTCATGCACGTAAAACAGTCCCTGCGGCCGGTTAACGGGCAGCCATTGCATCAGCAACGCGTTCATCACGCTAAACACCGCCGTGTTCGCGCCGATGCCCAGCGCCATCATCAGAATGGCGGTTGACGTAAAGATCGGTGTCCTGACCAAACGGCGCACACCATAACGCAGGTCGCGCGCCCAGGCTTCCAGCCAATTCCACAACCAGGCTTCGTGCGTCTGGTCCCGGAGCGAGGCTGGATTGCCAAAGGCTCGAAGCGCGGCAAAGCGGGCTTCTTCAGCCCCCATTCCGTTGGCCTTGTTTTCTGCAATTTGCTGATCGAGATGAAATCTTAGCTCCGCATCGAGATGATCAAGCTCGTGTCGGCGACGGAAGAGCATCCGGGCCTGCAATCTGAATCTCTCCAGCCAGTACATGGTCTTGCCTACCTTTCAGGCTTCTTCAATGACGAGATCGATGGCCGAGGAGAGACGCCGCCAGTTGGAGGTTTCATCTGCCAGTTGCTTTCGGCCCGCGGAGGTGAGCGAGTAGAATTTCGCCTGCCGTCCGGTTTCGCTATCCATCCACTTGGCTTTGATCCAGCCCTGTTGCTCCAACCGGTGCAGCGCCGGATAGAGCGATCCTTGTTGAACCTGCAATACGTCGCCGGATGTCTGTTGAATGCGCTTGGCAATCGCCCAGCCATGTTTGGCTTCGAGCGAAAGTGTCTTGAGAATGAGCAGGTCGAGAGTCCCCTGCACCAGGTCGCTTGGTTTTCCCATGCCTAGAATATCTACAACGATTCTTGTAGATAGTCAAGGTATCGATGAAAAGATTTCAAACAACGTGACAGGTGTCACAAATGGAGGTAGTGCTCTGCGATAATTGATTGCGAATTAGACACGTACGCAGATAACTCCTCTGAAGTCGGCTAGGATGCACAAATCGCCAAGCGCCCGCCAACTCTCACCCGGCCAACGGCCCGAGCCGGCTCACCGCCGCCCTAGCTCGCTGGCTTGCTGACCCGCTGACTCGCCGCGCTGCTAGCCCGCCCTCCGCTCCATCGCCTGGGCCGAGTCGCTCTCCCAATCTTCCTCCGACCCCTTCAGATCGGCCGCCGTCAGCCCTCCGTGCCGCTCCTCGCGCTCTCCATCCCACTCCGGCTCGGCCGCCAGTATGTCCGCCACTGACCGGCCCCGCCGCTTCCGCTTCGGCCGCTCCGTCTTCTCCGACAGCGCCACCAGCAGCCGCGCGCTCTCCATCTTCCCCTTCAGCGCATCTTGCAGCAGCAGATTGGCCAGCTCCTCGCTGTTCTCCGCCACCACTTGGTCCGCCGCCTTCTTCAGCCGCGCCGCTCCGTTCCCCCGCCACTTCCGCTTCGCTTTCGCCGCCTCCGCCGTCCCCGCCCGCTCTGGCGTTTGCTTGCCCTTGCTCCCCCGGTTTCGCGACTCGCGCTTTTCCGTTCCCTGTCCCCTGACCCCTGATCTCTGATCCCTGTTCTCTTTTCCTTGCTTCATCCCGCTCGCCATCGACCCCACCTATCCCTTAGTCCCTTAGTCCCTCATTCCCTCAGTCCCTCATTCCCTCAGTCCCTTAGTCCCTCAGTCCCTTAGTTCCTTAGTCCCTCAGTCCCTTAGTCCCTTAGTCCCTTAGTCCCTTAGTCCCTCAGCCCCTCAGTCCCTTAGTCCCTTAGTCCCTCAGCCCCTCAGTCCCTTAGTCCCTCAGTCCCTTGGCCCCTCAGTCCCTCATTCCCTCATTCCCTCATTCCCTCAGTCCCTCAGCCCCTCAGCCCCCGCCTTCCCCATCTCCCCCTCCCAATACCGCTCCTCCGCCAGCCGCTCCAGCGTCTTCCCGCCCTCCGGAACAATGCCGTACACCAGCTTGCAGCCCATCGCCCCCGCCTGCCGCTCCAGGAACTTCATGGTGATCGTTCCCGCCGCTTCGCTCATCTCCCGCTCCAACACCCCGCTGCTCCTCACGCCCATCTTCCCTGCAATCTCCGCCACCGGAATCCCCAGCGCCTGTCGCACGGCCCGCAGCAGTTCGTTCGTCGGACCCTTCACCCGGCCTGCCTGCCGGAACGGCCTCATCTCCTCGTCCAGCTTCTTCCTCGCCGCCTTCCTCTCCCGCTCGCGCATTTGCCTGCCCTTTCCGCTCCTTGTCCCTTGGTCCTCTTTCCTCTAGCCTCTGGTCCCCTGATTCCTGTTCCCTGACCACTGCTCTTCCACACAAAGAAGGAGAGTCCTTCGGCCCTCCTTCTTCCAACCCCTGTTTCCACTGGGAATTTTTTCCAGCTTACATCGAAAGCACTTGATTATATGCAGTTTTAAGCCGACTATTTTCAACGACTTACTCGTTTTCCCTCTTGCATTCCAAAATCCCGCCCCAAGAATCTCCACCCGCTTGCTCCTTTGCTCCCTCGTTCCCTGTCTTTCCGCGTTCAACTTTCACACGGTATCGCGTCATTCGTCCCCCTCCAGACCCGCAGAATCGCCCCATTGCTCTCCTCGCTGGCAGGCCTTTCGCCTTTGAAACTTTCTCTTCGCCATCTGTCTGCTTGCAGACCGGCAAAACCACCGCTTTTCTTCCCCTCCAAACCCACCTCAGGTTTGGCTGCGGCTAACTTTGTATATTTCGCGGACGCTACCTCGGCGCGTCCTTGTTCTTGCCACGCGGGCGCGGGTCACCCACGGACAGGTCCCCGTCCGTGGGGTGCATTTTGCGCTTAGGGTGGGGAATAGCGCGCCCCGCTCTTCTACACTCATCGAAAGGCCTATTTCCTCCGGAAGGGATTCCCCCTTGAGAACAATTCACCGCATCGTTCTTGTTGCCGCGTTTGCCGCGCCGGCCTCGTGCGCGCCGGGTCTCCTCGCGCAGAACCTGAGCGCCGCGCCGCAGGCGGGCGCGACGCAAGTCCCCGCCTCGCTCGAGGACCGGCGCAAGGCCCTCAACGAGGTCTTCGGCGACTACTGGGAGGACTACCTCAAGCACAATCCCGAGTTTGCGTCGAGCATCGGCGATCTGCGCTACGACGACCAGATCACCGACCACAGCCTGCGCGCATTCAACGACGGGCTGGCGCGGGAGCGCCGCTTCCTGCTGCGCCTGGCGGCCATCGATCCGGCGGGATTCACCGGCGAAGAGAAAATCAGCCAGGAGCTGCTCATCCGCCAGTTCGAGCAGGACGAGGAGGCCGCGGAGTTCAAGGAGTGGGAGATGCCCGTCACGCAAATGGACGGCATTTACCGCGACTTTCCCGAGGTGGCGGCGCAGCTCGCCTTCCACACCGTGAAGGACTACGACGACTGGATCGCGCGCCTGCACGCCATTCCCAATGCGTTCGATCAAGTGACCGCAAATATGACGCTGGGAATTGAGGACGGGCGCGTGCCGCCCAAGTACCTGCTGGAGAAGGCGCTCGGCCAGGTGAACGAGGTCGCAAACCAGAAACCGGAAGACACTGCGTTTGCGTTGCCGCTGAAGAAGTTTCCCACCACGGTGAGCGCGCAGGAGCAGGCGCGAATCAAGCAGGAAACGCTGGACGCGATCGCCAAGGAAGTGCTGCCGGCGTACCTGCGGTTTGCGCGCTTTCTGGAGGTGAGCTACGTGCCGGCGGGGCGTGCGCAGCCGGGACTCGGCGCGCTGCCCGATGGGAAAAAGTACTACCAGTTCCTGATTCGTCGGGAGACAACGACGGATTTGACGCCGGACCAGATTCACCGCATCGGCCTGGACGAAGTGGCCAAAGACGAGGCGCAATTGCTGGCCATTGCGCAAAAGCTGGGCTTCAGCGATTTGGCGAGTTTGCGCGCCAGCCTTAAGACCAATCCCAAGATTCACCCGGCCTCGGCCGAGGCGCTGATGGATGCGTATCGTGGATACATCGGGCCCATGCAGGCCAAACTGCCGGAGCTATTCGGCCGGCTGCCCAAGGCGCCGCTGGAGGTGGTCCCGGTGCCGGACTACATTGCCAAAACCTCGCCGCCGGCTTACTACGAACAAGGCTCGCCCGATGGCAGCCGGCCGGGGCGCCTGTTTGTCGACCTGTACAACGCGACGGAGCGGAACCTCTTTAGCGTGGAGTCGATCGCCTATCACGAGGGCGTTCCCGGCCATCACCTGCAAATCTCCATCGCACAGGAGCTGACAGACATTCCCGAGTTCCGCAAATATGGCGATTACACGGCATTCCTGGAGGGCTGGGCGCTGTATTCCGAGCAGTTGGGCAAAGAAGTGGGCTTTTACCAGGATCCTTTGAGCGATTACGGCCGCCTGGAGAATGACATGTGGCGCGCCATCCGCCTGGTCGTCGACACCGGCGTCCACTCCCAGTCCTGGTCCCGCGAACAGATGGTCGAGTACTTCCGCAGCCACTCGAATATCGACGAGACGACGATTCAAACCGAGGTCGACCGGTACATTGCGTGGCCGGCCCAAGCGCTGGCATACAAGATCGGACAGAGGAAGATTCTGGAACTGCGCGACAAGGCGAAGACGGCGCTGGGCGCGAAGTTCGATCTGCGCGCGTTTCACGACCAGGCGATCGACGCAGGCGCGTTGCCGCTGGATGTGCTGGAGCAGCGGATCGACGCATGGATTGCGGCAGAGAAAGCCGTCGGTCCGTGAGCGGCGACGCGGGAAAAACCGCCTTGGACATGGTATTCTTTCGAGTTCCCATTCAAGGCGATTCGATTCGCCGCAAATTTGCTGCTGTTGCCCTCGAGCGACGGCGAGAGAGGACTTTATGAAGCGTTGGTTGGTTGTGGCATTGACGATTTTGGGGTGGGGTTGCAGCCTGGGAGCGCAGGCTTTTGCGCAGGTTGTGGATGCAACCGTATGCGACGTGGTCAAGAAGCCAGCGGCGTTCGACGGCAAGATGGTGCGCATCAAGGGTACGGTGGTGGCGGGCTTCGACGAGTTCGCGATCAAAGGCGTAGCGGACCCGAATTGCGGATTTCCAGTGAACGTGATCTGGCTCTCGTACCCGCCGGGGTCGAAGGGCAAGGCGGGTCCGGCTGCGATGGTGCAGATTCAGCCAGCTCATAACTTTAGCGGCACCTATACCGCGCCGACGCGCACACCGGTCGCGCTGGAGAAGAACAAGGACTTCAAGCAATTCGACTCGCTTTTGGCGCAGACCCACCAAAAAGGCGCGGACATGTGCCTGGGATGTGCGCGCTATCAAGTGAGTGCAACGTTCGTGGGCCGGCTGGATGGGGTGGCCGATGCGACGTTGAAGCGCGATGCCTCGGGCAAGATTGTGGGATTTGGCGGCTTTGGGAACATGAATGCCTATCCGGCCCGGCTGGTATTGCAAACGGTGTCGGATATCGCGTCGAAGGAGATCGACTACTCGAAGCACGACCAGGCGATCAAGTTCGATGCGCCGCCGCCGGCTTTTGGAAGCGGCGATATGCCGGTTGGCGGCGTAGATCTTAACACCGCGATCGCCCATGCTCTGCAATCTGCCCAAGCGGTGGCGTCGGGCCAAGTCAAGGATCAGGCAGTGAAGGCGGCTCAAGTGTTTGGGAAGTCAAGCGAGCACACTGGCGTGGTCGCGAGCCTTGGAGTGGCCAACGAGGCCGGGTCGAACGAAGCGCTGAGCACGAAGGATTCACTGGACGGCGTGCAGTTCAACTGCACCTTCAACGAAGATCGTCTGCACGGCGAAGCTTTGACAAGAGCCGTGACCTACCTCGGCGAGCACGTTTCGGAGCTGCGGAATCCCGCTCCGGGAAATGAGGACGCGCCTCTCTATGTCTTCGAGTCCGACGCGTGGATTGTGACTGCGATTACGTCGCTGGTGAGCGGGCAGAAGTATCTCACGTTGCCTGGCGGATACCTCCTTTGGGACGCGAGTTGGGCTGTCGCTTCTCGCGACGACATGATGGAGTCGGCCTTGAAGGATTTTCTTTCAAATGAAGCGATGCTGAGCAAATAGAGAGGGGATGAAGATTCATCCGATCGATCGGAAACGAGGACGAGAATGGCAGAGATGGCCGTTGAAGCAACGCAGGTTCCCGCCAAGCTGCCCAATGTCCGCGTGGCGGTGTTGGGCGCGGGCAAAATGGGCGGCATTCTTCTGCAGGCTTTTCTGAAGGAGAATCTGTTTGCCCCGGACAAGATTCACGCGACCGTTGGCCACGCCGAGCGGGCGCTGGCTCTGAGCACGCAGTGGGGCGTGGACGTCAGCACGAACAACCTGGAGGCGGTGAAGCAGGCCGACCTGATTCTGATCGGCGTCAAACCGTTCCAGGTTCCGGACCTGATCGCGGAGATCAAGCCGGGGCTTTCGCAGGCCAAGACGCTGGTGTCGTTTGCCGCGTCGGTCAAGACGGGCGCGATCGAGGAGGCGGCGGGCCTGGAGATCGCCGTAGTGCGCGCCATGCCCAATACTCCTTCGGCGCTCGGCGCGGGCGTGGCGGCACTGTGCCGCGG